>Ga0070734_10003586_pt1 | contig 15992 bp, 12 predicted proteins | sample Coa_R1_8_FD_66444 | JGI IMG/M metagenome (GOLD analysis project Ga0070734, IMG submission 66444) | Surface soil microbial communities from Centralia Pennsylvania, which are recovering from an underground coalmine fire - Coalmine... | ecosystem: Environmental > Terrestrial > Soil > Unclassified ...
TAGCTGGGATTGGCCTGGGCCTCGGCCCAGAAGGCGTACCAGACGGCGACCTTCTCCAGACTGTTCACCTGGGGGTCGAAGTCGGCCTCGATCATGGCATCCATCTTGGCCGCGGCCGACTCCCCCGCCCTGGCGATCGCCTGAGTCCAGAAGACCTCGTATTCCTCCACCAGGTATTCGAGCGTCGCCGCCAGCAGCTGCTCCTTGCTGCGGAAATGGAAGTTCACGATTCCGGGTGACAACCCGGCCAACGTCGCGACGTGATTGAGGGTCAGGCGCGCATAGCCGTACCGGCCGATGGCCAGCATGGTCGCCTCGATCAGCTGGCGCTGGCGCGCCTCGCGGATCGGCGTCACACGGGGCTGTCTAGGGGCTTCCTGCTCGTTCATCGCCAACATGCGGCCGACCGTCCAACTCCCTCCAAAATAACACGTTTTTGCAGCTGCGAAATTAAACGTTCATTCAGCATACTGGACACTCAAGACTCAAAATGCTAGAAAAATTGTACAGTCATTCAAAACAATGGCCGGAACCGGCGAGGGCATGGGGCTGTCGCTGAAGGACCGGCCGGAACGGAGAGGACCATGAACGCCCCGACCCGGCGGATCAAACCGGCCTACAAGCTCGACAAGTCCACGGCCCACTACCAGAAGGCGGTCAAGGCGATGCCGCTCGGCGTCAGCTCCAACTTCCGCTTCTGGGGCGAGGGCAAGACGGTCTATGTCAAGAGAGGTAGGGGGGCGCGGGTCTACGACCTGGACGACAACTGCTACATCGACTACCGGCTCGGCTACGGGCCGGCGATCCTCGGCCACTGCCACCCGGAGGTGGACGCCGCCGCCCGCGAGGGCCAGGAGGTCGGCACCGTCTTCGCGCTCGGCACCGAGCGGGAGCTCACCGTCGCCGAGCTGATCCGCAGCATGGTCCCGGCGGCCGAGCTGGTGCGCTTCTCCAATTCCGGCACTGAGGCGGTGATGGGCGCCTTGCGGCTCGCCCGCGGCGCCACCGGCAAGGATCACTACGTCACTTTCGAGGGCAGCTACCACGGCCTGTTCGACGCCGCCATGTGGACGGCCGACATGGCGAACATGACCGACCCGGTGAAGGGGCCGGAGGTGGTCAGCTACGGCAAGGGCATTCCTCAGCTCGTGCGCCAGCTGTTCTGGCAGGTCCCCTACAATGACGCGAACCGGCTGGAGGACGTGCTGAAGAAGCACGGCCATGAAATCGCCGCGGTGATCATCGAGCCGATCCTCGGCAACTGCTGCGGCATTCCCTCGCGGCCCGAATTCCTGAAGGCGGTGCGCGAACTTTGCACCCGCTACAACGTGCTGATGATCGTGGACGAAGTGAAGACGGGGTTCCGCGTGTCGAAGGGCGGAGCGCAGGAAGTCTACGGCGTCAAGGCCGACATCTGCACCATGGCGAAGGCATTGGCCAACGGCTATTCCATCGCCGCCATCGGCGGGCGCGAGGACATCATGCGCAACTTCGGCCGGGGCGTCGCCCATGGCGGCACCTATACCGCCCAGGCCATGAGCCTGGCCGCAGCCGAGCGCACTCTCACGATCCTGCGCGACACCACCACGCTCGCCGACATAGCGGCCTACGGCAAGGCGATGCAGTCCGGGATGACGCGGATCCTGTCGGCCCGCGGCGTCCCTCACAGCTTCGCCGGGCACCCAAGCATGGGCGGCCTGTTCTTCCGCGAGAAGCCGCCGGAGAACTACCGCGACTGGAAGACCAGCGACTACACCTTCTACGACCATCTGGCCGGAAAGCTGATCGAGCGCGGCGTGATGTGCGAGCCCGACAGCCGCGAGCCCTGGTTCATTTCCGCCGCCCATGACCGGGAATGCCTGGACGAGACCCTGGCCGTGTTCGAGGAAGGCGTGGACCTGACCCTGGAGGAGCTCGGCAATCAGCATGCCAGCAAGCAGGCCCCGCTGATGGCAGGCATTTCGAGCTAAAGCGACGGCAGGTCCAGGACGCCAGTTCCCCGGGGCGCCTTAGAGAAAGATCGGGGCAGCTTCTATCAAGCTGCCCCGATCTTGCTCTACATGTTGGAATTAGAGCCTGATTAACGTCTGAAGCCGAAGAGGCTTGAGACGATCAGGCTCTAGGACCGGCCTGGCCGCCGGTCCCTCACACAGCGGGCGCCCGGGGGCGGTTCTTCCTCGACTTTCCGCGGAGCGTGCTATCGGGCGCGATTTGCCTCGCGGATCCTTCGCCCCGCCGACGCCAAGGCCAGCATCTGTCGCAGGCAATAGAAGAAGATCGCGGGGCTCGCGGCAGCGGCAAGGTACATGCCGAGCCCCAGAGGCGCGATTGGTTGCGGACTCAGAATCGCGAAGGCCGGCGCGCCCGCGAGCGGATAGAAGCAGAGCACCGCGACAGCCAGATAGACGGCGATGAATAGGGCAGTGACCCGGCCGCCGGTGAGTCGGCGCGCGTAGTGGGTCGCGAGCGCGCCCACGTAACCCAGCGACAGCAGGCCGAAGAGGGCGTTCACCAGGACCAGAACGGGGAACAGATGACGGATCACCACGGCCGTGATGCCGAGCGCCGGGTTGGCGACCTGGTCGGCCACCTGGCAGAGCGGAATGAGGCCCGCGACGGCGTCGGTGACCAGCGCCAGCTGCCTCGCCACCGCCTCGACGAAGCCGGGGTTGTGGCTGCTGGCGTAAAGCAGGAACAAGGCGTAGCCGAGGCTTCCGAAGAGCGTCAAACCCGTGACCCATCCAGGAGCCGTGGGAGCACCGGCCGAGGCTCGCGCTGGCGCCGGTAGCGTCGCCGCCGCCGACCCTGCCCCGGCCAGAGTGGCAGCCGAGGCCTGTGGCGCGATGCCGGCCAGGCGCTCGAGCACCCTGATGCGGGCGTCTATGGGCGGATGGGTATCGAACAGGGTGAAGGCCGCCGGCGGGTTCTCGATGAACATCTGCCGCACTTCCGAGGGCACGTGCGGCACCGCGGGATTGGTCGCGATCTTGCGCAGTGCGGAAATCAGCGCCTCGGGATGCTTGGTCAGGTCGACCGAGCCGGCATCGGCCAGGTATTCGCGCTCCCGTGAAATGGCGAAGCGCAGCACCAGGGCCAGGAGATAGCCGACGGCGGCGGCGATCGCCGCGGCCAGGATGAACAGCACCACGCCGCCCCCGTCCCGCCGGCTGCGCCCGAAGGAGATCACGCGCAGGCTGCGCCAGAGCAGCTGGGCGAGGAAGGAGATCACGCCGACGAAGAGGATCGTCACCAGCAACAGACGGACGTCTCGGTCGAGGATATGGGTCAGCTCATGGGCCAGCACGGCCTCCAGCTCCTCGTCGTTGAGCTTGGCCAGGAGCCCGCTGGTGACGGTGATGGAATAGCTGCGCTGGTCGACGCCCGAGGCGTAGGCATTCATGGCATCGGTTTCGATGATATAGAGACGCGGCATCGTCAGGCCGCGGGAGATGCAGAGGTTTTCCAGCAGATTGTAGAGCTTGGGAGCATCGGCGCGGGCAACCTGCTTCGCCCCGGTCGCCCGATGAATCAGGGCATCGTTGAAGAAATAAGCGATCACCAGCCAGATCGCCGCCGCGCCGACGACATAGGGCCAATAGGCGAGCGCGAAGGCGACGGTGAAGTCCAAGGCGCCGTGGCTGCCGGTGACGGACTCAAGGCCGAATTCCTGGAACTGATAGTGCCGCATGCCGCCGGATGAATCCGCGAGCATGAACAAGGCGGCCAGATAGACCAGTATGGCGAGGAGCAGCAGCAGCAGGAAAGGGAACGCCGCCAGCAACAGGATCGACTTCAGATTATTGTTCCACCGGTAGGTGGAAAGGCCGAGCGCCGCGGGCATGGAGGAAGTCGATCTAGGTGGCGACGGGCGCAGAGGGGCGCGCGCCCATCCTCATCGTCATTCCCGCGTAAGCGGGAATCCAGGGCTGCGAAAAGTCCGTCTGCCCCATGGACCGCCGCTTTCGCGGGGGTGGCGAATTGAGCGCCTCCGTTCCGCCCGGGGCCAAACTACCCGCCGAACGAGACCTTGGGCGGCGTGGAGGCGGCGGCCTTGTCGGCCGCGTCGAGCGCGAACATCTCGGCATGGCTGAAGCCCAAGGGTCGGGCGACGAGGACGGCCGGGAACTGCTCGATCTGGGTGTTGAATTCCGCCACCGCGTTGTTGAGGAAGCGCCGGGCGGCAGCGATCTTGTTCTCCAGATCGTCCAGTTCCGACTGGAGCTGCCGGAAATTGTCGCTGGCCTTCAGCTGGGGATAGTTCTCCGCCACCGCCAGGACCTGGCCGATGGCCGCGGTCAGCGCCCCCTCGGCCCGGCCGCGGTCGGCCATCGAGCCGGCGCGCTGGGCCGCGGCGCGGGCCTCGGTCACCTTCTCGAACACGCCCGCTTCGTGGCTGGCGTAGCCCTTCACCGTCTCGACCAGGTTGGGCACCAGATCCTGGCGCTGCTTCAGCTGCACGTCGATGTCGGCGAAAGCGTTCTTGTAGGCCTGCCTGAGGGCCACCAGCCGGTTGTAGGTGAAAATGAAAAACAGGACGACCAGACCCAGGACGACCAGGACGATCCAGCCCGCGCTCATGGCTCCCCCCAACGCTGCAGATCGAGACTATCTTGCGCCCTTTCCACACGCTTGACCACGCTCTTCCCGATGACCGCGAGATGACCATGCGGCCAAGGCGGCAACGCCAAAATTGAATGGACATTCAATTTCTGAACGGCTATTCAATTACCGGCTTGTTAGATTCGGAGCCTGATTCACGTTTCAAGCCGAAGGCACTCGAGACGATCAGGCTCCAGGCGGTCGCGGTGGGGGAAGGTCGCGGAGAGAAGCATGGACGCGCCATACGACGTCATCGTGATCGGCGGCGGCCACAACGGCCTGACCGCGGCCGCCTATCTTGCCATGGGCGGCGAGCCCGAGGGGCGCAACAAGCTGAAGGTGCTGGTGCTTGAGCGGGCCGCCAAGGCCGGCGGTGCGGCCATGTCCGAGGAGATCCATCCCGGCTTCACCTATTCGACCTGCTCCTATGTCTGCAGCCTGCTGAGGCCGGAGATCTTCCGGTTCCTCGATCTGCCGCGCCACGGACTGCAGGTGATTCCCTATGAGATCAACAGCCAGCCCAACGCCGCTGGCGAAGGCATCATCACCTACCGCGACCATGACCGGACGCGGGAATCGCTCCGCCGACATTCGATCAAGGATGCCGAGGCCTACGACCACTACGCGGCCGAGATCAGCCGCCAGTGCCGCTTCATCAAGCCGCTGCTGCTGATGACGCCGCCCGATCCCACCATCCCCAATCCGTTCCAGCAGAACCGGATCAATCCCTGGGGCCGCAAGACCGACATCGAGGGCCTGCTCAGGATCGCGACCGAGTTCGGCCGCATGGGCGAGCGCCAGATGTACGAGATCATCCGGTTCTGGACCATGTCCATCGGCGACTTCCTGGATGAATATTTCGAGCATCCGCGCTGGAAGGGATTCTCCGCCGCCTCGGCCATCATCGGCACCGCCCTTGGCCCCTACTCGCCCGGGACAGCCTATGTGCTGCTCCACCACTACATGGGCGAAGTGGACGGCCAGATCGGAGCCTGGGGCTTCGCGCGCGGCGGCATGGGCAGCGTCAGCAAGGCGATCGCCGCGGCGGCCATGGAGGCGGGTGCCGAGATCCGCACCGGCGCCGAGGTCGCCCATATCCTGATCAAGGACGGCAAGGCCGCGGGCGTGGCGCTCGCCAATGGCGAGGAGATTCGCGCCAAGACCGTGGTCTCCAATCTCGATCCCAAGCGCACCTACCTGAAGCTTTTGGAGAAATCCGATCTGGATGCGGTCGATCCGGACATCCACCGCTATGCCCGGAATTTCAAGATCCGCGGCTCCTCGGGCAAGCTCAACATCGCGCTGGACGGCCTGCCGCGTTTCGCTGGCCTGCCGGCGGAATCGGCCTGGGGCACGGTCGATATCGGCGGCGACTTCGACTACATCGAGCACGCCTTCGATGACTACAAGTACGGCAGCTGGTCGCGCCGGCCCTTCCTCGACATCGTCATTCCGACCACGGTCGACCCGACCATGGCCCCGCCGGGCAAGCATTTCATGTCGGTCTTCGTCCAGTACGTGCCCTATGCCCTGGCCGAGAAACCCTGGACGCCCGAGGCCAAGGCCGCCTTCGAAAAGGACGTGCTGGACACCATCGAGGAGAACGCGCCGGGCTTTCGCGACCTCATCCTCCATGTCCAGACCCGCACCCCTTGGGACATCGAGAACGAAGTCGGCCTGACCGAGGGCAATATCTTCCAGGGCGAGCTCACCCTCGACCAGCTCCTGTTCAACCGGCCCTTCCCCGGCCTCGGCCAATATCGCGGGCCGTTCGAGGGCTTCTACATGTGCGGCTCGGGCACTCATCCCGGCGGCGGCGTCATGGGCGCGCCTGGCGCCAATGCGGCGCGGGAGATCCTGATGGACTTCCGCCTGGGGATCGTGAAATGAGCGCCGGTTACGACGCCGCCATCATCGGCGCCGGTCACAACGGCCTCGTCACCGCCGCCTATCTCGCCAAAGCGGGACTGAAGGTCGTGGTGCTGGAAGCCAACGACCGGCCGGGCGGCGCGGCGGCGACGCGGGAGTTCGCGCCGGGCTTCAGAGTCTCGGCCGTGGCGCATCTGCTCCATGCCCTGCACCCGCGCATCAACAGGGATCTGGGCTTGAAGCGCCTGGGCCTCAGCAAGGGACTGAAGGCGACCGGCACGGCGGCTCTTCTGCCCGATGGCGGGAGGATCGAAATCAGCCGCGACAGCGCGGCGACGAGCGCCTCCATCGGCCGCGTCTCGCCCGCCGATGGCGCCGCCTATGCCGGGGCCATGGCGCGGCTGGTTCGGCTCTCGGGGGCGCTCGGCGGCTACATGCTGCGCACCCCGCCGAGCCCCGCGATGGCCTCCAACGATCTTCGCACCAAGATTGATCTCGGCCTGTTCGCGCTCTCGCTGCGCCGGCTCGGACGCAAGGACCTGTTGGAACTGACGCGGATCCTGACCATGAATGTGGCGGATCTCGCCAGCGACCTGTTCGAGAGCGATGCGGTCAAGGGCCTGCTCGCCTTCGAGGCGACCTTGGGGGCCTATCTCGGGCCGCGGTCGCCGAATACCGTGTTCAATCTGCTCTACCGGCTCTCCTCCTTCGGGCCTCAGGGCATGGGCGGCTTCCATCTGCCCGCCGGCGGCATGGGCGCCGTGGGGGATATGCTGGCCAAGGCGGCGGGAAAGGCCGGCGCCGTCATCCGCCTCAAGGCGCCGGTCGAACACATCCTGGTCGAGAAGGACGTCACGACGGGAGTCGTTCTCGCAGGCGGCGAAGAAGTTCGCGCCGGCCTGGTCGCATCCAGCGCCGACCCCCAAGCCACGCTCCTGAAGCTCGTCGCCCCCGGCCAGCTCGACGTCCAGTTCCTGAAGCGCATCCGGCATCTGCGCATGAACGGCTGCGTCGCCAAGATCCATCTCGCCCTCGATGGCTTGCCCGAAGGCTGGACCGAAGGCGCCCGGCGCCTGGTCTTCGCACCCAGGATCGACCATGTGGAGCGGGCCTTCGACTGCGCCAAATACGGCCGCGTCTCCGACAGTCCGGCCCTCGAAGTGGTGCTGGAGAGCCTCGCCGATCCGAGCCTGGCGCCGGCCGGCAAGCATGTCGCCTCGATCCTCTTCCAGTACGCGCCCTACAAGCTCCGGACGACGTCGCCCGACGATGCGCGGCGCCAGGTGCTGGAGCGCGGGCTCGATACGCTGGAAGTCCTGGCGCCGGGGATCAAGGGGCGCGTGCTGGCTTCCGAGGTCCTGATTCCCCATGACCTGGAGTCCGAGTTCGGGCTGTCGGGCGGCCAGTGGCATCATGGCGAAGTGACCCTGGATCAGATGTTCTTCTTGAGGCCCGCCGGCGGTTTCCAGCGCTACCGCATGCCGATCCCGGGGCTCTGGCTCTGCGGGGCCGGCGCCCATCCGGGCGGCAATGTCTCGGGCGCCGCCGGCGCCAATGCGGCGCGGGAGATCCTGCGCGACGTGAAGCGGCGGAGGGCCGCGCGATGACCCATGTCCAGCACCTGAAGCCTTTCCTGCGCAAGACGCCGTTTCATGGGCCGATGGAAGCCCTGATGCATGGCAATGGCTGGATTCGCTGGATGGGTTACTACGCCCCGGCCTTCTTCGATTCCGAGCAATCGGAGTATTTCGCCGTGCGCACCGGCGCCTCGGTCTACGACGTCTCGCCGCTGATCAAGTATTCGATCCGCGGACGCGACGCGGCGCGGTTCATGGATTATCTCGTCACCCGCGACATGACCAAGGTTAAGCCGATGCAGGTGGTCTATACCGCCTGGTGCGACGACGACGGCCGGATGATCGAGGAAGGCACGATCTTCCGCCTGGCCGAGAATGATTTCATTGTCAATGCCGCGCTCCATCAGCTCCATTGGCTGGAAGAAGCCGCCTACGGCTTCGACGTTGCGATAGAGGAGATCTCGGAGCAAATCTGCGGCCTGTCGCTCCAAGGTCCGACCTCGCGGGAGATCCTGAAGCTCCTTGGCGTCGCCGGCATCGAGAAGCTCGCCCATTTCTCGATCCTGGAGACGGCCATCGACGGCCGCTGGCTGCGCATCGACCGGGCCGGCTATACCGGCGATCTCGGCTACGAACTCTGGGTGAATCCTGAGGACGCCGTCTGGCTGTGGGAAACCCTGTTCCGACTGGGCGATCCCCACAAGATCGCGCCCATCGGCTCGCTTGCCCTCGACATGACCCGCATCGAGGCCGGCTTCATCCTGGTCGACGCGGATTATATCGGGGCCATGCATGCGATCCGGCCGACCCAGCGGATCTCGCCCTACGAGGCCGGCATCGGCTGGGCGGTGAACCTGAAGAAAGAGGCCTATTTCACCGGCAAGCGGGCGCTTGCCCGGGAGAAGAGCGAAGGCCTGTCGCGCCATATCCTGACCGGCATCGAGATCGAAGGCCGCAAGCCGGCGGCGGGCTCCTTCCTCTACGCCGACAAAGCCGGCAAGCAGGAGCTCGGCCTCACCACCTCGGCCGTCTGGTCGCCGGTGATGAAGAAGAACATCGCCTTTGCCCGCCTGCCGCCGCGCTACGCAACCCCGGGCCAGCAGCTCTGGATCGAGATCTGGTATCCGAAGGAGCAGAAGATCGAGCGCAGCATGGTTCGCTGCTGGACGCGCAACCGCATGTTCTTCGACCCGCCGCGCAAGAAACAGTGAGGGCGGACGGGCCGGTCGATGGCGCAAAACCTGCCGATCCGCGACCAGCGCCGCCAGGAGCTGATCCGCGCCACCATCGCCGTCATCGCTCGCCACGGCTACACCGGCACGACTCTTGCCCGGGTGGCGAGGGAAGCAGGCGTTGCGACCGGACTGGTCAATTTCCATTTCCAGTCCAAGGAACGGCTGTTCCGTGAGACCTTCCTCCATCTCTCGGCGGAGTACGAAGGGGTCTGGCGCAAGGCCCTCGGCGAAGCCGGAGACGATCCGCGCCGCCGGCTCGATGCCATGATCGAGGCCTATTTCGATCGGCGCATCTTCACCCGCGAGAAGCTCGCCGTCTGGTTCACCTTCTGGTCCGATGCGGCGCTGCGCGACCGGTATCGCGCCGCGGCCACGCGGGTGGAGCGGCGCTACGTGGCCGAAATGGAGGCCGGGATCGCAGCGCTGACCGGACGCAACGGGCAGCGCCGCGCAAATGACATTTCGCTGGCCCTTTCGGCCATGATCGATGGCTTCTGGCTGCAAGCGCTCATCTATCCCCGGCGCTTCGATCGGGTGGAGGCGGTGGCCAGCTGCCGGCGGTTCCTGGCGGAGAAGCTTGCCGCGTCGTGACGAACAGGCCCAGCTCACGCTGGGCGCCGCCTCGCTGAAAGCGATATCCGGAACTTCCCGGCACCGCGTCCCGATCCCGACGGCGCGCGAAGCAACCGGCATTCCGAATAAGGGCCTCCCCTTGTAAATGCAAAATGCTGACACCAATCTTGCGTCACCTGACGGGTCATCCCGCGGGCATCGGTTGACTTCGCCCTAGCCAGAGGTGCCGCGGATGAAGCGCTCCCACAAGGTCGCAAAGACGCGGACGCGCGCGAGCCCGGCGCATTCCCTGTTGGCCCGTCTGAAGGAACACCCTCTGGCTCGGATCGGGCCGGGTCTCATCACCGGCGTGGCCGACGACGATCCGAGCGGCATAGCAACCTATTCCCAGGCGGGCGCCCAGTTCGGCTTCAACATGCTGTGGACGATGCCGGTGGCCTTCCCGCTGATGGCCGCGATCCAGTCCATGTGCGCCGACATCGGCCGGGTCACCGGCAAGGGGCTCGCCGCCAACATCAAGGCCGCCTTTCCTCCGATCGTGCTTCAGGGCGTGGTGCTTTTGCTGCTGGTCGCCAACACCCTCAACATCGCCGCCGACGTCGCCGCCATGGGAGAAACCGCCGAGCTCGTGACCGGTTTCGACCGGCATCTGATGACCGTGGTCTTCGTCGCGGGGACGCTGCTGCTTCAGGTATTCGTTCCCTATCACCGCTATGTCTACTATTTGAAGTGGCTGACCCTGTCGCTGCTCTCCTATGCGGCAGTGTTGTTCGCCGTCCATGTCCCCTGGGGCGAAGTGGCGCTACGCACCATCTGGCCCAGCTTCACCCCGAATGGAGACGCCGCCACCGTCGTGGTCGGCATCTTCGGCACCACCATCAGTCCCTACCTCTTCTTCTGGCAGGCGTCGGAGGAGGTCGAGGACATGCAGATCCATCACGGCGCCAAGCCGCTCGCGCGCGACAAGCGTTCCGCACCCCGGGAGCTTCGGCGCATCCAATGGGATACCTGGAGCGGCATGTTCTATTCGGACATCACGTCCTACTTCATCATCCTGGCTACCGCGGTCACGCTCCACGCGGCGGGCGTCACCGACATCCAGACGGCCGCGCAAGCAGCGAGCGCGTTGAAGCCGCTCGCCGGAAACTTCGCCTACATTTTATTTGCCCTCGGCATCCTCGGCGTCGGCCTGATCGGCGTTCCGGTGCTGGCGGGCTCGGCCGCCTACGCCGTTGCCGAGGCCATGGGCTGGAAGTGGGGCCTCGAGCGCAAGGCGGCCGACGCCCGCGGCTTCTATGGAGTCATTGCCGTCAGCGTCCTCGTCGCACTCGTCATCCAGTATTCGCCCATCAACCCGATGAAGGCCCTGTTCTGGAGCGCCGTCATCAACGGCATCGTGGCCGTCCCTCTGATGGTCGTCCTCATCGTCCTGGTCTCGCGGAAATCCGTGATGGGCGCCTACACGGCGAGCCGGGGGATTCGCGCCCTGGGCTGGATCGCAGCGGCGGTCATGGGCGCGGCAGCCGTCGGAATGTTCATTCCCGGCTAGACGGTTCTAGAGAGGCCGGTGACGCGGAACGGCGAGGCGGACACCCGCCCCGGTCGCTGCATTGCGCATGACCTGTGAGCTTTGTGTGGCAATTGCCCGAGAGACGCCAATAAGGCGCCGAATGGGCCGCCGCGCCCAACATATGCCCAAATTCCCATCCATGTCTGTCGCCGGCACATCTCGTAGCCGTGGGCCTGTTATCGACAGGAGGATGACCATGACCAAGATGCTTGCAGCCGATCAGAATGGTTCCCGTTTCGTCGGAATTTATGGATTCGGCAAGGATCAGTTTCTGCTCAACCAGAAGCTCACCCCGGCGCGTGCGTCCGTCCAGGCCGTCGTCGCGGACCTGGCGGAAAGACAAGCTGAGGAAGGAGCGCTTCGCTTCGTGCAAATCATCGATTTGTCGGTGCTGGAACCCGTGGAGTCCTATCAGGCGACGCTCGCCCGGCTCCGCGCCCCGTCGCTCAACTGAATTGTTCCGGTCCCCATCGAGCCTCGCCCTCGAAGGGCGGGGCTCGAACGGCCGATATTGGAGGTGTTCAATGCGTGCTCACGCCATTCCGACTCGCGCGATTCTCACAGCCTTGCTCCTTGCATCCGTAACGCTTTCGGCCTGCGGTACCTCACCCGGCTGCCGCGCCTTGACCGGAGCAGCCATAGGTGCCGCCGGCGGCGCGGTTTTGGGTACGGTCATAGCTGGAGCCCCTGGGCTGGGAGCGCTCGCCGGCGGTGCCGCCGGCGCGGCGGTGGGTGGCCTGACCTCGCCCAATCAGGTTTACGCCGGCCACGCCCCTTGCGACTGATCGTGGCCGGCGCGGGGGCCCGGCCGCCGCGCCCTTCCTCCGACAGCGCCGCATGATCGGTGAAAGACGGGCACGCGCCAGGCCGTCGCCCGAAGGGGACAAGCTTCGGCATCCTGGCCCTGCTGCTCGGATCCATGAGCGTCCTCGCGAAGGACGCGTAATTGTCACGCGCCACCGGCGGTTGGGCTTCCAACATGAGCCCTGGTCACCGAAACCAACATGGAGTTGCCACCATGTATCGCACATCGATCGCCATTGCCGCCGTGGTCTTTGCCGGCGCGCTCGCGGCCGGATCGTTCACCAGCGGAGCCAGGGCCGATGCATGCCTGCCCACCGACGTGATCGACGGCAGCACCGCGGATCAGGCCATGCAGAAGATGCAGGCCGCGGGCTTCGTTCAGCCCCATGACCTGATAAAGGGCTGCGACAATTTCTGGTACGCCCACGCCGAGCAGAACGGCATGCCGGTGGACGTCGTTTTGCCGCCCGGCGGCCAGCCCTTCGCCGCTCACGACAGCTAGGGCGTCACGCCGGAGCTGAACGTGGAACTCGGCGGCGGGCGGAGAGAGCTCGTCCATCCGCCGCCGATGCCTGACGCTTTCCTTGCGGCAAGGCAGCAGTGCAATGGGGGTCCGTGCCCGTGAACGCTCGCTACCCGCGAAGGGAATGCCTCGGACTACGAGGCAAGGGATCCGCCGAAGTCCCGCAGACCGAGGCCGTGGCTCTTGATCAGGCGATCGCGCGGCCGGCGCCGCAGAGCACATCAGCCGAACTGCTTTCATCGCCCGGCGTCTCGACCATTCTTCTGTTCGGCATCTTTGCGCTGCTGCTTTTCTACACCCTCTACTTCACCAGCCAGATCGCACTTCCGGCCATATTCGCCTTCCTGTTGAGCCTGGTCCTGCAGCCCGCCATGCGCGCGTTTTCGATGCTGCGCGTGCCGAAGGTCGCCGCCGCCCTGCTCATCATCGGCGTTTTGCTCTGCGTCCTCTTGGCGCTCGGCCTCATGGTGTCGGGTCCCGCCGCCGACTGGCTCGCCAAGGCTCCGGACAGCCTGACGCGGCTGGAAGCCAAGCTCCTGTTTCTGAGACGCCCGATCGCCGAAATCCAGTATGCGAGCCTGGAACTGGAAAAGCTGGCGCGCGGCCCGACCGCGCCTTCCACCGCCGTCGTAGAGGGGCCCGGGCTCAGCGGAATGCTGTTCAGCGGTACGCGGGACATGCTGACCGGCCTTGGCACCATGGTGCTGTTGCTGTTCTTTCTTCTTGTTTCCGGCGACCTGCTGCTGATGCGGTTCGTCGAAGTGCTGCCGCGGCTGAAGGACCGCAAACGCGTCCTGGCCATATCCCAGGAAATCGAGAGCAGCCTGTCCGCCTATCTCGGGACCATAAGCCTGATGAACGCCGGCGTGGGCATCGCCACCGGCCTCGTCGCCTACGCCAGCGGCCTCTCCGACCCCGTGCTGTGGGGAACCCTGGCCTTCCTGCTGAACTTCATCCCGATCCTCGGACCATTCAGCGGGATCGTCATCCTGTTCCTGGTCGGCCTGCTCAGTTTCGACACGATCTGGCAGGCGGTCATCCCGGCCGGACTCTATCTCGCGATCCACCTCCTGGAAGGCGAGATGGTCACGCCCATGCTTCTCGCCCGGCGATTCGTCCTCAATCCGGTCCTGGTCATCGCCTCCCTCGTCTTCTGGTATTGGATGTGGGGCGTCGCGGGCGCCCTTCTCGCCGTTCCCTTGCTGGCCGCCGCGAAGATCATATGCGACCGCATCGCTCCCCTCATGGCGCTGGGCCATTTCCTCGGCAACGGGGCGAAGACCTGAGAGAGGCCCCGGCTTGCCCTAAGCCACATACACGGGCTACCCTCAGCGCTTCCGACAGCTTCCCCCATCAGCCGAAGCGACCCAACAACGGAGCGGTTTCATGCGCCCCAATCCCGCGACCAATCTCGCCTATGACACCGAAGCATTGTGGCAGCAGGACCGCGACCACATCATCCACCCCTGGATCGACCTGGGGACGGCCAAGACCCGCGAGCCCCTGATCGTCGCCGCCGCCGAGGGCGTGCATATCTACGATTCTCGCGGCCATCGGATGATCGACGGGATCGGCGGCATGTGGTGCGTCAATATCGGCTACGGCCGGGAGGAGATGGCCCAGGCCATCGCCGACCAGGTGCGCAAGATCCCCTATTTCTCGCCCTTCGGCCTCATCTCCACCCCGCCCTCGATCGAGTTCGGCGCCAGGCTCGCCGAATACACGCCTGGCGACCTGAAGCACGTCTTCTTCGCCACCGGCGGCTCCACGGCGGTGGATTCCGCCCTGCGCTTCGTCCAGTTCTACAACAACTTCGTCGGCCGGCCCGAGAAGATGCACATCATCACCCGGGACTGGGCCTATCACGGCTCGACTTATCTTTCGGCCTCCGTCTCGGGCAAGCCGGGTGATCGCGGCAATCTCGACTTCATCACCGACACGATCCATCACCTGCCCGCGCCCAATCCCTATCGCCGGCCGGCGGGCATGACCGAAGCGGAGTTCCTCGACGCCAAGGTCGCCGACCTGGAGAACAAGATCCTGGAGCTGTCGCCCGACAAGGTCGCCTGCTTCATTGCCGAGCCGCTGCTCGCCTCGGGCGGCGTCATCGTGCCGCCCAAGGGCTATCACAAGCGCACCTGGGAGATCTGCCGCAAGTACGACGTGCTCTACATCTCGGACGAGGTCGTCACCGGCTTCGGGCGGCTGGGGGAGATCTTCGCCTCCGAGCCGGTGTTCGATATCGTCCCGGACATCATCACCTCGGCCAAGGGCCTGACTTCGGGCTATATCCCGCTCGGCGCCTTCTTCGTCTCGGACCGGCTCTACGCCGCCATGACGGGCCCCGAGGGCAAGGGCAAGTACTTCACCAACGGCTTCACCTATTCGGCCCATCCGGTTGCCTGCGCCGCCGGCCTGAAGAACCTGGAGATCATCGAGCGCGAGCATATCCTCGACCATGTGCGCAAGACCGGGCCCTATTTCCAGGAACGCCTGAAGACGCTCCTCGACCTGCCCCTGGTCGGCGACGTGCGCGGCAGCCATATGATGTGCGCGGTCGAATGCGTTACCGACAAGACGACGAAGGAATCGCCGCCTGCCGACTGGGAGGTCGCCTTCCGCATCATTCGCCACGCCATGGAGCGGGGCCTTCTGGTCCGGCCGCTGGGCAACACGGTCGTGCTCTCCCCGCCCCTCGTCATCACGCGCAGGCAGATCGACGAGGTCGTGGACATGCTGGGCAAGGCGATCAAGGCCGTCGCCGACGAGCTGATCCGCGAAGGTTTGTGGAAGCCGGCGGGCTGAAGGCGGAGGCGCTTGAGCGGGAGCCCTGAGGGCGCGCTGCCGCGGCCGGCGAGCCAGACCCTCGCCCTCGCCGCGGCGCTGACGGCCGTCTCCCTCTGGGGCCTGGCGCCGGTGGCGACCCGCTACATCGTCCTGCGCGTGGACCCGCTGGCGGTCCTCGCCTTGCGTTTCTCCATGTCCGCCCTCGCCTTCCTGCCGGTGCTGATCCACTCGCGCCTGCTCGGGTGGTCGCGGGCGGACATCAAGGCCGGCATCACCTGCGGCCTGGTGGGCATCGTCGGCTACGGCCTGCCGGTGACCATCGGCCAGCAGTGGACCACCGCGAGCCTCACCGGCCTCATCCTCGCCAGCGAGCCGCTGTGGATCATGCTCATCTGGACGATGCTGGAACGGCGCCGGCCCGGCCTCAGCACCGGCATCGGCACGATCATCGGCCT
>Ga0070734_10003587_pt1 | contig 15971 bp, 19 predicted proteins | sample Coa_R1_8_FD_66444 | JGI IMG/M metagenome (GOLD analysis project Ga0070734, IMG submission 66444) | Surface soil microbial communities from Centralia Pennsylvania, which are recovering from an underground coalmine fire - Coalmine... | ecosystem: Environmental > Terrestrial > Soil > Unclassified ...
GAACGAGTCGTGCGCGAAGTGCGAGCTGCGCTGCAACGGCGCAAGCGTGAAGCGGAGTCGGCGCGGAGAGGCGCAGAGCAGCAACTGCGCAATGAACTTAAAAACAACGTCACCGCAATTCTGCTTTCCTGCGAAATGGCCTTGCAGGTTCAGGGATTGCCGCAAGCTGCCGAACTCAAGCTTCAAACCATGGATGAACTGGCCCGGGAGATGAAACAAAAGCTGAATAGCTAGCTGCAAGATTTTGCGCTCTGCTCCATGTTTCCCTTCGCAGGCTCTGTGATAAGCGCAATTCTTGATATATACTCCCGCCGTGAAAAGCTCTGCGGGCGCAGCGGAGCGAGCGGGAGGATTTCGATGAAAACTACGATGGCAGTTGGGTTGGCTGCCTGCTTATTTCTTGCGCCGGTCGCCGCAGTTGCCCAGGACAGCAAACCTTCTTTGACCATGCGGCCCAATGAAGCAGGGCAATCCGTGCGAGCGGCCATCGAACAGAATGCTCCGACGTCTCCACAGTATTGCAAACGAATTATCTTCTATGGAGGAGACACGAATGATAATGATCCGAATGCGCAGGGTTTTGCCGATTCCGACACAGTGTCCATCCCAGATACCAATACATATGGGACGGTAATTATTCCAGCAGGGCAATCTATTACGGTAACCGGCCTATTCTTTCAGATGTTTACCGGAGGAGAGTTCGATGCGCCGACCTCCAGCTATGACATCCGGCAGGGTGTTTCCGAGGGCAATGGCGGGACGAGCCTAGCTTCAGGAAGTGGCGCGACCTATTACTCGCTGGATGGGCAGGGGCTGTTTCCGCAATATGCTGTTGCTGTGCAAGTGGATCCTCCGGTGCAACTGCCAGCCGGGCAATACTGGTTCAACGTGACGCCACAATGCCTCAACAATAACGACCCGAATTGCAAAGCAGGCTACTACGTTAACAACACCACTCAGGAAACGCACAACGTACACGGAAACGCGCAGCCTCCCAACGAGATATTTTTTAATTCAAGCTATTTCGGGTTTAATTGGGCCAACTGGTGCGACCCCAGCCTGGGGCAGAACTCCAAGCAATGCGCGCGGCTGTCGTTTGGAATTTGCGGCAAGTAGCCCACTGATTTAAGAATCATCGATTAAAGAATCATCGATTAAAGAATCATCGATTAAAGAATCATCGATTAAAGAATCATCGATTAAAGAATCATCGATTAAAGAATCATCGATTAAAGAATCATCGGAACCAACATCCAAGTCCGCGCGCGATACCGGGCGAATGACGCAGCAAATTGCGACTCCAGCAATTTTTCTTCCTGACGAATACGCACGCTCACGAAGGCGACTGCGGCCAGCAGAATTGGCACAGTCAGTTCGCTGCGGAATACGAGTGCAAACCCCGGCCCCATCAGCAACAAGCTGAGATATAGCGGGTGCCGAATCACGCCGTAAATTCCTGACTGCACCAGTTCGTGCCCATCCTGCAAAGTGACGTAGGCGCTGAATTGCTTTCCGAGCTTCGCCAGTGCAAGCAGTCGAACCGCGATTCCGGCAGCGCAAAGTGAGAGCCCGAGCCAGCGCAAAATGAAACTGTCTCCAAACGTGCAAATCTGGCGGCGGTCTGCGTAGGGGAGAAACCACATCAAGAATAATGACGCCAAAGTCAGCGCGAGCAACACCCATGATTGTTGGCCGAGCGCGGAATGGCCTTTGCGAAAAGGATTGAGATCAATATCCAATAAGAATGCACACAGCGCCGCAAAAATCATCACGGCGACCAATCCCGTGCGCGCGGGATTGCTGAAAAACGCAGGCAGAGCAGCCAAGCCCCAACCGGCCAGCATGGTAAGCAGAACGATGCTCACCAAAATTACGAGTGTGAGGAATTTCTGCAACATGATGCCGCAACTTTTCAGCATCTCATAGCGAGAGCTTTCAGTTTCGATATGACGCGGTTATTCTAAAAATGAGGAGCATTCGCGATGCTAAGCAAGTTTAAGTTTCCCCGGCCGCTGATGGCCATCGGTTGTTTTACCACTCTGCTGCTTTTGCCTTTATGGATCGTGCTCATTCCTCTTCATCTCATTCGCATTCTGCTGACGAGCCCGCGCGCGTAGATAGCCTTTAACTCCGCGCTTTTTCAGATTTCCGGCACGGGCCTGCTTTGAGGTGTACACTTCCGACGCTGCTGGATATCACGATAGAAATCCACGGCGCAAGTTTCAGGAGAAACCATGAACAGGAAATTGTTGAGAGTTTTCGCTGGAGCGGCTCTCACGATAGCCGCTAGCTGGGCTGTGCCGGCACGCGCGCAGATGTCCGAAGTGAAAGAGAAACCGCCGATTTACGCGTACGTGAGCAATTGGGCGATTCCGCGTGCACAGTGGGGTGAAATGGAGAAGGCCAATGGCGCCGACCAGAAAATTTTGGAAAAAGCGATGGCCAGCGGGGCAATCATCGGCTATGGCGATGACACTGCACTCGTCCACGAAGTCGATGGCAGTACTCACGATAACTGGTGGGCGTCGTATTCCATGGCCGGGCTTCTAAGCACGCTGGAGCAGTTTTATGCCAATGGCAGCGCAACGTCGCCGGTGCTGGCCAGTTCGACCAAGCATTGGGATGAAATTTTTGTCAGCCGGTATTACAACTGGCACCCGGGATCTTACAAAGGCGTGTACACGCGAGGCTTGGTGTACAAGCTGAAAGCAGACGCTCCCAATGACGCAGTGGATACGCTGGCCAAGAACCTCTTTGTGCCATACTTTGAAAAATTGCTCGCCGAAGGAGCCATTCACGAGTACGACATTGATACGCAGGCGATCCACACAGCTTCGCCTGACATGTTTTTCGTATTCTTTGTCGCCGCGAACGGCGATGGCCTCGACAAAGCGAATGCATCTCTTCGCGAGATGCGGAAATCCAACCCGATGATGGGGCCAGCCTTTGGCTCCATGTCGGACTTCAGTGCGCACCGCGATTTTCTGGCGCGCACGAATGCAACTTACAAATAAATCCCTGCCGAAAACGAATGCGGAGGAATCTGTCTGGATTTTGAACGGATTCCTCCGGCTTCTCGTAAACCACAGAAATCATGGGTCATTAGCTTGTTATGGCGTGTGTATTCGGCCAAGCCCTTCTGTAACCTGATGAACCTTTCATCCCTCGATAGAATTTAGCTGCTCGCCCCGGGGCTGAAAGGGAAGCTTTTATGCAATGGAAATTGGATCGCATAGTGAGTGTGGCTACGCTAGTCACTTCAGTCGCGGCGCTGGTACTGGTGTTGAAACGGCCGCAGCCGGTGGCGGCCCCGATGACTCCGGCGGCGCAGGCAGCGAATGCGCAATCTTTTGAAAACAAGCTGGAGCAGTTGGATAAAGCCAAAGGCCCGGGAGAGCCTCCGGCGCAGGTGCATTTGAGCGCGGATGAACTGCGCGCGGCCTTGGCGGAAGCGGCGAAGTCGTTGCCGATGACGATGCCGCAAGCGAATGGAAAGCCTTCGCCTTCGACGGCGATGCCGGCGGGAGCATCGTCGTCTTCTTCTTCTTCATCCACGGTAACTTCGGCGAATTTGAACGCGCTTGGGCTCGGAAATGCGCCGCCCGCGCCGGGTTCGTCCGCGGACGCATTCTTCGCGCCGGGAGATCCCGATGTGAAGGATTATCAGCTCAGCTTTGAGGGCGACGTCGCCAAAGGACAATTTCTTACCACCATCGGCGGCAAACCGGTATGGGTGACGCTCGCCGGACACTTAGCGTCGAAAGATGGTTACGCGACGTTCGATCCGACGGAGTTCAAAGTTGGCGACCTCGATGTGCCGGTGTCTTTGGTGAACGATGCGCTGCAAAAGAAACTCTCCGAGCAGAAAGACAAATTAAAGCTGCCCGACAACGTCGGCGGATTCAAAGTGGAAAACGGGGGGATGGTGCTGACGCAGAGGTAGCTTCGAATTGCCGAAGATACCACGATTGCCGGGTGCGGGCCGGTTTCGTCTGTTGAGAGCGTAGCGGATTTAAGCTGCCAAAGACATTTGTTGTACAAGCCTGTGCCTCCCACCTTTGCGAAAAGCACGCAAGGATGGGGCACCCTCACACTCTTAATAGACAGGAAAAACCGGGTGAAAAAGCATGGGCCACCCGCCTGCCGTTCTCCTTTTAGGCACCGCTGATTTATGCAGCCCCGGTGGGCGGGTGGCCCGGCCTTTGAATAGTCGAAATCATTACGACCGTGGGTGCCCCGTCCTTGCGTTTTGTGCAAGGGCGGGTACCACGACCGCTGTCAGCGAGGGTTTGATGTTTCAGGCCGCGCGGTCGCGAAAGAAATCTCTCCCCATCCAACATTCACCCGCACTCGCCCAGCTTCGCCCAGAAAGTAGTGGCGATAACTGCTCCATCGCAACTGCTCGGGAGACTCGACGAGCGCGCGCTTCACCGGATTGCCATGCATGTAATTCAGCTTCTCGACCCGCTTTTTCTCACTCCACACATTGAATTCGTAGAAGCGGGCTTGCCAGAATGCCCGGCGCGGCGGATCGCCAAAGAGCTGGCGTTGTCCGGCATTGTGGCGCGGTCGTTTGGGCAGAAGGGCACGGGCCGTGCGCTGTTTGAGCACTTGCATGGCCGTCGAAAGGCTGCCCACTTCCGGCGCGCTGAGCAAAAGAAGAATGTGTTCGGGCATGACGACGTAGCCCACGACCACGAAGCGGTACTTTAACCGCGTCTCTTTGGCTTCGTCTCAGGCTGGAGGATGGAGAGGAATCGGTTGCGCGCTCGAGCCGAAGCGAGGAACGGCAGCCGTCGGTAACACGAGTTGGTGATAAAGTGCAGGTGATGAGCGCCGTAGATGCGATGCAGGCCGGCAGGCATGACAAACCATGATATCCGCAGCATCGTACCCGCCCTTGCACAAAACGCAAGGACGGGGCACCCACAGTTTCATAATGGGAAAGAAAAACCGAGGCGAAAGGATGGGCCACCCGCCCGATAATCCCCACGGCTAGACCAAGTAGATCTAATTTATGTGCCGGGCAAATAACCACCCCGTTCGTCAAGTCCACTCTGGTAGCTAGAGAAAGCTTCGCGAGGCAAGTTAAATATCCCATTAACCCCAATCGAATCTGAGCTTTCCCATTTTGGGAATGTTCCTTCAGGAACACTAGCGCGATTTTTCATCAATGTTCCGCAAGGAACATTAAGGCGATAAATGGTTAATAGCCCTTCGCCGCGCTCTGCGCCGCTGTTCTTGAAAACACCGTCCCATGGGGATAGGCGTCGCCGTGGAATCCATGAGGCCAGATTTTGCCATCCATGCTGACGCCGGCGACTTTGCTGTTTGCGTCGCGGAAAGTTTCGTCGAGCTTGAGCGCGCCGGTTTGCGGATCGAAGTTCAACATGAACAGGCGGTGCTCGCCGTATTCGCCGGAGTTGGCGACGATGCGATGGCCGTCCTCATCGGCGGAGAGCCAGTGCGGCTTTTGTTTGTCATCTAGCGTGACTCGCGAAACTTCGCGGATGTGCGCAAGATCGGAAATGTCGTAGGCGACAATCGCGTGGATGGAAGACTGCGCTGCTACCCAATAATGGCCGATGTTCACGGGCACGTCGCATTGCTCGCCATCGAAAGTTGCCAGATATTTTGCCGAGGCGTGGTCGCTGCTCAATCCTTCCATTTCATATAAACCGCAATTGAAAGTGTGAATCAGCACGGTCTTGCCATCGGCCAGAAGATGAGGCTCGCCGGGGAAGCCCTGCTCGCGGCCTTTGGGGCCGGGCGGTAACACAACCGTTTGCAGAAGCTTTAAATCCGAAGCTCGCCAGACTTGCACCGTGCGGGTATCGCCATCGTGTTCGTGCATGGCGGTATTGGTGCTGACGATGCGGTCGAGCGCAGGCACGACGACCAAACTATAAGGACGAATGAGTTCGGTCTTCACTGCGGGATCCATGGCGCTACTCGCACGGATGAACTTGCCGCGCTCGTCGAATTCAACAATGCCGCCGCCGTCCGCTTTAGGGCCGTGATCGCCGTGATATTGGAAAGTTGCCAGCACATGGCCATCTGCGATGCGGACGTAAGTATGAGGATGCATGTATCCATCGAGATCGCCGAAAGAAGTGACGACGGAAGGATGCAATGGATCATTCAAGTTGAAGAGAACAGTGCGCCCGCTTTCGAATGCGTTGGCCAGCAGAAAGCCGCCGGGGGGCATTTCGAGTTCGGTGTGGTGCGGCGTACCCGTGGGGCCGGGAACCGCGACCGAAGCCACGACTTGCCCGTAGTGCGGCGACTTGGCATTGGCGTCGATGACGGCGAGAAAATCGCTGCTGGCTTTGGCGTCATCGCCTGCCCATACGAAAAGATAAGAGTTGGATTGGGCAAAGCCGAGCGAATTAAAGAATATGGCCAGGACGAAGACAAGTTTGCGCATACAGAAGAGTGCCGTTCTTGTAAGTGAATGTCAAGAAACGGCTTATGGATGCTTGCGAGCTATTGCGGGCGCTTCCATTCAATTTGCCTGTTGACAAAAGCAGGATGCAGGCGCATGATAGGCGAACAAAAGGCGAAAATAATTATGACCTCTTCTCCTCTTTCCCTTTTTCCGCTGAACCAAAACGAATCGTGCGCGAAGCCGCAGCTTGTCGGCATTGCGAAACTGGCCTCGCAAGGCGAATCGCTGCGCGAAGGCCACGATGTTGAGTACTTTACGCTGAAATCGCGATCACTGTTGAGCCGGGTGGTCAGCAAGCGCGGCGTGCCGTTTACCTGGGCGATCAATCCCTATCGTGGATGCGAGTTCGGGTGCAAATACTGCTATGCCCGTTATACCCATGAATTCATGGAGATGCGTGACGGTGTTGCTTTCGAGCAGAAGATCTTTGTGAAGCAACATGCGGCAGAATTGTTGCGCCAAGAGCTGAGACAGGTGAAGGAAGGGGAGAGCATAGCGATTGGAACGGCGACCGATCCCTATCAGCCTGCCGAGCGGCGTTATGAAACTACGCGAGGAATTCTGGAAGAGATGGCGCGGCATCGCGGGCTGGAAATTGGCATGATCACGAAGTCGGACATGATTGTCCGCGACATTGAAGTGCTGCGCGAGGTGGGGAAGCACAACCGGCTCTTTGTCCACATTACGATTACCACGCTCGATGTGAAGCTGGCGCGGCTGTTAGAACCGCGCGCGCCCCGGCCCGATTTGCGTTTGGAAGCGGTGAGAAAACTGCACGAAGCCGGAGTGAATGTCGGCGTGAATTGCTGCGCGGTGATTCCGGGAATTACGGATTCGCCGAAGGATTTGGATAAAGTTGTTCGTGCGGCTGCGGAAGCGGGCGCGAGAAGAATATTTTCCAATCCATTGTTTTTGAAGCCGTGTTCGGCGGCAGTGTTTATGCCGTTTCTGGAAAAAGAATTTCCGCACTTGGTTGCGCAATACAAACAACGTTACGGCGACAAAGCATTCTTAGGGCCGGCTTACGGAAAAAGACTGGGTAAAGTGCTGACGGGGTTGCGGCAGAAGTATGGAATGGGTGAGAGAAAGGGGCCGGGAACGGTGAAGATGGAAGCGTCGCGCGAGGCGGGAGCGCAGATGAAAATGTTCTGAGCGCTAAATTGCTGGCTCTCGCAATGCATGTAGCGTTTCAGCGGAGTCGTTAGATTGCATAAACTCCAGCACTTCCTGCGGGGTGGGATTCTGCCACACCGGTGCGAACGACTGGCGGTGAAGCGGGCAGGGGCCGTGCTCTCGCAGGGCAGCGAGGTGAAAGGGCGTGCTGTAGCCTTTGTTGGAGACGAGTCCGTAGGCGGGATATGTAGAGTCGAGTTCGGTCATCATGCGGTCGCGCTCGACTTTGGCGATGATGGAAGCGGCGGCAATCGAAGCGGAAAGCGCGTCTCCGTGAATGATTGCCTGCTGCGCGATATCACAGTCGAGGCGCATCGCGTCAATTAAAAGATGATCGGCTGCGGGTTGCAATTGGACGACGGCTTGATGCATGGCCACGCGCGAAGCTTGATAGATGTTGATCTCGTCAATGCGGGCGGCGTCAACGGAAGCGATGGCGATGGCGATGGAATGTTCACGAATTCGCGCGGCGAGAATTTCGCGGCGCTCGCGGGGAAGAAGTTTGGAGTCGCGCAGTCCTCGAATGCGATACGACCGATCGAGAATGACCGCAGCGGCGACGACAGGGCCGAAGAGTGAACCGCGGCCGACTTCGTCCACACCTGCAACCAGTTGTGCACCGGACTGCCATGCTTGCTTTTCAAATTTCAACGTGCAGCGCAACGTTTTAAGCAGCCGCATTTTTGCGGCAGCCGGAGACAGCGGCTTTTCCGGGGCGAGCTTGAAGTTTGTGGACACGAGATATGTTTCCCACCCTTTCGCAAAGAACGCGAAAGAATGGGGCACCCGCTTGCATCTTCGCGCATCTTGGGCCTGTGGAGCAAGGCGGAAAACTTTCCGAAAATAACCAAGTATTTTTTTTTGTGCTTCGCAGCAAGCAGGAAAGCCGTTTTGATTCTTTGACCTTCCCGGTACCTGGGGTCACCTGCGCCAGTGATGCACGGCACAGCAACTCCTTCCCGATTATGAGAACTTCTAATTGCGAGTGCCGGTTAGGAATTTGAAAAATATCGGTAAGAGGTTCCAGGGGGGAGCTGGTTTACCGGGCCGGCACTCATATCAGCTCGATAAGAAATGAGGTACCAAGGTCATGACGGAAACAGGGACTGCTCTCCAACGCGCAGAAGAAAAAATAATTGCGATCAAATCGGCCAATAATTTGTCCGAGCGCATTGATAAGGTGTTTGATGCAATTGCTAAACGAGCCTACGAAATGTTTGACAGCAAGGGACGCAGGTTTGGCCACGAAGTGGATGACTGGCTCAAAGCTGAAATGGAATTAGTGCATCCGGTGCATGTTGAAATCAATGAATCCGGAGAAAATCTGGAAATGAAGGCCGAAGTGCCGGGATTCAGCGAGAAGGAACTCGAAATCAGCGTCGAACCGCAGCGGCTGACGATTATTGGCCAGCGGGAATGCAATAAAGAGGAAAAGAAAGGCAAAACCCTCTATTCGGAAGCATGCTGCAACCAGGTTTTGAAGGTCGTAGAACTTCCCATGGCAATTAACACGGAGAAGGTAACAGCGACATTGAAAAATGGCATCCTCGAGTTGACGATGCCAAAAGCCGCAAAAGGCAAGACAATTGAAATTACACCCAGGGCCGCCTAACTCTTTCGGCCTTAACGTCGGGCGGGCAAATATGCTTGAGACATTTTGCCCGTCCGAATGATTTTGTATGATTTATCCTCCACGTCGCCAAAATTCAAAGGCGTGTCTTTATGAAGGCTTTGAAAGCAGGTGTTCTCTATTTCACCTTGGTCTTCGGGACGGGTTTCATACTTGGAGCAATTCGCATCCTGTGGGTTGTCCCGCGGATCGGCACAAGGATGGCTGAATTGCTGGAAGAGCCGATTATGCTTGTAATTATTATTGTTGCAGCAGGCTGGGTGATTCGCTGGCTACAATTAACGCCAGCTCTATCAAATCGGCTAGGGATGGGATGTATAGCTCTATTCCTAATGTTACTTGCTGAGTTCTCATTCATGTTGTGGGTTCGTGGCATATCCATCAGCGAATACCTTGCGCACCGCGACCCAATATCGGGGACAGTTTATTACGTGGAGCTTGGAGTTCTTTTTATCCTTCCATCCTTTATAGCCCGCGACATTGTACGATCGGAATCGACAGCTCCAAAGCTACACCCAGGCATCTCAATTCGGGGAAAGTTATGAAGGGATACTGCCTGGAGTCGCAAAACTGAGGCCGAACGGCATGTGTGTGTTTCCGTCGGCCTACCTGCGCTCGTAGTCAGACAATGTACGCTCACTTCTTTTCCGGTTGCGCGCCGGGCATATTATTCAGCGGTTTGCGCTGCTGCTCCCAAAGTTCGGGATGGGGCAGCGGCTTGCGGGGCATCATCTGGTCGCGCATGGCGGTGTTATAGACGAATATAGCTTCGACAACTGCGGCTTGCTGAAGGTCTGCGGGAATCAGACGCTCATAAACATCCATGTTGGTGTGGGCGCTGCGCGTTTCGTAATCGAGGGGTTCCTGAATAAATTGGAATCCGGGAAGGCCAACATCGTCGAAGGGCATGTGGTCGGTGCTGCCAGTGAGGCGCGCGCTGACGGTGGTGACATCAATATCTTTCAGCGGAGCAATCCACTGCTGGAAAATTGGAATCGCGGCATTATTTTCCTGCGCATAAATTCCGCGTAACTTGCCGCCGCCATTGTCAATGTTGTAGTAGGCGGAGAGCAGTTTGTGCTCAGGCTTAAGCGTCAATGGGCCGCCAGGTTTGCGAACAAACAGCGGAACATTTTGCTGCTCAGGTGTGTTCGAACGCGGGAAGCTGCCAAAGTGCGATGTTACGTAACCGTATGAACCGAAGAGGCCTTGCTCTTCGCCGCTCCAAAGTGCCGCGCGGATGGTCCGGCGCGGCTGGACATGCAACGCGGTGAGAATGCGCATGACTTCCATAGCAATGATGGCGCCGGCACCGTCGTCGGTGGCTCCTGTGCCGGCGATCCAGCTATCGAGGTGGCCGCCGACCATTACAACTTGATCTTTTAATTTAGGATCGGTTCCTGGAATCTCTGCGATCGAATCAAAGCCATGCTGGTGATCGCCGGTGAAAACTGTATCTACGTTCATTTCGATCGTGACCGGCACATTCGCGGCAAGCAGGCGCGAGACGCGGCCGTAGTTTTCAAGCGCCATTTTGGCGATGGGTAACGTGTTCGCGTGGTCGCGCTGATAAACGAACCAGCCCAGCGTCGGGCCGCCTATATCGTCATCGAGTGTACCGCTGGTGCAGCAACCGGGGACGACAATCGCGAGCGCTTTTTCATCTGCGACGAACTTGGCTTCTTTTACAAGAAAACCGACCTGCTTGTTGAATACATCTTCCATCTGATCCAGCGGCAGAACGTGCTGCGGCCCCAAATCCTGGTCGGTGTAGCCGAAATGGAAAATGTCCGCAAGCTGCTTGTCGTCGTAGCGTGTCAGCAGAGGCACATCCTGCTTGGTGATCTCAGGGACTTTGCCAAGGAACACGATCTTGCCGGCAAGTTTGCCTTTGTACTGATCCAGGTCTTTTTCTTCTTTGGCGACAACTGAAACTGCCGGCGCGGTGATGGCGCCGTTGGTTGACGGAGACCACGGTGTGGCTTGTGCGATGAAGATTGCTGTGTCCGGCGAGGCCATACGGATCCAGGTGTTGCGCTGCTGCCAGCCCATGCCGAACTCGCCCCAATCTTCCAGATGAACATTGGCGCAACCCATCGCCGTGAATTGCTGCTGCGTCCAGTCATAGGCGCGCTGCAAGTTCGGCGAACCAGTCAGGCGAGGGCCAATGCCGTCAAATAGTCCGGATGCGTATTCCATGATGTGCGAACGATGAAAGCCCTCATCACGGATTTGCTGGTACATATTCAGATCAATAGATTCACTGGCAGGTTGAGCTTGCGGCTCGGTTTTGGCGTCTGCGGCGTAGAGCGTGGCGCAGGCGACAAGCAAGAAGGCGATGGCAGAAAGACGAATGGGATGAGGCATGGCATCTCCGGATTGGGTCTGTTGCGACAAGTAGTTATACGCGCAAAAGAGTCGTTGGGTTCACTTCTAACCCAAAATAGACGAAGCCCCGATCCTTTGGTCAACATAACAGTTGTAAAGAATCAGGGCTTCGAATTTTGGTTACGAGCTTATTGGGCCAGGACAGCAGTAGCCAGTTCGCGGTCAACATCCTTCAAGCGGGCAGCTTTGCCTCGCAATCCGCGCAGGTAATAGAGCTTGGCGCGGCGGACTTTGGATGACCGGACAATTTCGACCTTGTCGATCACGCGCGAGCGCTCAGGGAAAATACGCTCCACGCCCTGACCGAAGCTCATTTTGCGGACGGTGAAGCTGGGTTGAGCGCCACGGCTGCGCGAAATGACGACGCCTTCGAAGGCCTGAAGGCGTTCTTTGTCGCCTTCTTTGATTTTGACGTGGACGCGGATGGTGTCGCCGGGAACAAACGCGGGAATCTCGGTACGCGTCGTTTTGGCCAATAGTTTTTGAATAATTTGGTTCTGCATAATTGTTTCCTCTTACCGAATATCGGTGTTTGTTTCTCCAGCTTTAATGCTTGCCAGTAATTTCTGGTCTTCCTTACTTAATGTTGCATCCTGCAAAAGATCTGGGCGATTGCGCCACGTTTTTTCTAGAGCTGTGCGCCTACGCCAGCGGCGAATCTCATCATGATTGCCGGACGCCAAAACCTCCGGAACCACCATGCCGCGAAAATCTGCGGGCCGGGTGTAATGTGGATAATCAAGCAATCCACCGGAACCGCACGTCGAATCCGGGCCATCGCCGTTTGCACTTTCGCGATGAGCCGTAAACGATTCCTGCTGCGTCGACGCTTCGTTCCCGAGTGCTCCGGGAATCAATCTCGTGACCGCATCAATAATCAGCGCTGTGCCAATTTCGCCGCCGCTCAGCACAAAGTCGCCGACGGAAATCTCGCGATCGGCGAGATATTGACCGACGCGTTCATCTACGCCCTCGTAGCGGCCGCAGATGAAAACGATTCGGCTTAGCCCGGCAAGCTCTTGCGCCACGGTTTGGTCAAATCGCCTGCCCTGCGCGGAAAGCAAAACTACACTTTCGCCTGCAGCACGGCGATCTCGCGCCGTGACGCCCAACGATTCTATACATTCAAAGATCGGTTCCGGCTTGAGGACCATGCCCTCGCCGCCGCCAAATGGGCGGTCATCTACAGTCTTGTGACGATCATGCGTAAACGCCCGCAGATCGTGCACTGCAATCTCCGCCAGACCAGCTTCCCGGGCCCGGCGGATAATGCCAAAATCCAGCGGTCCGCGGAAAAAATCTGGAAAGATCGTGACAATGTCGATCTTCATTTGGCGGACCTAAAATTAATTATTCCTGCGATTGCGCGCTTGCTGCTGTTTCTCTTCTTGCGTCAGCGGAGCATTCAATTCCAACATGCCTTCCGGCAACTGCATCACAATTTTCTTGTGATCGAGATCCACTCTCTTGATATACGCCTCAGCGTAAGGAATCTCATGCCGCGTACCGCCCGACTTCACAATCAGAAGCGGCGCTTCACCGGCGCCGAACTGAACATCTTCCACTTTGCCGATTTCGCGGTCACCATCGAACAGTATGCATCCGGCGAGATCGCTAATGTAAGTCCAGCCCGCGTCTAAACTTGCCCGCTCAGTCTGCGGGACCTGCAACTCACACTTTAAGAGAGTTTCCGCATCGTTGATGGAATCAATATCAACGAACTTCAAAACCAAGCCGCCTTTGTGCGGCCAGAAACTTTCTACTTCCAACTCGCGGCGCTTTGCATCTTCTCCCAGCGCCCACAGTTTCATGCCTTCATGAAACCGGTCGGGAACATCGCTGTGAACTTCTACTGCGACTTCGCCATGCCGTCCCTGCGTTTTCACAACGCGGGCGAGAGTAATGAACGCAGCCGTTTCTTTTTCTGTAAAACTCGCCACCAAACCTACTCGAGAATCTCCAACTCATAACGCTTGTTGGTTTTCATGCTTGCTGCGCGCAACAAATGACGCAAAGCTCTCGCTGTCCGTCCCTGGCGGCCGATGATCCGGCCCATGTCATCTTCGGACACAGTCATTTCGAGCACAATTTCGCCGTCTTCGTCGAACGATTCGACCAGGACTTCCGCTGGCTTTTCCACCAGAGCTTTGGCGGCGTGCTCCATTAAAGCCACCATGTTGGACGATTGCTCACTCATAAGATTTACCTGGGCGATTTCCTCGGTGTGCTGAAAATGACGATTACGACGCAGCCGTAGCAGCGGGTACCGGCAGCTTCAAAATCTTGCCCACGCGGTCTGACAATTGGGCGCCTTTAGAAACCCAGTAGTCAATCCGTTCACGCTTGAGCTCAAAGCTGGCAGGGCTGGTGCGGGGATTGTAAATGCCCACTACTTCCACCGGACGGCCATTGCGCGCGCGTTCCTTCTCAATCACCACTACGCGATAATGCGGTTGTTTTCGCGCACCCACGCGCGACAGACGAATCATTAACACAGAGCTTGTTTCCTTTCCTATTCCCTACGGGAGGGGTGAGACAAACCATTATTATGCCGTAATTTAGCGGGAATGGCAAACCAGAAATAGCAGGCGGCTAAGTCGTTGCTAATGCTGCAAGGATATCGGCAGGTTCGGGGCGATTCGCATAGTCGGCATTGGCCGAGGCATAGACGACCGTGCCCTCGCGGTCGAGAATGTAGGTCGCCGGAATGGGAAGTTCCCAGCCTTCATCTCCATTGGCGAAGGGCAAATTGACGAAGGCGCTGCGGTACACCTGGCGCTGTTCGTCGGGGACGCTATAGACAAGGCCGAAGTGCCGCGCGACCTGATTGCCGGCGTCGCTGAGCAGGGGAAAGCGCAGCTTGTGCTGATCGGCCATAAAGAATGATTGCTTCACTGTCTGCGGAGAAATGGCCACCAGCGCCGCTCCTGCTTTCTGAATTTCGGGCGCGATCAGATTCATGGCCTCAAGCTGACCGACGCAAAACGGACACCAGCGTCCGCGAAAGAAAATTATTACGATTTTGGTGTGATCAATAAAAAGCCGGGCGGAAGAAACTAGCTTGCCGTTGTGATCTTGCAGCTCGAAGCTTGGTGCGGGTACGCCGACAGGCAATGTTCGTTGCGCGATATTTTCCGATTGCAACCGCTCAACTGTGCGCGCATGAATCGCCTGAATTTCCGCCGGAACATATTTGGCAATGAGGGCTTTGCGCTCGGCGAAAATTTCCCCCAGGGGACGAATGGCCGTTGCTGGACTCGACTCTTCGAGGGAACGCCATTTCATTTCAAATCACTTGTCATCTCAAATCACTTGTCATCCTGAGCGAAGTTGTCGTGCGCTTGGCGCACGAAGAAATAGTCGAAGGACCCCTTGTAAATTCAACAATGGCAGCGGCACGTCAAGGAGTTGCTGTCTCTACATGCCCGGAAATTTCATGCCAGCGAGTTTTCGTCCAAAGCTGGCTTTGCCCATGTCTTTGAACATCTTGCGCATCTGAGCATATTGGCGAAGCAAATTATTTACTTCTTGGACCGAGGTTCCCGAGCCACGAGCAATTCTCTTTCTGCGGCTGCCATTGATGACTTCATGATGATGGCGCTCGTGCGCGGTCATCGAACTGATAATGGCCTCGATGCGGCCAATCTGCTTTTCATCCACTTTGTCGGCGTGCTTCTGCATTCCGGCGAATGGCCCAATGCTGGGCAACATGCCCATGATGTTCTTGATCGATCCCATCTTCTTGACCTGTTGTAGCTGGTCGCGAAAATCTTCCAGCGAAAAGCCATCTCCGCTGAGCGCCCGCGAAGCCATCTCCTGCGCTTTTTTCTTGTCAACATTCTGTTCGGCGCGCTCAATCAGCGAAAGAATGTCGCCCATGCCGAGGATGCGGGAAACAATGCGATCGGGATGGAAGGGTTCCAGCGCATCGTACTTTTCACCCACGCCGATGAATTTAATCGGCTGACCGGTGACTTGGCGAATGGATAAAGCCGCGCCGCCGCGAGCATCGCCGTCCATCTTGGTTAATACAACTCCGGTCAAAGACAGCTTCTTGTGAAATTCATCAGCCGAGCGGACGGCGTCCTGCCCGGTCATGGCATCCGCAACGAACAAAATCTCTGACGGATTCAGTATCTTCTTCAACGACTGCATTTCGTCCATCAGTTGGTCATCAATATGCAAACGGCCGGCGGTATCCACGATCAGCACATCCGAGCCAGAAATCATGGCTTCGCGCTTCGCTTCTTTGGCCAGACGTTCGACGGTCGCTGTGTTGGCTTCAACGTTGGAGCCTTCGTAGATGTTGGCTTTAATCGCATGCGCTACAAC
>Ga0070734_10003589_pt1 | contig 15957 bp, 14 predicted proteins | sample Coa_R1_8_FD_66444 | JGI IMG/M metagenome (GOLD analysis project Ga0070734, IMG submission 66444) | Surface soil microbial communities from Centralia Pennsylvania, which are recovering from an underground coalmine fire - Coalmine... | ecosystem: Environmental > Terrestrial > Soil > Unclassified ...
AGACTCGTTTGCGCTCCTAGATCTTTATCGTCGTCGTCCGGGCGGGGCCGACGGAGTCGCGGATGACGAGCTCGGTGGGGAAGACCTCCGAGGGCGGGGTCGTGCTCGTGTCGATCTCTCGCAGCAGAATATCGACCGCGCGCTGGCCCATCTCTCGAAGCGGCTGCCGAAGCGTGGTCAATCGAGGGTTGCAGACGCGGGCCATCAGCGAGTCGTCGAACCCGATCACGGAGACATCGCCAGGGATCGAGTACCCGACGTCCGTCAGCGCCTCGATCGCGCCGGCCGCCATCGCGTCGTTGGCGCCGAAAACTGCGGTCGGAAGCTCGGCCCCCTCATGCGCCTTCAGCCACGCCTCCATGCACTCCCGCCCCGAGCTGTAGGTGTAAGCGCCGTGGACGACGAATTCGGTCTCGAACGGTATCCCCGCCTCCTTGAGCGCCCGCTTGTACCCGCACACGCGCTGCTTCGCGTCGGTTACCTCGACCGGGCCCGCGATATGAAGGATCCGCCGGTGGCCGAAGCCGATCAGGTACTGCATCAGGTCGACGGCGCCGGCTTCGCTGTCGGTCGAAATGTTCGGCACGCCGGGCAGCTCGGCGTTGTTGTGGATCGCGACGATCGGAGTGTGGTGGGGCAGCAGCTGGGCCAGGTGCGGGGTCGGGCGCGGCGCGAGCAGGAGCATGCCATCCACCCGGCCATCGCAGAAGGAGGCGATCCGGTTCTCGTCCTCGGACCAGTTGTGGATCGAGAAGACCATGAGGTTCTGACCGTGCTCGTCAACCCCCTTGATCACTCCGTTCAGGAGCTCCAGGAAGTAGACGTTGATCTCCTCGCTGTCTACCACGCCAACCACGCCGATGGTATCCATGCGCCGCCGCTGAAGACCGCGGGCGACCGCGTTGGGCCGGTACTTGAGCTTCTTGGCCGCCTCGATGATGCGGGCGCGAGTCGCGTCGGAGACGCGGGTTGAGGAGGCGGACGAGTTGAGGACGACGGAGACGGCCATGGCGGAAACCCCCGCCTCGTTGGCGATATCCTGCAGAGTCGGTGCCGCGCTGCGCCGTCTTCCGGAAGGTTCACTCACGCCGGCTACAGTTTGACCGATGCGGCGCTTCTGCGGACTAAGCCCGGCGTCAAACCTCGCTTAGTTGCCGGCCACGGTCGACGCCATGAGTTCAGTCATCCGCCGCTTTGCATCCGCTACCCGGCCGGCCACGGATTCCGTGTTTTCGATCTCGTAAGGCTCAAAGCTTGTTCCCAGAGCAAAGTCGTAGTCCGGCCGATCGTCAATTCCTCCGAGCGGCAGCACCGTATCCGGGCGAACATACAGCGGAAGGCTCATGAACCCATGCGTCTCGCGGCGCCAGCCCCCGCCCTCGACGACTTCGCCGGTGATCAGCGACGTCCAGCGCCCGGCGGGCAGGTAGAACTCGACCTCGCCGGATTCGGAAAATACGGGGGCCACCAAGAGCGAGTCACCCAGCATGTATTGCCGATCGAGCGTGTGGCACGCGGGGTCGTCCGGGAACTCCAGCAGCATCGGCCGCATCACCGGCACCCCCGTCTGATGCGCCACCACCGCCGCATCGTAAAGGTATGGCATCAAACGGCACTTGAGCTTGGTGAAGAAGCGGAGCACGTCGCACGCCTCCTCGTCGTAGGCCCACGGCACGCGGACCGAGGAACTGCCGTGCAGCCGGGAATGCGACGAAAGGAGTCCGAACGCCACCCAGCGCTTGTAGATCGCGGCGGGCGGCAGACCTTCGAAGCCGCCGATGTCGTGACTCCAAAATGCGAAGCCGCTCAGGCACAGGGAGAGCCCGCCCCGCAGGCTTTCGGCCATCGAGGGGAAGTCCGAGTAGCAGTCGCCGCCCCAGTGGACCGGATACTTCTGGCCGCCGGCGGTGGCCGAACGCGCAAATAGCACCGCCTCGCCGGGGCCGCGCTTGCGCTCCAGCATCTCGAACACCGCTCCGTTGTAGAGCTGCGTGTAGTAGTTGTGCATGCGCATCGGGTCAGAGCCGTCGTGCCAGGCCACATCGGTGGGGATCCGCTCCCCAAAGTCCGTCTTGAGGGCGTCCACCCCCGTGTCGATGAGCCGCTCGAGGTGGCTGCAGTACCAATCCTTGGCGGCTGGGTTGGTGAAGTCGACGATGCCCATCCCCGGCTGCCACTGGTCGGACTGCCAGACGTCGCCGTTAGGCTTCTTAAGCAGGAATCCCTTGGCGGCGCCCTCGGCAAACAGCGGCGACTTCTGCCCGATGTAGGGGTTGATCCACACGCAGATGCGGAGCCCGCGCGCTTTGAGGCGTTCGAGCATGCCGGGGGGATCGGGAAAAACGCGCGGGTCCCACTGGAAGTCGCACCACTGGTACTCGCGCATCCAGAAGCAGTCGAAGTGGAAGACATGCAGCGGCAGGTCCCGGCGCGCCATCTCCTCGATGAAGCCGGTGACCGTCTTCTCGTCGTAGTCGGTGGTGAACGAGGTGGAGAGCCAGAGGCCGAACGACCAAGCGGGCGGAAGCGCCGGACGCCCGGTGAGGGCGGTGTAGCGCTCGAGCACCTTCTTCGGCTCGGGTCCGTAGATCACGTGGTAGCAGAGGGTTTCCGCGGGAACGCTGAACTGCACGGCGGAGACTTTCTCGGACGCGACCTCGAAGCTGACCGGCCCGGGGGTATCGACGAAGACGCCGTAGCCGCGGTTGGTGAGATAGAACGGGACGTTCTTGTATGCCTGCTCGCTGCCGGTGCCGCCGTCCTTGTTCCAGATCTCCACGACCTGGCCGTTTTTGACGAAGGCGGAGAACCGTTCGCCGAGGCCGAAGACGTTCTCACCCACGTCGAGCTTGAGCTGCTCGTGGAGGAAGGCGCCCTCGCCGTCGACGCGCATGTAGCCGAGGCCGCGGGACGGGCTGTGGGTGATGCGATTGCCATCGGCGAAGAACTCGAGCGACCAGCCGCCCTTGCGGCCGATTCGGGCGGTGAGCGGTCCGCTGGTGAGCTCCGCGTGGTCCTTTGTGATGGAGATTTGCGGCGTATGGCTCGGGTCCTCGAGAACCTCGAAGTTCGGGCCGCGATCGACTTGACCGGCCAAGTGAACGACGCTCACCCTGATCACGCCTTCGATCGGGGCGGAGAGGGTGACGGTGAGAAGCGGGCCGGTGAGGGTCGCACCTCGGTTGGTGATGTGCTGGGTGGGGGCGTGGACGACGAGGGTGTCGCCGACCTGCTCGACCTCGTACGCCTCCGCCGCGTAGTGCGGTTGCACGCCCGAGCGCATCATCCAGTAGCCGTCGGTGAATTTCATGTGAAGGTGGATTCTATATGGAGCGCGGGCTGGAAGCCCGCGCCCAATACGGTTACCGCTTGCGCTTGGGGAGTGCGGGCGTGTCCTCGAAAGGCAGCGTCGCTTCGGGCGAAGCGAGGGGCCGCGGGGTGGATTCCACCAGCGCGACGTCGTTGACCGGGTCGCCACCGCCGCCCAGTTCATTCATGCGCCGGGCGGCTGGCAGCACGCGCGAGTCGAATGAGCCGACCGCCTCGTTGAAGTTGCCGACCGCCATATTCAGATGGCGGCCGAGGTCGCCGAAGTCCTTGGTGAACTTGATGAGCCGCCGGTAGAGCTCGGACCCCGCGGCCTGAACCTCCTTCGCCGTCTCGTGCAGCCGCTCCTGACGCAGCACGAAGCCGGTCACGTGCAACATGCTCATGACCGTCGACGGGTTAGAGATGTACACCTTGCCCCGATGCGCGTCGCCGATCAAGGCCGGATCGGCCTCGACCGCGGCCAAAAAGGCGCCGTCGGTCGGCAGGAACATGATCACGCAGTCGGCGGAGGGGTAGCGCTCCCAATACGCCTTGGTCGAGAGCTGCTTCACGTGGTCGCGGACCAGCTTGGCGTGCTGGGCGAAGCGCTCGCGCCGCGTTTCTTCATCGGGGGCGTTCATCCCCTCGGTGAAGGCGTTGAGCGGGGTCTTGCAGTCGATCACGAAGTCCCGGCCGTGGGGCAGATGGACGACCACGTCGGCGCGGAGACGTCCTTCCCCGTCGTCGGTCGAATGTTGGACCTCGAAGTTCAGGCCTTCCTGGAGCCCCGCATTCTCGAGAATGCGGGTGAGGGTGTCCTCACCCCAGCTCCCGATCGTCGCCGGCTTCCGCAGCGCGTTGGCGAGCTGGCCCGTGCCCTCAGACAGGCGTTGCATCTCCTTCTCGAGGTGGGTGAACGCCGACGCGCGCTTCTCCTCGAGCTCCCGGTTGTGTTTGTCGAGCTTCTCCAGGCCCTCCGAGAGCGGCTTCACCATCGCTTCGAGCTCGACCTTGTGCTTCTCGAGCCCGGCTTTGGACTCCTTAGTGGTCCCCTCGAACTTCTCGTTGGCAAGCTTCAAGAACTGCTCGGTCGCGGTCTCCAGGGTCTTGGAGGACACCACCCCGAACTTCTCGCCGAGGATGCGCTCGGCGTCGGCGAGCAGCTTCTTCTGCTCCTCGAAGTTCCGCCGTTCGGCTTCGATCAGCTCCTCCTTGGAGGCTTCGGCGGCCCGGGCGCGGGTTTCGGCTTCCGCCTTGGCGGTTTCCATGGCAGAGAGCCGGCCGCGCAGGTCGCCGATCTCGGTCTCCTTGCCTTGAAGCTGCTCGCGCAACCCGGTGACCTGGGTCAGCTCGCCTTCTAACCGGCTCTTCTCGGACGCGAGCTGACTTTGGGTTTGCGCCGCCTTGGAACGGGCGGCGAAGTAGAGGGCCACACCCAGAGCCGCGCCGAGGACGAGACCCCCGATCAGCGCGAGCGCGAGTTGCATGCCTTACTTGCCGTGGTGGACGATCTTGAGGAGCTTGACCACGAAGATGAGCGTCGCCTTGGGCGGAATGACGGGCGGGCGGCCCTGCTCGCCGTAAGCGAGTTGGTAGGGGATCGTCAGCTTTCGGGTGCCGCCGACGCGCATCCCGGCCACGCCCTGGTCCCAACCCTTGATGACCTGGCCGGCGCCGAGGGTGAACTCGAACGGGGTTCGACCCGGCTTCTCGGACGAATCGAAGACCTTGCCGTCGGTGAGGGTTCCGGTGTAGTTGACGCTGACGGTGTCGCCGGCCTTGGCGGCGGCGCCTTTACCGACTTTGATGTCCTTGATGCCGAGCTTGGGGGTTTTGCCGTGTTGGGGCGGCGCGGCCGCGAGAAGCAGGAGGGCGGGGACGAGAAGTGGCAGGAGTGGCATTGCCATTCATGGTACTCGGAGGGCGCCCGGACACGGCTCGCTGAGCCGTGGCACGGTCGGGGAGCTCGCTGAGCCCTGGCATGGCTGTGGAAGCCGATTGCATAACAATCCCGAAACTGACCGTCAAGTTCGGGTCGAACTGTTAGGTTAGGTCAGGTTCGCCGCAGATATAATGAACCTGTTCCCATGAGTACAGTTCTGAACCCGCCGTCGTCGAAGAAAGCCACCAAGACATGGCGCGAGAAAGTCGGCCTCGCCGAGATGTTGAAGGGCGGCGTGATCATGGACGTGGTGAACGTCGAGCACGCCAAGATCGCCGAGGATGCCGGCGCTGTCGCAGTGATGGCGCTCGAGCGCGTTCCCGCCGATATTCGGCGTGACGGCGGCGTGGCCCGTATGAGCGACCCGGCGATGATCCTCGAAATCAAAGCGGCGGTCTCGATTCCGGTCATGGCCAAGTGCCGCATCGGCCACTTCATGGAGGCTGAGATTCTCGAGGCGCTCGAAGTCGATTTCATCGACGAGAGCGAGGTCCTCACCCCCGCCGACGAAGAGAACCACGTCGACAAGCACCGCTTCACGGTGCCCTTCGTGTGTGGCGCGCGCAATTTAGGCGAGGCACTGCGGCGCTGCGCCGAGGGCGCGGCGATGATCCGCACGAAGGGAGAGGCCGGCACCGGCGACGTCGTCGAGGCGGTCCGCCACATGCGGACGATCATGAGCCAGATTCGCGAGGTGCAAAACGCGCGCGAGGACGAGCTGTTCGTGCTCGCCAAGAACCACCAGGCGTCCTATGATTTGGTCAAGGAAGTGCACGAGAAGGGCGAGCTTCCGGTACCGAACTTCTCGGCGGGCGGCATCGCAACTCCGGCGGATGCCGCGCTGATGATGAAGCTCGGCGCGCAAACGGTGTTTGTGGGATCGGGCATCTTCAAGTCCGGCAATCCCGAGAAGCGGGCCAAGGCGATCGTCGAGTCGGTGCTCTTCCACAACGATCCGAGGCGGCTGGCGGAGATCAGCAAGAACCTTGGCGAGCCGATGGTGGGGATCAACGTGAGCTCGATCGCCCCCGGCGAGCTGATGGCCGGCCGCGGCTGGTAGTTCACCCCTCAAGATTTTCGAAGACTTCCCGACATTCCTACTGGGGTTCAAAACCTAAAGAGGATTGTCAAGCATGCCGGTTCAAGACTTCGAGTGTCAGATTGCCCGCGGACAGATCGGGCGGTACCTAAATGGGGAGGGCCTTTCCTCCGAGGCGCTGCGCCAGTTAGGCGCTCACGTTGCCGAGTGCACCGAGTGTAAAAGCTTTTTGGATCACCGCAAGGCGGCGCTCCAGGGCATGCTCGGCGAGCGCGATATGCCGGAGCATACGGACGTCCGCGCCGTGGTTGACGTTAAGCCATCCGAAGCCCTGATCGCCCAAATCCGCGCCCGAACCGTGGACGAGGACCCCGAGCCCGAGCCTCAATCCCACTCGCAACATCCGACCAAGCCGCTGCTCACCAAGCCGATCATCTACTGCGGCGTGCTGGCGCTCGTTTTGGTCGGGATGACATACATCTCGCGCAACCCGGCCGGCCTTCTGGGACCGAAGGCTTCCGAAGTCGTAGCGACGAACACGAGTTCCAAGCCGAAGGCCGACCCCGCTCCGCCGACGTCGACCCTCCTCAAACCGCCTGTGAACACTGCCGTGGTGGACACGAAGGCGCCCTCACCCCTCGCCGGCTCCGCCGTGGGTGATGCGAAGGCGCCCTCACCCCTCGCAGCCGATGCGAAGACGCCCTCACCCCCCGCGCGCTCCGCCGCGGGGACCTCTCCCGAGTGGAGAGGAGACGCGGGCTTGGGGAAGACGCCCTCACCCCTCGCCAGCGATGCGAAGGCGCCCTCACCCCTCGCAGCCGATGCTGCGAGGACCTCTCCAGAGGGGAGAGGAGACGCGGGTTCGGCGAAGACGCCCTCACCCCTCGCAGCCGATGCTGCGAGGACCTCTCCCGAGGGGAGAGGAGACGCGGCTGCGCCCCGCAAGAAATGGCACCGCAAGCCGGCCGCCAAGCATCACTGGAGCCTGCACCACCTCAAGCCCGGCACCGGCGCCGTCCATGTCTATCGCTCGTAGAGCCTCGAACTTATCCAAGACCAACCAGCCATGAAAACCCGAAACTCGATCCTTCTCGCCCTCGCCATCGGTCTCGCCGGACTGAGCGGCGCCTCCACGGCCGACCAGAACCCGACCACGCCGACCACCACGACGATCGTCTCCGTCGCCGCGAACAACTCCGACGTCCGCACCGTGCTTCACGACCTCTTCGGCCAGGTGAAGCAGAACTACGTGCTCGAACCCAACATCCGGTTCGCGCTCTTCCTTTCCCTCGACAAGGTCGACTTCGACGAGGCGCTGGCGATCATCTGCCACCTCGCCAAGCTCAAGGCCGAGAAGCAGAACGGGATCTACTACGTCTCCAACGACACGGGCCCGGCGACTCCGACGAATCAGGCCAGGCCGAAGGACCCGGCGCCGACGCCGATCCAGGACGGGCCCCCACCGGTTACCCAGACCACCCTCAAGACCAAGCACGTCACCACGCGGCTCGCCAAGACCGACATTCGCAAGGTGTTTGCCACGATCGCCAAGGAAGCGGGCATTCCGATCACCGTCGACGGCAGCGTGCCGACGTTCAAGATGGACGCCTTCCTCCAGGACACGACGCTCAAGTACGCGCTCGACCAGATCGCGGGGGCGGCCAAGCTCCGCTATCGCATCGTGGAGAAGCAAACGATTCTCATTTACTCGGACGACACCGAGAACCGAATCGCAATCCGCACCGACTGACGCCCGCGCTTGGAGCTTTCTAAACCCCAAACGGGGCGCGAAGGGTCGCGGCGGCGTGACCGGACAATCTAACATGGGGTGTTGTGAAGGTCCTAGTCGTCGAGGATGAGGCCGCCGTCTCGGACTTCCTGCGCCAGGCGCTGGAGGAGAATGGCTATACCGTCACGGTAACGGACCGGGCGGAAAAGGGGCTTGCCGAGGCAGAAAAGCTCCAGCCCAATCTGGTCGTGCTCGACGCCATGCTGCCGGGCATGGACGGGTTCGAGTTCCTGCGCAGGCTGCGCACCAAGGTCGATACGCCGGTGCTGATGCTCACCGCCCTCGCGGGCGTGGACGACCGAGTGAAAGGGCTCGACGCCGGCGCCGACGACTACCTGGCCAAGCCGTTCAGGCTCGAGGAGCTGCTCGCCCGGGTTCGCGCCCTTCTTCGGCGGAGCAAAGCGGATGCCACGAGCATCTCGTGCGCCGACCTGCATATCGATTTAATCTCGCGCCGGGTCACGCGGAACGGGCGCCAGGTGTTCCTCTCGGCAACCGAGTTTTCACTGCTCGAGCTGCTCGGGCGGCACATGGGCGAGCCAGTTTCCAAGGCGACGATGCTCGAGCGCGTGTGGGACGACGGCGAGCGCGACGCCAACCTCGTCGAGGTCTATATTTCGTACCTCCGCTCCAAGCTCGAGCGGGGAGGCTTGCCCCGGCTGGTCCAAACCGTGCGCGCCAAAGGCTACATGCTGAGCGAGAGCCCGGACGAGCCACCCGAGGCGTAGGCGTGCGGATCCCTTTCCAGCCCGCCACCCATCGACTTCGTCTCTCGCTGCTGGCCGCGCTCTATAGCGGCGTGATTCTGGCGTTGATGTTCTACGTCGCCGGCGTATTTCTGCGCCGGTTCGAAATCCAGCGCAGCTTCGACGTGCTCAGGCCGGCCGCCCAGCAGGCGATCGAGGTGTACCACGAGCGGCCGTTGAACGCGAACTGGTCCGAGCTCACGATCCCCAACCCGTCGATCTCGATCGCCGTGTTCGACAAGAACAACGAACTCCTCGACTTCGCGGGCTCGCTCGTGTTGGAGCCCGTTTCTGGGCACGGGCTCAAGGCGTTCAAGAAGCAGCAGGCGACCTTCTTTGCCCGGAACGACTCGGACGGGCATCTCATAGTCGTGGCGCTGCCCTGGTCCAGCAAGCAGGCCCAACTAGACCGGGAGCGGGGTTTCCTCGTCTACCTTTGGGCGTTTCTCGTCGTCGCCGCCGGCGTCGTCACCTGGACGGCGTCGCGGTCCACGTTCGAGCCCCTGGCCCAGCTCGCCGAGCAGGCCGAGCAGCTCTCCGCCACCGACCTGTCTCGCCGGCTCACCCTGGTCGGGGCCGGGGAATTCGCGGTTGTCGCCCGGCACCTCAACCGGTTCTTGGAGCTGCTGGAGGCTTCCGTGCAGCGCCAGGAGCGGTTCGTTTCCGATGCCGCCCACGAGCTTCGCACCCCGCTGACCGTCATCCGCGGTCAAATCGAGACCGCGCTCCTCCGGGCCCGAAAGCCGGAGGATTACCGGCACACGCTGGAGGTCTCGTTGGCGGAGGCGGAACGGCTGTCGCGGCTCGTGGAAGGGCTGTTGCTGTCCGCCTCGGCGCCGGTCGTGCAGCCTTCGCCCGTCGAGCTCGAGATGGTGCTCGAAAGCGCCCAGGCCCGTTGGCTCGACCGGTACAGCAAGGCCGGGATCGAATTGGAGGTGGGGGAGATCCCCTGCGCCAAGGTGGTCATCCGGGCCGAGGAGTGCGATTCGATCCTCGACAACCTCCTTTCCAACGCGTTGAAGCACTCGGACTCGGGAACCAAGACACGCCTTTGGGCGACCGTCGACGATCAATTCGGGACCCTGTGGGTGGCCGATCAAGGCGCGGGAATCCCGGAGGCGCTGAAGGAGACGCTCTTCGACCGCTTCTCACGCGGCGACACGAGCCGAAACCGCGAGCTCGGCGGGTTCGGAATCGGATTGGCGGTCGTGAAGCGGCTCGTTCAGGCGCGCGGCGGCGACGTGTGGCTCGAACCCTCGGATCGGGGAGCGACGTTTGCGGTGAAGCTGCCGAGCGGCACGCCGTAGTTCCCTTCAGGGCTTGAGGTGCGCCGGCGGCTTGGCCTTGGCGATAGCCTGCGCATGGCTTTCCTCTTCGGTGAAGCGCATGTAAAGCGCCAAGTCCGGCTGGCGCTCGCGTAGCGCGCGCGGGGAGCAGCCGAAGACCTCTCGGACCGCCTTGTTAAACCGCTGAAGGTCGGAATAACCTAGCCGTGCCGCGATCTCCTTGACCGGTCGATCGGTGTTGATTAGCAGGATGCAGGCTTGCTGCATCCGGAGGGTGCGAATGTATTCCGCCGGCGCTTGGCCGAAGTGCTCGCGAACGACGCGAGTGAGTTGAGCACTCGAGACGCCGACCTCCTTCGCCAGGGATTCCGCCGTGATCGCGCGGCCGAGATCGGCCTTGATGATCTGCTCGACACGGCCAACGATGGGGTCTTCGGCAACGACGGCTGCGTTCTCAGCCACCGACCAAAGAATGTTCCAGCCGCAAACCTCCGTCTTGACGCGCGTGAGGGGCAGGAGATCGAAGCTTTCGGAGAGCTGCTTCTCATACAGATTGTAGGCATCGCCCAGTTGCCTGATTTGGGGGAGGGCCATTTTGAGCTGACCGTCTTTGTGCGGGCGGAACTTGAGCCAGAACTGAGTGATGGAAGGGCCGCCGGTTCGGTCCAAGCGGCAACGCGCCGACGGCGGCACGATCAGCAGGGACCGGGCATCGAACGGGGCGGGCGTCCCGTTGACGGTGAGCATGCCGGAGAACGCGATTAGCATGAGCTGCCACCAATCGCCTGGCTGAACCCACTCGAACGCGGGCTCATCCATCCCGAAGCCGGTCACCTGGCCCCAAGTCGGCGGCATATCGAGGGGCACGTGGTAGTACCGACACCGCATTCTGTCGATAGTGTATGCCAACGGGATCACAGGTCCCATCGTGCGCCACTCGAAGCCGGTTCACGCGCCGGGGACCACCAGGCGCGGCTCCGCGACCAGCGATGAGCGGTTTCGACCACCGAAAGAGAAGCTGCCTTAATCCGACCCGCGATACGATGTGAAAGCCTAGTAAGGCACTAGTTTCAACTCAAGCAACTTTGATTGTGTGCGAGTTTGATCTGTTGGTGGAAGGGCTGAGTAGAAATGATCCTCGATAGTTTGATTTGGCGGAGCATGCGGCCTGTACCCCTGCGTGCAGCAGCCATGCTTGGCGTTATTGTTTCCTTCTGTGGCGCGCGGGCGAGCGATCTATACGTCACCGACGATGGCGACGCGAGCATAAAGGTATTCGACCAGTTCAGCGGTAATTATCTTGGCCGCTGGGGTGTTGGTTTTCTTCAGGATCCCACCGGGATCGTAATGGATAACCACAACAACCTCTACGTTGCCGATTACGCGAAGGGTGAGATCCTTCGGTTTAACGCCTTTAACGGCGCATACGAGGGGCAGTTCGGCGGTGGGTTCCTGGATCAGCCGCTTGGGCTGGCCGTCGATTCGAACGGGGTCGTGTATGCGGCCAACGCAGGAGGATCGGACGTGATCCGCTTCGACGGCGCGACGGGTGACTACATGGGGACGCTGGCGCAGGGCTTTGCGCAACGCCCGTTCGGTCTGGCTCTGGACGCCAACAACGAGTTGTACGTGACGGACTCGGCGTCCGGCAATGTCTTTCGGTTCAACGCCGCCAACGGCGCCTACGGCGGCACGTTGGGCGGCGGCATGATGGCGTTCCCGTACGGCATTTCGATCGATCCGAACGGGGTTGCCGACATATTCGACGGCGGCAACAATCAGATTCTCCGCTTCAACAGCACTTCCGGCGCCTACATGGGCAACCTTGCCGGCGGTTTCGCACGCATCGGGCGCGGCCTGGCATGCGACCAGAACGGGGTGGAGTACCTCGCGGATTATGGCGGAGGGGTGGTGGATCGTTTCAATAACGAGACGGGTGCCTACATGGGTCAGATCGGCTCCGGGATTCTGATGGATCCGATCTTCGTGACCCCGGCTCCCGAGCCGTTGCCTCTCGCTTTTCTTTGCGCCGGCGTGGTAGCGCTCATCGTGCGCCGCCGGCAGCACTGATTCAACTGGAGAACTAGAAATGAAAGAACTAAGAGTAATCACATTCATCGCGGGGTTCGGCTGTATCGGCCTTGCAGCGGCCCAGTACTCCTCGCCAGAGCTGATGCTCGTCGCAGATCAAGGCGACGGCACATCTGTGCATCAGGCCCAGGTCGAGCGCTACGATCCATCCACCGGTAATTATCTCGGAGCGTTTGGCGCGGGATACCTCACTGACCCAAGGAGTGTAAACGTCATCGGTCAAGACGCTTACGTAACCGACGTTATTCCATTTAACGGAGCGCTCTTCTCAAGAATCGTAAAATTCAATTTTAGCACTGGAGCCTACGATGGTACGATCTTCAATGCCGGCCCTTATTCTCTATACTCGGTGTTGCAGTTCGGCGGCAATTACATAGCGACGGATTACGGCAACGGAACAGGAGGATCGAACGAGAATTCAAGCATTTGGACCTTGGACGCTTCGGGCAACTTATTGGGCGACTTTTCGATTTCCAGCGGCTTGTTCGCCTTTGGAGGGACGATAACTTCCTCTAGCGCACGGGGTGACATCCTTTGGGTGCCGACGGCCAGTACGTCAGCGATAGGCGGCGGGATCCACGAGTATCAGCTCAACGCCGACGGGACGATTCATGGGCAAGTGGCCAACATTGTCTCCGGACTCGACTTCAATGGGATCGCTTCGGCCCAGATCGGGGGTCAATCATTTGTATACGGGAACAGCTTCGATGGCGCGAACTTCGGGATTTACAAGTTCGATAGCAACGGCAACGTGATCGCCAGTCAGTTCGTTACCCAGGGATTTTTCTCATCCGGTTTGGCGGTTGGCCACAACGGCATGCTCTACTCGCTTGAAAACGGGGGCGGGTTGGTAGACATCGTCGAGCGGTATGACGGAGGAGCATCCTTCGGCTTAGGGCCGCTCGGCTCATTTGCTTTGAACAATTCGTCTAGCCCTGTCGGCATCGCAGTTTACGCGGCACCGGAACCGGCTTCGCTGGCCGCGCTCGGGTTGGGTTTGGTCGGACTCCTCCGCCGGCGCCGACGGGCTAAATCGACTTTGCCAGGATGATCGCCTCGGCGACTTCCTTCATCGTCTTCCGCAGGTTCATGGACTGGAGCTGGATGCGCCGGTAGGCTTCGGCCTCGTTGACCTTCTGCTCGTCCATCAGGATTCCTTTGGCCCGGTCGATAAGCTTGCGGGCCTCCAGCTTTTCCTGGAGGTTCGAAACTTCCTTGCCGAGAACCCGGTTCTGCTCGAACCGGCTGCGGGCCACCTCGATCGCCGGCGGTAGGTCGCTCGGTTTGAACGGCTTCACCAAATAGGCGAATACGCCGGCCTCCTTGGCGCGGTCGACGAGCTCCTTGTCGGAGTACGCGGTGAGCAGGATGGTTGGCGCGATCTCCTCTTCGGTAATGATCGAGACGGCCTCGATGCCATCCATCACCGGCATCTTGACGTCGAGAATGCAAATGTCCGGCGTGGACTCGCGGGCCAGGTTGACGGCCTGCTGGCCGTCGCCTGCCTCGGCGACCACTTCGTACTGGAGGTTTTCCAGCATCTGCTTCAAATCGAGGCGGATGATGGGATCGTCGTCGGCTATCAATACTTTCATGGGTCTTCGTGCTGGGCAGCTCTCTTGCCGGCTTCGGCGCCGAAAGTAGAATGACGCGGATGAATCGCGCGCTCGCCGCATTGCTTACGCGTGCCATCGACTATGCCGGAGTCTTCCCGCCGGCCAAACTCGAACTCGCGTCGGCTCTCGAGCATTATATCCGGTACCGCGGAGGCGCTGAGGCCTGGATCCTGGGCAGGTTCGCCGTACGCACGTCGCAGCTCGACGAGCTGGCGAAGTTGCTCGAGGACGCCATCCCGGTCGAGCCGATCCCGATCGCCGCCATCGGCCGCGGCGGCGCCGACCGGGACGCCTGGGAGGCCGGCCTCGAAGCGGATGCGCTCGGCATGAGCGCGTTTGAAGCGCGAGCGGAGGTGTTCGCCGCCATCGAGGCGTTCGAGACCCGGCTGCCCGATAACGAGCACGCCCCGGCGTGGATCCGGGATCTGAACGGCTTCTCCGGCGTCGACCTCTTCGTCGAGCTGCCGTGGGACGAGGGCCAGCCGGATGCGATGGCGGCCGCCGCGGAGACCGACGCCGTCAACGTCAAAGCCCGGACCGGGGGGGAGAACGCCGCCGCGTTCCCAAGTTCGCAACGGGTCGCCGCCTTCATCCAGGGCGCGACGCAACTCGGGCTCGGCTTCAAGCTCACGGCCGGGCTGCACCATGCCTTCCCGCACCGGGATTCCGAGCTCGGCGTGCGGATGCACGGCTTCGTGCCGGTTTTCGCCGCCGCCGCCTGCTCGTTCGCTCACGATCTCTCGGTACGCGAGCTCGCCGGGATCCTCGATATCGACTCGCCGAGCCCGTTCGAGTTCACCGACCAGGGGCTGCGCCTACACGACTGGAGCATCGGCCTGGCCGACCTGGAGGAGACCCGCGACTATTTGGTCGGTTTCGGGTCATGCTCCGTAAGCGAGCCGCTCGAAACCCTTGCGCGCGCCGGCCTGGATATCGACTGATGCACATCGTTCCCGCGTCCCTCCGAACCTGGCTGGAAGTTCCACCGGGGAGCCCCTTCACGATTCAGAACGTCCCCCTCGGCGTTGGGCTTATCGACGACGCGGAGGCTGTGCTGACCCGGATCGGGAACTGGGCGATCAACGTTTCGGTGCTCATCGACGAGGGGTTGGTGCCGGAGAATCTGGCGCTGGCGCAGGGCGACCTCGAGATCGAGCCGGACGAGGCCAGCGAGCTGCGGCGGGCGCTGGTCGAGCTTTTCGACGAGGATTCCAAGCGTCTTCGGGACAACGCCCGGCTGCGGCAGGCGGCGGTGGTACCGGTGGTCGCGGTGGACATGCTGTTGCCGATGCCGATCGGGGCGTTCGTCGACTTCTACTCGGGTATCAACCACGCCACCAACGTCGGCAAGATGTTCCGGCCGGACATGCCGGCGCTGCTTCCCAACTACCGGCACGTGCCGGTCGCCTACAACGGCCGGGCCTCCAGCGTGCTCGTATCGGGCTCGCCGGTCGTGCGCCCGATGGGGCAGACCAAGGCGGCGGATGCCGAACTGCCGAGCTTCGGCCCCACCCGGGAGATGGATTTCGAGCTGGAGCTGGGGTTCTTCATCGGGCGCCCGTCCGACATGGGCACGCCGGTTCCGGTCGAGGCGGCGGAGAGCTACATCCTCGGGTACGTCCTGGTGAACGACTGGTCGGCGCGGGACATTCAGCGCTGGGAGTATCAGCCGCTCGGGCCGTTCCTCTCCAAGAGCTTTGCCACCAGCATCTCGCCGTGGATCGTGCTCAAGGACGCGTTGGAGCCGTTTCGGTGCGTCGGGCCGGTTCAGGACCCGATCCCGCTGCCCCATCTCCGGCCGCCCGGCGCGGGCCACTACGATATCGCGCTGGAGGTGGCGCTGCTCACCGAGAAGACGCACACCCCGGCCGTCATCAGCCAAACCAGCAGCCGCGAACTGTACTGGAACGCGGCCCAGCAGGTAGCCCACCAGACCTCGAACGGCACGCCGCTCGAACCGGGGGATCTCCTGGCGAGCGGCACGATCTCGGGCGAGGCGGAGGGCTCGTACGGCTCGATGCTCGAACTCACCTGGCGAGGGACCAAGCCGATCACCCTGCCCGAAACGGGTGAGACGCGGACCTTTCTCGAGGACGGCGACACCGTGATCATGAGCGGCGGGTGCGAGCGGAACGGGCT
>Ga0070734_10003590_pt1 | contig 15957 bp, 17 predicted proteins | sample Coa_R1_8_FD_66444 | JGI IMG/M metagenome (GOLD analysis project Ga0070734, IMG submission 66444) | Surface soil microbial communities from Centralia Pennsylvania, which are recovering from an underground coalmine fire - Coalmine... | ecosystem: Environmental > Terrestrial > Soil > Unclassified ...
CAGAAAAATGAACGTCGCAATCAGCCCCAGCTGCACCATCTTGTCATGGACAGCGGGAAATCCGCGATCGGGCAGCAGGCCAAAGCCCCACATCCAGGCGAGCAATGCCGGAGCAACGCCGAAAGTAATCACGTCCGCCAGAGAATCAAATTCGCGGCCAAAGTCGCTGGTGGTGTTGGTCATGCGGGCGATGCGGCCATCCAGTCCGTCGGCCACCACGGCTACGCCAATCGCCATGGCAGCATGATCAAAGTGCCAGAACTCCTGCGCCGTGCCCTGCAACGTCTGGCTCAGCGCGTAATAGCCCGCGCCAATGTTCATTGCAGTAAAAAATGACGGCAGAATGTACATGCCTTTGCGCATGCGGTTTTTTCCCACCGGCGGAAGTTGGTCTTCCCATCGCCGCATGGGAGAAGGCATTTTCATCGGAAGGCCCCTGTATTTTCCCGCTTGGGTGAGGTTGGCGGTTTGCGCGAAGCCGTTACTTTCGCCAGAATGCTCTCGCCTCCTTTTACTCGATCACCCAGCTTCACGCTGATTTCTGCCGGCTGCGGAAAAATTACGTCCGTTCTTGAGCCAAACTTGATCAAGCCCACGCGCTGCCCGCGGATAAGCTTTTCACCCGGCTTGTGATTAAAAACGATTCGCCGCGCCAGCAAGCCGGCAATCTGCTTAAAGACAATGGTCATCCCGTCACCTTCCATGGTGACGATGTTCTGCTCATTGTCATCGGCGGAAGCCGAAGCCATAGCGTTGCCAAACTGGCCTTTTTTATAGACCGCGCTCTTGATCACGCCGGTAATGGGCGAGCGGTTCACGTGGACATCGAATACATTTAAAAAGATGCTGATGCGCGTGCAGGGCGCTCCATTGAGCTGGGTAGACTCTACGGACGTAACCTTCCCATCGGCGGGCGAAACGATCAGGCCGTCACCGGAAGGGATGGTGCGCTCAGGATCACGAAAAAACCAGAGGAAGAAAGTTCCCAGCAAGATAGGCAAAGCGGCAAAGGCGAGTGAGTGCGTGAGCCAGCCAATCGCGGCGGCAACCACAGCCATCCCCAGGGCGTAATAGATCCCGTCACGAACCATCCTGATGATTATAGCGATTTAGCGCACCCGAACGCGCTTAGTTCTTTACCTGAGCTGTCGATTTCTGTGGTTCGCGCTGCTCTGGATTCCGGCTCTTTCCGTGACCGGCCTCACAGAGCATGCCTGGAATAAAGACTAGTCTTATATTGCAAGCCGATTTGGGACATGCAGTCATGCCGACCTCCACCATTGCTGAAGCGCCTAAGTCCGCGCGGCCTGCCCCTGCGCTGCGGGCAGTCGCTGCGCCGCAGGCTCCCAAGAATCAATTCTTTACGCCAACCACCTTGATTGCGATCTTTGCCGCGCTGGGAATCGCCGCGTATCTGGTCACGAGATATCTGCTGCATCTGCCGTTTCATCAATGCCGCTGGATTTTGATTGCCGTGCTGATCGCAGGCGGCTTGCCGTTAGTGATCGATCTGGCGCGTAAGGCCCTGGCAGGAAACTTTGGCTCTGACCTGCTGGCGGGAATCTCCATTGTCACATCAGTGGTACTGGGTGAATATCTGGCCGGATCGATCGTCGTCTTGATGTTGTCCGGTGGAACTGCCCTGGAAGAGTATGCAACGCGGCGGGCTTCTTCTGTACTGAGCGCGTTGGCCAAGAGAATGCCGCGCATCGCTCACCGCAAACAAGACGACCAAATTTTGGACGTTGACGTCTCCCAAATTCAAATCGGTGAGAGGCTGGTGGTTTTTCCCCATGAAATCTGCCCTGCAGACGGCGTGGTGGTGGAAGGCCGCGGCGCCATGGACGAGGCCTATCTCACGGGCGAGCCGTTTTTGATCCAGAAGGTGTACGGCGCAAGCGTGCTTTCAGGAGCGTTGAACGGCGAGGCCGTTCTTACCATTGCGGTCTCAAGCCTGCCCGCCGACTCACGCTACGCCAAGATCATGCATGTAATGCAGATGGCGGAAGCCAATCGGCCCCAGATGCGCCGCATAGCTGACCGGCTGGGATCGTGGTACACGCTGGTCGCGTTGGCCGTGGCCGCAGTGGGATGGATTCTTGGCGCAGATCCCACGCGCTTTCTTGCGGTGCTGGTGATTGCCACGCCGTGCCCATTATTGCTGGCCATTCCCATTGCGATCATCGGCGCGGTCTCTGTGGCGGCGAGCCGTGGCATTATCATCAAAGACCCCGGAATGCTGGAGCGAATTGATACCTGCCGCACGCTCATCTTCGATAAAACCGGGACTCTCACCTACGGGCGTCCCGCATTGACTGATGTGATCTGTGCGCCGGGCCAGACTCGCGAAAACATATTGCAAATGGCCGCCAGCCTGGAACAGTACTCCAAGCATCCCCTGGCGCTCACCATCAGCCGCGCCGCGCAGCAGGAACGGATTTCTCTTGCCGCTGTGTCAGAGATCGGCGAGAAACCGGGCGAAGGATTGAAAGGAATTATTGACGGCCGCCAGGTGCTGATCACCGGAAGAAAACAAATCATGACCATCGGGGATTCCATCGCTTCCAAGCTTCCGCCACCCGCCGCGGGCATGGAGTGCATTCTGCTGGTCGATGGCAGCTATGCCGCCACGCTGCAATTTCGTGATACGCCCCGGCAGGAAAGTCGGTCGTTTATCACGCATCTGGGCCCGCGGCACCATGTCAATCGCGTGCTGCTGCTATCGGGCGATCGCGAGGCTGAAGTCCGCTATCTGGCCGGCGAGGTTGGAATTTCTGAGATCCTTGCCAGCCAGAGCCCGGAAGAGAAAGTGGCAGTGGTTACCGCCGAGGCAAAGCTTGCCAAGACCATGTTTGTGGGCGATGGCATCAACGATGCGCCAGCCATGCAGGCTGCCACCGTGGGCGTGGCCTTTGGCCAGAACAGTGACATCACTGCTGAAGCTGCCGATGCCGTTGTGCTGGAAACTTCTCTCAGCAAAGTGGACGAACTCATTCACATTGGACGGCGTATGCGCCGGATCGCCCTACAAAGCGCCGTGGGCGGCATGGCCATAAGCATGATCGGGATGGGTTTCGCCGCTGCAGGCTATCTGCCTCCGGTGGCTGGCGCGGTGATGCAGGAAGTGATTGACGTGGCCGCCGTCCTGAACGCCTTGCGGGTGGTGTTCCCGGCCCAGGAACTGAGGGACGATACCGGCCTGAATTCCTGAATTTTAGGCAGCAGCTAAGTTATTGATTTTATTGAGTAAATATAGCTGCAATAACTCGGTCTGCGATACAAACAAAAAAATGGCCTTCCCATATATTTTTCTGCGGGCTTTTGACTCTTTTAGTTAACGAGGCAAGTTCATCCGTCAATAATTAAAGGGGCATGGACCCGGAAGCCGTGCCCCTTTTACTTTTGTCTGCGATATACCCCTTAATCCCTCCCGCGTGATTTCACCCAAATACCGGCAACGATTGACTATGATTCTGCAGTTCTGTTCCTGAGAAGGCTTTGACCAGGAGAGTCGCGAATGAAACTTCATGTCGCCGTGGTGTTGTTGCAATTTGCGTTTTTCAGCAGCCTTGCGCTGGGTCAGCAAAAACCGCCGGCAGATTTGCAGCCTGTAATCGACCAACTGGATAAGATTGCCACCGAACTGGTGAAAGATCCCAACGCCGCCAGTTTTACCATTGGACTGGTGCAAAAGAGCGGGCTGGTGTGGACCAAGAGTTACGGCTATGCCGACATCGCCAACAAGAAGCTGGCCAATGCCGATTCCGTTTACCGCATCGGCTCCATCACCAAGCAGTTTACGGCGCTCATGCTTCTGCAACTTGTGCGCGACGGCAAAGTGCATCTCTCCGATCCGGTGGAAAAATATTTTCCAGAGATTCACCAGGTGACTGGAGAATACAAAAACGCGCCGCCCATCACGCTTGTCCAACTGGCAACGCACACCTCAGGGCTTGATCGCGAACCGGCAGACACGGAAACCTATGTCAAAGGCCCGGTTTCCGACTGGGTAAAAATTTTGATCTCGGCGTTGCCGCACACGAAATATCTCTATGAGCCGGGAACACGCTTTTCTTATTCGAATATTGGTTATGCCATTCTTGGCGCGGCGCTCAGCCGGGCCGCGCACCAGCCATACACGGACTATGTGAAAGAAAAAATATTGCTGCCGCTGGGCATGACGCACAGCGACTTTGAAGCGACTCCGGCGATCCGGCAAAATCTAACCATCGGCTACGATCTGGACGACAAGGAAAACAAGCTGGACGCCGAGACAGCCGAAAAAGAGCACCAGAGCGGGCGCGGATACAAAGTCCCTAACGGAGCCATCTATTCGACCGTTGGTGACATGGCGAAGTTTGAACAGCTGGAAATGCTCGGCGGACCGGAAAGGGTGCTATCGAAAAAAGAGCTGGAAGAAAACGCCCAGCGCCTGATTACGGGAGACCGCGGTCTTGATTTCGGTTATGGCATCGGTTTCCTGGTCCAGCGCCAGTCGGGTCACGTCTTCATCGGACATTCAGGCGCCGTTGCGGGTTATCTGGCACTGGCCATGTACCAGCCCACTGCGGAAACCGGCATCGTCATCCTGCACAATGAAATAGCGCCGGGCATGCAAAAATTGATGGAAGTGTTTACCAAGACGCTGCCCGTAAAAGAGCCAGAGGGCGGCGGAAGGTAACAGTCGCCAAGAAAAACAGGCGAGCACCTGCCTGCCCCGATCAATGCGTTGTTTGCTGGAATCGTGCAGCGTCTTCAGGTGAATGCACGACCCGGTTTGCGATTCTTACTTTTTATGCAGCGCGGCGCAGGCCGCATCAAAGTCTGAGCGGCTGCCTTCATGCAGGGCAAGCGGCACTACTTCTCTGACCGGACGCATATTGGAATGCCTGGCCAGCACTGCGCCGGGATCAAAGGCTTGAGTCAGCGAGCCATGATCGTCAAGCACCAGATCAGGATTGTTCCACTTGCCTCGGAACTCCAATGAGGGATCGTATTGGCGTCCATAACGTGAGTAATTATGGGCGTAAATCACAGCCGTCTTGCCTTGCAGATCGATACCCGGATGTTCTTGAAAGCTTCCGCCGACGTCGAGAGTGTAATTATCACCGCGCTGAGTGCAGAGCGCGCCTCTGCCGGTAATGTCTGTCAACGAACGGCCGCGGCCAAAATATGGCTTGATGCTCATGTAAATCACGTAATCGCCCGCGATATTGGAATGCATGCGTCCCCAGCCAGTCCACTTGGGATTGACATGGAAGTGGCCGCCCATAAAGAACGCCCACGGGGTAGAGACCGCGTCTATGGCCAGGAATAATATGCCCGCCAGCGCAAAAAAAATCACGATGCGGACAACAGCGCTTCGGGTGGACTTGCCTTGAACAGAAGGAACAGAGGGCGGGGAATCAGGAAGTTGTTCCATGAGTGGGTGCAAGTGTAGCAAAGGAAGAAGCATTCGCGTTTGAATACGCACGATGCCGTCATGCAAAACTTTCCGAAATAGTTTTTGGAAGAAGCTATTTTGCCTGCGGGACGCATAACAAAGAATTCAGAACTGATTCATCCACACGATCTAAAAAGCAAATTCGCGTTTTTTCGTGTCCATTCGCGGCCAAAAAGGTTTTGCCTTCTGCTCTGCGCTTGTCTGCGCAAATTGCGGCAAAATTTCATGGCACCAAATAACAAACCTCTCCTGAAAGACCATTGGTCCATTCAAAGAGAGGCTGTGAGATCAGGGCCTGAATGAGCGAGTAAGTTAAGCGACCTGCGTCTGGTGAGACCGCAGATATTCCTGCTCAATCATTTGCATCTGGTCTTTTAAACGAAGTTTAACCTTCTTGATACGCACCTCTTCCAGCTTTTCATCTTCCGTCAAATATCTTTTTTCAATCAGGGAGTGAAGGCGCTGGGAGTGTTGAGTGTGTTCCTGGGCCAGCCTACGAAACTCTTCGTGACTGGCGAGAAGCTGTTCGCGAACGGAATCCACCATTCTTGAAGAACCTCCTGCGTGTTCTTTAACGGAACGTTAACACACGGTCAGGGCTGGTTCAATCAAAAAGGCCTCTTTTATGGAAATATAAATTTTAAGATCAGGGCATCCTCCGCCGGGTTTTGGTAATACATTTTTCGCCGCCCGACTTCGAGGAAAGCCCATTTCTCATAAAGAGACCGGGCCGCGCGATTGGACTCCCGTACCTCAAGAAAAATGCTCTTTCCGCCGCGGCTGCGCACCAGATCCAGCAGCTCACCCACCAGCCTTGAACCCAAGCCGCAACGCCGGGCCGAGCCCGTAACCGCAATGTTTTCAATCTCCCATTCGTCTTCCACCTGGCGGCCGACGATGAAACCGACGACATTTCCTGACTGCTCCACTACCAGGGCTGTGCGCGAGGCTTGGCTCTGGGCATTCATTAGTTGCGAGTTGACAATCTGCGGACCGGCATCAGGCTGGGCCTTAGGCTCGTCAGGCGAAAACAGCTTGAGGTACTCAGCTTGGTTCCATTGCGCAGCGGTGGCTGAGTGTGACGCGATTTCCACAAGCCGGGGAAGATCGGCTGGCTCCGCCGGACGGACTCGAACAGCCATCCTCAACGATTTCCTTTGAAGAAAATTTCAGCGTCGGAACGGCGCAGATAATTCGCATCCAGTGCTTCCACAGAGACCGTTTCGTCGGCCAGCAATTTTGCTGCGCCGATGCGCGCAATGACTTCGCTGCCCGGCGGCGTCACTACCACCACGGCGGAGTGCGAAGCTGCGGCAAGCTCGGCCAGGGCCGCATCGCTGGTGATGATCACCGCCGGACGTTCTGTGCCAAGCGTGGCCAGAAAATCCTGCTGCGTCAGCAACTCCTCGCGCTGTTTGAGCAATGTGTGATGCGAGTTTGTGCCGGGTTGCGGCGAAGACTTTTCCGCAGACGAATTCCCATTCCTTTGATAGACGCCGAGAAAAACTTCTTTCCTGCCCGCGTCTATCGCTGCGGCAATCTTTCCGTCGCGATCGGCCAACGATGCCAGCGCCTCCAGCACGGACACTGTTGCAATCGGTTTGTGCAGCGTTTCCGCCAGCCCTTTGATCGCGCTCAGTCCCACGCGCAATCCGGTAAACGATCCCGGCCCGGACGCGGCAGCGAATCCGCCAAGATCTTTCACGCTGTATCCATGTTTCTTCAGCAGCGCGGCCAGCGTGGGAATCAACTGCGCGGAAAAAGTACCGCCGGCAATCGCAGCAGATTCGATCACGCGGAACGATCCCTTGTCCGCTTCGGCCAGCGTGATGCCACCAGATTGGCCTGATGTGTCGATGGCGAGAATGAGCATTTGTCTTTTTGTTTCAGTCCCGAGCGAAGCGAGGGAACCCTCTAGCAAGAATAAACTACAGCCGTATTCATTGGATGTTACAGTGGGCGTTCGCTGATTAGCCTTCGCGTCTCGTTGTCCGAAGGGCAGGTGTATTCGCGGCGCTTACCGTCGATGCCCTTTTGCGACCATTGCAGCCGAATTTCCGTCTGGGTATCCGCACCGTGATCCCCGCAAGACCAATCAACTATATTCACCGGGCCGGACGAAGCGTCGCGGAGCGCCTGCCACTCACGTTTCTGCATGTAGAGAGGCTTGGAGGGATCCGATGCAGTACCAAAAACATGCAGCCGAGCGTCGTTCATGGACAAACCAACTACGACCCCTACGCTCTTCCCGCAAGGAACTGCTTCTGTCTGTAGATAGAACTCGGTCCGATTTCCATCGTGGTCATAATCATCGAATCGCATGACCTGGACCGTTGGACGCTTGCTGACGATGTCTGAAAAATCCTCGCGTTGTGACAGTTTGAAGTCGTCTCGCTTCTCGTCCTTAGGCCAGCGCTGCACAATGGCGGTCTTTTCCTCTTGGAATAGGGGAGTCAGATGCAATCGATCGACTTCAGTTGCGTTACGCACACGCACAAGGTACAGGTCGCCCGATTCGCCGTAGGCAAATCCCATGCAAGGACAGGTGAGGGCGAGATCGCTTTCGTTCGCTCCGCAGTGGGGTTTCGGAGCTGCATTCCATTGCAAACGCCAGGTTTCCGTCACCCCGCTTACAACGATGTGTTGTTCCTCTCGAATCGTCGGGACCGGATACGCCGAGATCTTTTTGGTCTTTATGTTCTCAGATTGTACGGCCCCAACCCAGCAGAACAGAGCTATGGCGCAGACTGACAGAATCCTTCTATTCATAAGACTTTAGGATATCTGACGTAAACAGGGTTTCCCGGTCATTCTGTTCGTGTGCTTTCGTGGTCGGCAGGTTCGACCGGTAATACCGTCTCCGGCCAGGCATTATTGTTTCTTGAACCTCAGCTCATACTCTGCGCCATCGACTGAACTGGTCCGCATCAGGTAGAGCACATCGGCCCAGGCGCGGCCTTCGTCCTTGCTTTCCTGTTCCACACGGAAGAAGCCGTGATCGGTCCTGTTGTCATCCTGCGTCAGCGTGATCGCGTTTCCCCGCAGCGTGTAGTTTCCGTTCCCAAAATAGGCTTGCGTGGTGGTGATCAGCTCATTGGGCGTGAGGTGATACTGCTGGGCCGCGGCGGCGTTGGCAAAACGGCCATTGCCGGCGAAGGTAATCTTGTCACCGGCCGTGGCGGTGGCGGCGATCCACTCTCCGGCCAGAAGCTTGCGCATGGTCTGGGTCTGATCGCCCGGCTGCCAGTTCCTGAAGCTGAGACTGTAAAAAAACTTGGGCCAGTTGGTGGTGCCTCTGTTTTCGCCCATGCAGGCGCTCACCAGTGGGTCTTTGGAGAGACCGGAGATGACCGCGAGGCGATTGTCCAGCTTTGCGACCATGACAAAGCCGAGGCGGCTTTCCTGCGGATTATTAGGCTGAGCGATGCCGCGCCGGATGATGACATACTCCCAGCCCTGTCCGGAATAGCCGTGAATGATCGATTCCGGAAAGGCGAAGCCGGCGGGTGTCTGGTTGCGCAGCACGAAATTGCGCAGCCATACATCGCGAAAGGCGTTGTTGGCGTCCTGGAGCAGGTTGGCGCCGGCGGGGCGCATCGGCAGCAGGTAGAGCAGGCACTTTTCATTCGTCTCCGATGGCGGCGAAGAGATCATGATTGCATCGGAGAGCTTCTGCGCGGCCCAGCCCGCTGGCGACGTGTAGACATATTCATTGAGCGTGGCGAGACCGACGGCGCCGGGCGCTCCGCCGGATGCGTTGCCCGCGGGCGCATTTCCATTCGGCGCATTTGAGACCGCAGGCGGCGCGGATGCGCCTTTCAGAGAGGCGCGAGCCAGCATGGCGTTGACAGCCGGAAGATTCCGGGCAAGCAGGTCCGGGCTCGATGTTTCCAGTCCAACTGCCACGTACGTGGATCCAGCTTTGGCGCTGTACCAGACCATGGTTTCGGGCGGATTGTTTGGCATTTGCACTTCAATTTTTCACCAGATGAAGTTGCCGGTTACGCCGTTTTGCGGCGACGTGCCGGGGCGCATGATGCCGGCGAGGTTTCCTATGATCGTGGAATGACGCTGAGCCGCGCTCTGCGGCGTCTCTTCAGAAGGCAGAAACTGGACCCGCAAAAACTGTTGTGGCGTCGAGTCAGGGGAATAATACTTGACGGTCCCAAAGAATTCCTGCTTGGTCCAACCCCGGGGGATGGTTACCGTGAGCGGCCCAACCGTGAGCGGGGCCTGCGGGAAAACAGTGCTGCTTGCCAGGAAAAAAGCGAAGAAACAGAGCCCATGTCGCAGATGCCGTCTGGTCATATCTGGTGCTCCCGGCTGGGGATTTTACTGCCTAATCATAGTGAATGCCAGCCAACAATCGTTACTTGTGGATGGACGAATTTGAGGCTTTGGTCCGTTCTTGCAACGCCTTCATGTTCACGGGAGCAAAAGCCGGAGAGTTGGTGTCAAAAGAATCCTACGGGCCGATGGAAGGCCCATCGGACTGCCGCACTCTCGAATCAATTTCAGCGGGAGTTCACTGGAGGATTGTCACTTATGCTTGTCGCACAACTTGCCAGCTTTATGTTTGCCAAAATGCCGATGGCTGCTCTTGTGCTCGTTCAATCCGGCAGCGGCGCGCAACGTTTTGACCTGTGGCACATGTGGGTGAACATGCAATGGCCCGCGCGCAGCATCGCCATCATTCTGCTGGGCATGTCGGCCTGGTCTATGGGCGTGATGATGGACCGCTGGCTCGCGTTTCAGGCGGCGCGGAAGCAATCGCGGCAGTTTGCTCCGATTGTTGCCGGCGCGTTACGTGAAGGCAAACTCGATGAAGCTATCCGCGTGGCGGAACGTAACAAGAAGAGCCATCTGGCGAAAGTGGTGAATGCGGGGTTGTTGGAATTCCGCGCGCATGAGGTATCCGCTGAAATTCCGGGCGACAAGATTGAAGCCAGCCGTCGCGCGCTGGAGCGTGCTTCAGCGATTGTCCACGCCGAGCTGGAGCGCGGCCTGAGTGGGCTGGCGACGATCGGCTCAACAGCGCCGTTCGTCGGCTTGCTGGGCACGGTGATCGGCATTATTGACGCCTTCCGCGAAATCCAGGGCGAGAACGCCACCGGCATCAGCGCAGTCGCGGGAGGAATTTCTGAAGCACTCGTGACGACCGCACTGGGACTAACCGTCGCCATTCCGGCGGTGATGATGTTCAACTACTTCACCACCAAGATAAAAGCGTTCGACGTAGAGATGGATAATTCTTCCAGCGAGTTGGTGGATTATTTTTTGAAACGCGCGGTTGTTGCGAAGCGATAGCGCGGTTTGGTGATCGTCAAGGAGCAAAGACATGCCAATTGTCTTACGGAATGAAGGCGCAAAAATCAATTCCAATATCAATGTCACGCCAATGGTGGATGTGATGCTGGTGCTGCTGATTATTTTTATGGTGATTACGCCCATGCTGCATCCGGGTGTGCCGGTGGACCTGGCCAGGACCAGCAACCCGATGGCAATGCCCGACGCGGGCAGGCCGGATGCGGTCATTCTCTCTGTGATGCGCGATGGGCAGATGTTCCTGGGCAGTGAGCGGGTGACCGGCGACGCCCTCACGGAGAGAGTCCGCGATACCGTCGCTAATCGGACAAACAAGACGGTTTACGTGCGAGCTGACGCGCGCGCAAGGTATGGGACGCTTGTCGGCGCAGTGGACGATCTCCGTTCGGCGGGAGTGGATCAGTTGGGGCTGCTGACTGAGCAGAGAAGTTCTGTCCCGAGCGGAGCGAGGTAGTGCTATAGTCACAAGAAATTATAAGTCGACATATTTGCTGGTGACAGTCTTTTGAAATCGGCCGTTTGTCGATAAACCGGAATAGGCTTGTGGATGAGTGGCGAAATAGATTTGCATTGGATTTTAAGTGGTCGATCCTCAATAGTGACTTAGCCACGGTTCGCCGTTACTTAGACGAGGGTGTCGATCTCAACATATCCGACGATAAGGGGTGGGCGCCGCTTATCAGTGCAGCTTCCGCTGGTTCGCTGGCTGTCGTTCAATTCCTTGTTGATCGAGGCGCTGACGTGAACCATGGCGATAGAGACGGCTTTACTTCTCTCATGTGCGCTGCTGGAGCCGGTCACGCCGACGTCATAAGATTCCTGGTTCTTAAAGGTGCCAAAGTTAACCGCACCGATAATATCTCCCGTACTGCACTGAGTTGGGCCGTGACAAAGAAGGATGTTGTTAATGCTGTGAAAGCTCTTCTTGAGCTTGGCGCTGATCCCAATCATCTCGACGGAACTGGGATGACTCCCCTAATGCGTGCTGCCGTATTAAAGTTTCCAGGCTGCTTCCGTGTTCTCCTTGAAGTCACCGATGTGTCTGTCAAACATGTACCGACTAGCAAAACAGCATTGGATATGGCTGTCGAGAGCGGAAGCCCTGCTCTAATCGATTCCGTAAAGAGTTTCACGCGTGAGCACAATCGATAGATAGAGGGGAGCTTTTTACACATTTTGAATGCCGCTGGCGACCGCGTCGCCGCGGATTCTGCTCGACGAGGCAAAAGCCGAACTCTCGCGCAATCCTCCAGCCCCCAGGACAGCTCCAATGCATACGTCCAACCGTGTCTGGATTCGTCACCGTATTCAAGTGCGGCTGCCAATTCCCCTTTGCAATAAGTTTGTTTGCGACCGCCATAATCTTTACCCCATTCCAGCAAGGGACGGTCTTCTATGAGGTACCAGCCTTTTGATTCCAATTCACGACGGTAGAACTCTTGAATCATGGAATAAGGCAGGTTTGTCCTGTACGTAGCGCCGAAGAGCGCTTTATGAGAATTCCAGGGAGAGAAATTGTCCATTGACGTTACGACCGAAGCGTTCGAGAGGGGCGTGATTGCGGAGAACTCGCTCATAAGCTGTCGATGATGGTCCTCGGCGCGTCGACCATTGATCACCCGATCGCCCACGAAGATTAGTAATAGAGCGAGTAGTATCCATCCTGTGGGTCGAGACCATTGCTTCTTTTGCCAACCCTGGTTCAGCGGGTGACTCCTTACCGGGTGAGATTTGGATTCAATCATGCGATTGAGATTCTGGTGATGATAGGGTTCCCTCGCTCCGCTCGGGATAAAAAATCTAGACGCCTTCCGGCACGTCCTGCACCAGCTCCAGTAGAACGCCGCCGGTGCTGGAGGGGTGAACAAAGACATAAAGATGTCCGCCGGCGCCGATCTTGATTTCCTCGGAAACAAAGCGCGTGCCGGTCTTCTTGAGATTTTCCACGGCTTGCGTGAGATCGGGGACATGGATGGCGACGTGATGCAGCCCTTCACCGCGTTTCTCCACGAATTTGGCGATGACCGAATCGGGGCTTGTGGCTTCCAGCAGCTCAATGCGGCTCTGGCCCAGCGGAATCATCGCCACCTTGACCTTCTCATGCGGCACGGCTTCTTCACTCAGGACTTCCAGCCCGAGCTGCTCATAAAATTTGCGCGCCTGCGCCAGCGATTTGACGGCGATACCGAGATGGTCAATGGTGTGGGACATGATGTGTCTGGCTCCTATGCTGCTTTTGCGGGTAGTTGGTATTTGGTACTTGGTACTTGGTACTTGGTATTTGGTATTTCGTGCCTGGGTTTGCCAAATACTAAATACTAAGTACCAATTACCCCTTCCAAACTGCCGGCTTTTCCACAGAGCTTAAGCTCCCCACAATCTCCTCTACCAGCGAATATGGATCACGTTTGTGCTCGGCGATTTCGGCGGCGAGGCGGGCAATTTCTTCTTCCGGCAGGCGCTCGGTCAACAGTCGCTCCAGCAGGCCGTCGCGTAGCATCTCAATCAGGCGCTCGCGCCAGCTTGAAATCTTCTTCTTTAATAGCAGATCTTTTTGCTCAAGAAACTGTTCGTAATTCACGATTGCCGCCGAGAGCTCAGGAATACCTTTGCCGTCCATGGCGACGGTCTTGATGATTGGCGGAGTCCACTTGTCGGAACGGATGGCCAGCGACTGCATAGAGCGTATCTCGCGTTCCACGCGGTCTGCGCCTTCGCGGTCACTCTTGTTGATAACAAAAATGTCTGCGATCTCCATAATGCCGGCCTTGATAGTCTGCACGTCGTCGCCCATGCCGGGGACGAGGATCACGACCGTCACATCGGCGAGGCGTACGATATCAATTTCATCCTGGCCCACGCCCACGGTTTCAATCAGCACAATGTCTTTGCCTGCGGCGTCGAGTATGGTGGCGGCATCGGTCGTGGTACGTGCCAAGCCGCCCAGGTTGCCGCGCGTGGCCATGCTGCGAATGTAGATGCCCGAGTCGGCATGGTGAGACTGCATGCGAATGCGGTCACCCAGGATTGCGCCGCCGGTGTAAGGGCTGGTTGGATCAACGGCAAGAATTCCGACGGTGCGATCCTGTTTGCGATATTCACGGGCAAGCTGATCGACCAGAGTGCTTTTGCCCGCGCCGGGAGCGCCGGTAAGGCCGATGATGCGTGAGTGTCCGGTGAAGTTGAAAATGGCTTTCAGCAGCTCGCGCGATTCAGGGCGGTTATCTTCAACGGTGCTGATGGCGCGAGCCAGCGCGCGCACGTCGCCAGCGCGTATGCGGTCGACCCAATGTTGGAGATCCCCCTGTGAGCGCAAATGTTTCTTATCCTCTTTTCTTTCACCGCAAAGAACGCAAAGGACGCAAAGAAATTCTTTCCTTCTTCATTCCTCCGCAGCCTTCACAATCTGTGCGATGGAATAGTCAGGAAGGATCATAGGCCTTTGACCAGGCGTTTAATGCCGTCCTTCAAAAGCACCACATTGAAGTTTATGAGAAGGCCCAGACGTTTTCCACTGAGTTTAAGGTATGAAAGCAACTGTGCCTGATGAATCGCAGCCAGAGAATCCACAGACTTGATTTCGACCACAACCAGATCCTCTACAAGGAGATCAAGACGATAGCCAACATCAAGCGTCACCTCGCGATAAACCAGCGGCAAAGGGACCTGCGTCAAAACGCTGAGTCCTTCGGAGCGCAGTTCGTAAGCAAGGCACGCTTCATATGCGCTCTCCAATAACCCGGGACCTATTGCAGAATGCACTCTGAAGGCGGCATCCAGAATAATTCTGCTCAACTCATTTTCATCCTTTGCGCTCTTTGCGGCCTTTGCGGTGAAACTCATCGTCAATCCTTCAACAATTGCCGCGCGATCACGAGCCGCTGGATCTCGCTGGTGCCTTCGCCGATGGTGCAGAGTTTCACGTCGCGATAAAACTTTTCCGCCGGATAGTCCTTGATGAAGCCGTAGCCGCCGTGGATCTGCACACACTCATTCGCGCACCTGACTGCGACCTCGCCGGTATAAAGCTTGGCCATGGACGATTCCTGTGTCGTCTTCATGCCCGCGTCTTTCATGGCTGCGGCGCGCATGGTCAGCAGGCGTCCGGCGTCAATTTCGGTAGCCATGTCCGCAAGCTTCCATTGTATGGCCTGGAATTCACTGATGGCCTTGCCGAACTGGCGGCGCTGCTTGGAATATTTGAGCGCGGCTTCATACGCGCCCTGCGCCATGCCCAGCCCGAGCGCGGCGATGGAGATGCGTCCGCCATCCAGCACGCGCATGGCGTCCACAAAGCCCTGGCCTTCCACGCCTACGAGCGCATCTTCAGGAATGTGGCAATCTTCAAAGATCAGCTCAGACGTGTCACTGGCGCGCAGGCCCAGCTTGTTTTCTTTTTTGCCGGGACGGAACCCCTTGGTTCCTTTTTCCACGATGAACGCGGAGAGGCCGTGGGTGTGCGCGGTCTTGTCCGTCACGGCAATTACCACGGCGACATCCGCATGATGGCCGTTGGTGATAAAAGTCTTGGTGCCGTTGAGCACCCATCCGCCTTTTTTGCCTTTGCGCACGGCGCTCATGCGCGCGCCACCAGCGTCAGAGCCGGAGCCGGGCTCGGTCAGTCCCCACGCGCCCAGCCACTCTCCGGTGGCAAGCTTGGGAATATATTTTTTGCGCTGCTCTTCATTCCCGGCCAGAAAAATGTGGTTGGAGCAAAGCGAATTGTGCGCCGCCACGGTGATGCCCACGGACCCATCCACGCGCGAGAGCTCTTCAATGGCGATCACGTATTCCACGTAGCCCAGGCCGGCGCCGCCATACTCAGTGGGAAAGATGATGCCGAGCACGCCCATGCGGCCCAGCTCCTTGATTGTCTCTAGAGGGAAGTGGTTGGCTTCATCCCACTTCATCACGTTAGGCAGGATTTCGCGTTCGGCGAAGTCGCGCAGGGATTTTTTAAGCTGCAGTTGTTCGTCAGTCAGTTGAAAGTCCATCTTCTCCTCTTGTCGCTTCGCTCCAAACCGCTTTTGCAGTGTCGATCTTATGAGCCATGTTCTGCCCTGATGCAGGCGGCTCGGCGATCCTGGCCTCGCCGCCTTCGTGTCCTTTTATATATATGTCGCTTCGCTCCAAACCGCTTTTGCAGTGTCGATCTTATGAGCCATGTTCTGCCCTGATGCAGGCGGCTC
>Ga0070734_10003591_pt1 | contig 15957 bp, 6 predicted proteins | sample Coa_R1_8_FD_66444 | JGI IMG/M metagenome (GOLD analysis project Ga0070734, IMG submission 66444) | Surface soil microbial communities from Centralia Pennsylvania, which are recovering from an underground coalmine fire - Coalmine... | ecosystem: Environmental > Terrestrial > Soil > Unclassified ...
ATCGAAGAGCAAGTTCTCGAACAATCCCGCGCCGATTTGGAAGAACTGCAGTCGGAAGCGCATCTGCTGGTCGAAGCGCACGGAGCCTTGCGCGCCGAACTGGCTGGTTTTGAAGAACGCCGCCGCGCGGAAATAGCGACGCAGGCTCGCTATCAGGCACAGATCTCGGAAACCGGCCTACGCCGGCAGGAGATTGCAGTCGAAATGGAGCGCATGGGCGTCGAACGCGGCCGTCTGCTGCGCGACAATATCGAGCTGGACAAGCGGGCCGGGGAGTTGCTCGAAGAAATCCGGCTCGTAGAGGAATCCGTCGCGCGATTGGCTGAGCAAGAGACCAATCTGCGCGGAAGTCTGGCAGCGCTCGAAGAGACTTTGAAGCAATTGCGCCTGGATGTGCAATCCGCGCAGGAGCGGCGATCCCAGGTGGAGCTGGAACTCGTCAAGAAACAGGCAGAGCTCAAATATCTCGACGAAACCAGCCGCAAGGAATTGAACGCGGCGCTCGAAGAACTCGCAGCATCCGAAGAAACCGTGCTCGACGAAGCCGGATTGGAAGAAGCCGAGCAGAAATATCAGGAAATCAAAGCGCGCATCGAAGCCTTGGGGCCGGTAAATCCTCAAGCCCTCGAAGAGTTTCAGGAAGCGCAGCAGCGTTACGATTTTCTGAACGCCCAGCGTCAAGATTTACTGGATTCCATCCGCGACACCGAAACCGCGATCAAGGAAATCGACGTGGAATCCAGGAAGCGCTTCACCGATGCGTTCGAAGCGATCAACGGACATTTCCGCGAACTGTTCCGCACGCTGTTCGGCGGCGGGACGGGCGAGATGCGCCTGACGGACGAAACGAACATCGCCGAATCCGGCATCGACATTGTCGCTTCCCCTCCCGGTAAGCGGCTGCAAAACGTCCTGCTGCTCTCGGGCGGTGAAAAATCGCTCACCGCGATGGCGTTACTGATGGCGATCTTCCATTACCAGCCGAGCCCGTTCTGCATTTTGGACGAAGTGGATGCGCCGCTGGATGAGCCAAACATCGAACGGCTGACCCGCCTGATCCGCGAAATGTCCGGGCAGACGCAGTTCATCGTGATCACTCACGCCAAACGGACCATGGAAGCCGCGCAGTCGCTTTACGGCGTCACCATGCAGGAGCCCGGCGTATCGAAGCTGGTATCGGTGAGGTTCGGGGAGGCGCCGGCCACGCGGCCCACGGGACAACTGGCGCTTCGCAGCACTGCTTAAGGCGTATTGCCGCTGGCCGATCGAAAACTTTCGCGTTACCATGTAATCCAAGAGGTAGTCGTATATGGGGAGATTTTTTGGCGTTCTGTGTCTGATCGCCTGCGCATCCGGAAGTGTCCTCGAAGCGCAGATCACGCCGCAAAGTTATGAAGCAACGGTCGGCGTGCCGTTTTCCTTCGATTACGCGGCCGCGCTCGGACTAACCCAAATCCCCGCGATTCTGCCGGCCGGTTTCACGTTCACCTATAGCTTTACGGCCGACTCGGGCTCTCTCCCGCCCGGCTTGACTATCTCTTCCGCCGGACTGATCAGTGGCACTCCCACTACCGCCGGGAACTATCAGTACACGCTCAATTTCAACTTCACGATTGCGTACATGGGGTATAGCCAGTCGGCATCCATTCCAGTCCCCGGTTTCCTGGTGGTAACGGGAAACACGGGCCCGCCGGTGCAAGCAGTGCCTGGCGCTTTGAGCTTTTCCTTGACCAAGGGATCCGCGCCCACGGGTTCGCAGTCGATCGTGATCACGAATAACGGCAGCACACCCCAAACTTTCAGTGCCTCCGCGTCCACGGAATCCGGCGGGGACTGGTTGACGCTGACGCCGGCGAGCGGAACCGTTGCGCCGTTTTCGTCCACCTCCGTGTCGATAACGGCGAGCGCGGCAAATCTCAACGTTGGAACCTTTCTGGGCTCGGTGGCGGTCACCACTTCGCCCGCGAGCCAGGCGATTCCCCCCATCGCGGTCATTGCCACCGTGAGCGGCGGGGAGCCGGAACTCAGAATTTCGCAATCCGGACTTTTCTTTGCAACCGTGCAAGGCGGCGGAGCGCCGCCCTCGCAATCCATCAGCGTGCTGAATTCGGGATCGGGAAATCTGAACTTCACCGTCGCGACATCCACCACCGCGGGCGGGAAATGGCTCTCCGCCTCGCCGGCATCGGGCGCTGCATCGGCCAGCAACGCGGGCAATGTAACCGTCAGCATTGATCCAACCGGTCTCCAGGCCAACACCTACTATGGTCAGGTAACTATCGCCGCCTCGGGTGTTTCCAACTCACCCCAGACCATCTCGATCGTTCTGAAAGTCGCGGATGCCGGCTTCGATCTGGGCGCGTCGGTGTATCCGACAGGTTTGATTTTTGTCGCGCCGGCAGGCGGGGCTGATCCCGCGGCCAAAACCGTGTCGTTAACAAACCCGTCCACGACGGCAATCAGCTTCGCGGCGGTGCCTCTATTCGGACAAGACCCAACTTCACTCAGTGCGACACCGGCGAGTGGAACAGTCAACTCTACGACGCCGGTGCAGATCTCCGTGCAGCCCAAGATTACCGGGCTCGCCGTAGGCGTCTACCTTGGCGAGGTGGGAATCCAATTTTCCGATGCCAAAACGCGGCACGTCGCAGTCTTGCTGATTATCACGCCCGCTGGTTCCACAACCGCTCTCGATGGTACGATGCAGCCCCACGCATCCGGCAGCTGCGTACCGAAAAAGCTGATCCCGGTATTCACGCAGCTCGGCGTTGGATTCTCTACGGTTGCAGCCTGGCCCACGCCGATTGAAGCCACCGTGGTCGACGATTGCGGAAATCTCCTGACCGCTGGCAGCGTGGTGGCGTCTTTCTCGAATGGCGACCCCGCGCTACAGCTCAATTCGCTCAACGACGGACGCTGGAGCGCCACCTGGCAGCCAAATAACAGTGCCGCTACGGTAACGGTCACGGTGCAGGCCGAGGAATCCGCGCCGCCATTGCAAGGCACGCAATCCATCGGTGGAACGTTGCAGTCGAATCCGGTTACGCCCGCGATCCAAGGCATCGTCAGTCCTGCCGATTATGCCAAGAACCGGCCGCTGGCTCCCGGCAGCTTCACCGCGATCTTCGGCGCCCATCTGAGCAGCGGACAAAATCCGGCGCTCTCGCTGCCGCTATCCACACAACTGGGCGCTACGCAGGTGACGTTGGGCGGGCGCTTGTTGCCGCTGAACTACGCGGCGGATGGACAGGTGAACGCGATTATTCCATACGATGTCCCGACGAATAGCACGCAGCAGTTGATCGTGACCAACGGCCCGGCGCTATCCGTACCGCAGACCATAACCATCGCGCCCGCGCAACCCGCGGTATTCACGTTAGGTGACGGCTCCGGCGTGGTGTTCGACGTTAAACCCGGCAAGACCGATCAGGTGTTGGTGGACGCGGGCCATCCGATGAGCGCCGGCGACGCCATTGTCATTTACTGCGCAGGGCTCGGCGCGGTCAGCCCGCCCGTTGCCGCGGGAGCGGCAGCGCCCTCCAGTCCGCCGGCCATCACCACGAATAAAACAACGGTCACCATCGGCGGAAAATCCGCTCAAGTCTTCTTCAGCGGCATGGTGGGTGGATTCGCTGGGCTGTATCAGGTGAACGCTTACGTTCCAAAAGGCATTACGGCAGGAAACACCGTTCCGCTGGTGGTCACAGTGGCCGGTTTCGATAGTACACCGGTGACCGTAGCAGTGAAGTGATGCGGTTGGGAATCATCATCCCGATCGCAGCGCTGCTCTTCGCGCCTGCATCCCTGTTCTGCGCAAAGACGGAGTTCAGCTTCTCGAACTGTGCACTGCAGGGCTCCAATTTCACCGTTAGCGGAAACTGCATCGTCAATCCATTCGGTGCGATGGCGGTGACCGTAACGCTCGCCAACTCGCCAAAAACGACCAACGTTACGTTTACTTTTTCCTCCAGCGCGGGAATGTTCACCGCCAGCGATCCCAATCAACCGTACACCGTTACAGTTGGAAGCGACGGGACGCGGAGCACCAGCTTCCAAGGCGCTGCCAACCTCACCAGTGGAACGGACGAATTCGCAAGCGGCGCCGGAGGTTTTGCATTTACTTTTCAGGGATCGACGAATGCGAACGCCACCAGCCAAACCGCCACCATCGGCGGATCAGGCAATGTGGACGTGCAACTCTCGTTAACGGCCACTCTCCCGGATGCGACGGTGGGCGTTCCGTATTCCGTCAACGTCGCCCAAGGCCAAATCGGCATTCCACAGGGCGCGCAATTTTCCATAGCCGCCGGCTCCAGCCTGCCTCCGGGTCTAACGCTCGCATCCAGCGGATTGTTGAGCGGTACGCCGACGCAGGCGGGAGATGACAAATTCTCGATCACGTTTGGCCAGGACGCCACTTTGCAAGCATCGCTTACTGTCGCCGGGAATTCGAGCCCGGCGATTCAAGTCACCCCCGGCGCTCTCACCTTCTCGATCACCGAAGGTGCAACGGCCCCCGCGACGCAATCCCTCATCATTGCGAACAGAGGAAGCTCGGCTGAAACATTCTCCGTGACCGAAAATTCCGGCGGTAACTTTCTTTCCGTTTCGCCAAGTTCCGGAACGGTTGCGCCCTTCACGAACAGCGCGCTGTCGGTCAAGGTCGATCCAACGGGCCTGAAGAGTGGCACCTACACAGGCACCCTTTCGGTTGCGACGGCGCCCGGCACGCAGCAGTTCGATGTGGCGGTTCTCGTGACAGTCAGCGGCACAGGCGTGCAACTGCATCTCTCGCAGTCCGGATTTCGATTTCAGGCTCAAGTGGGAGGCGGCAATCCGCCCCCGCAAACGTTCGCCATTTTGAGTAGCGGGTCGAAGCCGCTGAACTTTTCGGCCGCGACTTCCATGACATCGACAGGCGACTGGCTGGCTGTTTCGCCCGATTCGGGCGCCGCCATCGCGGGCGCGCCGGCAACGGCCACCGTTCGGATTCAAGCGTCCGGGTTGAAGGCGGGCGATTACTATGGCCAGATCCAAATTTCCGCCGGCGGCGCGGAGAACTCGCCGCAAACTGCCTCTGTGGTTTTGAACGTCGCGGGACTGGCCACCGATCCAGGTGCTTTCGTTTCTCCCACCGGATTGATCTTCGTCGGACAAACGGGCGGCGCCGATCCTGCCGCGAAAATGATCTCAGTCACTCATTCGTCGACCGCCACGCTGACTTACAGCGCCGCGTCGTTTTTCTATCGGGGAAACAATTGGTTCACGGTGAAGCCGGCGGCGGGCACGGTGGATTCCACGCATCCGGTGGACGTCATTGTGCAACCCGTGCTTGCCGGGCTCCTTCCTGGCGTTTATACCGGCGAAATCGTAATCCAGTTCGCCGAAGATAATTCCTCGCGCCATGTTGCCGTGGTGCTCGTGGTGACGCCTGCAGGAGCTTCCCCGGCCGCTGGGCACGACGTCTCAGCAGCCTGCACGCCCACCAAACTCCTACCGGTCTTCACCCAACTCGGCGCGAATTTCACCGCCGTTGCCGCCTGGCCGACGCCGATCGAAGTCACCATCGTCGACGATTGCGGCAATTTCATGACCTCGGGGAGCGCCACCGCATCGTTTTCGAACAGCGATCCTTCGCTGCCGCTGACGTCTTTGGATGACGGGCGTTGGAGCGCCACCTGGCAGCCCGGCAGTTCAAGCGCCCCGGTGGTGATTACCGCGGATGCCGCAGAGAATCCCCCTCCGCTCACCGGGACCGCAAGCATTGGCGGCGCACTGCAGGCGAATCCAACCACGCCCGCCGTCAATCCGGGCGGTATCGTGAGCGCGGCGAAATATGCGAGCAATCAACCGCTCGCACCGGGAAGCTTCATTTCCATCTACGGCGTCCATTTGAGTGCAGGTCAGAATCCGGCGCTCTCGTTGCCGCTTCAGACGCAGCTCGGAGACACGCAAGCGGTGCTCGGTGGACGCGCGATGCCTCTGCAATACACCTCCGGCGGTCAGATCAACGCGGTGGTGCCGTTCGATGTTCCTCCCAACACCACGCAGCAGTTGATCATCAGCAACGGCCCTGCTTTATCGGTGCCGCAGCCGGTAGTGATCGCTCCCGCTCAGCCGGATGTCTTTGCGCGGGCGAATGGCGCTGGCGTAGTCTTTGACGTGAAACCTGGCAAGACGGCCCAGGTGCTGGTGGATGTCTCGCATCCGATGAGCGCCGGCGACGCAATCGTGATTTACTGCGCGGGACTTGGACCGGTGAACCAACACGTCACGGCCGGAAGTGCCGCACCCTCTTCGCCGCCCGCAACGACAAACGATCCGGTGACAGTCACTATCGGTGGAAAATCCGCACAAGTCTTCTTCGGCGGGTTGGTCGGCGGATTCGCGGGGCTTTATCAGGTGAACGCCTACGTTCCCAAAGGAATCGCGCCAGGCGATGCGGTTCCGCTGGTTGTGACCGTTGCCGGATTCGGCAGCGCTGCTGTCACTGTCGCTGTGAAGTAAGGAACCGCGAACGCAGAACCGGATTACCGAACTGCAACTGCGAAGGAGCGCTTCCACGAACGATCGGGGTAGCGCTCCCTTGCGGTCGCGGTTCGGTTGCGAGCTGTGAAGTAAACTTCGAGCACAGCCGACCATTGTATTATTGTCGTTACGGAACTAATGGTTAGTCTCTTCGATCGAGCCCGACGTGTGCGCCGGCCGTCCTTTCCCTTTTGTACTCTCATTTTTCTTGCATTCCTAGCCGCCCCGCATTTGCAGGCGCAGTTGGCGCTGAACTGCAACCCGCCAAATCTGGGGCCGGACGTTGTCGGCGCCCCTTACACGATGACGTGCTTTTCGTCTGGTTCCTTCGGACCGGTCACATTTTCGGCATCGGGATTGCCGCCAGGAATCAACGTCACCTCCATCACCTCAGGCAGCATTACCATCGCTGGCGTCGCGACAGTTTCCACGAATTACGATTTCACGCTCCAAGCGGACGATTTCTTCTTCATGGTGACCAACGAGTTCACTGGCTTCATCGCGCCCCAGCTCACCTTTATTTGTCCCGATCCGGGTGTTCAGACGGCGAATGTGCCTTTTTCTTTCGCCTGTTCGGTGGCTGGGGGCAATCAGCCCTATGGCGTAAGCCTTGTTTCCGGAACTTTGCCGCCGACCGTGGAATTTTCATTTGGAGAAGGCGGCGTGCTGTTCATCTCCGGGTCTCCGCCTTCCCCGGGCGCATTCACCTTCTCGCTGCAAGTGCGCGACAGCTCCAGGGTATTCGAGACCGTTACACTGCCCATTACGATTTTCGTGGACGCTCCAGCCCCGCCCTTACTTGCGAGCTGCCCGTTTAATACAGGAACGCAGGGACAACCATTCAATGCGCAGTGCACCGCCACCGGAGGTGTTGCGCCTTATCATTTCAGCGCTGTGGGATTGCCGGCCGGATTGTCCATCGGTCCCTTGACTGGCCTGATCTCAGGCATTCCGCCCGGATCCGGCGGCTTCGGCGGCGTGGTGAACGTCACCGACAGCAGCACTCCCGGTGTTCGAACCGCAGCGACAGATTTAGGCGGCACCATCAATTTCAGCCCACTCAGCGTGAGCTGCGGAACGGTGACGAATCCTATCCTGGGGCAGATTTACACTCTTGCTTGCACCGGCACAGGCGGCGTGATGCCGTTCACTTGGAGCGCCACAGGCTTGCCGAAAGGGCTATCGATTAATCCCACGACCGGAGTCATCGGCGGAACTCCAACGGATACCAGCGGCTTCTCCGCCACCATATCTGCCGTGGACAGCAGCATCCCGCGGCCGCAAATGCAGAGCACAAAAATCACGGGATCGGTGGTCCTGCCTCCGCTGACCATCAATTGCGGAACTGCCGGGAAATTGTCGCAGGGGCAATTCTACGCGCTCGAGTGCCTGGCGTCCGGCGGTACCAAGCCTTATCAATGGAGCGCGGGAGGCTTGCCCACCGGAATCGCCATCAACGCGACCAGCGGCTTGATCAGCGGAACGCCAACCGTAGCGGGAACGTTCTCGGCGACCATCACGGTCACCGACAACACAGGCCAATCGCAAAGCGCCAGCATCAACGGAACGGTGGCGCCCGCGCCTCTGGTGCTGGATTGTCCGCTCTCTCTGACGCTGGTACAAAATCAGCCGTTCAGCCAGGCTTGCACTGTCAGTCAGGGCACGCCATCGTACCACTGGAGCGCGACTGGATTGCCCACCGGAGTTTCCATCGATCCCACGACCGGTTCGATCGGCGGGAAAGCTTCCGGCGCCGGACCGTTCAGCGCAACGATCACCGTCACCGACAGCACCACGCCAGTTCCGGAATCGCAAACTGCAACCGTTGCGGGCGTGGTCATACCCGGCCTGACGTCTCAGACTTCGGACGCTGTCGCAGGCGCGCCATTCTCGTTTGATGTGACCCAGATTTTCAGCCAAATCCTGGCCGATGCGCCTCCGGGAGTCGGTTCGTTTGTGTTTTCGATTTCCGGCGGAACCTTGCCGCCCGGATTGAATCTGGCCGGAAGCCTGATCACAGGCACCCCAACAGAAGCGGGCAACTACGTCTTCACCATCACGCTCGCCTCCACCACGCCGGGTGGTTCTTCGGCTTCGGCTAACTTCGGCGCGAAATTTGCGCCACATGCGGCGTCACAATCCTACGGACCGTTCTCCGATTCCATGAATATCAACGTCGCCGGAAACTCGCGGCCGGCGGTGGACGTGAATCCTGGGTCGCTGACCTACTCGTTCACGAAAGGCACGACGAAACAGGCCACGCAATCCCTGGTGATCTCGAATAGCGGAACTACGCCGCAAAGCTATTCGGTAAATATCTCGACAGGCTCCGGCGGGAATTGGCTCTCGGCTTCGTCGCAGGGCGGGAATGTCGAGCCTGCGTCTACCAGCACCGTCACGGTCAGCGTCGATCCGAGCGACTTAGGCATCGGAACGTACATGGGGACGGTGTCGATCAAGCTATCCGATACCGAGTTCGACGTGCCGGTAACGGTTGTCGTCAGCGGCGGCCAAGCCATGCTGCAGCTTTCTCAAACGGGCTTCCGATTCCAGACCGTCAACGGAGGCGCAGATCCATTCGCGCAAAATCTCACGATTCTGGCAAGCGGCGCCGGATCGCTGAAGTTCACCGCGTCCGCTTTTACAAAGACCGGGGGACCGTGGTTGTCCGTCTCGCCCGGCGCTGGAAACGTAAGCGCGTCAACGCCGGCCCAGCTGAAAGTGCATGTGAGCGCGGGCGGACTAGCGCCGGGTAATTACTATGGCCAGATCGAAATCGATTCCGGCGACGCCGCCAATTCTCCGCAACTCGCATCGGTTGTACTGAACGTGTCCGGAGCGGCTGTGGATCTCGGCGCGTTCGTCTATCCAACTGGTTTAGTGTTCGTGGCACAGGAAGGCGGCGCGGATCCGGCGCCCCAGGTAATCGCGGTCACCAATCCATCGAAATCCACGCTGACGTTCACGTCCGCGTCGTTCTTCGGCCAAGGCACGGGATTGTTTACGGTGCAACCATCGAGCGGCACCGTGGACGCAGCGAATCCGATTCAGCTCACGGTGCAACCGGCGTTGAGCGGCGTTCCGGCGAACGTCTACTTTGGCGAGATCGTCCTGACTTTCGCCGAGAATCAAACTTCGCGGCACATTGAGGTGCTGATCGTCGTAACTCCGGCGAGCGGATCTGGCAACACGGCGGCGCATGCGCAGGCCCCCGGATGCACGCCGACCAAGTTGATCCCGGTATTCACGCAGCTGGGTGCGGACTTTGCGACCGTGGCCGCGTGGCCCACCGCGGTAGAAGTAATCGTGGTTGACGATTGCGGGAATTTCCTGACCAACGGCAGCGTCACGGCTTCATTCTCCGACGGCGATCCTTCGCTGCCGCTGTCATCTTTGAATGACGGCCACTGGAGCGCTACCTGGCAGCCAATCAATTCCAGACCGTCCGTCGTGATCACCGTGGATGCGCAGGAACTTCTGCCGAAACTGCAGGGCGCGCAGGCCATCGGTGGGACGCTGCAGACGAATCCGACCGCGCCTTCGGTTGCTGGCGTGGGCAGTCCCGCGAAAGCTCTCGCCACCCAGCCGCTCGCGCCGGGCAGCTTCATTTCGATTTACGGATTGCACCTTTCTGCCGGAACCAATGCAGCATTGTCGCTGCCGCTCGCTACCGAGCTGGGAGCAACGCAAGTGGTGCTCGGAGCGCGCCAGCTTCCCTTGCTTTACAGCGCGGATGGCCAGGTGAACGCGCTCATCCCCTACGACGTGCCGCCCAACAGCACGCAGCAGTTGATCGTGACCAATGGTCCCGCGCTTTCTGTTCCGGCGCCCGTCACCATCGCGGCCACCCAGCCAGCGGTCTTCGCCAACGCGAACGGATCCGGCATCGTGGACGATTACAAGCCCAACAGCAGCACGGCAATCCGCGTGGATGCGAGCCATCCAATCGAGGCCGGCGATGCCATCGTCATCTATGCCGCCGGATTGGGACCCGTGAATCCGCCGGTTGCTGCGGGCAGCGCGGCGCCGTCGTCACCGCCGGCGATCACAACGAATCCGGTCACCGTGAAGATCGGCGGGAAATCCGCGCAGGTTTTCTTCAGCGGATTGGTGGGCGGATTCGCCGGTCTTTATCAAGTGAACGCGTACGTGCCCTCCGGGGTCGCACCCGGCGATGCGGTTCCGCTGGTGGTCTCGGTGGCCGGCTTCGACAGCGCGGCTGTGACCGTCGCGGTCAAGTAAACTCTTCGGCGTTCGATGTATAATGCAGCGTGCGGCAGGTAGGGCTGCACTCAGGCCATGGAACCAGATCCGAGCGGCCCCATTACTGGACCGCAACTTTCTGAGCGGCCGGAGATCGCCCACGTGCTTTTCCTGGATGTAGTGGCCTTCACCACCCTTCCCATGGAGGAGCAGCGCGAAAATCTGAAACGCCTGCAGCAAATCGTCCGCGAGACGTCTTCCTTCCGCCGCAGTGAGCGCGAAAAGCGGCTGATCTCGCTGCCTACGGGCGATGGCATGGCGCTCGCATTCTTCGGCGACGCCATCGCATCGGTTGAGTGCGCCTTCGAAATTTCCGAGAGCCTTCGCACAAACCCGAATCTCAAAGTCCGGATGGGTCTGAATTCCGGCCTGGTGTACCAGCATCTGGATATCAACGCAAACCTGAACGTGCAGGGCGGCGGAATCAACGAAGCGCAGCGCATCATGGACGCGGGCGACGCCGGTCATATTTTGGCTTCAAAAGTCACTGCCGGGATGCTGGAACACCTCAAGCGTTGGGCGCCGCATTTGGATGACCTCGGCGAACACGAGGTCAAGCACGGCAAGAAAATCCATTTCTACAACCTCTACACGGGCGAATTGGGGAATCCGGCGCTGCCGGCCAAGTTTCGCGCCGAACGGGATCGCGCGCGGCGCGGCAAGTTCACGCGCTTGGCCATCGCCGGAGTAATCGCCGCTGTTCTTGCAGCCGCGGGCTTCGTTCTGTATCAGAAATACTCGCCGATCAAGCGAAAACAGTACGTCGCGGTGATGGGATTCCGCAATTCTACCGGGAACGCTGACGTCGCTTGGGTGGATGGCGATCTCACGGACAACATGCGGGCGCAACTCGGCGGTACGGAAAAGCTCCGCACCATCTCCGGCCAGGAAAGCGCGGAAATGTGGAAGAACCTGGGCGTGCCGCGTTTTGAGAGCTTGAGCAAGCGCTCGCTCGCGCAACTCAAGAGCTTCGGCGCCGATTTCGTGGTGGTGGGATCGTACAACGATCAAGGAAAATCCGCCGGCGGGAAAATTCACCTGATTGTCGAATTACAAGACGCCGGGGAAGGCGAGACCATCGACACCATCCGGGAAGACGGCACGGAAGCAGAACTGGACCAGTTGGTGGCTCGCACCGCGACGCGTCTTCGCGAAAAGCTGGGACTGGGCGAGCTGTCGCGCGAACGAACGCGCCAACTGGAAATGGCGCAGGCGCCGCCAAGCATCCGCGAATTCTACTATCCGGGTTTAGAGAAGCTGCGCAACTACGAACCGCAGCAAGCGCGCAGCTATCTGGAGCGGGCCGTGGAGATTGAACCCGCTTTTCCGCTGGCGCATGCGGCGCTGGCCGAGGCGCGATCCGAATTGGGGTACGACAAAACCGCGACCGAGGAAGCCAAGCGGGCTGTCGACCTTTCCAAGGGACTTTCGTTTGAAGATCAACAATCCATCGAAGGCCGATATTACGCGATGGCCAACAAGTGGGACCAGGCCATAGGCGCTTACGAAAAGCTGTACCACTACAAGCGCGACAACCTGGAGTATGGGCTGCAGCTCGCCAAGGCGCAGTGGTCGGCGGGCAAGGGATCGGCAGCGCTGGCAACGCTCGCCGAGTTGCGGAAGCTTCCGAAACCGGAAGGCGATGACGCGCGCATCGACCTGGCCGAGGCCGAGACAGCCAAATCCATGGGTGATAGCAAAGGCACGTTGAAAGCTGCGGATTCGGCCGCCGCCAAGGCTAAAATTTCCGGAGCGAAGCTTTTGCGCGCGCGGTCGCTGCATTGGACCTGCGCTGTCTTAAGAACGATGGGGGAGCCGGAGAAGGCCAAGCCGGCTTGTGAAGAATCGCGGAACATCTCGCGGGAGTTGGACGACAAGCTGGGAATCGCGCGAGCGGACACGATTCTCGGGACCATTCAATACGACAAGAACGATCTGGAAGGCGCCAAACGTTTGTATCAGGAAGCGCTGGACAACGCGCAACAGGTCGGCTCGCAGAAAGATGTGTCGGGCGCTCTCAATAATCTGGCCTTGGTACTCGATGCCCAAGGCGATCTGGAACAAGCCAGGCAGGCTTATGAAAAAGCGTTGGCCACGCAACGGGACATTAGCGCGATGGCTGAGATTCCGGGAACGCTGAATAACATTGGCGCGTTGCTCAGAAAACAGGGCGATTTGCCGAAAGCGCAGGAAATGTTGGAAAAAGCCATTCAGGAGGCGAGTGCAAGCGACGCCAAAGGCAGCCAGGCCGATGCCCTTGCAAATCTCGGCGATGTTTTGGTGGAGCGCGGGATCCTGGTTTTGGCGGAATTGAAGTACACCGAATCGATCGCCATCCAACCTGACAAATCGAACAAAAGCGACACGCTGGTCTCGCTAGGAAATTTACTGGTGGTGGAGGGAAAGCTGGATGCGGCGGAGCAGCGCTTTAATCAATCGCAATCGCCGGGACGCAAAACGGGACTCGCCTCCATCTTGCTGGCCAGGGGATCCAGCGCGCAAGCAGAGTCCGCGATTCGATCGTCACTCGCGGAAGTGTCGAAAGACGATCCGGAAGCGGGTGGTCAAGCGCGATTGTTGCTGGTGCGAGCGCTGCTCAATCAAGGGAAATCCGTGGATGCGCTCAAGGAAATGGTGGCTGTGAACGGGTTGGTGAAGGCGACATCTCCGCGCAGCCTGCGATATGGAGCGCTGATCGCATCCGCGCGAGTGCAGGCGGCCACGGGCCCGCAAGCCAAAGGTCCCGGACCAGTGGAATCGCTGCAGAAGGTGGCGCTCGACGCAAAGAAGGCTGGAATGCCCGGCTTCGAACTCGAAGCGCGCCTGGCGATTGGCGAAATCGAATTGGCGGGCGGGAAGACGGCGATCGCTCGCAAGGAACTGGAAGATGTGCAGCGCGAAGCTGCCGCGAAGAGTTTTGGGTTAATCGAACAAGAGGCGGCGAAAGCGTCGCGCGCCAATTAAGCCGGCCAATGCGGCGATCAGCATTCCGATTTCATTCGGCTCCGGCGTTGGCGCGGTGTCGGCTGCGGTGAACACGGGAGCGTTGGCCTGGGCGTCATATGCGAAAAAGATAGTCGCCGTGAGATTCCCCGCGAAATTGCTGAAGCCGAGAGTGATGGGAGAGGTGAAGGGCGGATTGGCGGTGATCCCAATTTGTGTTGGTGTACACGCGATATTCATCGCAGCGCAATCGGACGGGTCGCCCTCCAGAAAATTGATATCCGTGGGCACATCGTCGAAGGTGAATTGGGCCGAGGTTATCGATGTAGCGGCGCTCGGAGTTTGAAGCGAAAGTGTAAAAAGAAAATCGAACTGCGACTCGCCGGTCCCTGCAAAGCAGTCCGCCACGACGCCGTTTATAACAGCGCTCCCGCATGACGGAAATGTAATTGGATTCGGCGGCTCTCCGTAATCGGACGGATGTTTGACACCCGCCGCGAACGCGCTCCCTACGAGCAGGAATAAAATCGTGAGCCGAGTGGGCATTCGCCCATTATTCGGTGCCGGCGCCCGACTGTCAAGTTTGCCCGGTACTGGGCGGGACTGCTAGCTGTTCCGTTTCAGTTGCAGCTTGCGTTGCGCGGCGATCAGGCAGCCGAGACCCGCGACGAGGATTCCGATTTCGCTGGGTTCGGGTGCTGGCGTGACGGAACCGCTCGTCGTGTCGGCGGTGAAAACCGGAGCGCTAGCTTGATCCGAGTAGGCAAAGTAGATCGTGGCCGAAAGATTTCCCGTGAAACCGCTGAACTCGAGCGTGATCGGGGAAGACAGAGCCGGATTGTTCGTAATGGAGATAGAAGCCGGCGTGCAAGGGATGTTCATCGCTGCACAATCTGACGGAGTTCCCTCGAGCAGCCCAACATCAGTGGGCACGTCCGCGAAAGTAAACCCCAGCGAGGTGATCGACGTGGAGGCGTCGGGGTTCTTCAACGAGACGTTAAACAAGAAATCGTTAAAGCCCGGGCCGGTGCCGGTGAAACAATCGGCAACAACCAAACCTACTTGGGTAGTTCCGCAATTTCCAAAGTCGATCGCGCTAGGAGGGGATCCGTAATCCGACGGATGCTTGATTCCTGCGGCGAAAGCACTGGTCGCCAGAAGAGCGAAAAATGACAAACTCGTGAGTAATCGCGTCGATGTAGTCCGCATAGTCCTGGGGCCATTATTCGGCGCATATCGCGATAAGTCAAGCTTTCCGAAACATTAGGGTACGGGGGGTACTGTAACTAAGGATGTTACCTTTACTAACTACTACCTCCGATATATGACTCCATTTTTCATGACAAATGTCAATCTCTTCAAAACACTTATGTCTTGCAATGGATCGCCGGGAACTGCGATCACATCCGCGAAGTAGCCGCGTTTGAGCGCGCCAATCTGATCCTGCCAGCCGAGCGCCGTGGCGCCATTAAGTAATCCGGCTTGTAATGCGGCGAGAGGCGTCATGCCGTACTTGACCATCAATTCATATTCGCGCGCCTGGGTGCCGTGTGGAAACGGACCGACGTCGGAACCGGCAGCCATCGGTACGCCGGCTTGCAGTTGTTTGCGAAATTCTTCGGTATGAAATGCGATCATCTTCTTTTCGCGCTCTGCCTGAGCCTCGGAGTTCGCGTGATCGGCGAAATATTCGACGATGGCGAAAGTGGGGACGGCGAAGATCTGTTTGTCGCGCATGAGGTGCATCGTGTCGGCGCTCAGTTGGTCGGCATGATCGATCGTTACCACCCCGGCGCGCGCCGCGAATCCGGTGCCGGGCTCCCCGGTAGCATGCACCGCAACGCGCTTACCCACTCGCGCGGCTTCGCTGACCGCGGCACTTAGCTCCGCCTCCGTATATTGATAGGGCGTAGAGAAGTGGCCGTCGCGGAAAGAATCGCGGCCGGTTTCATAAATCTTGATAAAGTCCGCGCCTTCTTTGAACTGCTGCCGAATCACACTTACTAGCTCCGTAGCATTGTTGGCGTAAGTGGCGTTTGAAAGAACGTGCTGCTCGGGATTGTAGTGGATAGCATCTTCGTGGCCGCCCAGTAAGTCGACGGCATTGCCGCTGATCCGCAAGCGCGGACCTGGGATTTTTCCTTGGTTGATGGCGTCGCGCACCGCGGTGTCCGCCGATCCCGCTCCCTCCGTTCCCATGTCGCGCTCGGCGGTGAATCCAGC
>Ga0070734_10003592_pt1 | contig 15952 bp, 8 predicted proteins | sample Coa_R1_8_FD_66444 | JGI IMG/M metagenome (GOLD analysis project Ga0070734, IMG submission 66444) | Surface soil microbial communities from Centralia Pennsylvania, which are recovering from an underground coalmine fire - Coalmine... | ecosystem: Environmental > Terrestrial > Soil > Unclassified ...
GGTTGAGGCGCATCTTGCGCCAAGCGCCTGTGCGTTGGCCCGGCTCATAGGCGCTGTCTAGACGCTTGGCCACAAGCCCTTCCAGGCCGTGCTCCCGTACTGAGCGAATCAGATCGGCGAGGCTATGTGCCCTTCCGCTGTATGCTGAGCCGCAATGAACGACTCTCGCGGCGGCTCTCAAGCGCGTCTTACCGGTTACGTCGGTCCACCGGATCAAGGCGGATGGAGTCGACGTGTTCTACCGGGCAGCCGGCGACCCGAATTCCCCGGTCGTTCTGTTGCTTCACGGGTTCCCAACATCGTCCTTCATGTTCCCCGAACTCATCCCACATCTGGCTGATGATTATCGTGTCATCGCGCCGGACCTGCCAGGATTTGGATTCACAGAAGTCTCCGCAGAACGACAATATCTCTACTCGTTCGACCGGCTGGCCGCGACACTCAACGCGTTCGTTCAGGCCCTCAAAATCAGGCGCTGTGCACTGTATGTCTTCGACTACGGCGCACCCACTGGTTTCCGTCTGGCGATGGCTCACCCTGACCGCGTGACAGGGATCGTTTCCCAGAACGGGAATGCCTATGAAGAAGGGCTCGGCGGTGCCTGGGGGCCGGTCCGAAAATACTGGGCTGAGCCGACAGCGGAGAACCGAGAGGTACTCGGTAAAAACATCCTGACACTCGACGGAACACGATGGCAGTACACGCACGGCGTCGGCGATCCGGAGACTGTTGCGCCTGACGCCTACACGTTGGATACGGCCCTGCTGGACCGGCCCGGCAACAAGGACATCCAACTCGACTTGTTTCTCGACTATGCCTCGAGCGTGAAGCTCTCCCGGCGTTCCAGGACTACTTTCGCAAGGCAAAGCCCCCGCTGCTGGCGATCTGGGGCAAGAACGACCCGTTTTTCATCCCAGCGGGAGCCGAGGCGTTTCGAAAAGACATACCGAACGCACGGATCGAGTTCCCCCGATCGCCAAAGTCGATTATTCTTGGCCGCCGTGCTCGCGCAACAATTCCGCCACGTCGGTATGTTCATATCGCTTCGCCAACATAAGAGGCGTCGCGCCGCTGCTGGTCTTGGCGTTGACCTCGGCATTGTTGGCCAGCAGCAATTCCGCCACATCCTTGTAGCCCTCAGCCGCCGCGCCGTGCAAGGGAGTCTGGCCGCTGTTGTCCTTGGCATTGACCTCGGCCTTATAGGCTACCAGCAGTTCTACGACGTCCTTGTGACCCTTGTCCGCCGCCATGTGCAGAGGCGTATCACCGTTGGCATCCTTGGCGTTGACCTCAGCCTTGTGGGCGAGCAGCAATTCGCTCATGTTGTATTGGCCCTCGCCCGCCGCCAAGCGCAAAGGTGTCTGGCCTCCATTGGCTTTGGCATTGACATCGGCGTTCTTAGCCAGCAGTAGTTCCGCCACATCCTCGCGGCCTCGAGTTGCAGCGACGTGGAGAGGAGTCAAGCCGTTGTTGTCCTTGGCACTCACCTCGGCCTTGCTGGCCAGCAGCAATTCCGCCACGTCCCCGTGGCCCTTGTCAGCCGCCATGTGTAAAGGCGTATCGCCGCCGTTGTCCTTAGCATTGACTTCGGCCTTACTCGCCAGCAGGAATTTCGCCACGTCCTTGTGGCCTTGATCCGCAGCGATGTGCAAGGGCGTCAGGCCGTGTTTGTCCTTGGCGTTGACCTCGGCGTTGTTAGCGAGCAGCAATTCTGCCACCGCGGCGTGGCCCTTACCAGCTGCCATGTGTAAGGGGGTTAGGCCGTTGCTGTCCTTGACATTGACGTCCCCATGTTCGGCCAGCAGCAATTTAGTCAGGTCCTCGTGACCCTTTTCCGCGGCCATGTGCAAAGCCGTATCGCCGCCGTTGTCCTTGGCATCGACCTCGGCCTTGTGGGCGAGCAGCAGTTCGGCCACGTCGCGGTGACCTCTATCCGCCGCGATGTGCAAAGGCGTCAGGCCGTTGTTGTCCTTCGCATTGACCTCGGCCTGATTCGCAAGCAGCAATTCCACTAGGTCCTTATATCCCCGATCAGCCGCAAAATGTAAAGGCGTCAGGCCGCTGGTCATCTTGGCGTTGATGTCGGCTTTGTTGGCCAGCAGAAATTCCGCCACTTCCTTGTGGTCCCGAGTCGTCGCCCACAGCAAAGGCGTCGCACCGTTGGCGTCCTTGCTAAAAACCAAAGCAGGATTGTCTCTAAGGAGCGCCTTGACCTTTCCCAGCTCGCCATCCCGGGCCGCGTCGTGAATCTCGCCGCAGAAGGCGGGGCTACTCCAAGCCAGCACGACCACCGCGACGCTGAAGGAATAGCCCATCGGGAAGCCCATCACTGCTTACTTGGCGGCGTAGGTCTTCGCGAGGTAATCCACCAAAGCGATCGTGTCGTCGTCGGAAACCTCCGCGCCGCGTCCCTTCATCTTGTCCACGATGTCCTGCCATTCGGGTTTGCTCAGCTTCTGGCTCTGTACTCGACCCAAGGTGTGGCACGATGTGCACGCGGCCTCAAGAATCAAACGAGCGGGATCGGCAGCCGCTGCAGCTGGGGCAGCGCTAGCTTGGGTGCCACGTCCCGCTGCACCTGCAGCGCCGCCGCGGCCCCTGCCGCCTGGGGCGGCGGGAGGTGCTGCCGTCAGAATTTGGTTGATATCGGGAACAGGCTTTCCGATCGCCGCATACAGATCGGCCCGCGTTGCCGCTCCGGGGCCATGCAGCGGCAGGATTGTCACGAAATCGAGCTTCAGCTTTTCCACGTTGTCCACCAGATTCAGCGTGCTCGGGTTGACGGTCGCCGCTGGCGCCGGAGCGGGCGCACCGGCCGCGGGCGGATTCGGCGGAGTAAACACATCTACTTCAATCAGGATCTTTTCCTTGGGCAGAAACGCCATCAGGATTCCGTCGTTGTGCGGGCTACTCTTAATCAGATGAATTTCCAGCGTTCGCGTGCCGTCGCCCAGGACCTTCTTATCGCCAACGGTTTCTATCTTGGCGATCTTCCCCGACTGTGCCAGCCTGTCGGGATTGAGCGTTCGCGGCGTCGAAAAGGCCTTCTCGTAGAACTCCTTATTGATGTCCTGGGTGACGATCGTGGCCCCCTCATCGACATACGAGCGAAGCCCGCCCGAGTGGTCGAAATGATGGTGAGTGTTAATCACATACCGGATGGGTTTATTGGGGATCAACTTTTTCACTTCGGCTATGACCGCTACGGAACGCTGCTCGTTCAGCGGCGCTTCGATCACGGCCACGTGGTCGGCGAATTCAACCGCCACGCTATGATGCGTTCCTCCCTTGAGATAAAACACACCATCCGCTACTTTTTCGGATTGAACCGATACCGCGGGTGCCGCCGCGGCTCCCGTGTGCGGCAGCGGCGGCTGAATATTCACCGTTGCATTCGGCTTCACATCGGATACAGATACAATGAGCACCGGAAATCCGCCTTGCTTCTCGATGATCATCGCCGGGAACTTTACGCCGCCAAAGTCCTTGTAAACGCTATACGAGGCTTCGGCCAGCATGTCGCCCAGAACGTCGTTGGCGATCCAGGTCTGAACCTTTTCAACCAGATTTTGATCGTTGATGTATCCGGAAACCTTGTGCTTGTTCTGTAGGGTAAACGTCACAACGTTGTACTTTGCGCCGTCTATCGTTTCACTCCGCACCGTGGCCGCGTTGGCCGAGGCCCCTTTTAGGAAACCGAAAGGAGTGAGCCAGAACTCGTATTGATCATCCCAAGGGGAGTCGTTCAAGATGTATTGGTTCAGATCTTGGTCCGCGCCGCCTTGGACGCGAATCATCCGCACATGTGAGGCTATGGCGTTGAAATCGAGCTCCCGGCTATAGGTTTTCACTCGCGCCACTGGCCATGCAGCCTTGGGATTGATGTTCTGTCCGATCCCGGCATTCGACCCCATTCCCGAGTATTGAAGCGTCTTCAGAGTATCGGCGCCCATGGCCTTCCCGGCGTTGGCGACCACAGTCCTGGCGTCCTGCGCCAGAATGACCGCGGGAATCGCGGCTAGCCAGCCGAGTCTTATAAGCATGTCCCCTCCCGTTGTTTCAGAGCCTGTTGACTTTGCGGAAATGGGCACAACTCGCCCTGCTGTCGCGCCGCCGCCCGGAGGCCTCTCTGTGAACTGGAACTAGATCTCGAGTTTTCCCGTGCTGTCGCCTAGACTGCTTTGCTCGACTCCAGCTTTGTGGAGCAGGCTTAACAGCAGATTCGAGATCGGCGGACTATCCGCGAATTTAAGATGACGCCCGCCCTTGATCTGACCCGAACCCCCACCGGCTACCAGAATCGGCAATGGAGCATGATCGTGTTCGTTCGCATTGCTCATACTGCTGCCTAACAGGACAGTTGAGTGATCCAGCAACGTGCCATCGCCGTCGGGCGTCGAGCGCAACTTATCCAGGAAGTATGCGAACAACTGCATGTGATACTTGTTGATCGTGGCGAACGTCTCGATGGCGGCAGGTTTGTTCCCGTGGTGCGAGGCTCCGTGGAAGGAGACGTTTACACCGCTGGCGGGATAAGTGTGGTTGCTGTTGTCGCGCGCGTACATAAACGTGGACACGCGGGTGATATCGGCTTTGTAAGCCAGGGCCTGCAAGTCAAACTGTAATTTACAATGTTCGTCGAATGATTGCGGAACGCCAACGGGAACGTCTACGGTTGGGGCTTCGGCTGAGACTTTGACGGCGATCTGGACCCGTCTCTCAATCTCGCGGACGTCATCCAGATAGTCATCCAGGCGTCTGCGATCTCCCGAACCGATACCTTTCCGAAACCGGGCGACATCCTGCGTAATCGAATCCAGAATGCTCCGGTCCTCCTGCCTCCGGGTCAGCCGTTGCGAGGCATTGCTCCCGTCGCCGAACAGCCGTTCGAAGACCGCCTGCGGATTGACCTCCATCGGAAGGGGTTTCGTAGGCGTCTGCCAGGAGATCGTATCCACGTAAGCGCAACTATAACCGTAGCCGCAGATGCCGGTGTAGCCTACATCCTCGATTCCCAGTTCGATCGAGGGCAGGAGTGTATCCTGGCCGATCTTTTGGGCGATCAGCTGGTCTATGGTTGTTCCCAGATACACATCCACGCCCGAGGTGTGTTTTGCTCGCGCGCCGCTCAAAAATGCCGCGGCGGAGCGAGAGTGGTCGCCGCCGCTCTCGCCGGGAGCTGGCCCAGCGGTCTTAGCCGCAAGGCCGCTCACAATCAGCAGTTGGTCTCGAAACGGCTCGAGCGGGCTAAGGATCGGTTTGAATGCGAACCCTACGCCCTCAATGTCCGGAGTAAATTGCTTCATGATCGCTCCGTGGGGCACGTAGATCCCGCAGAAGCGACTCTTGGGAACAGCCGCCGTCTTTGCCAATGGCGTTTGCGCCGGCACCATGGAATCCAGCAGGGGCAAGGCTACCGTGACGCCCATGCCGCGAAGAAAGGTACGGCGGGGAAGATGCTTCTTGGTGACGAACGGCATTTTTTCTCCTTATCTTTTGGATCTAATCCTAACCCCAAGATCAGCGGGTGGCAAGGGCCGCTGTCTGTTGAGGCTTCTTTACTCTCATTTGAAAGGGCGCGCTCTTGACGACGCCCAGAATCACCGATGAAAAACGATAGTTATCGCGCGCAGCGTCCCGCACGATTGAGCGCACGACCGGTTGGTCATAATACTCGACCGTCCGTCCCAAGCCGTACGTCAGAAGCTTCTCGGTTACGGTTCGGAGAAACTGATCGGAATAACCCAGCAGTGCCTCGCGCAGCTTCGCCGGACCGTCGATCTTGGTTCCGTCTACCAATTGGCCGGACGGGTCGACGGCCGTCCGTCCATCCTGAGTTCTCCATTGCCCGACGGCGTCGAAATTCTCCAATGCGAAGCCAATGGGATCCATCATTTTGTGACAGCTCCGGCAAGGTTCGTTCGCGCGGTGTTCTTCCATCCGTTGCCGCACCGATGGGACTTCGACTGTCTCGGTACTCCTATCGATGGGCTTCGCATTCTCCTTGAGCGCGGGAACGTTGGGCGGCGGCTCGGGTGGAGGTGTGCCCAGAATGTTTTCCAGAATCCATTTGCCCCGGAGAACGGGAGAGGTCCGGGTGGCCAGCGATGTCGCCGTCAAAATACTTCCTTGGCCCAACAGCCCGCGCCGCGGGTTATCCGCCGGCAGCGTCACGCGCCGAAATTGGCTTCCGTAAATGTCCGGAATCCCATAATGCTTCGCGAGACGCTGGTCGACGAACGTGTAATCCGCAGTCAGCAGATCCAGAATGGGGTGATCCTCGCGAACGATGCTGTCGAAGAACAATTCGGTCTCGTTCCGGAAGGCCTGGCGCAGATTGTCGTCAAAGTCGGGAAACACCTCCATGGCGGGCGCTATGCTTTGAAGATTCCGCAAATAGAGCCACTGTCCTGCAAAATTGCGCACCAGTTCCTTAGAGTGCGGGTCCGCCAGCATACGGCGCACCTGCTGCTCCAGCACAACAGGATCCTTCAATTTTCCTAGGCTGGCCAGCTTGAGGAGTTCGTCATCAGGGATGCTGCTCCAGAGAAAGAACGACAGTCGCGAGGCTAGTTCGACATCGCTGATTCGATAGGTTTCACCCGCCTTGACGTTGGGTTCATGTTCAAAGCGGAACATGAATTCCGGACTGGCGAGAATCCGGCGCAGCGCCATCTCAATCCCCTCGTCAAAGCTCCCCTTGTTGCGGCCAGCTTGGTAAAACGTAAGGAGAGTTTCCAGATCGGGATCGGTCACCGGACGCCGGAACGCGCGCCGCGCCAGTGTAGAAATGATTTCCTTTGCACAAGGAAGTTCCTTCTGAGGGTTGGCCGGCTGGCAAGTGAGAATCTGGCGTCGGCTTACAGTGTCGCCCACACCCGCTACCTTGAACGGACCCTTGATGGTTACACTGCCCACGTGTGGCGCTACCGTCCAGACAGCTCCGGGGAACATGCTTCGCATGTACGGTTGCAAGGTGTCTTCCACCGGCGCGTAGTTTTTCGCAACGAAGGTGACGCCGATCGTTTGCATGCCGGCCTTGGCCTGAACCTTGACTTGGAGGCCGGGCAGGGCAGTATCCTCTTCGGGCTCTTTCCCGCCTGCGAGGTTGAATAGCTTTACGCGCTCACCGTTCAGACTGATTTCGAGTTCTTCGCCTTTGGTGCTGCCCGCGCCGGCGAAAACACCGCCGCCTCCTCTGGATAGTTCGATCGCAATCGTATATTCGCCGTCAACGGGGAAGTTGTGGCGGATGAGCATTCCTCCGCGCGTTCCGAACGGCAGGCCCTCAACGTGATAATTCTGAGTGAGATCATTTGCCGCCGCGTAAGTTCTTTCTCCGGGAGCGATGGTGGCGTCTCCCATGGCCATGCGGCTGATCTTTGAAGCTGCCGCCAGGTACCGCTCCATCAGCGCGGGCGAGACTCCCAGAGCATCGGCATTGTTGTCAAAACCGGCGCTCGAATCATCCGCCGGCAACAGCTCCGTGGGCTCGATCTCAAGCGAGAGCAGGTCGCGAATCGCGTTGGCGTATTCCGTGCGATTGAGACGATGGAGCTCCGGCGCGCCGGGATTCGGCTTGGTAGCAGCGGAACGATCCAGGTCCGCCTCCAACTTTCCAGCGAAGTTCGCAATGACAGGTTTCTCGGGACGCCGCATGCCGGCCGGAGGCATCATTCCCGCGCGGAGTTTTCGCACGACCTTTTCCCATACTTCCGGATTTGATCCGACTTGTGACACGTCCATCTTGTCGAGCATCAGACCCGCAGTCTTGGCTTTCTCGTTGTGACAACCAATGCAGTACTGGTCGAGGAAGGCACGCGGGGTGGGAGCCGAGGCACTGGCCGGAGCAGGGACCTGGGCGGAAAGAGCAGCAGCAGTGATGGCTAGCAGCACCAGCTTAGTCACGGCAGGAATCCTACCAAAGGGGTTCAGTGGAGTCAATGCCCCAAATTGGTCACAAACCTGATTTCCAAACGACTTGCCGATTCCGCGGATCGTGAGTTAAGATTTGGCGGTGCGGCGGTACGGGTGGCTTGCTGTCATCGTGGGGCTTGCCGGGCTTACGAGCGCGGTGTACTTTTTACTTCCCCGCTACTCGAGGGCGACACAGCAAGCGCCCCTCCAGGCAGTCTACGTCGACCCCAACGTATGCGCCGACTGCCACGCGAACATCTGGGAAACCTACCGCCGCACCGGTATGGGCCGGTCGTTTTCTCGTCCGGCGCCGGGCAACTCAGCCGCCGCGAATAAGGCGCCCGTCGTCTTCTATCACAAAGCGTCCGACAGCTACTTCACCATCGGGGAGCGTGACGGACGTTTTTATCAGCGCCGCTATCAGATCGGCTTCGGCGGTAAGGAGACCAACAGCGTCGAAAAGCAAATCGACTTTGTCGTGGGATCCGGCAATCACGTGCGCGCATACTTGCACCGCACTAACCGCGGTACTCTCGTCGAACTGCCGCTTGCCTGGTACGCCGAAAAGGGCGGCTCCTGGGCCATGAATCCCGGCTACGATCGTCCGGATCAGCCGGGCTTCACTCGCCAGATCACAAACCACTGCATGTTCTGTCACAACGGTATCCCCGATGTCCCCCCGGGCAGCGGCGAGGCCGGCGCTGATGCTGTATTTCCGGAACATCTCCCGGAAGGCATCGATTGCCAGCGGTGTCATGGTCCCGGCAGCAAGCACGTCCAAGCGGCCCAATCCACCGACGCGAAACCGGAGGACGTGCGCAAGGCGATTGTGAATCCAGCACGACTCAGTGGCGAAAGACAGATGGAGGTGTGCATGCAGTGCCACCTCGAGACTACGACCACTCGCTTGCCGAACGCAATCGTGCGGTACGAGCGAGGTCCCTTTTCCTACCGCCCAGGCGAACCGTTAGGAGACTTCATGCTTCAGTTCGATCGGGCGCCTGGCAACGGTCAGGAGGATCGATTCGAGATCGCTGGCGCGGCTTATCGATTGCGCCGCTCGGAATGTTTTCTGAAAAGCAGTGGCGCGCTGGGCTGCACCACCTGCCACAACCCGCATGACATTCCTCGAGGCGAGCAAGCAGCGCAACATTATACTCAGGTGTGCCGCCAATGCCACGATGCGGCAGTCAAGCAACTGGCCGCATCGGGCCGGCATTCTTCTTCCGGCGACTGCATCGGTTGCCACATGCCGAAACGCCGTACCAACGACGTAGTGCATGCCGTCATGACGGATCACTATATCCAACGCCGTAAGCCGGCCCGCGATCTGTTGGCGCCCATCCAAGAGCGCCGTGAGACGGAGGACAACAGCTACCGTGGCGAGGTGGTTTTGTACTATCCCCCGGACTTGCCTAACCGCGCCGATCGGGAATTGTATCTCGCCGTCGCCCAAGTGAGCCAGAAGAGCAATCTCACCGCGGGCATTCCACAGCTTGCGGCGGCAATCGAAAAGTATCGTCCTGAGGGAATGGAATACTACCTGCATTTAGCCGACGCTTGGAGAGACAGCGGCCAAATCGAAAAAGCGATTCCCTTCTACGAAGAGGCCCTCCGGCGCAAACCAGATTCCCTGGAAGCACTGCGGAAATTGTACACTGCGGTTCGCGCCGTGACGCACAACGACGAGTTCAATTTGCGGCCAGCCGAACAGACCGCGCGTTCAATCGAGATTCTCAAGCGGACTCTGAAAGTGTCGCCCAATGACCCGGCGACGTGGCACGAACTGGGGTTGAACTACCGCAATCAAGGCTCGCGAAACGAAGCCATCGCTGCCTTTCAAAAGTCCGCGGATCTGGGTGAGGACATGCCCGAAGCCTACAATAGCTTGGGCGGCGTGTGGCTTGAGAGTAGAGACTTGCAACGCGCCGAACCGGCCTTTCGAGAGGCCATACGGATTCAACCGGATTTTACGGAAGCGCACAGCAATCTCGCAAATGTGCTCTCGGCCACTGGCCGTTTCGAAGAAGCGCGCTATCACTTCGAAACCGCCTTGCGGTTGAAGCCGGATTACGCCGAGGCGCGCTACAACTACGCCCTCGCCTTGGCACGTGTAAATCGATTCGATGAGGCGCGACGACAAGTCGAAGCTGGGCTAAAGTCCAATCCAAATGCCCCTGAGGCGCACGACCTGCTGGGCAATCTGCTAACGGCGAAGGGCGAGCGTAAAGCAGCTCTCGTTCAATATCAGGAGGCGATCCGGCTTCGCCCCGAGTTTGGGCGCGCGCAGTTCGACCTCGGCGAATTGCTGGCGGCTTCCGGAGATGTCGCGGGGGCGCTTCCGCACCTTCAGAAGGCTGCCGAGAATCCGGACTCAGGTGTGCGCGAGGAAGCCCGTCAGTTGCTACAACAACTCGCGAAGAGAAGGTAAACGGCAACGCCGCTTGTTCTCGCTGAAGCGAGCCGGACACTCCGCATCATTTAAATAAAGATTTGTTTGACTAAATAATAAAGATTTGCTTTGACGGCTTGACCTCAACCTGACGCGGCAGTATACTGCCCCAGTTTCTCGAAGGTGAAAGGGGTTCACATGCGCCAGTACAAACTAGTCGGATTTCTGTTCCTCCTGTCGTTGCCGTTAGTGGCTCAAAGCGACCGCGGCACCATCACCGGAACTATTTTGGATCCGGGCGGGGCGGTGGTGCCCAACGCTCCGATCGAGGTGAAGAACGTCGAGACCGGGAACACCTTCCAAGTGGGAAGCTCGGCCACTGGCAACTATGTTGTCCAGGTCCCGACCGGGAACTATGAGTTATCTGTCACCGTGGCGGGCTTCAAGAGATTCGTCCGGCAAAATCTGGCTGTTCCCGTGGAGCAGACTGTCCGTATCGACGTGACTCTGGTCATAGGCTCAAGCACGGACGCTGTGACCGTCACGGAGGCGGCTCCTTTGCTTAAGACTGAGAGCGGCGAACTAGCCCACAACGTGGAAGGGTCGACGCTGAACAACCTACCCGTCCTGGGGATTGGGGCGGCTGCTTCGGGATCCACCGGCATCCGGACCATGTGGTCGGTGATGAGCTTAATTCCCGGCGCGTATTGGTCGCCGGACAGTGCGGTCCGCATCAACGGCACCGTGAGTAACATGGGTTCGCTCCGCGTGGAGGGCCAGGACTCGACCGATACGATTTCACGCGCCACAACCTCCCAAAACCAACCCAGTGTGGAAGCGGTCCAGGAGTTTGCGATTCAAACCAGCAACTACGCAGCCGAATACGGGCAAGCGGGCGCCGGTCTCTTCAATCTCACCATGAAATCGGGGACCAACCTGTTTCATGGGAGTGCTTACGAATATTTCGTGAATGAGGATCTGAACGCGGGCGTGCCCTTCACCGACTCCGGGAACGGACATCTGCTCAGGCCAAAAGCGCGGCGGAACGATTACGGTTTCACCCTGGGCGGTCCGGTTTGGATTCCGAAAGTCTACAACGGCCACGACAAGACTTTCTTCTTCTTCAACTGGGAACAGTTCCGCGAGAAAACCACCTCGAACACCGTGCCGATCACAGTGCCTACGCTGTTGATGCGGCAGGGCGACTTCAGCCAAATCCTGACCGGACGTACTCTCGCGACCGACGGGCTCGGCCGCGCCATCAAAGAAAATACGATTTATGACCCTAGCACGGCTCATCTCGTAAACGGGGTTCAGTACACCGATCCATACCCGAATAATGCGATTCCCGTAGGGCAACTGGATCCGGTCGCGCTCAAAGTCCAGGCTTTGGTCCCGCTGCCGACCAACTCCGGGTTGATTAATAACTATCTGCCCAACTACTCCAACACGAGGGTGTCCGCTATCCCTTCGATCAAGATCGACCATTCGATCAGCGCCCAGCTGAAATTGTCCGGATACTGGTCCGATACAACTACCACGTCTCCCAATAACAGCGCGTTGCCGTACCCGCTTGGGAGCGGACCCAGCACCAATATCCGGTCGGAGTCCACGCGTATCAATGTCGATTACACGATTACGCCGACGCTGCTAATGCATCTGGGCTTCGGGTTTCTGGACGTCTACAATGATCCTAAGTTGCAATCTTACGATCCGGTGGCCGGCCTTGGCTTCACGGGAACTTACGCCAGCCCTCCCCTCTTCCCCGCATTTGCCGGACTGAGTGGAGCCCAAGGAGGCCTGAGCGTGGGCGCAGGCGTTGGAGGGCCGTTCGTGGTGCGGAATCTGAAGCCGACCTCGACCGCAACCCTCACATGGGTTCGCAACAATCACACCTATAAGGCAGGCGGGGAAGTGATCATTAACGGATCCCCCTCGTTTGGACAGGGATTCGCGAACGGCTCCATCACCTTCCTTTCCACCGAGACGGGACTTCCTTCGCTCGGCGGTGTGTCCCGAACGGCCACCTCGGTTGGCGGAGGCTTTGTGGGATATTCATACGCCAGTTTCCTGATCGGCTCGCCCGACAACGGATACATTTCCGTTCCGACCGTGCAAAGGCTGGGCAACCATTCCTTGGCGGGGTTTATCCAGGATAACTGGAAAGTGACCCGCAAGCTTACGATCGACTACGGCCTGCGCTACGATTTTCAAACCTACTTGAAAGAGCATAACGGTTACATGCTGGATGTCTCCGTATCCACGCCGAATCCGGCCGCCGGAGGCCAGCCTGGCGGCATCATTTTTGAGGGTTACGGTGGTGGGCGCTGCAACTGCGAACTCGCGCACAACTATCCCTATGCCTTCGCGCCCCGATTCGGTCTGGCCTACCAGATCAATCCAAAGACTGTGCTGCGAATCGGCGGCGGCATTTCGTTCGCTCAAACCAGCAATGAAGCATCGACTGCCGGCAATACCGGCTCCAATAAGACCTTCAGCGCACCGTCTTACGGGATCACGCCTCCCTTCTACTTGCGGAACGGCATGCCCTATCAAGTCACGTTTCCCAACTTCTATGCGGGTCAGCAGCCACTGCCAGGGACGGTAAGCGCTCCCACCAATTATCTCGACCGGCATGCCGGCTGGCCGGCGAGAGTCGTTCAGTGGAGCGTGGGCCTTCAACGGGAAGTCACGCGTAATCTGATAGTGGAGGCCTCCTATGTCGGAAACAGGGGAGTATGGTGGCCCGCCTACACGATGTCTCCGATCAGTTCTGATTCCATTCCCTTCGCGACGCTGGCTGCGGATGGGCTTAGCCTGAACAACCCCGCCGATTTGACGCTGCTGGCTTCTCCCGTGAACTCGACGCTGGCGGCTCAGCGGGGCTTCGGCGGCGGGCCTTACGACGGTTTCCCCAGAGGCCTCACGGTGGCCCAAAGCCTGCGGCCGATGCCGGAGTACACCATGGTGGTGAATCACTGGAATCCGATTGGCGACACCTGGTACGATTCGCTGCAGGCGAAAGTGACCAAGCGGTTTTCGCATGGCTTGGATGCCGTAGTGAGTTACACCTGGTCCAAGAATTTGACTTTGGGCGCAGAAGACAATAACGCTTACTTCGACAGCTATCCCGAGGACGTATTCAATCGAAAAATAGACAAGAGCCTCAGCTCTTACTCGCAGCCGCAGGTCTTGATCATCACCGGGAACTACACGACGCCCAAACTATCCCTAGGGAGTGGTTTCGCGAGTAAAATGGCGTCTCAAGTGGCGCGGGATTGGACGATCGGCAGCGTCCTAAGATATTCCAGCGGTCTACCCATCCATGTTCCGGTTGCCAACAACAATCTCCAATCGGCTGTCTTCCAGACTGCTTTTGTGGACCCAGTGCCAGGTCAGTCTCCATTTACGCAAGACCTCAACTGTCACTGTTTCGATCCCAGCAAGACTTTCGTGCTGAATCCAGCGGCGTGGGTGAGTCCGCCACCCGGCCAGTTTGGCACTGCTGCCGTCTATTACAACGATTACCGGCAGCAGCGACGTCCGGCAGAGAGTTTGAGTTTGGGCCGCGGCTTCCGGATCAAGGAAAGGGCGAGTCTACAAATCCGCGCCGAGTTCACCAACATCTTCAACCGGACGGAGCCGAACAGCCCGACCAGTACGAATGCCGCAGCCACTCAGACAAGGAACGCGGTAGGGATAACCACAGCGGGCTTTGGATACATCAGCACCGCATCCACGGGCTTGCCGAGGCAGGGTCAGCTGGTGGCCCGATTCCAGTTCTAATATAGTCAACATATAAGTCAACAAGGGAGACGACATATGCGGGTTCGACATTTGCTTGCCGGATGTTTCGGCGTGGTGGTCTGGCTTTCGGCCGGTAGCGCTCGCGCCGCGACCAGCATCGTCGCCGATTCGGCGATGAAGAACGATTTGGTCGCCGTGCGCTCCTTGGTGCAGCAGAAGGCCGATGTCAATGTACCTCAAGCCGATGGCGCGACGGCGCTGCATTGGGCCGTACAGTCGGACAACGCAAGTATGGCCGACCTGCTTTTAGGAGCGGGCGCCAACGTGAAAGCGATGAATCGTTTTGGCGTTACGCCGCTCGCTCTATCGTGCCTCAACGGGAGCGCGGCCATGATTGAGAAGTTGCTGAAGGCCGGAGCCGACGTCAACGCTCCTTTGTCTGAGTTGGGAGAGACTCCGCTCATGATGGCGTCGCGGACGGGCAACGTAGACGCGGTTAAGGTGCTGCTCGATCATGGAGCAGCCGTGGGCGCAAAGGAAACATCGAAGGGCCACAACGCGCTGCTATGGGCCGCGGCCGAAGGACATCAGGCCGTCGTCAAGCTGCTGCTGGAACACGGCGCCGATGTCAATGCCCGTTCGAACCCCGAGGTTGCCGCCGGCGGGGGGCGCGGCGGAGCGGGAGGCGCGGCCAGGCAGAACATCGCAACCGCGCCTGCTGCGCCTAAAGGCTGTCCCGACCCGAAGGCTCGCCGTCCGGAGCCCATCTTTGGCTTGGCCGGAGGCGCCAACCGGACTAAAGCCACTGGCGGCGGTTGTATCAACGCATTGATCCTGGCGACTCGGCAGAATGATAAAGACACGGTGCGCACTTTGCTGGACGCTGGAGCCGACATTAACCTTCCCATGGCTGATGGAACTACCGCACTAGTGGTGGCCATTATTAATGCCCACTTTGAGTTGGCGTCCTATTTACTGGGAAAGGGCGCGGACCCCAACCTGGCCGACGGTAAAGGCATGGCGGCCCTGTACGGCGCCGTAGACATGCGAAACGTGATGACGACCGACGTGCCGCAGGCGAAGCCAGACGATCTAGATCCTCTGGAGTTGATTAAAACCATTCTGGATAAAGGTGCGAATGTGAATGCCCGGCTCACCGGGAAATTACCCTACCGCGGCGGGACCAATCCAACTTGGCAGTCCGAAGTTGGCGCGACGCCGTTCTTAAGAGCCGCCTACTCCAACGACATTGTGGTTATGCGCCTTCTGCTCGCCTACGGAGCAGATCCTGGGATCAACGCTTCGGATAAGACAACTCCGCTGATGGCCGCAGCCGGCGTTGGCTGGTTGCCTAGCCTAGTCTACACGCGCAACGAAAATCTGATTGAAACGTTGAAACTGTGCCTGGAACTTGGCGACGACGTAAATGCGGTCAACGATGGCAAGCCTAACTCGGGCGGTCCCTCCGGGTTGGCGGCGCTGCACGGCGCGGCATTCAAGGGTCTGCCCGAAGGCGTCCAATTTCTGGTGGACCACGGCGCCAATCTGTATGCGAAAGACACAGCCGATACCGGCGGGGGCGCTCGAGACGAAGGGCGAACTCCGCTGGACTGGGCTGAAGGAGTCTACTTCGAAGGGCAGCCTCCGCGGCGCGAGGAGAAGACTGTAGCACTGCTGCGCAAATTGATGAACGCTGGGCCTGCGACGAGCGTCCCGCAACCCCGGTAGGCGTCATTGGGGCCAACGTTCCGCGATATTGAGGGCTGAGGTACGGCGGACGAGGTTCGCGGTTTGAACGATTTTCATCGGCAAGTTGCCAACGCCAATACCGGCTTTCGGGCCCGGCGGGAGGCACTCGATTCCGTCCGTGTCCTTTCGAAAATTATCCTGGCGCTG
>Ga0070734_10003594_pt1 | contig 15944 bp, 13 predicted proteins | sample Coa_R1_8_FD_66444 | JGI IMG/M metagenome (GOLD analysis project Ga0070734, IMG submission 66444) | Surface soil microbial communities from Centralia Pennsylvania, which are recovering from an underground coalmine fire - Coalmine... | ecosystem: Environmental > Terrestrial > Soil > Unclassified ...
GGCAGTGCAGCACGTTGCGGGAAGCGTCCTGTGGGCAAACCTGCATCTGCTCTTCTGGCTTTCATTGACGCCGTTTGCCACGGCATGGATGGGCGAAAACCCTCTTGCGCCTTGGCCAGTTGCGCTCTACGGCGCGGTGCTTTTATTCGCTTCCATCGCTTACTTCATCCTCACGAAACGGCTGATCGCTCATCAAGGGGCAGGCTCGGTGCTGGCGAAATCAATCGGTGGCGACCGGAAGGGAAGAGTTTCTATGGTCGTTTACATCGGCGCCATACCTCTTGCCTTTTTGCGGCCGTTGCTCGCATGTCTTTGTTACGCGCTGGTGGCCGTTATGTGGCTCATTCCAGACCGGCGCATTGAGAAGGCGATTGGAAACAACGCGCGGATCCGATAAGCAGGCGCTCTTATGTTTGGGTTTTTACAATTAACAACAACCTGGGCCTAAGCCGAAACGGACGGTCACAGGGCTTAATTTCAGCAGTCCTAGTTCCCAATCTCCTCAAATCGGACGTTCATAATCGGGTACTGCTTCCAATCTTTGTAATCAAAGTGCCACCACTCCTGCGGATAGACAGTGAAACCTTCTTTTTCCATTGCTTGGCGCAATATTGCGCGTCGGCTCCTCTCATCTTTAGTTCCTCCGGGATAGTCGGCGTAAGCGCGTTCGGACATTTCGTCATACCCGCTGGGCATTTTCACCGTCGCGCCGGTTTTCAGGTCATACAGAGTAAGGTCAACGGCGCAGCCACGATTGTGCTTCGAACCTTCTTTGGGATCGGCGACGAAAATCTTTTTATCATCAGGCGTGGCGTCCCAGAACATTTTTGTCACATACCAGGGACGGTAAGCATCGTGGATCTCCAGTCCGTAACCTTTTTCCCTGAGCGCCATTTGTGCCCGTAGCAGGGCCTCAGCCGCTGGACGCTGAAGAAAAGCCCGTGCTTGCGAGTACATGGGCGTGCTCAGAAAATTATTTGATGTCGCGTAGCGGATATCCAGCTTGATGGTGGCATCGAGTTTTACCAGTTCCACCAGTTCGGGCTTGCGGAAATTACCACTCTCATGCGGAGGCTGTGCCGCCCGTGCCTCCCGCTCCAGTTCATGGACCGGACGCAGCGGCTTAATGTGAAACGTGGGGTCGGCAGCCGATGCGGCTTGGTTTGCCGCAACGATAGTTTGGCTGAAGGCAACCGGCAGACAAAGCCAGAGAACCAGCGCAAAAATGGTACGAAGCAAGCGCATAATCCGGGAACTATAGCACGCACGTCGAGGTGATAGTGCAGGAGATACGGTGTCGGAGTTGGCCTGTGCGCCGAAAGCGGGAAGCAATGGTTCCTGCCTCAGACGCCGGGCACGCTGAAGTGAATCACGTCGCTGACGCACGCGCCATTATTCCATAGCCATCATTTCGGTCCCAGCCCGCGTGAGCGCCAGCTCTCCACAGTCAGCAAGATCCCGAAATGCAGCTTTCAGAATTGAGGGAGTATGCGACTCGCCGCGGTTTGAGCATTCATGAAGAGTATGTGGATCAGGGTGTGTCTGGTTCAAAAGAGTCCCGGCCGGCACTCAACCGACTCATGTCTGACGCACAACGGTGCCGATTTGACGCCGTGCTGGTTTGGAAGATTGACCGCTTCGGACGGAGCCTCAAACATTTGGTCAACTCTCTTGCCGACCTGAGCGCCTACGGAATCGCCTTTATCAGCCTGAGGGACAACTTGGATTTAAGCACGCCGTCAGGTCGGCTGATGTTTCAGATTATTGGTGCAATGGCGGAATTTGAGAGGGCCCTCATTCAGGAACGCGTGAGAGCCGGTTTTCGCAACGCCAAAGCTAAGGACAAGAAAATTGGTCGGCCACGTCAGAAAGTCGATTCCTCGAAGGTACTTGCACTTCGCGAGGATGGCTGTTCTTGGCGAGAAATCTCTAGCCGTCTAGGACTAGGTCTTGGGACCGTTTATCGTGCCATGGCTCGGTGCGCTCGGAGTGGTTCCAGGTGAGCATAAATTCGGAAGAGCACAGGCCGGCAGCCGCAAATGCGTGATCGCCCCCTGGTTCGGGATCAGGTGCTCTACCCGGCGCTCCTCGTGGAACCCCTTTAGATTCAATTGCGGAAAATCTCAGGGTGTTGAAAGCTATTGAACACTGAGGATTTGACCGTCACAAAATCGACTACAGTGGCCGCCAAGAATCTCACATGCCTTCAAAATCTCATTGAGGACAAACAATTTAGACGGCTCGCGATCTGGGTTTGCCCAGATGATTGGGAGCCACAAGATTTCAATTTTGGCGAGCAACACGCTGATTTATTCAGGGAAGGACACACAGGATTGGCCGGCGAGTTCGTTTAAGTTGAAAACGAGCAGTGTCGAACGAACGGCTGGAGTTTGGTGATGACGACTACTCCGAATAGCCAAACGAAAAATGTTCCGAGAAGAAGGACGGCAGACGATTTTGGGGTATTTGCAAGAAAAGCATACTTGGCAGTGTTATGAGCAGTAGGCAGCCACAGGCATTTAAAAAACAGGTTTTTAAGACGAAATTGTAACGATATGCGAGCCAGCAACACTAAATAACAGACAATAGGCTCACGGTCCAGTACCAAAGGAATTTCTATTCCCATGGAGGATACGATGCGAGATAGCTGCATTATCAAGGGTTCGATTGCGTGTTTGGTTTTACTCTGCTGTCTTCCTGTCTTTGCCGGAGATGTGTTCGGCGGCAAGGTGACAGAAGTGAGAACCGCCGAAATCATCGTCGTCGACTATGGCAGGGGACAATACATCGTTCGTATTGTCGGAATCGCTGCGCCGCCTGAAGGACCGATGTCCCTCGAAGCCAGACAAACTGTAACCACCATGCTGCTTGGCAAGACGGTGTACGCCAGATTTCAGGGACGGAACAAAAGCGGTGAGATGGTAGCCCGCGTCTTCGTCGGCGAGCCGGGCAAAGACGTTGGACTTGAACTGTTAAGAAACGGGCTCGTCCGGCGCCAGCAGGGTTCGGACGTCCAATTCGACTACAAATACGGGGAACTTACCAAGGCGGAGAATGAGGCAAGGGAAAACAAGCGCGGACTTTGGGCAACAGCCCAGCCGAAATAAGAAAGGAAATTTCGATGAACTACAAGATTCGTGTATTGGTGCTTCAATCGGCCCTGTTCGCCCTGCTATTTCTTCTGGGAGGGTCAGTTGGCCATGCTCAGTTGTCGGCCGGAACCGTTGTTAACCCGGCCCAAATGGCCGGTGATCAAAGCGAGTGCGCCATCGCCAAGAACCCGCTGAACAAGCTGCAACTGTTCCTCCTTTGCAACAACAATGCAGGCGCCGGGCTCTTTGCCGCGCGCAGCGTTGATGGCGGCCTGAGTTGGCTGTACCCGGACCCGAGCAAGACAATCGCCAACGGCTCCAATCCTGCTCTTGGCACAGCGGCTTGCTGCGATCCCACTCTCAGTTGGGACAGCTTCGGCAATCTGTTCATTGCCTACATTGACAACACTCTTAGCAACATCGTGGTGTTGCTGAGCCAGGACGGAGGGCAGACATTCACAAGCCTGAAGACATTTGGCCCATTCACTGGTCCTGACCAGCCGACAATCGTGACAGGAAACACGAGCGCGTTAGGTGCTCCAGTAGCTGTATGGATTGTCTGGCACCAAAATGCGCCGACCGGGCCTATGGTCGCTAGTGGAGCGGCAGTGACGGGACCGGGAGCGGTGGGTGCTTTCAGCGCTGTCCAGAATATTCCAGGCACAAACGACTGCAGCTATGGAGATGTTGCGATTGCCATCAGCGGGGCCGTTGTCCAGGTATGCCAGACCCCATCGACTGGTGATTCACCTGCGCCTACAACAAAACTTCTGGTCAATACTAAGCCCGATGGATTGGGCCCCAATCCTTTCAACGCCGCAGTCACCGCGACTACGACCAACGTAGGGGCTTTCCATCCCATACCGGCACAGGCCAGCCGGACCATTGATTCTGAAGCTGGTCTCGCATATGACACGTTTGGCGCGAGCCCGCACTTTCGTCGTCTCTACCTGGTCTACACCGAAGAGCCGACATTTGGGAGCGGCTCAACGCAGATCCTGCTCCGCACTTCAGACGATGATGGCGGCACGTGGAGCGCACCCATTCAGGTGGATGATGACACTTCCGGACGGAGCAAGTTTTTCCCCAAGATTTCAATCAATCCTCTTTCCGGAAATATAGCGGTCTGCTGGTATGACGCGCGAAATTCCACCACCAATACCGCTATGGAAGTATTCTGTACGATGTACAATCGGTACTTCTTCCCAACGCCCATCGGGCCGAACTTGCAGGTGAGTGCCGCTCTTTCGCCTAGCAGCGCCAGTCCCAACCAGTTCGGCGATTACTCCGGCCTCGCCTACTTCCAGGGCGTGCTACATCCCGCATGGCCAGACACATCCAACAGCACGGGAGACAATCCCGACGGCACAACAACGTTCGATATCTACACCAACAGAGTTAACGGCGGCGCCGCCTCGCAGGAAGGTGATCCACACCTGGTAACCGTCGACAAAGTTCCCTATGACTTCCAGGGCGCAGGTGAGTACGTTTCACTGATCGATGGAAGCCAGATGGAGATCCAGACGCGCCAGACTCCCGTACCCACTGCGTCGGTTGTGGGACCGAACCCGCATACCGGCCTCACCACCTGCGTAAGTCTCAACACGGCAGTGGCTGCGCGCGTCGGCAAACACCGGGTAACGTATGAACCCAACATCAGCGGCGTCCCCGATCCAAGCGGCCTTCAACTTCGTGTGGATGGGAAGCTGACGACCCTGGCGCCTAATGGACTTGATCTTGGCGATGGCGGCCGCATTGCAAAAACCGGAGTGCCGGGAGGCCTTGAGGTTGATTTCCCGGATGAAAGCATCTTGTTTGTCACGCCCGCCTGGTGGCCTTCCCAGAGCAAGTGGTATCTCAATGTGGATGTTTCACGTACATCTGCCATGCTGGGGCTGCTCGGCGCTATTCCAAACGGCAGCTGGTTGCCGCTGCTGCCCAATGGATCATCCATGGGAACGATGCCGGGTCCGTTGCACCAGCGCTATGTCGACCTTTATCACAAGTTCGGCAATGCCTGGCGCGTAACTGACAAGACCAGTCTCTTTGACTATCGCAAGGGCACATCAACAAAGACGTTCACTATGAACACCTGGCCGCCGGAACAGCCGCCGTGCACCATTCCGGGGACCAAGCCGGCGCGTCCAGTAAACGTGGAAGTGGCAGAGCAGGCGTGCCGCATCATCCAGGACAAGATTACGCACGCAAACTGCGTCTTCGATGTCCAGGTCACTGGTAATCTCGGTTTCGCGAAAACATATGCTCTTTCGCACCAGGTCCTTACCGGTTCCACCGCAATAACTGTGAGTGATGACAAAAATCCAACGAAGATGGAAGAGCCAGTGACGTTCACCGCGATTGTGACAGCGCTCGGTAAGGGCATTCCTGCCGGAACTGTGCAGTTCATGGTGGATGGCTATAAGGCTGGCGAACCTATGAAGCTGGATGGCAAAGGGCACGCCATGTGGAAGACCGCAGCATTGAAGCCGGGCAGGCACAAGGTATCGGCTAAGTACACTCCCGGCCAGCATGGTGAGTTTATGCCAAGCAGCAGTGCTGATCATATTCACGTTGTTAGAGGCGGCGATAACGACTGAGCAGTAGCAAAAGGACCACGGGTTGCGCGGACCTTTCCCGCAGCCCGTGGGATTTTCCAAACCTCTTTCGGCCATCAGCAGTCGGGTCCAGCAATGAACATAAGCGAAAGGACCACAGTTTCCCCGCAGAAGCTAGGAACAGGAGTCTAATTCGATGCCACGCTACCGCATCACGATTTCCAGCCAGAGCGGTCAGGCCATGACCGATCTCGTTCGTAAGCACAAGATCAATATCCTTGACCACGGGGCCCGCCGCAACAAGGACGGCTTTTCCGTGGATGCCATCGTTCAACCCGCAGACATCCAGCGCCTGCGTGATGCCGGCTACACGGTAGAACAGCACGAGGACGTGGACGAGGTGGGCAAAGCACGACAAAAGGAAGTTGGCCGTAACAATCCGTACGAATAATGAACTGCTCAATGGTTTCTTCCCGATCGCTTTAAGGAGGAATGATGCCCTACCTCAACACCACCGCGGTGGAATCCGCTCTTGTGACGGCCAGTTCGGCGCCTTACAACGCGTTTACCCAGCTCATTCCTCTTCCCAACCTGACGTGGGAAGGGCGCCAATGTAACGCGATCAGGATAGGCAACGGCAGTGATCCCGGACGTCCCGGCGTGTTCTTCCTTGGCGGCATACACGCGCGCGAATGGGGCAGCCCCGATATTCTCATTAACTTTGTTGAACAACTGGAGCAGGCTTACCTGAACGGCACCGGCATTACATTGGGTACAAAGGTCTTTTCCGCTTCCGATATCAAAAGCATTGTCGATGATCTCGACATCTATGTTTTCCCTCAGGCCAATCCTGACGGCCGTAACTACAGCATGAACACCGAAGCGCTGTGGCGGAAGAACCGCCGCACAGCCGCGCCGAACTCAGGAAGCGGGTCATGCGTCGGCGTCGACCTGAACCGCAACTACGACTTTCTTTGGGACTTTCAGAATCTATTCGCCCCTACTTCCACAGTCTCCTGCTCGGCCGATCCTTGCGACTACCAGGTCTACCATGGTCCCAGCCCATTTTCTGAACCGGAGACGCAGAATGTTAAGTGGATGCATGACAACTTTCCCAATATCGGCTACTTCGTAGACCTGCACAGCTATGGCCAGGACATTCTGTATAGCTGGGGCGATGATGACGACCAGGAGACGGACCCGACAATGAATTTCCAGAACCCGGCCTATAACAATGTCCGGGGATTGCTGGACGGGTTGGCGCAACCCGGCGCGGCGGCCTATCGGGACTACCTTCCTTCAGACGACCGGGCCGCAGCGGTTGATCTAGCGAACACATTCAGCGCCGGCATTCAAGCCGTGCGCGGGACCACCTACCTGGTCGAACAGTCCGTTGGCCTTTATCCCACGGCCGGCGCTTCTGACGATTACTCCTATAGCCGCCACTTTGTCGATGGCAGCAAGCGCAATGTGTTGTCATTCACGCTCGAATGGGGGACTGAGTTTCAGCCGCCGTACGCGGAAATGCAAAACATCATTCAGGAGATCACATCCGGCCTGCTGGCTTTTTGCCTGAAGGTCCGCACCAGCATGCAGAGCTGCGTGTTGACAACCGACCGCAGCACGTTTGGCAAGGACGAGGTCGACGCAATGCTCCATATCTCCGCTCCCGCGTTGGTGGATGCGGCGTTCTATGTCGTCATGGACGGGTTCCGCCATGAAGAGCTTGGGATCACCGCAGCCACTCTTGCCGGCGCGCCCGACGTGAAACCCGGCATCGCCTTCAATCCAACACTCAATAAGGTAAAAGCGGTAGCCACTAAATGCAGCACGGAAGGCAATGTCCTGGTCGCAGGCCCGCAGCGTTTTACCTGGACTTTCGCGATGCAGTTCGATGATACCTCTGATTTCAAGCTGGAAGTCCTGCCCGTAATCATGACGGCTTCCCTGCTCACAACCTTGGGCGTGACCATGAGTGCGCAAGCAGTGATTACTCTCACCCAGCAACCGAATCCTTATGAGATAGACGGACCAGTCTCATGGCTGTCAGTGGATCTGCAGGTCTTCAACGTACTGCAGGGCGGTTCGCTGCCGAGCACGCCAACGGTCGTGCTGAATGCGGGGCCAAATGACTTCATTGCCAGGATGTTGACCAAATACAATGATCCCTTGTTGCCCCGTGCGCCCGGCCATCCTTTTGACTTGGATCTGGTGGCCCATGAAGACAACTCCGCGGTGGAGATCGCCGGCCAGGTAGGCGGAACATCCGTGTACAACTTTGCCATCGCACGTGTGCGCTATAGGGCATTGGCTACGCCGGCGCCGAATGTGCGCGCCTTCTTTCGCATGTTCCAGGCATCAACCACGTCCACGGAGTATCAACCCTCGACAACATATTTGACCGGTGGAATGGGCGGCACGAAAATCCCTCTGCTGGGCGTGGTGGCTGGTGAAGTTGTGACTATCCCATTTTTTGCTCAAGGACGCATTGATCCCACAAATGCGAATGGCCTGAATGCCCAAACTGACCCGCTGAATGTCGGGCCGCTCGGCAGCGCGATCCCCCCGGACGGCACCGGAGCGGAGGTGCAGGTATATTTCGGCTGTTGGCTGGACATCAACCAAAATGTTCCCAGCTTGCCGGCAGCGCCGGCCTCGGCGGCGGGACCCTTTGTGCCCGTTCAATCCATCCAGCAAGCTATCAAAGGCAAGCATCAATGCCTGGTTGCCGAAATCAACCTCGATCCGCCTGAGCCCCAGATTGCCACCGGCATCAGTCCGGCTACTTCTGATAAGCTTGCCCAGCGCAACCTGAATATCGTCGGTGTGGCTTCGCCTCACTTGGTTCCGATTGTTTTTGATATCCGGCCCACCACCACAGGCCTGCCGCCAGATCAGATACCCGATGAATTGATGTTGGATTGGGGCAACGTACCGGCAGGAACTAAGGCGTCCATCTACCTTCCCAGCCTGAGCACCAAGACTATTCTGGGCCTGGCCGATCGATTGTATTCTCATCACGGCCTTGCACGGCAGGATGAACACACGCTGACCTGCGAGGCCGAGGGCATCAGCTACATACCGATTCCAGCGGGCGTTGGTTCGAACTATGCGGGATTGCTGACCCTGGATGTCCCACCCCATGTCCGAAAACAGCAGCTCTTCAAAGTGTCGGCGCGGCAAATCACCAATACAGTGGCTGTTACACCCGAGCCACAACCGCCGGGAATCGCGCTAGCATCCAGGACCTCTCCACTGCCCGACATCATTCAGTGGCGCAAAGTAATCGGGGCATTTCAGGTTAACATTCCAGTCAGTACAAAACATGATCTGCTTGAGCCGGAACAACGCCTGCTGTCCGTTCTGCGCTGGATCAGCAAAACCATCCCCCACAGCAACCGATGGCAAGCCGTTTTCCACCGCTACGTTGAGCAGATTGCCGGGCGCGTGCACGCTCTTGGCGGCGACCCAACCAAGATTGGCGCCTCATCCTCTGGCGACTGGAAGGCCCAAGCGCGGTGCAGAAACTGGGGCCGCCTCACCGCAGTGCTCCTGAGCTCATTGTTAGCATCACTCGGAGCGCTCACCGGAACAGCGCTTGCTATTGTGCCCTTGCTGTTTGCCCTGCTGTGGATCGGAGTGGCAATGATATGGGTCGCAAAATGCCATCCTGGTCGTTCACGCTGGCTCTCGGAAATCTTGTATGGGACGGGTCTCGGGGCAGGGTTGCTTGCGGTTCTCGTACTTATTGGCATAAATGTTCCACAGCTACTGCCATTCCTGTGTGTCCTGGTGGTCTTGACTATCTCAGGGTCGCTGGCAAGAAAGACATTGAACGCCTAAAAGTAGAGGCGCGGGCTGCAAGAACTCGTTGCGCGGCCTCGACGTCTTGCCTTGATGAACCTTTACCTACATGGCGTCGAGCCGCACATCTATTTGGGAGATACGATCTACGAACCGGATCGCGGAGAGCGCTATGACGTCGTTCTTACAAATCCCCCGTTTGGAACAAGAGGCGCTAATCAAGCCCCCGACCGAGATGACTTCACCATTGAGACCAGCAACAAGCAGCTCAATTTCGTTCCGCATGTCATGAACATCCTGAAGCCTGGTGGTCGAGCAGCTTGAGAGCTTAATTCACCACACCGTTGATCGCTAGGGAATTTGACAGGCTAAAGAAGCCAGACGCGCGCTCTTTCAAATTGCAAGACGTTCTGACCGCACCCACAATTAAGGGATACCGGACCGCCCTCGTGAACTTTATTGTGGGCGGGTCCATTCAGCGAATCAATGGAATCAAGGCTGGCGGAAGTCCAAAGAAACTGCGTTATTCCTTTCTGCTGCACTCCGAAGCATCAAAAGATGCACACGACTGGCAAGAAACCCTTACCAAAACAATTGTCGATAAATTCAGAGCGGCGGCCGAGGAGAATAGCCCGATCTTCGTAGACCTTATGAGCATAGCTTACAAAGATTTTTCGCGTTCGCTCTCACTTAAATCGGAACCCATTCCTGATATCAGAGAGGTGCTAAGCCCTATCGATCTTGTTCTCCCCGTTGCACAGCGCTCGCAAGATTTCCAGATCACCATCCTTTAGCACTTTTAGGGTATGGCTGAGTGTGCCGACAGAAATGCCGACGATCACCGCAATCTTTTTGCGGACAGTCAATCTTTTGAGCTTCCGTCAATTTTGACGAACCCTTGTTCTTGCCACCATCCTGCTGATGCTGAAGCGCCTTTTCTTTGAGAGATTTCGCCAGAGGTAGCGCAAGCTTGACCCGGCAAAAGGTCGGCAGCCCTACGAGACCGCGATGGCAAAGAATCAGCCGCCTGAGGGCCTCTTCTTCAGGGATATCGAATTCAGCGCACATGATGGTTTCGCGTCCTTGCAGCCGGGCGATTTTCAAACGCGCGTAACCATCAATGACAATGCCGGTTGATGTAACGAATAAGGGAAAAGCAAATGCGTCTTCTCCTAGCTCAACCAGCTCATTCAATTTCGATGCTGGAATTTTGATGCCGAGCTGAGCATAAGTGGGGTGTGGCTTAAGATCGCTAACTTGCCAGGGCATGACCCGGACAGAAGCACGTGTGGTCAGCGGGGGATTATTGCTTTGGTGATCTGACCTGTTTGCCGGCAGTGGATGCTGTTGAGAATGCCCGTCAGCGCTTAGGAAATTGTGAGATTCAGCCATGCCCCACTCGTCCGTCGTCACGGGCACGTCAACGATGTTGCGAATGTGAGCCCATTCCACAGGAATAGAGCGGCTGGGCATTCAGGCAGACGGCGATTTTGCACTGTGCCGTAAATGTGCCATACCGCCGCAACCGACAATCAACTTTGGGCTACTTCTGCAACCCTGACGATACCTTCCGTGCGAGCGTATTTTGTGGGTAACTTATAGATTTGAATGGTGGGCGATCACGGACTCGAACCGTGGACCTCCTGCTTGTAAGGCAGGCGCTCTAACCAGCTGAGCTAATCGCCCTTGGCGCGCGCATTATACGATTTTGGCGCGGTTATCGGGGATGTTCGCAGTATAGCGGCTGCAGTTGGCCGGGTCAAAAGTAGTTTTCCCAAAATGGAACAAAGCATCCATTCTGAAGGGGAGTTACTCTGGTTACTAAGGTGTGGCCTTTAACCGCGGTTTCTTGCTATGGTCATGATAAATTTGGCGTTTCTTAGACTGGAAAATTGCGAAAATGGCCGTCTTGTTCGACAAGCTCCCCACGATCCTGGTATTGGCCGTAATGGTGGGTATTTTTGTGGCGCTGCGTCGCCACGTTAAATCACCTCGGCTCCATCTGTGGATTGCGGCCTGGGTGCTCATTTTTGTTCATTTTTTTGTCCAGATATTTGAGCCTCCCGACGGAAATCTGACGCCGCTCACGTTCTTGATCGACCTGGGCAGCCTGCAGCTTTCCGCAATGTATTTTATTGCTTCGCTAACGTCATTTTTTGAAGATAAGCGCCTGACGTTCAGCTTCTTGGTATTGACCGGTTTGCCTGCGCTGGCTTATACCGCCGGGCTTGCCTATGAGTTGAATTGGCGATGGCTTTATATTTCCTCTGCTGCATTTATCTTCTACGGAGCGCCACTGTTCGTGGTGCTGCGCCGCAAGATTGTCCGCACATTTTATGTTTGGGCGCCGATCGTTGCCGCCACCGGGACTGTAGCCATGGTGAAGGCATGGCATGGTCACTACGCGTTTGGTTTTCTGGCCATTCTTACCCTGGGCTTTGCTTTTCCAGGATTTCTTTATTACAGGCGTTATCCTCGCTGGTCACCCGGCGTTGTCACCAGCGCCGGAGGTTTTCTGCTTTGGGGTGCAGTTTTTCCGCTTGGGCAAATGATGTATGTTTGGGCCCCGGCGCTGAAGATTAATCCCGAGCTCTGGAACACTCCTAAATTTTTCGTCGCTTTTGGAATGATCCTGACGCTTCTGGAAGACAAATCAGAGTTCCTGCGTTCCGCCGGGCGGCGCGAGCAGAAACTGAACCATCAGCTGCAGAAATTTGCCGGCATAACTTCAAGACTTCTCACCGGCGTGGAGGTGAATTCAGTCTGCAATGAAATTGCTGCCGCCATCAGGGAAACCAGCACCTTTGATCGGGTTGTGATTATTCTCAGCAATGACGGCAGAAACCTGTTTGCCGCCGGACACGCTGGTTATGAAGGCGATGCTAAGGCCCTTATCGAGCACAAATGTAATGAGGTTTGGAAATTTGATGACATGGTGGAAGCATGCACCATAGGCGAGAAATTCGGTGAGAGATCGGTCATACTGCGGCCGGAGCAGATGGAAAAATACGGCCAGGTACCCAGTTCCACCAGCTTTGAACCTTCCGCGCATTGGATGAAAGGAAACCAGATACTGGTGCCGCTGCGTTCCATGCGCGGTGTGCATGTGGGATGCATCGGTCTGAGCGATCCACGGGAAGTAACGCGTGTAAATGCCGAGGAACTGACCAAAATCGAATTGCTCGCCGGTGATCTTGCCGTCACGGTGGACAATGCCGCTTTGCACCGCCAACTGGCGCGTGCGGAAAAATTGGCGGCGATTGGCCAGCTTGTTGCCGGCGTTGCCCATGAATTGAATAATCCGCTAACATCCATCGTGGGTTACACGGAGCTCATCAGCGACGAGGTTCCTGAAGGTCCGGCACGGCAGAAACTGGACAAAATGTTGCGCGAAGCCCAGCGCATGAAACGAATCATTGAAAACCTGCTGCGGTTTGCCCGCCAAAACACGCTGGCCAGGAAATCGGCAGATCTTGAAGTGCTATTGCAGGACGTTCTGGCGCTGCGCGAGTACCATTTGCATAATCACGATATCGAGGTTGACATCCAGATTGAGCCAGGCCTGCCGCATGTGGCTCTGGATGAAGACCAGTTCAAACAGATCCTGTTGAACCTGCTGAATAATTCAATCGACGCGCTGGAAGGAAGCGCCAAAAAGCGAATTAGGATTGAGGCAAGCTGCAATAATGGCCGTGTATTACTTTGCTTTGACGACAACGGGTATGGTTTTGCAGACTTGAATCGCGTCTTTGACCCCTTCTACACCACTAAGCCAGTTGGCAAAGGCACGGGCTTGGGGCTAAGCATCTGCTACGGAATCGTAAAGGAACACGGTGGAGAGATCCATGCGGAAAATCTGGAGCCGCATGGCGCACGCATCTCGCTGGAATTACCAGTGGAAGCGGCTGCCCTCGCGGCCCAGAGCATGTGAGGAAACACAAAGTCGCTTGCCTGCGGCCCTGCCAATAGACACACAAACTTTACCTATCGCGCGTGAATAAGGGCTTGTGCCGCGCTAAATGTTGAAACGCGAGTAGAGCATTATTCCCGCGATCAGGAAGAACAACAAGGCAGAGCCCGCGCCGCACACTTTGACCCAGGGTTCAATCCTGTTCATTTTCACGATCAAATCCTGTTGCTCTTTGGCCATGTGAGCTTCAGAATTTCCCAAGAATAGTTGATCATCTTCGTGCATGGAAAGGGTGCTGCGATAGATCAGAAGTACGATCAGCACGACTGTTAAACCGGCCCAAAGAATGAGGAGAGGCGTCATCATGGAACACCACCTTGGATTTTGGCCGGTTCCGCTTACAGAGAGGCCGCAACCGCGGGTCGCGGCGAGGGTGTAGGTGGAACCTTTACGGGCATTATAAGCCTTCCCGAGAAGGGAAAATCCAGTATTTTCGTGAGTAGCTGGCCGGGGGACTGGCAGTGAATGGTAAAAGTGGCGGCTGAATGGGGAAAGAAGCGGGGTAGGCGGAAAAATGGTGCGACCCGTGAATGCTTTGGTTCATCTAAGCCCTAGAAACCTAATAGAATCAGCAGTAAACCCGTGTATAATAGGGCTTGCAGCAGCGCCAAAGGAGACAATAAATGGCTACCACCACGACTCCAAACGTAGAAACCACTCCCAAGTTGCCGGTTAATTTGACCCCAACGGCAGTAACCAAGGTTAAGGAGATCATGGGCCAGCAGAATCCAGTGCCGGCAGGTTTGCGTATCGGCGTTGTCGGCGGCGGCTGCTCCGGCTTCTCCTACTCCATGTCTTTTGAGAACGCCCCCGGCGTCATGGACAAGGTCTATACCTTTGACGACCTGAAAGTTTACGTGGATGCGACCTCGGCGATGTATCTGAATGGCTGCGTCGTGGACTTTGTGGAAACCCTGGAAGCCTCAGGCTTTAAGTTTGAGAATCCGAACGTAAAGAGCACATGTGGCTGCGGCTCTTCCTTCAACGTGTAGCCCAGCGGTTATTTCCAAGAGAGATTGAAAGCCTCGTTGCAAAGACGAGGCTTTTTGTATTTTTAGTTCTGCGGTGGCGTCGGAGCTGGCGTCTGCACGGGCGTGGGCTGTCCTGATGCGCCAGGACTAGTCTGAGATCCTGTAGCGCTCGGATTTCCAGCAGCGCCGGAGCTTCCTGTCGCATTTCCTCCCAAACGAGGTGCGGCAACGGTTACGCCGCTACCGCCACTCTGCTCCAGCCGCAGGTCATAGACAAAGTACCATTCGTCGTAATGGTCCTTGTCGTTGAATTCTTTGATTCCCTGCTTTTTGCTGACACTGGCAACGCCCATGATCTGGCCACCGCCAACCGTCTGGCCATTGCCAATTCCTGTGGTAGCCAATGTACCTAGCTGTCCGGTGCCGCCGGCCTGATTTGGTGGCTGGCCTGTTGGCGGATTTTGTGTCTGAGCCAGACCTGTGGGCGGAGTGGTGGCGCCTGGATTCCCGCCTGGTCCGCTATTGAATAAACCGGGATTTGTGCCCCCGCCGCCTGAAAGGCCCGGATTCGGAGCAGGAATGTTGATCTGCGCCTCGCCCACGTGCACCATTTTCCAATCGGAGTCGCCAGTCATCGGGTCTACATATTTCTTGCGCAGGAAACGAACGTGGTTGGTGTTCTCCAGCTGTTCAACGGAAACAGGATAGCGGCCGCCATTTTTGTGGACAAATCGCTTTACCGCGGTGGCGTAGTCTTTGCCGCGATGTATCATCTCTTCTTCTTTGTCGCGCTTGATCTGCTGCGCGATCCTCGGCGCTTCCACGGACAACGCGATCAAGATCAGCGTCATCGCGAGCAATAAGGCCAGCAACACGTAGCCGGATTCTTTTGAGCGGATTCCGCCTGATTTCATGTAACGCATATCTATTCTCAGAAGGCTACTTGGCAGTTACCTGGATTGTCTGCCGATTGCTGTTCAGCATGTCCTCAATAATCACGCTGGTGTTATTGATCTGAATGACCTTGTATTTTCTCTCCACGATGTCACCTTGCCTGGCAACGAATACTTCACCTTCATCAGCAAGAAAAATCTTCTTCGCCTCGCTGCCCTTGCTGGCAAAGCCGTAAAACTTGAGCGGGATCGGCGGCGGAGGGGGTGTTGGTGTCGGCGTCGGCGGCATCTCTGGCCCATAAGGCTGCCTCACCGAAGCGATAGCAGGTGTAATCGGTTTCAGCTCTTCCATCCTGAAAATATTTCTCCCGCCGGCTTCGTATTTTTTGTTCTGGCTTGCGGCCAGGATGTCGAGACGCAATCTGGGATCAAGCGTATTGTCGGTCAGTTGTGTCGGGCTGGTGGACTTCCTCACCGTCTGCGTTGTTTGCGTGGAAGTTGCGGGTACGGGAGCAGGCGCGGGAGAGTTGGCGGAACTTGTGCCGAAGTCGACAAAGTTATAAATGCCAACCAGCAGCAGGATCGCCAGCAGTGCGATCATCCATCGCACCTGGTTTTTATTTTCCGCGCCTATCTTCACGTAAAGTCCTTCTCCTCTG
>Ga0070734_10003595_pt1 | contig 15941 bp, 11 predicted proteins | sample Coa_R1_8_FD_66444 | JGI IMG/M metagenome (GOLD analysis project Ga0070734, IMG submission 66444) | Surface soil microbial communities from Centralia Pennsylvania, which are recovering from an underground coalmine fire - Coalmine... | ecosystem: Environmental > Terrestrial > Soil > Unclassified ...
TATCGGGACTGGTCGAGGTGACCGGCTTCCCGGCGGTCTCGCCGCGACTGCTGTCCATCTCCTTCTGGGCTCCCGCCAGGTGCGACGCATGGACCATCAGGCCAATGGCGACCAGCAGAGAGACGATCAGGCGGTTGGGGACAGGGATTGGGTGGGACACTTGCGAGTCCTCCTTTCCGTTCCGTCGTAGACACCGTTCGGATGCCTGGTTGAGTAAGTGAACCTCCTATTTCGTGCCAGCGTAGCGTGGTTCGCCGGTTACGGCATTGGCGAACGATTAGCAGTCTAACACAATGTTTGACAGGCTGTCAACCCCGGATAAGTAGATGCATGTTCGCTGGTTTGCCACTATCTGGCACTCGTTGCCGATGCTTGCAAGCCAAACACAGCAAAAAAAGTGAAAAAAAGTTGCATGTCACAGACTCTTGACGATTGACAAAATTCTACTATTCTGTTATAATACTCCTATAAGAATAGCACTGCCGGGAATGGAGGAGCGCGGGCGTGGAGCGCGATTCCAGCCTGCATTTACAGGGCGCAGCCAAACGGGTTGCGTTATTAGGAGAAGAGCATGAAGAAAGAGTTTATTGTCGAGAGGCAGGGTAGGAGCTTTGTGCTATACGCCGGTTTGTTGGACATGGCTCACCAGCAGGGCTTGAAGAGCATCCGCACGGAGTTGGTGCAGGTTCCCAACGAGACCAATCGGCATGTCGCCATCTGCACGGCAACGGTCACCCTGGAGAAGGATGGGGAGGAGCGCGTCTTTACCGGCATCGGCGATGCCGCACCCAACAATGTGGCGCCTGCCATGCAGACGTGTCTCATTAGAATGTCCGAGACTCGCGCGAAGGCGCGTGCGCTGAGGGATGCGGTGAATGTGGGCGTGGCGGCCTTCGAGGAGTTGGGCGAGGACGATGCGCACGATGGCGCGCCGGAGCGGGGCTATGAAGTCCGGGGCAGTCGGGGGCGGGCGGAGCGCTACACGCCGCCTGTGCGTACCACGGCTCCCGTTCGAACCCATACGGCTTCCAAGCCCTCCGCGAAGGGCGACGCCGATGAAACCACGCCCCTTCCCACCGAGTGGAAAGCTCCTATGAGCAATCCGATCACCGAGGCGCAGACGAAGGCCATTCGCAGCCTGTGTCGCCCACGGAGCCTGGATGCCGACGTTCTGGCCCGCGACAAGTTTGAAGCTACGGATCTTGCCGCGCTGACGGAAGCTCAGGCCAGCGAACTGATCCGCTCGCTCAATGAGCGTACCAACGGACGTGTGGCCTCTGTCGCGGCGTAATATGGGAAATCAGAGGCGGTTCGGCCAACTGGCCGAACCGCCTCGCTTTGCTTTATGCTGGTTTTGCAGTAGCCGCTAAGGCTGCTTCTTGTAAACAACATCGGGGGATGGGGCTGGGGCGCGTATCACGGGCTTGTCGAAGGTAGCCGGGCGCTCCGCGACCTTGAGCGACAATGTTTTGTTCTCCGTCGGCTTGTCTTTGATGGGGCGGGCGATCAGAACGGTGAGCACGTCGCCGGGCTTTGCATGCAGCAGTGCAAGGCGCACATCGGTGTTCCGATTGATGGGTGCGCCGTTTATCTGCAGGATGACGTCGCCGAGATGCAGCCCCGCCTGTACTGCCGGAGAATCGGGGTAGAGGGCGCTGACGAAGACCGTGCGCTTCGGGAGGATGATGTTATCCTCTTCCACCCACGTCTGATTGCTCTCCACGTTCAGTCCGGCCCAGCTATGGGAGATCGGTCTGCCCGCGCGCAGGTCGGCGATGACCGGCAGCATGGCGTTGATCGGTATGGCGAACCCGGCGCTGGTCACCGGCGGGCGGAAGAACCCCTGGGGGGGCGGTTGAAAGCCGGAGTGCGTGCCCTCTTTGGAACCCGGCGACGGAGAGACCGCTCCCTGGCCCGGTCCGGGAAAGGCCGGCACACCTGCAAAGGTTCCGCCCGGTCCGCGCGGACGCAGGGCCATTTCCGACCAGTCGCCGACCGGGATGGCGGCGATGACGCCGATGACCTCACCCCGTGCATTGAGCACCGGAGCGCCGCTGCTCCCCACGCCGATGGTTCCCGCGATCTGGATCAGGCTGGGATAGAAGTGCGCGCCGGAGTACATGCCATCGGACCGCACGCCCGCCACCATATTGAGCGCCACGGAGTTCGGCTGTCCCGCCTGATTTCCGATTGAGATGGCGAAGTGTCCCGGCACCACATAGTCGGAATCACCGACCCGCAGGGCCTGCAGATCCGTTTTTGACCGGAGTTGTAGGAGCCCGATATTCGCCTCTCCATCCATGCCGACGATCCGCGCCTTGATCCGCAACCCGCCGTCGGTGATGACGATCGGCTCCTGCATCCCCTCCAGCACATCCGCCGTGGTGACGATGTAGCCCTCGCCCAGGCAGAAGCCACTGCCGGACTTGGGTGTATCCTGGTGGATCTGGAAGAAGTGGAGCTGTTGGTCGTGGTGAATGGCGTCCAGTTCGGTCTGGAGGGTGGCAATACGCGTGTTGGTGTAGTCGAGCGCCTGCTGCGCCGCAACGTATTTCGGCGATTTGCCGATGTTGGACTGCTTCAGTTGGGCGAGGTCGGCTTCCTGCTGTTTGCGCTTCTCCTGCAACGCCTTGAGGTAGTTGTTCTCGACCCGCTCCAACACCGCGCGGGTATCGGTTTTGCTCTCCGACTGCTTGAGCAGGCTCTCCAACTGCGCCTGGAGGGAAGCCCGATTGGCCTGCGCCTCTACAAGCTTGGGGTTGTTCGCTCGCAGGGAGTGCGACATCTCCGCGATCTGCGCATCCAACTCCTCGCGCTTCACGAAAATATCGCCGGCCTTGTGATACACCTCTTGAAAGGCTTCTCGATAGCCGGCCCGGCCCGGTCCGGCGGCAAGCAGCCCCTTTGCGTCTTCAATGGAGACGATGCCGCCCCGCGTATTCTTGACGATCCCGGCGAGTTCTTGCTCGGCCTGTTCCAGATAGCTGCCCTGAGCCCATGCGGGGAGGGCGGCCAGGCCCAGCAGCATGAGCGCCGCTGCGCCTGACCGAAAGCCAGAGCCTACCATGTCCGTGACTCCTCGCTGGTAGTGCGGGGGGCCGAAGAGATGGTATCGATCACATAGTGATGCGGGTCATCCTCCTCCGAGGAGATGGGCGGAAGCACATAGTTCTGGGGGGGCGTGTTCACTGCAGAGCTGTCATCCCCGCCCATGTTGCTTATGTTGATGCGAGGGCCGCGCCCGGAACTGTTACGTAGCCCACGCGGAGATCCTGTACGGGGGCGGTAGACCGCGGGTTGCACTGAAGCCGACTTGCCGGAGGCAGCGGACGCTTCCGTCCCCGACATTTCCGGATAGTCGTCCTCGCTATCCGTGTAAGGATCCACGGTTTCGGAGGGCGTCTTCTCTGTCTTGGCATCCTTGGATGCAATCTCCGGCTTTGCAGGTCCGGACACGGGGCGCACCGGGCCGGTGCTCTTGGGAGCGACCTGAGCGGAGTAGGACGCCGTTGGGGACGTCTCCACGGGGTTCTTGTTCAGGCCGATGAGCAGTACTACGGCGGCGCAGGTGGCGCCTGCCGCCCAGGTCAGAGAATTGATCCGAAGTGTCCAGTGGGGGGCCTTGCTCCGTGCCGGCGCCTCCAATTGGGCACGCATAGCCTGCCAGCCGACATTCGACTGGGGCACACTCTCGCGGCGGTAGGCACTGACCATGGTGACCGTCTGCCGGTACTCTTCGGCGAGCGCCTGGCAGGCCGCACAATGCTGCAGGTGCGCTTCGACAGTCTTCGTCTCGCTGCCTGTCAGCCGGTTTGCCGCGTAATCCCATAACAACGCGGACACAGATTTGCACTCATGTTTTCCCCACATAGGTCTAACCTCTCGTCTTTAGCAACGATGCCACACGTTCTTTGAGACTGCGGCGGGCGCGAAACAGGCGCAGCTTGACGCTGGTTCGCGTACAGCCTAGAATATTGGCAATCTCCTCGTAACTCAAATCTTCGACCTCGTGCAGTACGATCAATTCGCGCTGAGCGGGCGGGAGGCCGCGGAGCGCTTTGAATATCGTTTCGGTCATCTGCCTGCGCTCGACGATCTCCAGCGGGTCCTCTCCGATGGCGTGTTGCCCCAGGCTCTCCTCGCGCAGCGTCGAATCGTAGATGACCTTACGCCGATCCCACGACTTGATGCGATCCCGGCAGAGATTGCCGCAGATCTTGAGCAGCCAGGTCTGAAGGCTGGCTTCGCTGCGAAAAGAGCCGATCGCCTGATACGCCTTGAGAAAGGTCTCCTGCTTGATATCATCGGCATCGTCCCGGTGGCCCAATAGGTGGTAGGCGTAACGGAACACCTGGCGCTCATAGCGTTCGTAGACCTGTGCAAAAGCGTCCAGGTCTCCCGCCCGACAGCGCGACACCAGTTGATCCTCGGGAACCGACATTGTTGCCCCATGCGACATTAGCATATGCTGTTTGCTATCCTCCTGTCGCTTAGATAGACGATGATTCATTATAGCCCGTATCGCCGATTTTGGCCGCGTGCGCTTTATGTGGACGGAGAGCCGATTAGGTATACTGAATATACGGATCTGAGCAGGCTTTCGACGCATTGCGCGCCGCGCCTTTCTGTTTTGCGCCGCAAGAGGCTGGAGGGGAGATCGTTTTGATTACGCCGGAGATGGTTCGCGAAATGGGCTTGAACGAGTCGGAGTACGCCAAAGTGCTCGGCATTCTCAAAAGGGAGCCGACCGTAACCGAACTGGGAATGTTCGCCGTGATGTGGTCGGAGCACTGCGGTTATAAGTACTCGCGCCCGGTCCTCTCGCTCTTCAAGACCTACAAGGAGGCGCAGGAGAAGGGCGCGCTGGAGAACGCGGGTGTCATTCCGCTGGACGAGAACCTGGGCATCGTCTTCAAGGTCGAATCACACAACCACCCCTCCGCCGTCGAGCCGTTCCAGGGCGCGGCAACCGGCGTGGGCGGCATCCTACGCGATATCTTCACCATGGGCGCACGGCCCATCGCCAACCTCAACTCCCTCCGCTTCGGCCCCCTGGAAGAGCCTCGCAACCGCTATCTCTTCGAGCACGTCGTCGCCGGGATTGGGCACTATGGTAACTGCGTCGGGGTGCCAACGGTAGCGGGGGAGATCTACTTCAACAAGACCTATAGCGGCAACCCGCTGGTGAATGCGATGGCGGTCGGGGTGGTGGAGTTGAAGAGCATCGCCAGCGCGGCGGCCAAGGGCGTCGGCAATCCGGTGATCTATGTAGGCAGCTCGACCGGGAAGGACGGCATTCACGGCGCGACCTTCGCCAGCGTGGAGCTTGGCCCGGATAGCGAGAGCAAGCGCCCCAATGTACAGATGGGAGACCCCTTCCTGGAGAAGCTGCTCATCGAGGCGACGCTGGAGGCGCTGGCGTCCGGCGATGTGGTCGGCATTCAGGACATGGGCGCGGCGGGGCTCACCTGCTCCACCAGCGAGACGGCCTCGAAGGCCGGCAACGGCATGGAGATCGACGTTCGGAAGGTCCCGCTCCGCGAAGCGGACATGACGCCCTACGAGATCATGCTCTCCGAATCGCAGGAGCGGATGCTCTGCATCGTCCGGCGTGGGGCCGAGCAGCGGGTGATGGACATCTTCAAGAAGTGGGAGCTGAACGCTGCTGTCATCGGCCATGTCACCGATGACGGCCTGGTGCGCATCAAGGATAATGGCGTGGTCGTCGCCGAGATCCCGGCCAAGGCCCTCACGGAGGAGTGCCCGGTCTACAGCTTGCAGACGGAGGAGCCGGCGTATATCCAGCAGGTCCAGGCATTCGACTTCGCCTCGCTCCCGGAGCCGAAAGCGGGAGCGGAGGGGACCAACTCGGACCTGAGTTATGAGGGCTGCCTGCTGCGCCTGCTCGACTCGCCCTCCCTGGCGAGCAAACACTGGGTGACGGAGCAGTACGACAGCATGGTCCAGACGCAGACGGTCCACCTGCCCGGATCGGATGCCGCCGTGCTGCGCATTCGCGGGACCCAGAAGGGGATCGCCGTCAAGCTGGATGGTAATGGACGCTATGGCTATCTCGACCCCTTTGTAGGCGGGCAGATCGCCGTGGCCGAAGCAGCGCGCAACGTGGTCTGCGTGGGCGCGCGGCCCGTCGCCGTCACCGACAACCTGAACTTCGCCAACCCCGAAAAGCCTACCGGGTTCTGGCAGTTCCGGCGTAGCGTGGAGGGGCTCGCCTCCGCGACAGAGGCATTCGGAACGCCGGTCGTCTCCGGCAACGTCTCCTTCTACAACGAGACCCCCGACAACGGCCCCATCTTCCCCACGCCTACCATCGGGATGCTCGGCATCCTGGACGATGTGAACCGGCGTTGCCAGGCGGCCTTCCGTGATGACGGCGAAGGCGACACCATCGTCCTCCTGACTGCCTACGACGATCCGACCGGCGGCCTCGGCGGCAGCGAATACCTGAGCGTCGTGCATGGCATCGAGGCTGGGGTTCCGCCGAAGGTGGACCTGGATGGCGAAAAGCGGCTGCATCAGGTGCTACTGGAGGGCATCGGCGAGGGGCTGTTCGCCAGTTGCCACGATGTCTCCGACGGCGGTCTGGCGGTCTGCCTGGCGGAGAGCGCAATCCTGAGTAGCCAGGGCGCGCTGGTGCTGCTCAATAAGGTGGATTTTCCCTCCCACCTCCCTCTCTCCGCCCTGCTGTTCGGCGAGGCGCAGGGGCGTGTGGTCGTCACGGTGCGGACGGAGAAGCAGTTCACGAAGCTCAAAGAGCGAGCCGAGAAGGCGGGCATCCGTGCCGCCTGGATCGGAACGGTCGGCGGCGAAAACCTGCGTATCGCGCTCGGCCCCGATGTGCTTACGGATGTCCCGGTCGCCCGGCTTGCGGAGATCTCGACGAACGCGATCCCGCGCCGGATGGAAGTCCCAACCATGGAAACGGAATAGATGCCTCGAACCGATCCTGAGTTATCCGCAGAGCTAAAGCCCTATCTTAAGCGCCTGGATTCATGGCAGAAACACCGCCGTGAAGTCGCGTTGGCGGAGGCGCGCCGACTCACGTCAGACCAACTGCGCTCCCTGACAACAGCGGCAACGCGGCATATCGAGGGAATCCGATGGCGCATCTGGCTCTTCAATCCGATTATCTGGATTATACTCCTTATGCCTGCCACTTGTGGGTTTCTGAAACTCTTCCTTAAGTCTATCCCACCCGAGAGTTGGGCGGGAGGGGTGATCATGACGATGGTGTTGGCTCCCGTGGTGGGGATGTTTTATAACTCTGCGACGGAACCGACACGTCTGTATGTGGCTTTGCGGGACTTAATTGCGGAGCGAGAGGATGTCTCTTTACTAGGCCCGGTGTTGGATTTACAAAGATGGGGAGAGGTCACCGTAAACGGGCCGAGATATATGTACAAGCAGAACCTGTTGCCGGCAATCGAGCGGATGGTGCGACGTATGGAGCCTGGCGACTATGCGGATCTGACGGTCGCGCAGAAGGGGCGTCTGCTACGGTGGCTCCATGACCCGTTCGACCATTTTGACTTTTCGCTCGCCCTGTTGGAGATGCTGAAGACGGTGAGCGATAAAAGCGCCATGGACATCGTCGCCCAACTCGCTCGCGCTGAGGCGGCAACACCGAGGCAAAAGCAGTTGCGGGCGGCGGCGCAGGAGTGCCTGGCCTCGATGAAGCGTGTGAGGGCCAGGGAACAACAGGCACAGTTACTACTCCGGGCTTCGGACGCGAACACGGTCGCCACCTCCGATATTCTCCTGCGCCCTGCTGCCGAAACCAACCTCGACAAGGAGCCCGATCAACTGCTGCGTGCTGCAGGTTCCGACAGCCCGCTTTTGACCCGGAAACAAGAACCAGAGCCGGTGGTGCAAAACCTGCTAGGGCGGGGAGATACAAGCAGCAGTTAAACGGCAAGATTGTCTGGAACCGGCCTCCCATCTACCTTTCGATTTCCAACGAGGCGATAGCGGTAAGAGAGGGAACATGGCAGTTAGGAGGCAGGGTCTGGCTGACGAGGATCAGAACTTCGTCGGCCTGTTTGTCGTTTGAGTACGTGCGGACATAACCTGCTTGAGGATCGCAGCACTGCGGGATGGGGAAGTTTGCTGCGCGTAGCGTAGGGCATTCCTACCGGCTTTATCCCGCAACGTCATGTCAGCGTGGTGGGCGATCAGAAGCGAAACGAGTTCCGAATCGTCGCGTGTGGCGGCTATCATCAGGGTGGTCACTCCATCATTATTTTGAGCATCCACATCCGCACCATGCTGGAGGAGGAGGCGCGTACAGGCGTCATTGCCGAAAAAAGTAGCCAGAAATAGGGGGGTGTCCCCAAACGGGTCTCGGGCGTTGACATCGGCTCCGTGTTGCAAGAGGTACGAGACGCTGAGAGGGTAGTTGGCTCTGGTTGCTAAAATCAGAGGGGTATACCCCGTGTCATCCGCGCTATTAGGCTCGGCTCCGTGTTCCAGCAGCGTTTTCAACAGATCGGGGTGCTCTGAAGGCGGAAAGAACTCCCATTGACCGTCAGGGAGAGGGAAGCCGGCTCTACATAACAGTATCAGAGTTGTGGGTGTGTTCTCTTGATGTCTATCTCTCGAATGAAAAGGAGCGACGAACAAGAGTTGAAGACGTTCAACAAACGAGAGCGGTTTTTCGGGATGTTCTCTGGCATTGGGGTCAGCGCCTCGATCCAGGGCGGACAGAGCAGCAGGGGTATCTTCGTCCAGGATGGCATGAATCAAGGCCCGGCTGGCCTGTTCACGGGAAATAGCGCGAAGGGTCAGCAGGATCGGAGTGCCGACAAAAACCAGCAGAACCAACAGAATATACAGGAGAGGACGACGTTTCTTCATGGCCTATTCCTTCGCTCCCGCCTTTTTGAGCACAGTGACAATATCCTCCCGACCGCTGTCGCGGGCATAGGAGAGAGGACTGGTTCTTGTCGCGTGAGCAACAATGGGCAAGATCGAGGTGTTTGGATTGGCTCCCCTTGCCAATAGGAGTTTCACCACCTGCAAATGCCCCTTAATGACAGCGTGCATCAAAGCGGTTCCTTGTCCCGGCGGAGGGGAGTCCGCATTGATGTCTGCCCCTCGGTCCAGCAGGAGTTTGACACAATCCGTATGCCCTTCAGAAGCGGCATCTATCAAAGCGGTTCCCCATAGCTGATCGTGGGCATTGACATCTGCTCCTTTGTCCAGCAAGAGTTTGACCAGGGCAGCATTGCCTTGTTCTGCCGCCATCATCAAGGCTGTATCGCCATGCCTGGCTTGAGCGTTCACGTTGATCCCTCGATCTATGAGGAGCTTTGCGGACCCTACATCTTGGGATTGCACCGCGAGCATGAGAAGTGTTTGACCATCCTCATCCACATCCATTATGACCGCTCCATGAGCCACTAGAATACGTAGGCTTGCATATTGCTTGTGCTCGGCGGCGATAATAGGCAGGTTCTCGCCGTCCACCGATTTCGTATGAACATCGGCTCCGTGCTCCAACAGCGCCTGGACAATCGGTGATGTATCTGCATAGACGGGAAGAAACGATTCGTATGGGCTCTCTACATTGCAAGCTACGGCGAGAGCGGAAGGTTGCGTGGAAGCTTGAGTGGGCTTATGCTGAAAGATATCCAGAAAAATGCGCCAGAATGGACGCAGGTCAGGCGGCTTATCCTGTGCATTGGCATTCGCCCCCTGAGCCAATAGGGTGAGAACATCCGAGGTAGCATTATGTTCGATGGCGCGGATGAGTTGACGGTCCAACTGCTCCTGGCGGTACTCTCGATATATCCGCCAGGATGTGATGCCGACCAGCAAGCCAAGCACTATCAGTAAGCTTACCAACAATCCCAGCCCCATCCGCTTTTTTTGAGGCATCTTTATTGTTCGCATGACCGCCGCGGCTCCATGCTCGTCCCTGGCGCTCGGATCCGCTCCATGCTCCAGCAAAGCCTTCACCAGAACGGGATAAGCAGGGACATCCGAACCGCTTCTGGCTTCCCTTTCCCGCGCGAGTAGGAGGGCAGGTTTGTCAAACCAGTAGATGACTATCCGGCAACACCAGGAGAAAATCCTCCTCCAATAGTGTTCTGGTCGCAAGGACCGGATCGTAGAGGGGGGACGCACAAAGCCCACGGCAATATGTGTTAGCTTTGAAAAATATATAGACATATTATGGACAGGGGCGTCGATATGGAGGGTGCGCGTCCACTTCTGCGGGTTCCGGTGGATGCCTGTTGGACGCCTCAATCGGACAGGTGATAAGGAGAGCTTTATGCGGCACCAAGGATTCGACTCGAAACGTTGGTTCAAAATCGTGTGCGCGGTTGTATGGGCTTTTACGCTGTCAGGCGGCTTTCTGCAGGAAGCCCATGCAGACGAGCATCCCGCCATCGGGCAGTACCTTTTTGAAAAAGGGCCGGAGGTGAATGTGGCCGGTTCCGTGGTCGATCCCGACGGCAAGCCGATCCCGATGGCGCACGTGTATGTCTTTGGGGACCAGTATGACAGCTCACCCCATCCGACACTGCCGACGCTGGAATTGGGCCAGACATTGACGAATGCCACGGGGCAATTTTCCCTGAAGTTTCGGTCCCTATCGCTGGCGAGCCATAAGTTGTGTGTCATGGCGAAGGGGCTTGGAACGGCTTTTGTTATCATCGAACCGGAGACGGAGAATCTCTCCGCCGTGAAGGTGCGCATGGATCGGGAGCGGGTGCTTCAGGGGAGAGCGCTCGGGCCGGATGGCAAACCGGCAAAGCATGTTTCCATCGCCGTGCAGCATATGGTCACAGATTTGGGATATGACTTCGGCAGGTCGCTGAAGGGGGACCGCGCCTATCCCATCGAGGTGAAGTCCGATGAAGAGGGGCTCTTTACGGTGCATAGTGTGCCGAAGTCATGCCGGGAGATCTGGTTCCGCGTAGACGACTCGCGCTATGCGCCTCTGGAGTGCGTCCGTCATGGAGGCGAACCCTCCCGAGGCATGGAGGGCGTTTTTCCTCTGGAGGAAAAGAGCGAGGCGCACATCGATATCCGGCTGTCGGCGCCGCGTTTCGTTACGGGCGTTGTACGGAGTACCGGCCAACCGCTTGCCGACGCCTGGGTCGGAGCCGTCATGTCGCATTGGACGTCCCCCGGCGATTCCCACTCGATGGCGCTCTGGGCCAAAACGGACGCGGAGGGGCGATTTCGCATCCGTTGCGGCTCCTGGGGGCCGAACCTCTGTGTGTATGCCTTTGCTCCCAAGGGAACGCCCTGCCCGGATTGGTCTATCGGGCCTATTACCTGGCCGGAAGGCAAGACGGTCCAGGATGTGGTGATTGATATGCCGGTCGGCACGCTGGTGCATGGTCGTGTCCTCGAGAAGGGCACCGGGAAACCCGTCGCCGGCGCCAGCCTGATCTATATGATGCGCCGCGAACATCCCCGGACGATGGATGGCGAATCGGCGTCGCGGATCTACTGGTCCAACGAGTACCATCGCCGGTACACTGCTTCAGATGGGACGTTTGAACAGCCCGTAGCCGATGGCGAAATCGGCTACATCATGGTGAAAGCGCCTAACGGGAATTATGTCGGTCAGTTCACCACCAACGGCGATATGCAGTTCGATAAGCCGGGCGGAATGTGGTATATCGTCGAAGGATTTGCCAGGGTCGCACCGGAGCGGGGTACTCAGCACATGACCCTGGATATCCCACTGACGCCGGGGCGGACGGTGCAAGGGGCCGTAACCGGGCCGCATGGCGAGAAGATCCTGAATGGGTTTGTCCTGCGCGCTACGCCACGGCACACGCAAGACAACCAGGCATTAGGAAATATCCTGTGGGGAGAGCCGATTGTGGATGGCAAGTTTGCGATTTCGGGCTGCGATCCACAGCAAGTCACGGAGCTCTACTTTCTCGATGCGGAGCATCAGTGGGGCGATACGGTGCGCTGGGACCCAGCGTCGAGTGGATCCGGCCCGCTCAACATCGCCTTGAAGCCGTGCGGCTCGGCCAGGATACGGGCGGTGGATGCGCAGAAGAAGCCTCTGGCAAACAACCCACTGAACGGTAGTCCTGGTCTGGATCTGGTCATCGTCTTTCGGGAAGCCCCCAAGGACATGATCTATCTCGGTGGAAGCCATATACAAGCGCAGGCCGCTATGTTCGACTATGCCCATCAGGTGGGTCTGAAGACGGATGAGAATGGCGTGATTACGTATCCCACCTTGATCCCCGGCGCTCCCTATCGGCTCCTGGTCCAGGATGGCAAACTTCACGGGCAAGGTGAACCGCCTGCCCCGGAGATAGCCTTTCGCGTCACCTCGGGGGAGACCCTGGATCTGGGGGAGATCGTCGTCCAACGCCCGAATTAAGCCGCATGCACTCGTTGAACTCCTCTCCTCCCAACCCTTCAACGGCTCGATAGGAGGGTTGGGAGGAGCGTTCCTGATGCTGTCCCTGTATCTGAAAAGCATCGAGGAGTGGCCCTTCTATCGAACGAAACGGCAATCAGACTAATGGATTGGCAGCGTATAGAGTTCGTCCCGGCAAACAAAGCTGACTTGATTGCCATTAGGGAGCCATTTCAACTCATGTACCGGGGGAAAAACGCTCATGTCAGGATCAGTCTCTACAGATCCTAACGTGTGTCCTCCCGTTCCATTCAGGCGGCTTACAAACAGTCGCATATACCAGTGGGTATGTACCGCGAAGGCCGGGTAGAAACGATGCACGAGAGCCTCCCACGGGGCGACTTGCTGTTGGGTCAGGAGATACGCGATCCGGTCGAAGTGTGGGGAGAAAACCAGTTCATCCACTCGGCTTCCCATCGGCAGAGGGATGGAGAAACGGCGTACAGGCATTCCCTGAGCGTTCAGATCCGCTTCCACAATGTCGAATTTGTCGGCGGTTTTCGCCGAATCATCCTGTATCCATGTAAAGACATGGGCGTCCGAATTGACACACATGGATATCTCATATCCACGTTGGAGAGGGCTATCAGCAGAGATGGGTAACTTCTGAAGGGACTTCGTGGTCACGTTGTGAATTTTCGCTTGTACTATATCCCAATTCGGATACTTTGAGTTGTGTTCGAAGTAGACCCAGCGGTGATTGTCCATCCAGAGACTTGTATTGGGGCGCGATTCCGCATAATCCTCATAGCCGGTGCCATCAAGCCGGGAATAGTATACACCTCCGCCCGCATTCTCTGCCTTAGACCAGAGCGCCCACTCGCTATTGGGCGAAATCTCCATATAGGCAGGACCATATCCATTGTTGTTTATGTTGTCGGTAAAGGAGGGCAGATCGCGTCGCGTTTTTGAAATGGTATCCCAATGAAACATGCTCGATGTCTGTACCAGAGGCGAGTCGCCGTAGAGCAGCAGTTCCTGGTCGGAAAGCCAGAAATAGGGATAAACTGCTTCGGAATTCGGCAATGCGATACGGGTAGCGTATTCGAGTAACGGATGTTCTTTGGTAAATAAGCCTACCAACCAGCCAGTCACAACCAGGCCGACAAGAATCAACAGAGCCAACAGGATAAGCAATGGAGCGCGACGGTTCTTCATGGTTTGTTTCCACGCTTGCTTTCGGAGTTGAATTCCGCGCCGGTTTCGGTTCCGGTTTGATCGCTCTACTTTTCGGAGAAGCTGGCAATTCTACCCACTTCATTCGTTACATGCTGCCAAACTCCTCCTCGGGTCTATCCCGTCAGATAGGACTGCAATACAAAAAGAGTCATCCGGAATTGTGAAAGGGCTGGGTACGTTCTGTCTCATCGTTACCCACTTTGCGCAATGGACTAAAGTCCTTCGCTGGTGGCCTTCGGCCCAGTGTCGGCCTGCACCGACACGTACAGGCTGCCAGGTGGATCGTGTCCCCGCAGGGGGACACTGGGCCGAAGGCCACCAGCGAGGGAATTCATTCCCTTGTGAAGCCCGGTTGGTTTTGAACGAGATATGGGTCACTATGAGACGTTCTATACCCGACTCTTCGGGGCGAGTAAAAATCAATTCTTCAAGAACGAAACAAGAGCCATCTTTTGGGATGGCTCTTGTTTTAGTGGCATGAGAAGAGGGGATTATAGGTTTGCGTTTTTGTAGACGTCGAGAACCCGCTCGATGACGATGGCCTCGTCGAACTCACGGACGATCTTCTCGCGACCGGCGATGCCCATGCGGAGGCGTCTTTCGGGGTCCTGGATCATGCAGCGCATGGCGTCCGCCAGGGCAGGCGCGTTCTTGATGGGAACCAGCAGGCCGTTCACTCCGTTCTCTACCACCTCGCGGCAGCCCACGTTATCCGTGGTGATGATCGGCTTGCCCATCGCCGCCGCCTCCAACAGGGAGCGGGGCGTGCCTTCGCGATAGTAGGAGGGCAGCACCACCACGTCGGCTTTGCCCAGGATCCCGCGCACATCCTGGACCTCGCCCAGCCACTTTACGGCCCCCTCGCTCTGCCACAGGTCCAGGTCCTCTTTAGGAACCACGGCAGGATTGTGCTCGTCGCGCTTGCCCAGCAGGAAGAACTCGGCGTTGGGATGCTCACGGCGCACCATGCGGGCGGCATCCACAAAGTCGTAGACGCCCTTGTCCTTCAGGAGGCGCGACATCATGAGAAACATGATGGGCGCTTCCGTCTCGGCCTGGATCGTCTCGGTATTCCAGCAGGGTTTGAACTGCGTGGTATCTACGCCCGAACCCGGCAGCAGGCCCGTCTTATCGCCACGAACCATACGGCTCTGGACGAAGAGGCTGCGGTCATCCTCGTTCTGGAAGAAGGTGAAGTGCGCGCCGGAGAGGGCGATGCGGTACTGCGTCTCCACCAGGCGACGCAGCCAGGGCTTCGCCTGATCCGTAAAGACGAAACCCAGCCCCGTGACGGTATTGATGATCTGTGGCACGCCCGCCAACCGCGCGGCGATACTGCCATAGATGACCGGCTTGATGGTAAAGTGGTGTACGACATCCGGCCGCTCGCGGCGGTAGAAGCGATAGAATGCGGCCAACAGCCGCAGATCGGCCAGGGGGTTGATGGATTTATAGGGAATAGGCAGATTGACAAAAGGGATGCCCATCGCCTCCAGTTTCGACACATATCCGTCTGCCGCGCCTGCCGCTATCACCGTATCGCCGTTGTCTCGAAGCGCATTCATATGTCCACGACGATAGTTGGTTAGCGACCAGGCACAGCGAGAGACGACCAATACCTTTGACATGCGTACGTCATCCTCGTCTTGAAGGTGGCCTTCACCGGCTCACCTGGGGCAGCGTTCCCCAGTATTGTACCCTAAACCCGGTAATAAGCCCGATACCATTTGACAAAATGCGCTATCCCCACTTCAATGGGCGTATTGGGACGGAAGCCCGTGTCGCGCATCAGATCCTCCACATCCGCATAAGTCACCAGGACATCGCCAGGCTGCAACGGAAGCAGGTTCTTCTTTGCCTTCTTACCGAGACAGTCTTCCAAAATGCTGATAAAGTGCAGCAGCTCCACCGGCTGGTTGTTGCCGATGTTGTAAACCCGATAGGGGGCCAGACTGGACCCCGGATCGGGCGCATCTCCCGTCCACTCGGGATTGGGGCTGGGCGGATTGTCCATAACGCGCACCACGCCCTCCACAATATCCTCTACATAGGTGAAATCCCGATGCATCTTCCCGCAGTTGTACACATCGATGGCGCGGTCTTCAAGGATCGCCTTGGTGAAGAGGAAGAGCGCCATGTCCGGACGGCCCCACGGGCCATAGACGGTGAAGAAGCGGAGCCCGGTGACCGGGAGGTTGTAGAGGTGGCTATAGGTGTGCGCCATCAGTTCGTTGGCCTTCTTGCTGGCGGCGTAGAGGCTGAGCGGGTGATCCACGTTGTCGTGGATCGAAAAGGGCATTTTGGTGTTGGCGCCATACACCGAACTGGAAGAGGCAAAGAC
>Ga0070734_10003596_pt1 | contig 15940 bp, 17 predicted proteins | sample Coa_R1_8_FD_66444 | JGI IMG/M metagenome (GOLD analysis project Ga0070734, IMG submission 66444) | Surface soil microbial communities from Centralia Pennsylvania, which are recovering from an underground coalmine fire - Coalmine... | ecosystem: Environmental > Terrestrial > Soil > Unclassified ...
CCCGGTCACCAGCACGATGGGGATCTCTTTGGTATCTTCATCCCGCTTCAATGCCGAAAGCACCTCGAACCCGTCTAGCCCCGGCATATTGATATCCAGCACCACTAGATCCGGTAACCAATCGCGCGTCACTTCCACCGCTTTCCGCCCATCCGCAACCGCCCGGAATATCATCGCCTGGCTCCGCAGCATCCACTTGAACAACTCGTGATAGGAAGGATCGTCATCCGCCAGCAGCACACTATACGCCCGCCCCGTCCGCGACCGGCGCGGTCCTGTGTGACGCTGCAGCGCCAGTGTCGCGCGAGTCAGCAGCTCATGCGGCGTGCCGGGGTAAAAAAACCAGTCGAAGGCAGCGATCTTAATCCAGTGGGCATAGCGCCTCAAGGAGTCCTGAGTGATACCGGCGATCACCGGCTTCGGAAAATTCTCTACTCGAAGCGGCCGCAGTTCATCCACCACCACCAGCACCACATCGGAACGCCGCACCGCGAGCGGAAGTCCTTGCGCGCGAAAGCACTGGCAGGACGCCCCCGCGTCAGAGAACACCTGCATCAGCCGGGCCTCGTCCTCCGGCCGAAATCCCGCGAGCGCTACCCGCCGCGCAATGAGTGGCGCGAACACAGCGTCGGTGGGATCCAGATGGTTCGGCACGCCTGACGTATCGGCATCCTTGAAGTGAGAAATAGTCGGGCGTTGCCGAACCATTCTTTGTGCCGATCTTTGTCCAGAGCCGAATCTTCCTTCTTCTGGCCGCCTGCTCCGTCACCGCCGCCGCGCAAAGCCACGCGGAGTATGCCGGAGGGACCTCCTCGCAATTCGGCGTGGGATCGGGCGGATCGATCGAGGTCAACGACGACCATTTCTTCGCCTTCTACTCCAAGAAAGCCCAGGTGCGCGTTCCGTACGACCACATCAATCTGGTGGAGTATGGCCAGCAGGTGAGCCGTCGCATCGCCCTGGCCATCGTCATCTCGCCGCTGGTCCTGTTGAGTAAGTCGCGCAAACATTTCCTGACGGTGGGCTACACCGACGACGCGGGACGCCAGCAAGCCCTGGTCTTCCGGATCGATAAAGGAGACATTCGAGCCACGCTGGTGAGCCTCGAAGCGCGCACCGGACTCAAAGTCCAATATCAGGACGAAGAAGCGCGCAAGGCAGGTAAAGGATGAAACAGCTACTCTTATTGTTCTTGGTGATACCGGCGTTGGCGCAAGAAGATCTGTCGCCGCAGTTGCTCACCATCAAGCGCGTCTACGTCGACCGCCTGACGGGCGGAGACACGGCCGCCCAGATGCGCGACCTTCTCATCACCAGCCTGCAAGGCTCCAAGCTGTTTGTCGTGACGGAGAACCAAGACCGGGCCGACGTGTTCTTGCGAGGCGCGGCCGAAGATCTGATCTACACCGACACGTTCGATACCTCCGACAGCCTCGATATCCGCAGCGGAGTCAGCGCCAGCACCCGCCCCGGCCGCATCACCACCAGCGCAGGCACCACCACCAGCCCGGATACCAGCCACTCTTTGAACTTGAGCGCGGGCGAGCGGGAGTCCAGCAACATCAAGGAACGTCGTCACGAAGCGTTAGCCACCGTGCGCCTGGTGAACAAGGATGGAGACGTGATCTGGTCGACGACTCAGGAAAGCAATGGAGCCAAGTTCCGAGGCGCCAGCGCCGACGTCGCCGAAAAAATCACCCGCCAGCTTACGAGTGATGTCGAGCGCTTGCGAAAGCCGAAGCCGCCGCAGTAATGTCCCACAGCCTTTAAAGTTACGCGCCCGCATGGCGTTTCAGAATCTGGAGCAGGTTCTGCGAAAACGCCGACCTTGCCAGCACTGTGTTGCATCCTGCCTCCTGCGCCTGATGCTTCAGATCCACCTGAATATGCGACAGGTAGCCCAGCAAGTTGATCCTCCGCGTCTCCTCGTCCGCCTTCAGTTTTTGGATTAACTTCACGGGATCAATCCCCTGATAATTCAGGTCAATGACAATCAGCGCCGGCTTGGCCTTTGCCTTGTCGAACACGTCGACTTCGCTCTTCACGAAATCCACGGGCAGCCCCGCTCGTTTCGCGGACTCATTGATTTTGACGGTGAAGAGCAGGTCTTCAAGCACAGCGACGATTCTGGTGTTGGCCATGAAAAAAGTTGTGGAAAATCGCGGGGGAGCGACTCGATCTTACCACGTGAACGTTTACAATAGGCGAGTACCTTAGGCCCTCCTCCCCCCGCCCGAGTACAGCAAATTCCTGTACGATGAGCGAGCGTTGCGAAGTCCATCGGTTCCCTCAGGCGGTGCTGGCCGCTGAGGCATGCGCGAAACACATTCTCCAGCGTCTCGAAGCCGCAATCCTGGAGCGGGGCACCGCGACTCTCGCCATCTCCGGCGGTTCCTCGCCGAAGCCGATGTTCCAGAATTTTGCCCACGTGGCCTTCCCCTGGGATCGCGTGCACCTGTTCTGGGTGGATGAGCGCGGCGTCCCTCCCACCGACTCGCAGAGCAATTTCAAGCTGGCCTTCGACAACTGGCTGGACGCGGGAAAGTTCCCGCCCTCGAACATTCACCGCATCCAAGCGGAGTTGAAGCCCGAGGAGGCCGCGCGCCTCTACCGCAATGAGATCCGCCGTCATTTCGACCTTCCCGCCGGCGGGCTGCCACACTTCGACGTGATCCACCGCGGCATCGGGCCGGAAGGCCACACCGCCAGTCTGTTTCCCGGCGAGCCGCTGATTCAGGATCACACCACGATCGCGGCGGAAGTGTGGGTGGAGAAGATGCATCAATGGCGCATCACGCTGTTGCCCGGAACGCTCGAAGCCGCGCGCCGGACCGTCATGCTCGTGGCCGGCGCGGATAAGACGGAGGTAGTGCGTACGGTGATCGAAGGCGCATATGAGCCGGATCAGTACCCGGCGCAGATTGCCTCGCGCGGCAAGTCGGCCGCGTGGTTTATGGATGACGCCGCGGCTGCTGGTTTGTCCAAGGACTTATCGGCATGATCTCGCGCCGAACGATGCTGCCCATGCTCAGCCTGGCGCCTCTCAGCCGCGCCCTGGCCGACAACAGTGCCCCGCCCGTCACCACACGGCTCCTGTTCGGTGGCGACGTGATGCTGTCGCGATACGTCGGAACGGTGGCGCGCGATCAGCACGATCCCGCATTTCCGCTGCGCGATCTCGCGCCGGTGCTTGCCGCGGCCGATCTCGCCTTCGTCAATCTCGAGTCGCCCTTCTCCGACCGCGGCCGTCCCATCGAAGCCGGCATGGTGTTCAAGGCCGAACCCGAAATGATCGATGCGCTGGAAGTGGCCGGCATCGATATTGTTTCCACCGCCAACAATCACGCGCGCGACTGCGGCGGCTACGGCGTCGGCTACACTCTCGAATGGCTTTCGCGCCACAAGATCGCGGTGGTCGGCACGGCTGCCACCTACGAAGATGCGCACGCCGGAACCATCCTGACTCGCAACGGAATTCGCTTCGGCTTTTTGGCCTACACTTACGATCAGTCCAACGGAAACCACCCCGACATTGACGACCGTGTGGCCACCATGGACCCTGCCGCAATGCCTCGCGATGTCGCGAGTATGCGCAAGCGCGCCGATATCGTGATAGTGTCGATGCACGCGGGATCGGAATATTCTCCAGTCCCCAACTGGCAGCAGAAGGCGTTTGCCCGCGCCGCCATCGATGCAGGCGCACTCATCGTCGCCGGCCACCATCCCCACGTCATGCAGCCGTGGGAACGGTACAAAGCCGGTGTGATCTTCTACTCGCTGGGCAACCTGGTGTTCGATCAGGTCCAGCGCGAAGACACACAGCACGGTCTGCTGGCCGAAGTGGTGTTCTCCGGCACAACCATGGCCCGAGCAGGCGTGATTCCGGTGGATATCGTGCGCACCGCGCCGCGGATCTCGTCGGCTACCTCGCGCGGGGCATCCATCGCCGCCCACAGCGGAGCATAATCAACCCGCTCCCGATCATCAAGAGAGTCGCGACTTCGGGAGTGTCGGGAGGATCGCTTGGTCCGCTCCCGCCGGATGAACCGATCTCGAGGCTATCGATGAACAGGTTCGATACGTTGTCCTCGGTGGCGATGGTGAACGTCGTAAAGGGCGAGTCGCTCTGAAAGCCAAAGAAGCTCGGGGATGTACTGCTGCTTTCAAGGTTCTGGGTGAAGCAATTGGCGGTGCTCGTGGAGCAGCCCGCTCCCGTATTTGACACGGTTATCTGAAACTCATTGAATGCCTGGAGACCCACGTCCAGGCTTACCGAGGTGACGGCGGCAGGAAGCGTAATCGTGAGCGTGCAACCGGAACTGGAGCTGCAGTGGTTCGCCTCAAGCGTACTCCCCGTGGGCCAGCCGGTCGGGGACGCGACGCCCACCAAGCCTGTCACATCCGTGAAAGTAGCCAACGTCGTTGGATCAGTGTAACTCGTGCCGTCGCTCCCCGTAGGAAACGTGATGTTTTGAAACGTCTGCCCTGACGTAGCACTCGTGAACGTCGGCAGATCGCTATAGCTCACGAGCGTCGCCGATGCCGGAATCGCCCCGCTCGCCAGCAGCAGCGCCGAAATAAGAAATCTTTGCGTGAACACGTAAAGTCCCTCCTTGAAAAAAAGCGCACCTCGCCCAAGGCTGGGCGAGCCTCACCTAAATCGATGAGCCGATTTGGGATCTTTTGCTTTCCATACTGGTAGGCAAAAGGCGGAGTTTCTCTTCAGAGGGAAAATACGTAGTGCTACATCGTGGGGCAGGCCATCGGGTTTAGTGGCCTGCCATCCCGCAGGGCCTAGAAAATCTCGAGATCCGGCTCAATCTGAGTGAGCCCCGGCTTGTTGAGAGCCGCCAGATGAGCTTTGACCTGCTCGATGTCGGCGGCGTTCGGATCCAGCTCGACGTATTTGGAAATGTGCGCAATCGCGCCAGCCGAGTCGCCTTTGGCTTCAAGAATCCGGCCTAGCACGTACTCCGAGCGATGGTGGATTTTGTCCTCGGCAATCGCTTTTTCGGCGGCAGCCTTGGCTCCGTCCAGATCCTTCAACCAATATTTCGCCACCGCCTGATGCAGGTAAATATCCGGGAACGCTTTCTTGGTATCGGCCTTAATCATGGCGTCGGCGCCCTTCGCCGCGCCATCCCAATCCTTGGCCTTGATGCACACCCGCGTGACTCCTAAATACGGCGCGAGCGCTTTCGGATCTACCTCAATCGCATGCTGGTACGCGTCCTTGGCTTGCGGAAAATGGTCTTGCTTCTCCTCGATCAGTCCGAGCACGTTCCAGCCCTGCTCGAACTTGGGAGCAGCCTGGACCGCGGCCTGAAGCTGGCGCGATACTTCCGGGAGATTCTGCGCATCCAGAGCCTTGATCGCCGCTCGCCAGGAAGGCGCGGCTTTCGACGGGATATTGTCGTTGGAAAGCTGGATCGTGTCGGGATCGCCTTCCGAACGCGTCAGCACCAGCGGAGCAAGGTTTGGATCGCTATAGGAATTGAGAGCGGAGATATTGATCTCGGTCGATGTATATCCCTTCAGCGTGGCGCGAAGCGAGCACTGCCGCGTCAGCATAGGGTCTACTTCCATCCGCCAAATATACGCTCCGGTTTTCTTATCGGTGAGAGGTCCTGGGGCCGAACCGTAGGTGTCGCTGCAAATTCGCTCAATTCCGACGCTCTGCGGCGGAGGTGAACCGTCCTGCATGGTCACCTTTCCCTTAAGAATCAGTTGATAAGTGTCCGCATCGGCCGGCACGATGAAACAAAAGAGGCCCGCGATAAGGCAGACGCCGGGAATTAAGCGTTTGGAATCCATAAACCCTCCTTAGTTACACGCCCAATGTATATCAATAGCTGGAAACTCGCAAGCCAACTTGGCCCCTCGTTTGGAGGGTCAGGCAGCCCGCTCGATAGACGCACAATCGGCCTTAAGATTGCGCGACAATTAGACGATAGCGTTAGTGAGGAACTTGACCTACGTCCTTGACTAAACTCAAGTCGCTCGTGCATCTGGCACTCGACACCTCCCTCCGCCCGGAGGCTCGCACCGGCACGCAGCGATTCGGGATACCTCACACCTTCAACGAAGCTCTCGCGCTTCCGGATGCGCTTCTGGCGGTCGTCCAAGCCATGGCGCGTATTTTCCTGGGCTGTCTGGTGTTCGCGATATGGGGCACGCTGGCAATGTGGCTGTGGAGTGAGATCTCGAACGTGTTCTTGCGTTTTCTGGTACTGGTGCCCGTACTGGTCCTCTTCCTTGTCTCTTTCGTGGCGCTGATGGCTGGGATCTCGACGATGACCAAGGCCGTCAGCCTAAGGCGATCCTCTTAAAACGTCACCGAATCGTAATTTGTCTGTAACGTAGATCCCGTAGTCTACTGGTTCGCTTCAACATGTCACTCCACAAGGAGGTCAAGTGAACCTATTCGGCGAGACTTTGACCATCGGCAGCGGTATCTTTCTCCTGCTCGCTCTCGGCATGGCCCTGAGCTTCGAATTCGTGAACGGATTTCATGACACGGCCAACGCCGTCGCGACTGTCATCTACACTCACACACTCAAACCCAACTATGCCGTGGTCTGGTCCGGCTGTTGGAATTTAATCGGAGTCTTGGTATCGAGCGGAGGTGTAGCGTTCGGAGTACTCGCCCTGCTTCCCGTTGAACTGGTGCTCAACGTGGGATCCGGCGCCGGCTTTGCGATGGTCTTCGCTCTGCTCCTCTCCGCGATCATCTGGAATCTGGGAACGTGGTATCTCGGCTTGCCTGCCTCCAGTTCCCATTCGCTACTGGGTTCGATCATGGGCGTCGGCCTGGCGAACTCAATGATGGCCGGCGGACGCGAATTCGGCGAAGGTGTGAACTGGGCCAAGGCATCCGAAGTCGGAACCACGCTTCTGGTTTCACCGGTTGTCGGTTTCGTCTGCGCCGCGATCCTGCTGCTGTTATGCAAGCTGCTGATCAAACGGCAGGACCTTTATCAAGCTCCCGAGAAGGACACTGCCCCACCCATGTGGATTCGCATATTGCTGATGCTCACCTGCACCGGCGTCAGCTACGGGCACGGCTCGAATGACGGCCAAAAGGGCATGGGACTCATCATGCTGATCCTGATCGGGATTCTGCCCACTACCTACGCGGTTGATACGGGAACCACGCAAGCCTCGATTCAAGACCTGGCGCGGACGTCGCAGGAGATCATAAGCCATATGGACCTCCATGCGCCCGGCGTCGCGATGGCGGGATATCAAGTCGCCGCCGATGAGCTGTCGTCCTATCTCAAAACCTCCGGCGTCGCCACGGACCGAACCTTCGCGGCCATCGGCGCCAAATGCGGCGAGATCAATGAGCTGCTGCTCCGCACCAAGACCACTTTGGGCGACCTGAGCCCGGGCGACCGCAAGCTCCTCCGGGGCGATCTGTATCTGACGTCTGAGTCTCTCGCCAAGCTGGTGAAACAGAAGAAGCTCACCGACCCCACCGAACAAAAGGCGGCCTCCACGCTTCACGCGCACATGGACAAACTGACCAAGTTCATCCCTGTGTGGGTAAAATTCGCCGTCGCACTCGCCCTGGGACTGGGCACCATGATCGGCTGGAAACGAATCGTCGTGACCGTGGGCGAGAAGATCGGAAAGACGCACCTCACCTACGCGCAGGGCGCGGCAGCGGAGTTGGTTGCGGCGGCCACGGTTATCGGCGCGTCGCAGTATAACCTGCCGGTGAGCACCACTCACGTGCTTTCATCCGGCGTCGCGGGCACCATGGCGGCCAACCGCTCGGGCCTGCAAATGGAGACGCTCCGAAATCTTCTGATGGCCTGGGTGCTGACCCTGCCGATCACCGTGCTCCTCGGAGCGGGAATCTTCGCTTTCGTGCTGAACGTGCTGATTCGCCTCGGCATTAACTAGCAGTTCATCGTATTGCCCGTACACTCTGGAGAAAACTGTTTCCCAGGAGCGGGTCATTGCGTCTTCGCGAGCGGCTTTCGCCATTCGCTCTCGCAGCGTCGGGTGGGTTCGCAGTTCCGCCACCGCTTGCGTGAACGTTTGAATATCCCTGGCGATGTATCCATTGCGTTGCGGCTGGACCAGAAACTTCGGCCCGCCGCTGCCACCGACCACGGCCGGCACACCCGAGGCCATCGCCTCCAGAACCACGTTTCCGAACGTGTCGGTCTCGGAGGGAAAAACAAACACGTCCATATTGGCGTAGGCTTCGGCCAGAGATTCGCCCGAAAGTACGCCTGGGAGAGTAGCGCGGTGCAGGTTGCGCGCCAGCCAGGCTCGCTCTGAGCCATCACCGACAATCACGAAGCGGCAGTCGTGAATTCCGGCCGCTCGCAGCGATCGTTCCAAATCGGCCAGCATTCTCACGTTCTTTTCGGGTGAAAGCCGGCCCACGAAGCCGATCACGAACTCATCTCCGCGGCGCGTTCGACGTTCGGGAGTGAAGAGACTCGTATCGATGCCGCGTTGCATCAGATGCGTGGGTCTGCCGGTGCCGACACTGAGCATCCGCACGAGCTCCGGATTTGGAGCAAACAAGAGCTGCGCCAAGCGGTAGAACCGAATCGTCCAATAGAGAGTTCCCCGCTCCGCCAGCTCGACGCACCGTTCCCGCAATCGCGGCGAAAGCCACGCCAGCTTGCGATCCAGCCGGCGAGCCGCGAATTCGTGCAGGTTCGTGTGCCAGGACGCGACCAGCGGAACCTTCAGCTCATACGCCAGCATCGCGCCCAGTATCCCCACGTGGCTCGGACCGGTGACATGAATCAGACTGGGCCGAAACCCGCGCAGCTGCCTGCCCAGACGCGACCGATGCCTGAAGAACAGCAGGTCAAAGGCGAGATCGCGCTCCAACTCCAGCACCCAAGGACTATTCACAAGCTCGAACGATTCAAACTCGCCGTCCTTCGAATAGCGCGTTTCAAGGCCCGTATGAACGCAGAAGAACGGGTAATCCCGATCGGCGGCAAACCGGGCGAACTCGCGGCTTGTGAGTGCGACTCCGTTGACCTCGTGAAAACTGTCGCTGAAAAACGCGACACGAGGAGGCGTCACGACACAACCTCTTCCCGCCGCGCGAGGGCCAGGCGTAGGGCCTGTTTGAAGTGCGGATGCCGGAGCAAACCGATGCCTCCCACGAACAGCCGCACCGCGAGTGGCTCGTCTTTGCCCCAAAGCTCCGCCAAGGACCGTATGACACCGTCCGGGCACTCGTAGAAGACCCGGTCGCTCCAGTGCCGCCAGCCCAATGCGTGGTTTTCGTGCCGGCCGAGAATATCTTCAATGCTTTGCACAATCCGGACCGCGTAGGCTTCCCGGTATTGCTTGGTGACCAGAACATCGCTATAGCCATCGCGGATCTCATCCACAAACTCGGCAAAGCTCGCCGCGTTGGTCAGATTCAGCAGCGCATTCGGCTCCAGTGCGTGCCTGTCTCCGCCCGAGATCATCGGCTTTTCAAAGCGCTTGGCCAAATCGAAGACCGTGCGATTCTCCTTCCACGGCCGCAATCCGTTCAATTCGAAGGCATGGATAAATTGTCCGTGGATTTCGACAAACTGCCGCGCCAGAGCGCGATGAGCCTCTTCGCCAATTCCTTTCTCGTCCCAGTGCGGATGATTGAAGACGACCAAGGAAGCCGGATCGGCGGCGACATATTGCAACAAGGCTCCAAGCCTGGCCGACGGCCGCGTGGTGAACGCGGCCAAATCTCGCATCGTCTGACGCGCCAGGTTGGGGTCGAGATTGTGGATACCCAAATGGAAGAAGGTATGCCCGTAAGGGACCGTCCACTCCACCGAAACGGGAGTTTCGCGGCACTCCTCCAGAACCGAGAGCGCCAGGGGGCCCTCGATATCGTCATGGTCCGTCAGAGAGACCTGAGCGTTCCAGCCGAAGTGATCCTCAATGCGTTTGGATTCGAGCAGCCATGCGTCATGCGGAGCGAGCGGCGGCGTCCACCACGCGCGCGAAAGATCGAGCGCGCTCCCGTGAATGGCTTGGTATCGCGCCTCGCCGCGTTCGAGCGCGACGCGCAACGGCGCGACCCGCTTCGCGAGGCGGTAAACGAAATCCAGCCGCTCGCGGGAGTGCAGCGTGTGCCCGTGAAGAGATACTGCCGTCCGAAAACGCCGCCGCGCGAAATGATCGGGTTCAAAGAAAAGGTTGGTGGAAGTCATGCTCGCTCCTGTGAAAAAGGTTCGTGCTCGAACACAAGCCGGAGAAAACTCTTGGGTCGAAATTCGATGCGGACGGGAAGAGCCTTCAACGAATCGACCCGGTTTGCGTCAAACCAGGCCCTAAATTCAAACTCGTGTGAAGAACCCTGTTCCGCGATCCAGCCGGTCAGTTTGTGATCCGCCAGCCGCGTCCGCAACCGGTACAGCTTCGCGTTGTGAATGAAGGTGCATCGCCTGGTTTCATCCCCGGCCAACACCGCGGCCCGAACCGCGTAGAGGAAGGTGGGAAACGCGCTGGCCCGCTCCTCACCCAGCGAAACCTCGGTCGCCGGGGAGACGCGACCCCGAAGCTCCTCCAACAATTGCGCGGCATTCGACCAGGTGTAGCGGGCCGACGCGATCAGCCGGTCTACCGCCGACGAATATTCCGCCCGAGTAGCTTTACCATGCGCCACGGTGAGGGACAGGGCGCGAGATGGGTCCGTGAACGCTTTCCGCGCCTGCTCGAAATTCTTCTCCGCGGAGGAAGTCATGAAACTGAGGTAGGCGCTTTCCGTAATCGCGGCGCCCTCCTCGCGAACTACCTCCTCGGTCATCCCGAAACGATTGAAGCCTCTCAACCGCTCCGGCCAGGAACCTCCGGAAAACTGGATGACCGTAGTGCGCGACCCTCCGGAGACCGTCTGCTCCACCGCGAAGCAGGCCCCGCCGGCGTTGTCCTTTGAGAACAGAGGTAGGGAGAGAATTTCGACGGTGGCATGGACGCGATAGCGGCGGGAATCGCTCGAGGGGGCGGCGAACGCTGCCGCCGCAAAACCTAAAAAACTGCGCCGCGTGAACATGCTCTAGCATGCAGGCAGCCACGGCAACAGACGATCTCAGATTCGTAAAAAGTTAATGAAACAATCTAGCCCTAAAATGTTTTAAACTTGGCGAGCTTTGCGTCTTCGCGAGAAAAGATACAGCCCACGAACCCCACGATCAGTCCCGGCAGCCTTCGCAAATCCTCGCCCACCGAGCCGGCGCCCGCGCCGACCACTAGTGCGCCGCGCCGCATGGCGTACAGGTTGAAGAGCGTTGACAAAGCCGTGAAACTGACCGAAGCGATCAGGCTTCCGGCGATTCGAGGCGTGCCCCGGAGCAGATGGATGCACAGCTCAACCGAGTGCGAAACCGCCGGAAGCCCGATCATGACGATCAGGCCCGCCGCCCAAGCCGGCTCCGCTTCCCCGAACGCCTGCGTGATCGCGCCGTAGAATCCCGCCGTCACGCCGCGATAGAGAAACTCGGCCAGCATCGCTCCCAACGCTGCCTGCCGTCCCGCGGGGAGATTCACGCAAAAGAAAATCCCCGCGCGCAATGCCGAGCTGAAGGCCGCCGACTTCCAGTTCCACCGCCGGATCAGCAGGTCGCCCGGCCGCTTCCGGAGCTCCCGAAGAACCTCAAGCGCGGTCATAGCGAAGCGTGAGCAGAGCCCCCGACGCCGCGAGAATGTTCGCGCCGATCACCGGATGGGAATGAATGAGAATCCCGTATCCCAGCCACAGCAAAGCGGAGACCGCCTGAACCATCCGCAGCACACGCGGCCGTTTGCACAAATAAGAAGACGTAAACGTCGCCGTCGCCAGCCAGCCAATCCAATCGCTCATTGCTGCTCCTTCTTAAACTCGGAATAAAACATAATTTAGCAGACATGTTGTAACAGTCCGATGGCAATTGTGTATTACCTCAAGTACGTTTCGCCGCTTTGTTTCAATTCGGTAACAGGGCTGCGCCGGGCGCCTTAACTGCTACGTAACCCCAATGTGATAAGACAGTTGTTAAGAGAATATGCACTCCCATACGGAAACTGCGGCGGCCCCGGGCCACAGTGAGCCGATTCCCGGCCTGGACGACGCGCGGCTCTTCTGCAATCGCGAAGTCAGTCTGCTGGCGTTTCAGAAGCGCGTTCTGGAGGAAGCCAGAGACATAGCCAACCCCCTTCTCGAACGCGTCGGCTTTCTCTCCATCTTCGGTTCGAACCTGGACGAAATGTTCATGGTGCGAGTTGCGGTCATCAAGCAGAAAGTCCGCTCCCGGGTGCAGGAGCCCGGTATCGACGGCCTCACGGGAGCGGAGTTGCTGGAGGCGATTCGTTCCGGGGTCATTCAGTTATTTGACGACGCCTACACCTGCTTGCGCGAAAGCATCCGGCCCGCGCTCAGCAAGGCGGGCATCCGCCTGCTCGACTATGCGGACCTGGACGACGCCTCGCGCGCTGCCGTGGACGAATACTTTCATCAAACTGTTTTTCCGGTTTTAACGCCTTTGGCCTTCGATACGGGACGGCCGTTTCCGCACATCTCCAACCTCAGTTTGAATCTCGCGGTCGTCGTGAAGGACGCGCATGGCCTCGAGAATTTCGCGCGTGTAAAGATCCCGAATACCCTGCCGCAGCTCGTCCGCGTCCCTGCCCCTCCGGGAGAAGACGAACCCTCCGTGTCCTTCGTTTGGTTGGAGCAGTTAATCGCCGCCAATCTGAAAGCTCTCTTCCCCGGTCTCGAAATCATCGAAGCCCATCCCTTCCATGTAACACGCGATGCCGAAGTGGCGATTCAGGAGCTCGAAAGCGACGACCTGCTCGAGACCATCGAAGAAGCCGTCTGGCGTCGAAGGTTTCGCGCCGTGGTTCGCCTTCAGGCCGACACACGCATTCCGTCCGCCATTCTTAAGATTCTGACCGACGAGCTTGAAGTGTGCCCCGGCGATGTTTATTTAGTCGATGGTCCGCTCGATTTGAGCCGGCTGCGGCAGCTCAGCTCGCTTGACCGGCCCGATCTCAAATACAAGCCGTTCTCACCCCACACACCGCTAGAGTTCCAAACCAAGAGCAAGGAAGATATCTTCGCCGTGATACGCCGCGAAGACATTTTGCTGCACCACCCGTTTGAATCTTTCCAGCCGGTCGTCGAATTCATCCGCAGCGCCGCACACGATCCCGACGTGCTGGCCATCAAGATGACGCTTTACCGCGTCGGGCGAAACTCGCCCATTGTCCAGGCGTTACTCGAAGGCATCGAGGAAGGCAAGCAGGTTTCGGTTCTGCTCGAACTCAAAGCCCGCTTCGACGAGGAAAGCAATATCGAGTGGGCCAAGGCTCTGGAACGGGAAGGCGTGCATGTCATCTATGGATTGGTCGGACTGAAGGTCCATTCCAAAATCGCTCTGGTGGTCCGCCGCGAGGGTGACTTCATCCGGCGCTACATTCACCTGGGAACCGGCAATTACAACCCGTTTACCGCGCGCATCTATACCGACCTCAGTCTTTTCACTTGCGATGAACAAATAGGAGCGGATGCCACGGATTTGTTTAATTACCTCACCGGCTACTCCGCCAAGACCTCATTCCGCAAACTGTTGGTCGCGCCCGTCAGCCTGCGCCAAGGCCTCGAAGACTTGATCCGCCGTGAGATCGACCGCGCCCAAAAAGGCGAACCGGGCCATCTCATTTTCAAGATGAACGCGCTCGAAGACCCGGAGATGATTAAGCTGCTCTACCGCGCGTCGCAGGCGGGAATTCGAGTCGACTTGCTCGTTCGCGGCCTGTGCTGTCTGCGTCCGGGCGTGCCCGGGATCAGCGATAACATCCGTGTCTCGAGCGTGATAGGCCGCTTTTTGGAACACGCCCGAATCTACTACTTTCGCAACGGCGGGAAGGAACAGGTATACGTTGGCAGCGCTGACTTAATGCCGCGCAACTTGAATCGGCGGGTCGAAATCGTATTTCCGGTGGAGGACCCCAAGCTGGTTCGCAGGATCAAGGACGATATCTTGGAAGTCTATTTGTCGGATAACGTAAACGCGTATCGCATGCAGCCCGACGGCTCCTACCGGCGCGCCTCGCGCAGCGAAACCGTGGGAGGAATCGACAGCCACCAGCGTTCCATGAATCCAAGAGCCGGCTCTCAGTGGTAAGGCCGCCCCGCGCCATCACAGAGCGGCCCGCCCCTAATTATTACTTGTGCCCGTGCTCCTGCACGTGGTGCTTGCTCGCCTCGTCGGCATGATGCGAGGCATGGGTCTGATGCCCGTGAGCTGCGTGGGCATGGTGCGCGGCCTTTTCATGATTGCCCCTTTCATGATGGTCCGCCGCGGCCAGGTGATGCTTGGCCGCATGCTCGTGGTGTTCGGCTGCCTTTCGATGGTGCTCGGTTGCTTCTTTCGACATGGAAATCTCCTTCTGTCGATGCTAACTGCGAATTGTGACGCCCCGATCACACCGCCATGAACTCCGCATTTAGATTCGGCGTTGCGCTGCTTTCAACGCTGACTTTCGCCCGTGCCGCGGAGCTGAAGGCCGACACCATCGCAGCCTTCAACCAATACATCGCCGACACCGAAGCCCGGCTCGAACCCCAATTCCACGGCGCCGGGTTCCTCTGGTCGGATGGATCCGCCGAAGCGCGCAAAACGACGCAACAAGGCGCCATCGCGATTCACCCCCAGCGCGGCAACGGCACCACACCCGTCAAAGGCGGTTTGATTGAAGACTGGCTGGGAGCCGTCTTCGTGCCTCACGCGCGCCTGCAGGAAGTGCTTGCCCTGGCGCAAGACTACGATCGTCACGGCGAAGTCTACAAGCCCGACCTTCAGGACACCCACTTGCTCTCGCGCAACGGCGAAGATTTCCACATGCGCATGCGCGTCTTCAAAACCAAATTCTTTCTGACCGCGGTCTTCAACGTGGAACGCGACATTCATTTCACGGCGCTCGACGACAAGCACGAATACAGCCGCTCCTACAGCCAGCGCATCGCCGAAGTAAGCGATCCCGGCAAACCCGGCGAGCGCGAGTTGCCCGTCGGCCAGGATCGCGGCCTGCTCTGGCGTCTCTACGCCTACTGGTTTTACGAGGAACGCGACGGCGGCGTATACATCACTTGCGAGTCTATTACCCTGACGCGGGATTTGCCCTTCGCGCTGCGCGCCATGTTCGGACCGATCATTCAGGATCTGCCGGGCGAATCCGTGCACACCGGCCTGGACCAGACGAGACGGGCCATCCTATCCGGAATCAAAAAGCCTTAGAATTGTTTTAGCCGCCTCCCCCGCGGGATCGTTCCGGAAACGACTCTAAGGAGAACCATGAGGCGAATATCGTTTATCGTCTGCCTGCTGTTGGCGCTGGCGCGGCCGGGCGCGGCCCAGGCCGTGGATCAAACCACGCGCGATCTGATCCAAAGCCTCCTCACGCGAATTGACACGCTGGAGAAGCGCGTCTCGGAACTCGAGCAGGGCACGCCGCCGCGCACGGCAGCCTCGGTCGTTCCAACGCCGGCGCCCGCGGCAGCGGCCGCACCAGCGAACGCGCAAACGGCGAGCGTCGTGGCCCACATGAATCACGACCAGGCGCCCGCGCCGGACGAAGCGCAGCCCAGCTATCCTTCTCTCAAAATCTCCGGCTTCGGCGATATCGATTATTCCGGCACCGATCTGCATGGAGCAAACGGAGGCTTCCAGCCCCAAACCCTCCTCGCGCCGCATAGCGGATTTGAGGAAGGCCAATTCGTGTTGCATCTCAGTTCGGCGCTCTCGCCCAAAGTGACCGTGTTCAGCGAACTGAGCCTCACCGCCAGATCCGACGCCGGCACGGGAACCCCTCCCGCGCCGGGCTTCAACATCGAACTCGAGCGCCTGATCGTGCGGTACGATCTGAACGACTATTTCAAGCTCTCCTTCGGCCGCTACCACACGCCCATCAACTACTGGAATACCGC
>Ga0070734_10003598_pt1 | contig 15933 bp, 9 predicted proteins | sample Coa_R1_8_FD_66444 | JGI IMG/M metagenome (GOLD analysis project Ga0070734, IMG submission 66444) | Surface soil microbial communities from Centralia Pennsylvania, which are recovering from an underground coalmine fire - Coalmine... | ecosystem: Environmental > Terrestrial > Soil > Unclassified ...
TCGAAGATGGGCATCTCCACGCTGCAGAGCTATCGCGGCGCGCAGGTTTTCGAAGCCATCGGCTTGAACAAATCGCTGGTAGACCAGTACTTCACTGGTACGGCATCGCGTATAGAAGGCGTTGGCCTGGATGTGCTGGCGCGCGAGGCGGCGATGAAGCACGAACATGCCTACCGCCGTACCACGGAATCGGAGACCGAGCTTCAAATCGGCGGCGACTATCAGTACCGCATTGGCGGCGAATATCACCTGATCAATCCGGACACCATCCACAAGCTCCAGCGCGCGGTCCGTGAGAACCGGTATGACACGTTTCAGGAATTTACAGACCTAATCGACAAACAGAATGAGGCGCTGTGCACGCTGCGCGGCCTCATGGATTTCCGGTCGGCCAAGGACGCGGGAACCAAACCGGTGCCCCTTGAAGAGGTTCAACCGGCCAGTGAAATCGTGAAGCGCTTCGCGACCGGCGCGATGTCGTTCGGGTCCATCAGCAAGGAAGCCCACGAGACCCTGGCGATCGCGATGAACCGCATGGGCGGCAAATCCAACACCGGCGAAGGCGGCGAGGACGAAGAGCGTTTCCTGCCCGACGCCAATGGCGACTTGCGCCGGAGTTCAATCAAACAGGTGGCTTCAGGCCGCTTCGGTGTCACGGTCAATTACCTGGTGAACGCGGACGACCTGCAAATCAAGATCGCACAGGGCGCCAAGCCCGGCGAGGGAGGTCAGCTCCCCGGACACAAAGTAGATGAAGTGATCGCACGTGTGCGTCACTCGACGGCCGGGGTGCCGTTGATCTCCCCGCCGCCGCATCACGACATTTATTCGATCGAAGATCTCGCGCAGTTAATTTATGATCTGAAGAACGTCAATCCCCAGGCGCGTATTTCAGTGAAGCTGGTGGCCGAAGTCGGCGTGGGCACGGTCGCGGCGGGCGTCGCCAAGGCGCATGCGGACACCGTGCTGATCAGCGGACACGATGGCGGCACGGGAGCGAGTCCTTTGACTTCACTCCGTCACGCCGGCATCCCATGGGAGTTGGGTCTGGCGGAAACGCAGCAGGTGCTGGTGCTCAACGATCTGCGCAGCCGCATTGTGGTGCAAACGGATGGCAAGCTCCAGACCGGACGCGACGTTGCGGTTGCGGCTCTGCTGGGCGCTGAGGAGTTTGGCTTTTCGACCATGCCGCTAGTGGCGATGGGCTGTATCATGATGCGCAAGTGTCATCTCAACACCTGTCCGGTCGGCATCGCCACGCAGGATCCGGTGCTGCGCAAGAAGTTTCACGGCACGCCGGAGAACGTGGTCAACTACTTCTTCTTCGTCGCCGAGCAGGTTCGGTCCATCATGGCCTCGATGGGTTTCCGCCGCATGGAAGACATGATCGGACGTGCGGACATGCTCGAGATGCGTCCCGCGGTGGATCATTGGAAAGCCCGCGGCCTGGATTATTCGCAATTGCTGTTCAATCCGGAAGCGCCTTCGCGCGTCGGCCGGCGCTGCATGATCGCGCAGGACCACGGCCTGGAGGCTGCGATGGATGCGAAGCTGATCGACTACGCAAGACCAGCGCTCGAACACGGGACTCCGGTGGAGTTCGTGCTTCCGATTCGAAACGTGGATCGGACCGTGGGTGCGATGCTCTCCGGCGAGATTGCGCGGCGTCATGGATCGAAGGGCCTGGAGCCGGAGACGATTCATTTCCGCTTCAACGGTTCTGCCGGGCAGAGCTTCGGTGCGTTTCTGGCGCGCGGCGTGACGCTCGAATTGGAGGGCGACGCGAACGATTACGTCGGCAAAGGTCTCTCCGGCGGCAAGATTATTGTGTATCCACCGCGCACTTCGTCGTTCCAGCCCGAGGAGAATATTCTGATTGGAAACGTGGTGTTGTACGGCGCCACCTCCGGGGAAGCATTCTTTAACGGCCGGGCGGGCGAGCGTTTCGCCGTACGCAATTCCGGCGCGACGGCGGTGGTCGAAGGCGTGGGTGACCACGGTTGCGAATACATGACCAAAGGCCTTGTAGTGGTGATTCACGATACCGGCAAGAACTTCGCTGCCGGCATGACCGGCGGAATCGCCTACGTGCTGGACGAAACCGGCGAGTTCCAAAACATCAAGTGCAACCGGGCCAGCGTGGATCTTGACCCGCTGCAGGAAAAAGACCGCGAGGAGTTGCGCTACTGGATCGCACGGCATGCCGAGGATACGGCCAGTCCTCGCGCGAACTGGATTCTGGAAAACTGGGACTCCATGCTTCCGAAGTTCGTGAAGGTCTTCCCGCACGAATACAAGCGCGTGCTGGGCATCCAGCGCAAGGCGGTGGCCTCACATGGGTAAGGTAACGGGTTTCCTGGAATACCAGCGCGAGATGCCAGAGCGCCGGCCGGTTGCCGAGCGCATCAACGATTGGTTCGAGGTCTATCAGGACTTCCCGCTCGAAAAGGTCCGGCAGCAAGGGGCCCGCTGCATGGATTGCGGCGTGCCGTTTTGCCATACCGGCTGCCCGCTGAACAACATCATTCCGGACTGGAACGACCTGGCGTTTCGCGAGCGATGGCGCGATGCCATCCGGGTGCTGCACTCGACTAACAATTTTCCGGAGTTTACCGGACGCATCTGCCCCGCGCCATGCGAGGCCGCTTGTGTGCTGGGGATTAACGAACCGCCCGTCACGATCAAAGTCATCGAGCGCACGATCGTCGATCACGCCTTTGAGCAAGGCTGGATTCATCCTGAGCCTCCCGCGAAGCGCACCGGCATGCGCGTGGCTGTAGTGGGATCCGGTCCGGCGGGACTCGCCGCCGCGCAGCAGTTAGCCCGCGCCGGCCACTGGGTGACGGTCTTCGAGAAGGCGGACCGCATCGGTGGCCTCCTACGTTACGGCATCCCCGACTTCAAGATGGAGAAGCGCCCCATCGATCGGCGCATCGAGCAGATGGAAGGCGAAGGCGTCGAGTTCGTCAAGAACGCCCACGTCGGAGAAAGCATTTCACTCGACGATCTGAAGCGCGATTTTCAGGCTGTGGTTCTGGCGATGGGGGCGGAGCAGCCGAGGGAACTCAGTTTGCCCGGGCGTGAGTTGAAGGGCATTCACTTTGCGATGGATTTTCTGCCGCAACAGAATCGGCGCGTCGCGGGGGATACAGAAGACCCGGCCCAAGCGATTCTGGCGACGGGGAAGCACGTCATCATCATCGGAGGCGGCGACACAGGTGCGGACTGTCTGGGAACATCGCACCGGCAGAGGGCTGCCTCGATCCATCAATTCGAAATCATGCCCATGCCGCCGGTGGAACGCTCGCCGCTGACACCGTGGCCTCTGTGGCCGCTGCAACTGCGTTCGGAGAGTTCACACGAAGAAGGCGGCAAGCGCGAGTGGGCCGTGAACACGACTCATTTTTCCGGCGACCAGCACGGAAATGTGAAGAAGCTGCACGCGGTTCGAGTGGGACCTCCGCCGAAATTCGAAAAGATTCCCGGCAGTGAATTCACGCTGGACGCAGACCTCGTGTTGCTCGCCATGGGTTTCACCGGGCCGGTTCGGTCCGGCCTGATCGAACAATCCGGTTTGAAGCTCGACGCGAGAGGCAACATCGCGGCCGACAATTACAAAACATCGATTCCGGGAGTCTTCGCTGCGGGCGACGCGCGCCGCGGGCAGTCGCTGGTGGTCTGGGCCATTGCCGAAGGCCGTAAGGCCGCCGCGGCAGTCGACGCGTTTCTGCGTGGCCAGGCTTCTGCAACATCAGCCTGAGCTGTCTCCGCGAATCACTCTCCTACTACACTGAATAGACCAAATGAAAATCAGCGGCCTCCTACTAATGCTCGCTGTGCCGGCGATTCTGTCGGCCCAGCCCTCGATTCAGCCCAAAGGCATCTTAAACGCCAGCGGTTACCAGAACCAACTTGCGCCGGATACGGTGTTCGTGATTTTTGGAAGCGCTATGGGTCCGGCGACGATCCAGACAGCTTCTGCCCCCTACCCGTCGTCTCTGGCCGGTACCTCGGTCACCTTCACGCCGCAGGCAGGCGGGACGCCTGTCACGGCCAAGATGGTCTACTCGGTGGCCACGCAAATCGCTGGCCTGTTGCCATCCTCGATCACGCCAGGTTCGTATGGCGTCACTGTCACGTATCAAAACCAGTCGAGCGCGAGCGAGACCGTGACGGTCGTGCCGCGCAGCCTGGGCATCGCGACCTCAAACAGCGGAGGAACGGGCGCGGCGCAAGCCACCATCGGCAACGTTAGTGGCGGCATCAGCCTGGCCCGCATGACGGCGGGAAACACCAGTTTCGGCGGCTACAACTGGACACTCACGCCGGCGCATCCCGGCGATACCGTCGTCTTGTGGGGCACGGGCGGCGGCGCCGATGCTGCCAACGATACGGGAGGCTCCAGTGGAGATCAGACTGCGGCGGGCAACTTCACGGTGAGCGTCGCCGGAAGCACTGTAGTGCCGTCGTATTCCGGGACGTCTTCCGGTTATTCAGGGCTGTGGCAGGTCAATTTCGTGGTGCCCTCGAACGCCGTGGCGGACTGCTTCGCTCCCGTCGTTGTCACGGGCGGGGGAGTTCAGAGTAATGCGGTGACGATCGCGATCGCCGCGACGGGCCAGGCCTCCTGTTCCACAACCATTTCACCCTCGACTCTTTCGAAGCTGGATAGCGGGACGGGCACCATTACGATGGCCGGTCTGATCCTGGGAGAAAACGACATCAGCGGATCCCTTCAGTATGTAGTAGGCGGCGTGATCAACCAGTACACCGTGGCCGAGTTTCTGATTCCCTTCAGCGGCCCGAAGGTGGACAAATGCACGATCCTGCACGAGCTCTATTCCGGCAAGGAACCCTCGGCCCCGGATGCCCAGCTCGATGCGGGCAGCATGACGTTCACAGGACCGGGTGCGTCGCTGGCCGTCCCCAAAGTTGAGGGGCTTTTATATAACGCCGCGCTCTCATCCGTAGCGGCCGGCGGCACCTACACCCTGACCGCGACGGGCGGGTCACAGGTTGCTCCGTTCAGCGTTTCTACAACTTTTTTGAACAGTTTCACGGTGACGAACTTGGGCTCGCTGGCGGTGGTGAATCGCGCCCAGCCCTTAACCGTCAACTGGACCGGTTCCGGGTTTGACACGGTGCAGATTGCGATCAATACAACTACGCTGACCAATCCGACGGTCAACAGCATAATTGTCAACTGTGCCATTCCCGCGAGCCTGGGAACTTACACCATTCCTGCAGCTGCGCTCGCGTACCTCACGCCCGGCAGCGCGCAGTTTCAAGTGACCGGGGAAAACACTGGGGGCGCCGCATTATCCGCGGAGAGTACCACGACACCCAACAGCACCATCAAGCTGGCCAACGGAAATCTGGTCGACTTCGGCGGTTGGGGACCCTACATCGACCATTTCATCACGGCTACTGTACAGTAGACGGCGATTCAATTCGTCGTGGGATGATCGGCGGAGATTATCTGCCCAAATACGCACTCAAAGGAGTACAATAAGCCGAGAATAGGGAGAGGTGTCCCAGGTGGTTGTGAGTCTTCGTGGACGCGCGGTGCGGGCGGTGCTCTTGTGGGCGCTTTGTTGCGTCCGAATCGACGCACAGGCTGCGCCTCCGGCCCCGGCGAATACCGCGGAAGTCAGCTCTCACGACGCTCCGGTTACGTTCACCAGCAAAGTGAACCTTGTTTCCGTACCAGTGGTCGTTCGCGACAAACAGGGCCGCGCTTTGGGCACGTTGAACCGGGATGATTTTGTGCTGTTAGACCGGGGAAAACTCCAGCTCATTACCAAATTTTCCGTAGAGAGATCGGGCACGCCTGCTATTCCCGTGGTCGTTGGAACGGACGAAAAAACGCCCCAAAGCTCCGCTGGGGAAGCCGCTCCGTTCAACATCGCCGAGCATTTTATCGCCTACCTGTTTGACGATGTCCATTTAACCGCCGAAGATCTGGCGCGAGTGCGTGTCGCCGCCCAGCGTCATTTAGCCAAATCTCTCGATGCCACGACCCGCGCTGCAATTTACACTACCTCGGGTCTCGGGACGCTCGATTTCACCGATGACAAGCAAAAGTTGACCGACGCACTGAATGGGCTTCATCCAAATTCAAGTCCGCTCAACTCAATCCTGGCTTGTCCGGACATCAGCTACTACGAAGCGGATCTTATCATCAATAAGGGCGACCAACAGGCGTTAACGATCGAGGAAAACAATGCGCAGACCTGCCCCGATACGCCAATGAATCCCACTGCGGCCCAGTTGTTGGCGATTGTCCAGCAGGCGGCCAGTCAGGTGCTCAGGGTCGGCGAAGGAGAAAGCCAGCGGGTGCTGGATGTTGCCAAGGACTTGGTGCGCAGAATATCCGGCGTGCCGGGAAGCCGGAATATCGTGCTCATTTCCCCGGGGTTCTATTTAACCATCGATCACATTGCGGATGAGACGGATCTCATCGATCGGGCGGTTCGCAACAACGTGACGATTGGCACATTGGATGCACGGGGCCTCTACACGATTATTCCAGGCGGAGACGCCAGCCACCGCGGCTCTAGCAGCTTTGCTTCCGGTACCAAGGCCTTGTATGACCAGGCGTCGGCGCTGGCCAATGAGGATATCCTGGCGGCGCTCGCCGATAACACCGGCGGTAAGTTCTTTCACAACGACAATGGGCTGGAGGAAGGTCTCGACGATGTTGCTGCGCGGCCCGAGTTCGTTTACGTCCTGGGATTCTCGCCACAGAACCTGAAATATGACGGAAGCTATCACACTCTGAAGGTCACGCTAAAGGATCCCAAGGGTTTCACCTTACAAGCCCGCCGCGGCTTCTATGCTCCCAAACACCTGGCCGATCCGGCGGAAGAGGCCAAAGAGGAAGTCAGAGAAGCGGTATTTTCGCGTGATGAGATGAATGACATCGGACTCGATTTGAACTTGCAGTTTTTCAAGTCCAGCGATATTCGCGCGAGCCTCGCGGTTCTGGCCAAGGTCGATTTGAAGCACCTTCAATTTCGAAAGGTCGACGACCGCAATAAGAATACGCTGACCGTTGTTTCAGGCCTATTCGACCGAAACGGGAACTTCATTTCTGGTATCGAGAAAACCGTGGAGATGAATCTGCGGGACCAGACTCTGCAAAACCTGCCCGCCGCCGGGATCACGGTGAAAACCAACTTCGACGTCGGGCCGGGAAGCTACGTGGTGCGGCTGGTGGTGCGGGACTCGGAGGGGCAAACGATGGCTGCTCGCAACGGCGTCGTTCAAATCCCCTAACGGATACGTGGTTCGCTGGAGGTGTCGCAAATGAATCTTCGCCGATGGATGATGCTGGCATCGCTTGTCTTCCTGGCGAGTGGCTGGGCTCGCGCGCAGAAGGATCAGGCCCCCGCCGACTCGGGAGTCGTTCTCCGCACGGAGACCAAACTGGTCGTGGTCGACGCAGTGGTCACGGGGAAAAAAGGGGAATACGTCCGCGACTTGAAGCAGAAAGACTTCAAAGTTTACGAGGACGGCAAGGAGCAAAGCCTAACAAGCTTCGCCTTCGAGGCCGATCCCGGCTCTCCTACCGGCTCGCAGAGTCGTTATCTGGTCTTATTCTTCGATGCGGCCAGTATGAATCCGGGCGACCAGATTCAAGCTCGCCAGGCCGCCGGGAAGTTCGTGGACGCAAACGCCGGCCCGAACCGCTTGATGGCTGTAGTGAACTTTACCGGCGGTCTGCAGATCGCGCAGAATTTCACCAGCAATGTAGACCGTCTGAAGGGCGCGGTGAGCGGCGTGAGAGTCGCCTCCGTGAGCACCAATGAGGCGGACTCAACCACGTCGCCTCAGTTGACCGGCGCGCTAAATCGGGCTGCCGCGAGTTTCGCCGCGCAGGATTTGCTGCTTTCGATTGAGAATCTGGCCAAGGCGCTGAGCACAGTTCCCGGGCGCAAAACCTTGGTTCTTCTCACCGCCGGATTCAGGATGACTTCGCAGGTGATGTCTGAAGTCACGGCCACCGTGGACGCCTGCAACAAAGCCAACGTCGCGATCTATCCAATCGACGTGCGCGGGCTGACCACGCAGGGTCTGGGCATGCCGAAGGCCAGCTTGTCCCCTCCGGCGGCCAATCGCGGATTTCTGCAGCTCGCGGCGTTTCGTCCTGGCCTTGCATTCGCGCCGCAGCGCGGAGGCGGACCGACGGGAGGCGCGCCGGCGGGTGGAGCTTCCTCCGGTGGAGGAGGTAGAAGCGGCGCGTCCGGACCTGCTGCCCCAGCGCCTGCGCCGAGCAGCGGAACCAGCACCGGCGGCGGCCGCGGAGCGAGCCCAACCGTTCCGAGTAACACCAACACGTCGAATAGCGGCGCGAACAACGCCCGCGGTGGCGCTCCCAACAATGTCGTGGGAGGAGTCCCGACGCCGCTGGGTCAGTGCGTCGGGATTTGCAACCAGCGCGCCATCGTCCCCACTTTTCCTGAGACGGCGACCACCAACCAGCAAGTGATGTACGCACTCGCGGACGGCACGGGTGGTTTCGTGATCAAAGATACCAACGACCTGTTGGGTGGAATGCAGAAGATCGGGCAGGAGCAGGATGAATACTATATCCTCGGCTATACGCCGCCCGATTCGCCGATGGGCAGCTGTCACGTTTTGAAGGTGAAGGTCGATCGCGGCGGAACGTCAGTGCGCGCTCGCAGCGGCTACTGCAACGTGAAATCGCGCGACGTGCTGGGCGGCAGCCCGGTTGAGAAAACGCTGGAGACGCGCGCTGCCGCCGCGCAGGCCGGCCAAATCCCTGCTACCATGCAGCTTCCTTTCTTTTACACCGCGCCGAATGTGGCCCGCGTGGAAGTGGCCATGGACATCGCCTCAAAATCTTTGAAATTCGAAAAACAGAAAGGGAAGCTCCACGCCGCGATTAACGTGCTCGGAATCGCGAACACAGCCGAGGGAGGAGTGGGAGCGCGTTTCAGCGACACTCTGAATCTGGATTTTGAGAATGAGAAAGAAGTCGAGGCTTTCAAAGAAAAGCCAGTGCATTACGAAAACCAGTTCGACGTCGCGTCGGGCAAGTACAATCTCAAGGTGGTGTTCAGTTCGGGTGGCGAGCAGTTTGGAAAGCTGGAAACGCCGTTGGTGATCGATCCTTACGATTCCAAGGAATTCGCCTTGAGCGGTCTGGCTCTCAGCAAAGACGTTCATCCGGCGTCCGCCATGGGCCTTGGTTTGGATGCCGCGTTACTGGAGGATAAGAAATCGCTCATCGCGAATGGAGTCCAGATCATTCCTTCGGGCTCCAATGAGTTCGCTAAGGCGGATACGGCCGTGTTCTACACGGAGCTGTATGAGCCGTTGCTGGTGACACCCGACCCGAAGACTCCCACTATGGTTGCCATAAAGGTCCGCATCCTGGATCGCAAAACCGGGGAACAAAAGCAAGACTCGGGATTCATGCGGGTCGATCTTCCGCCATCGACGGGAAATCCTATCATCGCCTTGGGCCAGAAGCTGCCGGTGGCGGCTCTGGAGCCGGGTTCGTATCAGCTGGAATTCACCGCTGAGGATACGGCCAATCGAGTGATCAAGCGCACGACCGATTTCGTTGTCAAATGAGGACCGCGTCAATTGCAGTTCTTTGTTTGCTCGCGTGCGCGAACGCGCCCGCGCAATGGTTGAACTATCCCACGCCTGGGGTCCCTCGGCTGCCGAACGGCAAGCCCAACCTCGCTGCGCCTGTGCCTCGGACTGCGGATGGGAAGCCCGACCTGTCCGGCGTCTGGAACGGACCCGGCGCGGGAAGCTATGACCGCAACGTCGCGCGCGACTTGAAGCCTGGCGACATTCAGCCGTGGGCGGAAGCCGTCTACCAACAGCGCGTGCGTGACATGGGGAAGGGCGCGCCGCGCGCAAACTGCCTTCCCGATCCGTTCCCGTACTATCACATGGTGGATGTGGCGCGGTTTGTTCAAACGCCGGGGCTGATTGTCGTTCTGTATCAGGGCACCACCAACAGCGTGCATCGCACTATCTTTACGGACGGCCGCGAACTTCCCAAAGATCCGAATCCGGCTTGGATGGGCTACTCCGTGGGACATTGGGATGGCGATACGCTGGTGGTTGACACCGCCGGGTTCAATGACCGCAGCTGGCTGGATATCGAAGGTCATCCGCATACGGAGGCATTGCATATAACGGAACGCTTCCATCGCCGGGACTTCGGACACATGGATCTGGAGATGACAATCGACGATCCGAAGACCTTCACCCGGCCCTTTACCCTGAAGATCGCGAAGACTTTGGAACCGGACACGGATCTTCTCGAAAGCGTGTGTGAGAATGACCGCTCCGTCACACACATGCTCGGCGGCAATCCAGTCAAGCTAGCGCCGGACGTTCTGGCGAAGTATGCGGGGACCTATCAATACGCGCCTGGACGCGACGCCAGGATCAGCTTCGATGGCGATCTCCTGCTGTTGCAGGAAGGGGCCAATCCGTTGCAGTTGCCCTTTACGGCCCAATCCGAAACGATCTTCGTGGGGAGAACCCAGGGAGAACCGATGGAATTCCTCAAGGACGAAAAGGGTGCGATTACGGGCTTTGTGTTCCACGCTCAGGCCGGTGACCGGAAAGCGACTCGAAAACAATAACAATGCGAATTGTCTTTGTTGTGCTGCTGGCCGGAACGTTATCGGCCGCCGATGAACGTGCGTTCAACACGTGGGGCGAGTATCTGGGCGGGGCGGATTCGTCTCAGTACTCATCGCTCAAACAAATCAATAAATCGAATGTAAAACAGCTTGAAGTCGTGTGGAGTTACCCCACCGCCGCCAGCGAAAAGTACCTGTTCAATCCTATCGTCAACAACGGTGTGATGTATGTGCAGGCCAAGAACAACTCCATCGTGGCGCTGGACGCGGCGACGGGTAAGGAGCTGTGGGCGCATCCTTTCCAGGGTCCGCTGGTCGAGCGTGGCATTAACTATTGGGAGAGCAAGGATAAGTCCGAACGGCGACTCTTTACAATCAACGCTGGATATCTGACGGCGATCGACGCACGCACCGGTCAGACTGTCATGTCCTTCGGCGATAACGGCCGCACGGATTTGCGCGCCGGGCTCGACTTCGATTACTCAAACGTTCCGCCGATTCAAACCAACAATCCGGGGCGCATCTTTGAGGACATCATGATCGTCCCTCTGATGCGCTCGGGCAGTGATTATGCCTACGTCCCGGGTGACATTCATGCCTATGATGTACGTTCGGGAAAGCTGCTGTGGCAGTTCCACACGGTTCCGCGGCCGGGTGAATTCGGGTATGACACTTGGCCCAGGGACTTCTGGCAGCGAAATGGCGGTGGAATTAACTGGAATGAGCTGACAATTGATGAGAAACGCGGCATCGCCTTTGTGCCCACGGGAACTGGGAAATGGGATTATTACGGCGGTGACCGGATCGGCCAGAATCTGTTCGCGAATTCCACCATTGCGCTGGATGCCCGCACCGGGAAGCGCTTGTGGCATTTTCAGACCGTCCATCACGACTTGTGGGACTACGATTTGCCGGCGGGTCCGAAGCTCCTCACAGTGAAGCACGACGGCAAGAATGTGGACGTAGTCATCCAGGCCACCAAGCAAGGATTCTTGTTCGTGCTGGACCGCCTGACGGGGAAGCCGATCTGGCCCGTGGAGGAACGGCCCGTTCCAAAATCAGACATCCCCGGTGAACAATCCTGGCCCACGCAGCCTTTTCCGACGAAGCCGCCGCCGTTCGCGCGCCAGGCCCTGACGGAAAAGGACCTCAACCCGTACATGCCCGCGGACGAGCAGGCGCTCTGGCGGGATCGCATTCGAAATGCGCGTAACGAGGGACTGTTCACTCCGCCGAGTTTCAAAGGTTCGGTCGAGATTCCCGGCAGTGGTGGAGGCGCCAGCTGGGCGACCGCAGCCGTGGATCCCACCAAGGGCACGCTGTACATCGTCTCCCGAGATGCGCCCACGATGCTGATCTTGGTGCCTCCGGACGATCCCCGAGCCGCGGGAGCGCCGGGTACCAACACCGCGAAGGGCAAGGGAAAAGCCGCGCCGCCACCTCCGCCGAGGAGCAAGGTCCCCGTGGATGGCGCGTTCACTCACTATGCCGGTCCGAACATCAATTTCACTTCTCAAACCACGAAGCTTCCCGCGCTTTCACCGCCGTGGTTTCAGATGACGGCTTACGATCTCAACACCGGCACGATCAAATGGCAGGTCCCGTACGGAAGCGTGACGGCGCTCGCGGCGCAGGGGCATCCCGATACGGGCGTGATATCACAGCGCGGAGGGCCGGTGGTTACCGCCGGCGGATTGATCTTCACCGCGACCAACGACAAAAAACTGCGCGCATGGGATGAAGACACCGGCAAGGTGGTGTGGGAAGCCACGCTGCCGGCCGCGGCGGAAGGAGTTCCCGCCGTCTTCGAATTGGGCGGCCGCGAGTACATCGCCGTGTGCGCCGCGCAAGGCAACGGACCCGCAGTCTCAATCAACGGATTCAACGAAACCGCTCAACCTGCGGGCGCATATGTAGTTTTCGCTCTGCCGAAGAAATAGCGGGCCGCTATTTTCGCTCTGCGCCGTTTGTTCGTCTTGACTTCGCATTTCGTTTGTATAAAATACTGAATACCCCCCCGAACCCCTTCCGTTAGAGATCCCAGGGACTCTTTGTAGCGGAAGCTCTGTCCTCAATTCTTCCCCCGGCAGGTTGTCCTATGATTCCGTGGGTTGCACTCGTCGTTCGGCCTCGCGCCGAAAAAAAAGTTGAAGCCGGACTGACCAACGCGGGTCTTGAGACCTTTGTGCCATGGCACGGCGTGCGCCGGCGCTGGTCGGACCGGATCAAAGTTTTGGAACAAAATCTGTTCCCCGGCTACATCTTCTGCCGCTCCACATTCGCGGAGCGCACGCTGGTGATGCGCCAGCCCGGCGTACACAGCGTGGTGAGTTTCGACCATTCGCCCGCGCTGATTCCGGACGATCAAATCGCAGCCCTTCGAGCCGCGGTGAACTCCGGCTTGCCCCTGGGTCCGTGGCCATTCCTAAAAGCCGGGCAGCGTGTGCGCATCGAGCACGGCGTTATGGCTGGAATTGAAGGCACACTAGCGCGTGATTCGGCCGCATGGCGCATCGTGGTGAGCGTGGAAGCCCTGCAAAGATCCGTGGCCGTCGAAGTTGACCGCGACATGATTCGTCCCGTTCCCAACTAACAGTCCGTTTGCAATTAACAGAAGGAGAGCACCCTGCTTGACCACCGTGAGACGCCGCGACCGCACCCTGGTCTTTCGCCTGAGCCAAGACGAATACGAAAGCCTGCTGACAGCCACGACGCAAGGCGGAGGCCGTAGCGTGTCCGATTTTATTCGCACCGCGGTCATGGCCACCATCGAGAATGGGGCCGACCACAAGACTACGCCCAGCCGCCTGCGCGAGCTGGAAAAGCGGGTACGCAGCCTCGAAACCGCCTACCTCGGCATCGAAGGCATGCTTAAGGAGCACGCGTGATCCGCCTGGGTCTGCTCTTCTCGATCGCGATTCTTCTGGTCGCGCAATCGAGAACCTCGCTCATGGAAGAGGTGGGCAAGGACAATCTCCCGGCGCAGAAACTCGGGATCGACGATCTTGTCGCCGTGTCGGTTTACGACGCGCCGGAGCTGACGCGATCCGTGCGCGTGGAGCAGGACGGCACGATTCATCTTCCGCTGATCGAGGAAGGCATCAAGGCCGCGGGCCTGTTCCCTCGGGAACTGGAAACCGGCGTGGCGGCGGCGCTGAAAAGCGGCGAGATTCTGGTGGACCCTGTCGTCAAAATAACAGTGGTCGAATATCACAGCCGTCCCATCGCCGTGATGGGAGCGGTGAAGAAGCCGGTCACGTTTCAAGCCGTGGGAGCCGTGACACTTCTGGGCGCTCTCGCCCGCGCCGAGGGGCTTTCGGATGAAGCCGGAACGGAAATTGTACTGACCCACGAGGATGGCGCTATCGAGCGGATTCCCGTCAAGCGCCTTCTGAACGAAGCCGATCCCGCCGTCAACTTCGTCCTTCACGGTGGTGAAGAGATTCGCGTTCCTGAAGCGGGCAAGATTTTCGTCGTGGGCAACGTGCGCAAGCCGGGAGCGTTTCTGGTGCGCGACGGAAGCGAAGATTCTGTGCTGAAGCTGGTTGCGCTGGCGGAGGGGCTCGCGCCGTTTTCCTACAAGCAGGCGTTCATCTACCGCGACAAACAGGAAATTCCCATCGACCTGGATCAAATTCTGAAGCGCAAGGCACCGGATGTTCCGCTCCAAGTAGGCGACATTCTGTATGTGCCAGACAACAAAGGCAAGCGCCTGACCGCCACCGTGCTGGATCGAATCGCAGGGTTCGGCTCGGCCACGGCTTCCGGGCTTCTAATTTGGCGATAACCGGTCGCACCATACCCAAATGAGGTCTGATCTCCAAGAAGTATATCGGGCGGCGGCCCCGCCGATCCCCATCATCGACGCTGAGTACGAGCCGCAAGCATCTCACGTGCCTCTGGCGCACTATCTTTGGATCTTGCGCCGCCACGGCTGGAAGATCGCAGGAGGCGTCGCTGCCACGGTAGTCGCGACGCTGATCATCTCCCTTCGCCTGACGCCGATCTACGAATCCACCGCGACCATCGACATCGATCGCCGCATGCCCATGGGCGTGCTTGGCGAAGAGGCTACCGAGGCCGCGACCAACGATGCCGACCAGTTTCTGGCCACTCAGGTCAAGCTGATTCAATCCGACTCCGTGGTCCGCCCGGTGGTCGATAAGTACCAGCTTCGGGAGGTCGAGAAGGACGCGCTCGAAGAAGCCGTCGATCAGTCCTCCACAAGCCTGGAAGCGCCTGTGATCCTGAAGCATCTCCAGATCGCCCGGCCGCCCAACACCTACATCCTCCAGATCAGCTACCGCTCCGCCAACCGCCAGCTCGCCGCCGACGTCGCCAATGCCATCGCGAACTCCTACTTGGCTCATACCTATCGCATCCGCTTCAAAGCCACCGCCGGCTTGAGCGAGTTCATGGAGCGTCAGCTCGAAGAACTCCGCGCACAGATGGAAAAATCCAGCCAAGCCGTGGCGCAGTTCGAACGCGACCTCAGCGTGATCAATCCCGAGGAAAAGACCAACATCATCTCGGCCCGGCTGCTCGAACTGAATAGCGAGTACACCAAAGCGCAGGGCGATCGCGTGAGCAAAGAAGCTGCGTATGACTCGGTAGCCGGCGGAACACTCGAAGCGGCGCAGGCATCGTCGCAGGGGGAAGCGCTCCGCAAGCTGACCGACGCTTTGAACGAAGCCGAAGAAAAATTCGCCGACGTGAAGAAGACCTTCGGCGTGAAACACCCCGAGTATCCCAAGGCGCAGGCGCGCGTGGAGGAGATCGAATCGCAGATCGCAGCCACGCGCGCGAGCATCGCCGGCCGGGTGGAAGGCGAGTATCGCCAGGCGGTGAATCGCGAAAACATGCTCGCGCAGGCGGTGAAGGAAACCAAGGCCGAGTTCGACAACCTCAACGCCCGTTCCTTCGAGTATCAAACGCTGAAGCGCGACGCGGAGAGCGATAAGAAGCTTTACGAAGAGTTGGTGCGCAAGATCAAAGAAGCGGGAATCAACGCGGGATTTCAGAACAGCTCCATTCGCATCGCGGATGAGGCGCGGCCGGGATTGAAGCCGGTGTTTCCGAGGACGTGGCTGAACGTGCTGCTCGCGTTTCTGTTTGCGACGTTCCTCGGCGTGGGAGTGGCGGTGCTCGGCGACGTTTTGGACAACGCCATCCGAGACCCGGACCAAGTGGCGAGATTGATGAAGACTGACGTGATTGGTTCGTTGCCTGCGGTGAAGGACTGGCGGCGTCATCTGAGCCCGATCCCGACGCTCGCGGCGCATCACGGCGGCACGGC
>Ga0070734_10003599_pt1 | contig 15929 bp, 14 predicted proteins | sample Coa_R1_8_FD_66444 | JGI IMG/M metagenome (GOLD analysis project Ga0070734, IMG submission 66444) | Surface soil microbial communities from Centralia Pennsylvania, which are recovering from an underground coalmine fire - Coalmine... | ecosystem: Environmental > Terrestrial > Soil > Unclassified ...
CACGGCTCATGGGCCGGCGCGTTCGGGGCGACGCAATTCATGCCGACCGCATTCAAGCGCTACGCCGTCGATGCCGACGGCGACGGACGCCGTGACGTGGTCGATGATGCCGCCGACCTGATCGCCTCGACCGCCAACAACTTGAAGAAAGACGGTTGGCAAACCGGCCAGAGCTGGGGCTACGAGATCGTGGTGCCGAAGGACTTCAATTACATGCTGGCCGACCGCGCCAAGACCATGACGGTCGCGCAGTGGGAGCATCTCGGCATCAGGCGCGCCAATAACCAGGCGTTCCCGCATCCCGCGGAAAAGGCCTATCTGCTCGCGCCCGCCGGCGCCGAGGGGCCGGGTTTTCTGATGCTGCAGAATTTCCGCGTCATCATGAAATACAATCCGGCCGAAGCCTATGCGCTCGCGATCGGCCACTTCGCCGACCGCCTACGCGGAGGGACGGCCTTCATCCAGCCATGGCCGCGGCAGGAGCGGGATTTGTCGCTCGCGGAGCGGCTCGAGTTGCAGCAGCTTCTCGTCCAACGTGGATTCTATCGCGGCACTCCGGACGGTCAGCTCGGCGGCCAGACGCGCGAAGCCCTGCGCAACTTCCAGGCCTCCATCGGCACGCCGGCGGACGGCTTTGCCACCGCCGATCTGCTGGAGCGTCTGCGAGGACGCTAAAAGCGAGGTTTTCGGGCGCAAAATAACCTGAAAACGGGTTTTTCGATGAGTTCTTGACGACTCGCCGCCAGAGGCGATTTATGCGCCGGCACCCGCCCGCTTGCGGCCCAATTGAGTTATATAACTTCGTCAGTCGAATTCGACCGCGAACCGAATCCGGATGTTCGAGCCCAAAAACCAGCTCAAGGCCTTTTTCAAGCTGTTCACCGAGGCAGGTCCATTGATCGTGCTCGCGGTCGTGATCGCGGCCGTGATCGGTGGGCCGGCGGCCGCTCAGTTCGGCGGCTTTGGAGGCTTTGGTGGGTTCGGCGGCGGGCGGCCCGCTCCGCGCAGCGGCGGATTTGGGGGAGGCGGCTGGTTCGGCGGCGATTTCTTTGCGCCGTTCCAACAGCAGCAGCCCAAACGTGTCTACCAGGATTTCTCCAAGGCGCCGCCGCCGGAGAAGCGCGAAACCATTCCCGAACGCAATGTCATGGTGATGGGCGACGGCATGGCCGACTGGCTCGCTTATGGCCTTGAGGACGCCTTCACCGAGCAGCCCGACATGGGCGTGATCCGCAAGGCGAAAAACACCTCCGGTCTGATCAAGTATCAGCCCAAGGGCGACCCGGCCGATTGGGCGGCCGCGGCCAAGCAAATTCTGGCCACTGAAAAACCCGACGTCATCGTCATCATGCTCGGCCTCAACGACCGCGTGGCGATGCGCGAGCCCGTCAGCGAAAAGCCGGAGAAGTCGGACAAGTCAGCCGAGAAAAAAGCCGAGAAGGACAAGGAAAAGGACAAGAAAGAGGCGCGGGGAAAAGGCGAGGGCAAGGCTGCCGAGGGCAAGCCGCAAAAGCCTGACGCCGCGCCCGATGCCGAGGCCAAGCCCGACGATAAGATGACCGATACCGAGCTGCCGCCCGAAGACAGCGACGACACCCCGCTGCCGGTGGAGAAGAGCACGCGCTCGCCGAACGGCATCTATGAGTTCCGCGACGATCGCTGGATCGAGCTCTACACCAGGAAAATCGATGAGATGATCGCGGTCGCCAAATCCAAGGGCGTGCCTGTGATCTGGGTCGGCCTGCCCGCGATTCGCGGACCGAAGGGAACGTCCGACATCCTGTTCCTGGATTCGCTTTATCGAGACGCCGCCAACAAGGCCGGCATCACCTATGTCGACGTCTGGGACGGCTTCGTCGACGAGCGCGGCCTATTCCTGCAGAAAGGCCCCGACTTCGAAGGTCAGATCCGCCAGCTGCGCTCTTATGACGGCGTCTATTTCACCAAGCCCGGCGCACGAAAGCTCGCCCATTATGTCGAGCGCGAGATCACCCGCCTGCTCGCTGCGCGCTCCGCACCGATTGCGCTGCCGACCGAGCCCGCAGCACCCGAGGCCAACGCGGTTCCGGGTCAACCAGCGCCGCGCCCGATCGCTGGACCGATCGTGCCACTGGTTGCCTCCAATGTCGGCACCGACCAGCTGTTGGGCGGACCGGGCACGCGGCCTGCCGCGGTCGATGCGCTTGCCGCCAGAACGCTGGTCAAGGGCGAAGCCTTGAACGCACCTGCCGGCCGCGCGGACGACTTCTCCTGGCCGCATCGCGAGGTCGGACGCGAGCTGGCCAAGGAGCCGCCAAAGAGCGAAACGCCGGTGGCGACGACTGCGCCCGGTGGCGGAAGCGTGCCGCCCGGAGGCGTCCCAGGTGTCGCCCCGCAGACCCAGCAACCGCAGCAGAAGAGGCTGCAGCAGCAGCCACGGGGGCCGTTCCAGAATTTCTTCGGTTTCGGGAGTCCCCCGCCACCGCGCCAATATGCGCCGCCGCCGAGGTCACCGACCGCGCCTCCAGGCGTGCCGCGGCCGCCGGCAAATGTCGGACGCTCGGCATCGGTGCAATAGTGCAAGTAATCCGATAATCGGTTTGTCATTCCCAGGCGCGCGGCTAGTGGTCCGACGCTAACGTTCGCATCCCTTCTCGGCAGGAACTTTTGCGAATGTTAGCGTCGAAGGACCACTAGCTAATTATTGATGCTAGTGGAGCTTTGGATTTGACGTTCGCATGAGGCACTCGCGGCAAGAGGGCAGCGAACGTCAAATCCGCTCCACTAGCGCGAGCCCGGAATCTCGCGAGCGCCGAATGACAATTGCCGCTACAAAATCAGCCCGCCATCGACCACGATGGTCTGCCCGACGATATAGGACGACAAGGGCGAAGCAAGAAACAGCGCCGCGCCGGCCATGTCGGCAGGCGTGCCGAGGCGCTTGAGCGGAATCCGCGCCAGCGCGCCCTCCAGCCGTTTCGGGTTCGATGTCGTCACCTTGGTCATCTTGGTATCGACGAGACCCGGCGCGATGCCGTTGACACGGATGCCGTCCTCGGCCCAGGCCTGCGCAAGCGTCCGCGTCAAACCGACCGCGCCGGTCTTCGAGGCGTTGTAGGCGGGATTGCCCATGGTCGAATGATAGGCGGCCGTCGAGCTCACGATGATGAGTGCGCCCTTGGCTCCGCGCAGCATCGAGTGAAATCTGGTCGCGCACGCCATCAGGCTCATCAGATTGACTTCCAGGACCTTGCGAAAACCGGCCATCTCGAATTCGCCGCGGCGATAGATGACTGCGCCCTGCGCCAGCACCAACACGTCGAGCCGCTCGAACGAAGGCTTGAATGTCTCGATCGCCTGCGGCTCGCTGACGTCGAGCCTGACATAGTCGAGGCCATCGAGGTGCGATCCCTCCTCCGCGGAGTAGTCGACAGCACCCGGCCGCGTGCCGCAGACGGTCACGCTGGCGCCATGGACACGAAAAGCCTGCGCGATCCCGTTACCGATGCCGCTGGAGCCACCGACCACAAACACCTGCTTGCCGCTGAAATCGAGCTCGTTCATCTGTCCGGTCCCCTGTTCGTTCGACCTCATCTAGGATTGCAGGGCTGGAAGGCCGCCGCAACACGTTGACAGGAGCCGGCGCGGGAGTAGCCTTCAGGGCAAGTCGAGCGGGACAACCGCCTATTCGAGGAGAGAAACGCCATGGCGATTGCGATCCGGCAGCTGACCAAACACTTTGCGGGCGAGGTGTCCGGCGTCGACTTGCGCAAACCCCTGACCAAGGACGAGGCCGCCGAGATCGAGGCGGGCATGGACAAATATGCCGTGCTGGTCTTCCACGATCAGGACGTTACCGACGACCAGCAGATGGCCTTTGCGCTGAATTTCGGCGAACGGGAAAACCGGCGCGGCGGCAACATCGCCAAAAAGGAAGATTACCGGCTGGGCTCCGCCGGACTGAACGATGTCTCCAACCTCGGCAAGGACGGCAAGCCGCTGCCGAAGGATCACCGCACGCATCTGTTCAATCTCGGCAACTGTCTCTGGCACTCCGACTCCTCGTTCCGCGCGATCCCCGCGAAATTCTCGCTGCTCTCGGCGCGCGTGGTGAACCCGAAGGGCGGCAACACCGAATTCGCCGACATGCGCGCCGGCTATGACGCGCTCGATGCCGAGACCAAGACGGAAATCGATGACCTGATCTGCGAGCATTCGCTGATGTATTCGCGCGGCTCGCTCGGCTTTCTCGACTACAGCGACGAAGAAAAGGAAATGTTCAAGCCGGTGCTGCAACGATTGGTGCGGACCCACCCGGTGCACAAGCGCAAGTCGCTCTATCTGTCATCGCATGCCGGCAAGGTGCTGGGCATGAGCATGCCGGAAGGTCGGCTGCTGCTGCGCGATCTCAACGAGCACGCCACGCAGCCGGAGTTCGTCTACGTCCACAAGTGGAAGCTGCATGACTTTGTGATGTGGGACAACCGCCAGACCATGCATCGCGTCCGCCGCTACGACCAGTCGCAGCCGCGCGACATGCGCCGGGCGACGGTCGCCGGCACCATGCCGACGGTGCCGGATCAACCGGCCTTGCAGCAGGCGGCGGAGTAGCTACTAGCTGTCATCCCGGCCAAGCGAGCACCTTGCGGCGCGCAGCGCCGTCAAGTAGCGAATGCGCTCCGGGACCTATCACCACAGGATGTTGTTTGGCGAAGGCTCGGAGTTTCAGCTTCGCGCAACAATTCCTTCTTGTGCTTATGGGTCCCAGCTTTCGCGGGGACGACACCGAGAGGACCTACGCGTGGCCGGCGTCGTTGGAGAGCATGCCCGGATCGACGCCGATCTTGCGCAACGCGCGCGCGTATTTTTCATCGACGTCGTCGCCGAACACCAAGTCCGCATCGGCATCGCAATGCAGCCAACCATTACCCTGGATTTCCGCCTCCAGCTGTCCGGGCCGCCAGCCGGCATAGCCGAGCGCGAGGATCGCATGCCTGGGACCCTTGCCCTTGGCGATCGCCTTGAGGATATCGATGGTCGCCGTCAGGCAGATATCGTCGTCGATCCGCAGTGTCGCGTTCTCGATGTAGAAATCGCTGGAATGCAACACGAAGCCGCGCCGGGTGTCGACCGGGCCGCCGCGCAGCACCTTCATGCTCTCGGCGGTTTCGGGCAGCTTGATCTGGTCGTCCTTATTAATGACGTTGAGTTGCACCAGCAATTCAGGGAAATCGATGCTGCCGGCCGGACGGTTGACTATGATGCCCATCGCACCATCCGCCGAATGCGCGCACAGATAAATCACTGACCGCTCGAAGCGAGGATCGCCCATCACCGGCATGGCGACCAGCAACTGACCGTCCAGGTAGCCCTGCGAATCATCGACGGCGCCGATCTTTTTGGGGCAAACCTCGCCCGATCTTTTGCCTTGAGGGTCCATCCGCGTTCGCTCTCATATTCAACGTTATCCTGATATTGGGTGGCAGTCCTGTCAATCAAGCACATCGTCGCGGCCGTAGTTCGTTCGTTGACAGTTCATCACAAGCAATTCAATGGTTCGCGCGTATGCTTGCAGGTAAAGACGTCGCATGAATGCCATAGTTCCCTTGCGGGCCTCGCTCGGCGTTGCTGCAACCATTCTGGCGTCCGCATTCGCGGTCGATGCCCGCGCCCAGGATGCCTCGCCATGGCAGCGGGACGGACATTCGGCGGTGCGCCTGCTCGCGGGATCGCGCAGCGGCGCGGTGCTGCTCGGCGGCATTGCCTTTCAGCTGCAACCGGGTTGGAAAACCTATTGGCGCACGCCAGGCGATTCCGGCGTGCCACCGCGTTTTGATTTCACCAAATCGGACAACATCGAGGCGGTCACCGTGCTGTGGCCGGCGCCGACAAAATTCGACGACGGCGCGGGCGGCACCTCGCTGGGCTACCACGACCAGATCGTGCTGCCCTTGCGGATCGTGCCGAAAAGCGCCGACAAGCCCGTGACGTTGCGCGCCGAGGTCAGCTACGCGGTGTGCGAGAAGCTCTGCATTCCCGTCGAGGCCAATGTCGAGCTTGCCTTCAACAGCGTGGCCTCGACCGAGGACAGCGCGCTGTTCGCTGCACTCGACAGCGTTCCGAAGCCCGCCAATGTTGGCGATCCTAATCCGCTCACCATCCGCGACGTCAAGCGCGAGGGCAAGGACAAGGTGCTGGTCGACGTCGTTACCCCCGACGACCACGATCTCAATCTGCTCGTCGAGGGACCGACGCCGGATTGGGGGCTGCCGGTTCCGAAACTCTTGGATCACAGCCCGCCCGGCGTGAAGCGGTTTGTGTTCACGCTCGACGGTGTCCCCCCAGGAGTCGATCCCGATGGCGCGGCGCTGAAATTGACCCTGGTCGGCGGTGACCGCGCCTACGAGTTCAATATCAATCTGGATTGAAATAGCCGTCGTCCCGGCCACGCGAGTGCTTGCGAGCGCGCGCCGGGACCCATACCGCGCGATGGTCATTTCGGGCGTCGTGGTCGTTGCCTTCTTTAACAATGGCACCCTGGGGTTATGGGTCCGGGCGTTCGCCGGGACGACACCGAGGTGCCATGATCGCCCACCCAACCAAATCTTAACGATGTGTTGATAGTTCAAACTCCTCGCCGCGCTGCGGCGTTTCCAGGATTTTGTTCGTGGCCGCCATTGATGCCGAACCCGCAACAGTTATGCCGACAAGCCCGCTCGCGCGGCTGCGTCGCCTGCTGAGCGGCGGCTCCAGCGAGGCCTCGCTGACGCGACGCCTGGCCGGAACGATCTTCATCATTCGCGTGCTCAGCGCCGGCCTCGCCTATCTCTCGCAGATCCTGCTGGCGCGCTGGATGGGCGGATCGGAGTACGGCGTCTATGTCTATGTCTGGACCTGGGTGCTGCTGCTCGGCAGCATGATGGACTTCGGCATTTCGGCGTCCGCGCAAAAGATCATTCCGGAATACCGCGCGAGTGGCGAACATGCGCTGCTCCGCGGCTTTCTCTCCGGCAGCCGCTGGATGACTTTTGCCGTTTCAAGCGCGGTCTCGCTCCTGCTCGCCGGTCTCGTAAAACTGCTGTCGCCATGGATCGAGCAGGGCGCAATCGTTCCGCTTTATATCGGCTGTCTCACCCTGCCTCCCTTCGTGCTCGCCAACACCCAGGACGGAATCGCGCGCTCGCACGACTGGATGCGGCTCGGCCTGATGCCGCAATTCATCGTGCGCCAGGCGCTCATCATCGGCTTCACGGCCGGCGCCTTCGTGCTTCACTTCAATCTCGGCGCCAGCATGGCGATGCTCGCAAGCTGTACGGCGGTGTGGCTTGCGATGATCGGACAGATGATCGTGCTCAACCGGAGGCTCGCCGGGCATATCGAACCCGGGCACAAGGCCTATGACGTGCGCGGCTGGCTCAAAATCTCGCTGCCCATCCTGCTGGTCGAAAGCTTTTACCTCCTTCTCTCCTATACCGACGTGCTGGTGCTGCAGCAGTTCCGTAAACCGGAGGAGGTCGGCATCTACTTTGCAGTGGTGAAGACACTCGCGCTGGTGTCGTTCATTCACTACGCGATGTCGGCGACAACGGCGCACCGTTTTGCCGAATACAATGCGCAGGGCGACAAGGCGCGCCTGTCTGCCTATGTCGCGCATGCGATCAACTGGACGTTCTGGCCGTCGCTTGGGGCGACGCTCATCCTGCTCGCGTTCGGCAAGCCGTTGTTGTGGCTATTCGGCCCGCAATTCGTTGCCGGCTACGACATCATGTTCGTTGCGGCCGTCGGGCTCGTCGTCCGGTCAGCGATCGGTCCGGTCGAGCGACTCTTGAACATGCTCGGCCATCAGCACATTTGCGCGCTGGCCTATGCTCTGGCGTTTGTCATGAACGTGGTCCTTTGCGTGGCGCTGGTGCCGCGCTTCGGCGGCCATGGAGCGGCCGCCGCTACCTCGCTGGCGCTCACCTTCGAGACGGTGCTGTTGTTCTGGATCGTGCGACGCCGGCTTGGCCTGCACGTCCTGGCGTTTGGGATGCCATAATCCGCCTCATCCCGCAGCGCGAAGCCCGCCCATCTCCGTTATTCCCATGATTCTGCGTGTGACACGCGGAACCAGTCGGCCGTCTCGCGCGTTAGTTTTACTGTTCTTTTTTTGCATAGCAGAACGCGGGTCTCAGGACGCAAGCGCGGGGGCGAAAATTACTGAGAGACCCGATAGGCGCATGAAATCATTCTTATTTCAGCCGATCCGTTGCGGCCGGATGCGGCGGCGGTCTAGCGTCATTACATAGCCGAAAACGTAACCTATCGCTCGGGGGAAGATGATCGATCCGCTCTACGTTGCCTCGGGATTTGGTGTGGGCCTGCTGGTCGGGATGACCGGCGTCGGCGGCGGCTCCTTGATGACGCCGCTCCTGATACTCTTGTTCGGCATTCACCCCTCCACCGCGGTCGGCACCGACCTGCTCTATGCGGCCGCGACCAAGACCGGCGGCAGTCTGGTCCATGGCTGGTCGCGGAGCATTCACTGGCCGGCTGTCATTCGCCTTGCCTGCGGCAGCATCCCCGCAAGCCTTCTGACCCTCCTGGTACTGGCGCAGCTGCAACTCGGCGGCTCGGCACAGAGCAGCCTGGTCAATCTGGTACTGTCGTTCGCGCTCATGCTCACCGCGGTATCGCTCATCTTCCGCAAATCGATCATGGAGCGCTATCGGCAGCGGCTGGAAGCAATCGACGAGCGAACGACCGTCATCGCGACAGTGGCGACTGGCGCAGCCCTCGGCGTGCTGGTCTCGATCTCGTCGGTGGGCGCAGGCGCGGTCGGCGTCACCGCGCTGTTGTTGCTCTACCCGCGGCTTCCGATGGCCCGCATTGTCGGCTCCGACATCGCACATGCGGTGCCGCTGACGTTGGTAGCCGGAGCCGGACACTGGGTGCTCGGCGCCGTTGATTGGCACCTGATGGGCGTTCTGCTGATGGGATCGTTGCCCGGCATCGTGGTCGGCAGCTACAGCGCCGTGCGCGTGCCAGAGACGGTGCTGCGCGTTACGCTCGCCGCCGTGCTGATCGTGGTGGCCGGCAAGATGGTGTCTACGGAATTGAATCTGCCGGCGTCCTTGATCACCGCAGCTGCGCCGAACCTCTCTCGCTAAAGCACGATCCGGAAAAAGCCTGCCCCGCACTTGGATAGCGGGTGTGAAGCGGTTTTCCGGATCACGCGCCAAGGTGGGTCGGATGGATAGCGATTACTCCGCGGTCCAGCCACCGTCGATCGAGATGTTGGCGCCGGTGATCTGCGCGGCATCGTCCCCGCACAGGAACAGCGCGAGAGCCGCAACCTGCTGCACGGTCACGAACTCCTTGGTCGGCTGCGCGTCGAGCAGCACGTCGTTGATGACCTGCTCCTTGGTCATGTTGCGCGCCTTCATGGTCTCCGGAATCTGGTGCTCGACGAGCGGCGTCCAGACATAGCCCGGGCTGATGCAGTTGCAGGTGATCTTGTGGGTGGCAACCTCGAGCGCCACGGTCTTGGTGAGGCCGGCGATGCCGTGCTTGGCCGACACGTAGGCCGATTTGAATGGCGAAGCCACCAGCGAATGGGCCGAAGCGGTGTTGATGATGCGGCCCCAACCGCGCTTCTTCATGCCGGGGACAGCGGCGCGGATGCCATAAAATGCCGACGACAGGTTGATGGCGATGATCGCCTGCCATTTCTCGATCGGGAATTCCTCGATCGGTGCGACGAACTGGATGCCGGCGTTGTTGACCAGGACGTCGACCGAACCGAAGGTCTTCTCGCCGAGTGCGATCATCTCGGCGATCTCGTCGGGCTTGGTCATGTCCGCCGACGAATATACTGCCTTGACCTTGAAATCGGTCTCGATCCCCGAGCGTTCCTTCTCGATATCGGCGGGCACGCCGAAGCCATTGATGACGACATTGGCGCCGGCGCCGGCGAAGCCGCGCGCAATTGCAAGTCCGATGCCGCTGGTCGAACCGGTCACAACCGCGGTTTTGCCTGTCAATGTACCCATTTTCTTCACTCCTTCTTGGTGGGGCCTTCATCCGCTGAAAGGTCGTAACTCACCATTGTTTCCCCGGACTGAGGCCGTTCTAGCCACTCTTTGTGACGCATCGACAAATGCACGTCGCGAACGCCGGCCTCCCAATGCTCCACCATGGCGACATGGGAGAAGTCGTAATCCTTCGAGGAGGTCTCGTAGTTCTTGCTCTTGTAGATCAGGTGCACCACTGTGACCGTGTTCTCCTTGGCCGCCTCCCTCAGGAATTTGGCGGAAGGATCGTTTTTCAGCTCGTCCGGCAGCTTTGAGATCAGGTCGCGCACCGCGCGGCGCGCATTGTGGATCTGGCGGTTCTTGTCGGTGTTCAAGCGTGTGCGGCTCGAGAAGCGAATGTCTTTTTCACGCTCGGCCGCTTCCAGGAGCGTTTCCGGCAACGGCCCGCGGGCGCTGAACAGGTCGACCTGGAAGATCAGGAGGTCCCTGCTGACCTCGGTATCCAGCACAAAGTCGAGCGGCGTATTGGACGAGATGCCGCCGTCCCAATAATGCTCACCGTCAATGACGATGGAGGGAAAGCCCGGCGGCAGCGCACCGGACGCCATGATGTGCTCCGGCCCGATGCGCTTGCCCTGCCGGCCAAACTCGAGATTGTCGAAGTAGCGAAAATTACCGGTGGTGACGCTCACCGCGCCGACGCTGAGCCGGCATTTCAAATCATTGATGCGGTCGAAGTCGACGAGCCGCTCCAGCGTCTTCTTCAGCGGCGAGGTGTCGTAATAGCTCTGCGATTGCGGACTACCCTGCGGCCATAGCGGCGCCGGCGGAATCCGCGGCGTGAAGAAGCCCGGCACGCCGAAGGTTGCGATGATGGCGGCGCTCGCTTCATTGAAGGCGGTGCGGCTGCGCTCGCCATTCAACACCGGGCTCCATGGCACCGGTGCGGAGACCATCTGCCAAAATTCCTTCAAGCGATCGACGCGCTTGTCCGGGGGGTTGCCGGCGATGATCGCGGCATTGACGGCGCCGATGGAGATGCCGGCGACCCAGTCCGGTTCGAAACCGCTGTGGCAGAGAGCCTGAAAGGCGCCCGCCTGGTAGGAACCGAGCGCGCCGCCGCCCTGCAGGACCAGAACGCGCTGCGCCGTCGCGGGCGTTCTGGCTGGCGCGTGGTCGGTTGAATCCATCATGTGTGTCGGTCGGCAATATCGAGAATAGTGCAGTGCAGCGTGGCTCCAGTTGGCGGGTACGTCAACCAGCGAGGGCGGTCAAAATGCATCACACAACGCTTACTGCAAGGATCAAAGGGATGTTGCTAGCCCTTGTCGGTCGACGCCATAATGAGCGTCCAAAACACCTTGTATTTGGTGTTTGGAGCATAGCTCGCGGCTATGCCCAATTTTGTGACCCCGCTTTTGAGCATGTTGGCCCGGTGCGGAGGCGAGTCCCGCCAGCCGGAAAATGCTTCCGCGAGCGTGTGATAGCCTGCCGAGACGTTCTCTACCGCGACAACGGCTGGATAGCCTGACGCATTGAGGCGCTGGGCCAATGGCGCCTTGGCGTCGTGATCGAGCTTGTTTTTGGCCGCCATAGCCTGTGACTGCGCTTCGGCAAGCTTGGTCAATTCCGGATCGACTTCAACGCTGCCGAGCCCGTTGTTCGCCCGGTATTGCGAGATCATCGAGGCGGCAGCGAGCGAATCGAGCTTCGCACCCGCCTCGGCCATGTTGACATACATGGCGGGCGTCTCGACCGGCGCTTCCGCTGCGCAAGCCCCAAGCAGCAAAGTCAGGATCGTTGCGGCAAGTCCGCGTGTCGACATGAATCAGCCCACCCCGTAATTCTCGGGTTGTTGCATATCAACAGTGGCTGAAAAGTGAACGCGGAACCGTTTTGCAGTGCTAAAACGCGATGGCTTTAGGTCGAATCGCCATCGCGCTTTAGCTTATTGTTTGCACATGATCTTTTCGGAAAACCGCTGCACACTTTTCCGGATCATGCGCTAAGGCATCTTGACCGTGTGGATGCCGCATTCCGATTTGGGCCGGCCGCGCCAGCGCCCAGCGCGCGCATCCTCATCGCCCGATGTTCGGCTCGTGCAGGGCATGCAGCCGACCGACAAGAACCCTTTTTCAAGCAGCGGATGCGGCGGCAGCTTCGCAGCCGCAAAGATCGCCTGGATGTCCTCGCGCGAAACATTGGCGAAGGGATTGAACTTCAACCGCGCGCCGTCCCGTTCCACAACGGAGATCCGCGCGCGCAAACCGCCCTGAAAGCGCTTGCGCCCATTGATCCAGGCATCGAACGGTTTCAGGGCCGGCGCCAGCGGCTCGACTTTGCGGATACGGCAGCAGGCTTCAGGATCGGAGAACCAGAGATCGGCACTCGGATCCTTGCGCGATAGCGTGTCTTCCAAGGGCTTGACCGAGCGGACATCGCGAAGACCGAGCACCTCGATCAATCGGTCGCGATAGGCGAGCGTCTCTTCAAACAACCAGCCGGTATCGAGGAAAATCACCGGGATCGCTGGATCGACATCCGCCGTCACTTTTAGCAGCGCCGCCGACTCCGTGCCGAAGGAGGAGACAACCGCGAGTCGTTCGCGACCTATGATGCGCAAGGCAGCCGTAATAATCTCCGCCGGCGAGCCGCCGCGAACCGCGCGATCGAGCTCTTCCGCCGAAGGCAGATTGGCCGCCTCCCTCTGCGTCTCCTGATGCGATAACGCGTTCATAGGCCGGCGCTCTCCGAATGTCTAAGCAGCATCCGCCGATGCAGCGCCGTAAGCCGGCCATCACCTGTCGGCTGATAGAACACCGAGTAGCGCTTGGCTGTCTGGGCAAACGCCTCCGCATCGCTCTGCTTCTTGACCTCGAACACATCAAAGCCGGCGCGCAACATGAAGACGAACTGGTCGCGCAACACCTGTCCGGTGGCGCGCAGCTCTCCACGATAGGTGAAGCGCTCGCGCAAGAGGCGCGCCTGGCTGTAGGCGCGGCCATCGCGAAACGTCGGAAACACCAGCGCGACCGCGGCAAGGCGATCGAGATAGGGCACGAGGTCGTCGACGTCGCGGTTGTTCGGCCAGACCACGCCGACCTTGCGCGCGCGTGCAAGCAGTGCCTCGGGCCCTTCCATGAATCGTGCGGCTGTCACCAGCACGGCACCATCGGCAGGCAAATCGGCGCCATCGGCAACAAGCAAGAAGCTGTCGTCGGCGATCTTTCCGCCCTTAACGAGTGGCATAGACGCGCTCCCTGAATGGCTCGACGCCCAGCCGATTCACGGTGTCGATGAAGAGTTCGTCAGGCGAAGCGCGTAGCGCCAGATAGGCCTCGACGATATCCTCGACTATATCGGCAACCTCGGCATGGGGCACGCCCGGTCCGATCAGAGTGCCAAGCTTGGCGTTTTCGTCGGCACGGCCGCCGATGGTGATCTGATAGACCTCTTCGCCGTTCTTCTCGACACCAAGAATGCCGATATGGCCGACATGATGATGGCCACAGGCATTGATGCAGCCGGAGATATTGATGTGCAGCCGGCCGATCAGGTTGGCGGTATCGAGATTGGCAAAGCGCCGCGTCAATTCCTGCGCGATAGGGATCGAGCGAGCGTTCGCCAGCGAGCAATAGTCGAGCCCGGGACAGGCAATGATGTCGCTCACCAGATTGACGTTCGGCGTAGCAAGCCCGAACTTGTCCAGCGCCTTCCACAACGCCGGCAGGTCGCTCTTTTTGACGTGCGGCAGCGCGAGGTTCTGCTCGTGGCCGACGCGGATCTCGCCAAAGGAATATTTGTCCGCGAGATCGGCGATCGCGTCCATCTGATCTGCGGTGGCATCGCCTGGCGGGCCGCCCACAGGCTTGAGCGACAACGTGACGATGGCATAGCCCTGCACCTTGTGCGTGAAGGCTGCATTCTTGCGCCACCGCTCGAACAGCGGATCATGCGCCGCCTTCTTCAGCTCGTCCGGCATGTGCGGCAGCTTCTCGTAGGCCGGATAAAAGAAGCGGGCGCGGATGTCCTCGACCACCTCCTCATCGAGCTTCAGTGCGCCGTCGCGCATCTGCTGCCATTCCTCCTCGACCTCGCGAGCGAATTTCTCGATGCCGAGCTCATGCACCAGGATCTTGATGCGGGCCTTGTAGATATTGTCGCGGCGGCCGTACTGGTTGTAGACGCGCATGATCGCTTCGACATAGCTCAGGAGATCGCGGCCATGCACGAATGGTTTGATCGTCTTGGCGATGAAGGGCGTGCGGCCGAGCCCGCCGCCGACCAGCACCTCGAACCCGGTCTCACCGGCAGCATTCCTGTGCAGGTACAGGCCGAGGTCGTGGATCTTGACCGCCGCGCGGTCGTGCGCGGACGCGCTGATGGCGAATTTGAACTTGCGCGGCAGGAACGAAAATTCCGGATGCAGCGTGGTGTATTGCCGCAAGATCTCAGCCCAAATGCGCGGGTCCTCGATCTCGCCGGGCGCAACACCCGCCCACTGATCCGAGGTGACATTGCGCGTGTTGTTGCCCGAGGTCTGCATCGAATGAATGCCCACCTCGGCGAGGTCGGCGAGCGCGTCGGGCAGATCGGCGAGCTTGATCCAGTTGAACTGGATGTTCTGGCGCGTAGTGAAATGGCCGTAGCCGCGGTCATATCTGCGCGCAACATGGGCGAGCTGCCGGAGCTGCTTCGACGACAACGTGCCATAGGGAATCGCGACACGGAACATATAGGCGTGGAGCTGCAGATACACGCCGTTCTGCAACCGCAGCATCTTGAACTCGTCCTCGGAGAGCTCGCCGGACAGGCGCCGCTTCACCTGGTCGCGAAATTCGGAGACGCGCTCATTGACCAGCGTGCGGTCGATTTCGTCGTACGCGTACATGGGGGTGAGCTCTAGACCTGGACCGGAAGCCCGATGGTGACGCCCGAGCGGCGGATTTGCTCGCGCAGATTACCCGGCTCGATCTTGCCGCTCGTATCGACCTCGACCGGCGCGATATAGGCACCGACTGCTCCGACATCATCAGCGACGGATTCGGCGAGCAGCATGCGCGCTTCGTCGGTGGCGCGGACGATCGCAGCTTCCGACAGATCGGTCGACCAGTCGCTGGCCGCCGTGCGATAGATCACGACACCGTCCCAGGTCCGGTTAGCCGTAACCACCGACGGGCCGGTGATCTTGATTTTCTTCTGCTCGAGGGGAGAGGTCATGATGCACGTCCAAGGTTTGAGACTAGCTGATTGACGTTTTCGCCGCGCCAGGGCGCGGCGTGCGCAAAGGCGCTTGCGATGATACGAACGGCCTGATCTCGCCGAGCCCGGAGGTCACACCAGGCACGACGAAAAAGCAGACAGCCGCTTCGCGCAGCGCCGCCAATTCCTCTAACCCGTGTCCTGAGCGAAAAGCGTCGGCCCCCTTCAGCCGCACGACACGCCGGCCCGACGTGGCCGCCTCGATGAGCTGTTTGTTGACGCCGCCCCGGCTCATACCCGGCGCGACCGCAACGCGCGCGGCATCGCGGCGGATGCGGTCGAGAATGTCGCTTCCCACATCTTCGTCGTGGAATACGACGTCGGCATCCTGCAGGGCACGCAGCGCCTTGATCGTTAACAGATCGGGGTCGCCGGGGCCTGCGTTGACGATGGTGACGCTGCCTTGGTGACCTGCAAAATCTGCGGGATCGGCGATTTGGCTCAGCGCGGCTTCGGCTTCTCGTTGCCGACCGTCGAGCACCAGCGCGCCGATCGGGCCATCGATCACTTTTTCCCAGAACCGACGGCGCATCGAGACATCGCCAATGCGGTCGTGGATCAATTTGCGAAAGCCGCCGATGAAATGCGCGAGATCGCCGATGCGCTGCGGCAGCATCGCCTCGATGCGCTCGCGGACCCTGCGCGCCACCACGGGCGATGCGCCGCCGGTGCCGA
>Ga0070734_10003600_pt1 | contig 15927 bp, 7 predicted proteins | sample Coa_R1_8_FD_66444 | JGI IMG/M metagenome (GOLD analysis project Ga0070734, IMG submission 66444) | Surface soil microbial communities from Centralia Pennsylvania, which are recovering from an underground coalmine fire - Coalmine... | ecosystem: Environmental > Terrestrial > Soil > Unclassified ...
ACCGCACGCGGCAGCCGGGACGGTGCCATGCCCGGCCAACACCTGGTCGCTGCCTACTCTGCGGAAGCCCAGGCAGTGCTGGCCCAGATCCGAGTCGATGCCAAGACCAACGAGCACAAGGCGGCCCTGCAGTTGCTAGGCATCCTGCCCGTGAAGGGAACCATCTTCACCGGCGACGCCCTGTTCTGCCAACGCGACCTGTGCGCGGAGATCATCACGGCCGGCGGCGACTACGTCTTCACGGCCGAGGACAACCAGCCGTCGTTGGGGATCGACATTAGTGCTGGGCTCGCCTCTTAGTGCAAACGAAGACTCGTAGGTAAACAACTCAGCTGACTTGCAGTGCGTCAGCATGCGCCCTTAGTGCAAAACACCAGGGGGTTCATTTTCAGAGACTGCCGATCCATGAACTCCCGGTCGACTTCCCTCGACCCTGCCGAAGTCGGCAGGGCACAGACGGGCCTTGAAAGCCCGAACCATGCAGCCCTCATCAAGATTTACGCGGAGCGGAGCCACCAGGAAATCCGGCTCGCGATCACACGACGATCGGCGGCCAAAAGGAAACTTTTCTTGAGAAATTTCCCGCCCGAGTCGTAGGTTTTGGCCTGTGTGACAGTAGGAGACTGTAGAGGCGACTCGCTTCACGCGGAATTCGAGTGAATTTCGCTCCACGCCAGTGCACGCAGCGATAGGCGGTATCCATCCGCCTGGTGTCCGTGCACGCCGGTGATGTCTCTTCCTCCTTTGCACATGGGAAAGGACGACGCATGCTCCAACCAATCTGCGACTTGTTCGGTTTTCAACTCCGTCTCACCCGGAAGGTTCGCCTGCGGCAAGGCTTTGCGCCACGGGTCGAGCCGCTGGAGAGCCGGCTGGCACCGGCGGCCTGGAATCCCATCGGTCCGAGTCCCATCCTCAGTGCCAGTGGTAACCCGGGCGGCGTCGGCCGCGTTGACGCGGTGGCAGGCGATCCTACGGACGCCAACACGCTCTATATCGGGGCGTCAGGCGGCGGCGTCTGGAAGACCACCAATGGCGGCACCTCCTGGACGCCGCTTACCGATACCCAGAGCACGCTCCACACGGGCGCCCTTGCGATCGCCCCGGGCACCGGCATCAACAATCGCATCATCTACGCGGGCACGGGAAGCGACAGCGGCTACGGCCGAGGCATCCTGATCTCCAGGGATAGCGGCAATACCTGGACGCTCAGCGGCAACAGCGTTTTCAATCTCGACACCGTCGCGAAGATCGTTATCGACCCCAGTGATACCACTGGCAACACGGTCTATGCGACCACCACCGGGCCACGCGGCGGCGTCTGGAAGACAACCGACGGCGGGATGAACTGGACCAATACCACGGCTATGCCCGTGGGCACTGGCACCTATGTATTCGGCGACCTAGTCATGGATCCTAGCAATTCCAAACATCTGTATGCCGCGGTCAAGAACAATCCCTTTAGTGGCCCCATGGACGCGTTGTACCAAACCACGGACGGCGGCGCGACCTGGACGCAGGTCATGAGCTTCCCGGGCGGAGCGAACGCGGGATACATTCGGCTGGCCATCACGAGCGTGGGCGGGACGGCTACCCTCTACGCCGCCATCACGGACCCGAACAGCGACGGTATCCTCTCCCTTCAAAAATCTCCCGATGCAGGCGTTACCTGGAACGCCGTGATGACACAGACTTCGACCAACTACAACAACTATCTGGGAAGCCAGGGGGACAGCTACGCCAATACGCTCGCCATCGATCCGAATGACCCCACCGGCAACACAGTGTATGCCGGCGGCTTCACCGTTATTAAGACAACGGACGGAGGGATGACCTGGGCAGATGCAATCTTCGGGGTCGTTCCACCGGGCAGCAACCCGCCGGGTGTGGATCATGCCGCGGCCGGCTTTGACGCCATGGGCCGGTATCTGGACGGCAGCGACTTCGGCATCTGGCGGCTGGACAACCCCACGATCGGCAGCCAGGTATGGACGAACCTGAACAACAACTTGCAGATCACACGATTCACGGGCGTTGCCCTGCACCCGACCGACCCCAACTATGCCCTGGGCGGCAGCCAGGACACGGGCACCGAGATCTACACCGGCAAGATAGGGTGGACCTACGAGTACGGCGGGGACGGTGGCTTTGTCCGCATCGATCCGAGTAATCCCATGCGGCTGTACACGGAGCAAACCAACGTCTCGTTGGTCCGCTCGGATGACGGCGGCAAGACCTGGACCGATAAAACTCCCGGCATTCAAGGTATGGGGCCTTTCTATACGCACTACGTGCTGGATCCGCAGAACCCGAATCGGCTGGTTCTGGGCACGGAGTACGTCAACGAGAGTACCAATAACGGCGACAGCTGGACCCAGGTTGGGACTCCCGGGACCAACCGCTTCAATCCCAACAGCGACACGATCATTGCGATCGCTACTTCGGGTCCTGCCATCTACGCGGCCACCAACGCCGGGGATGTGTGGGTCACGACCAATGACGGCGGTGCCTGGACGCAAACCGATCCCATCGCGAGGCGCTTCGTGAACTGGGGGGACATCCAAATCGACCCCAGCGATCCGACCGGCCAAACGGCCTACGTCGTGATGCGCGGTTTCAGCAGTGATGCCGGTGGGACTGCGGCCGGCTCGCTTCACGTCTTCAAAACGACCAACGCCGGCATGGCCTGGACCGACATCAGCGGCAATTTGCCCGATCAGCCCTGTGAGTCGATCACCATCGATAGCGCGAACAAGATCCTCTATGTCGGCACCGACAATGGCGTGTTCTCTTCCGGTGACGGCGGGACGACCTGGTCGCTATTCGGCACCGGCATGCCGAACACCGACGTCGAATCGCTTCAGTACAATCCCACGACCAAGCTGCTCGGAGCGGGCACCTATGGCCGGGGCATGTGGGAGATCTCGACCGCGCCGGGGCCGGTGCCTCCGCCTGGGGCCGGACCGAGTAGATGGATCAAAGACGCGACCAGCAATTCAATCGCCAACTCGAGCGCGGCGGCCACGCCTACGGTCATCCCTCTGCTGGAAAGGACTGACCGAGGATCGGTCCACGGCAGGAAGGTTGATGATAGTCCGGCCAGGCAACACCGGGCTGAGACGATTTTCGCCGCTGGCGTCGACAGGCTGTTCGACAACTTTACGGATGCCCAGTTCACTGGTGCCGCCTAACGGCCGGTGTAGGTTTTGGCGATGCCCGCCTCGCCGGCCAGGATAGGGTTTCGATAGCAATAGAGCAAAAAGAACGATCTTCATCTGGAGCAATGGTTAGAAGGCGGACGCAGTGGCCGCCATTTACATCAGCCCGCGCAGGACGAGCGAATTCGTTTCGAGCGGCCCCGGGGCTGCCCAAACGATGATCGCTCGTCCTGCGTTGGGTAATGTGGCCGATGGCCGCCCTTTTGACCGGAGTAGGCGGGATCCACACTCTTTTGAAGGGTCCGCAGAGTTTGCACCCCCTTGAAAAGGCCTCACGGCTGCTGAGCACGGCGGAGCAACTCCAAGCACTTGGGGCACGTGAGCGGTTGCTCCTCCATCGTCCCCCCTACAGCCCTTAGACATCGATGGACAATCACAGAAAATATCCGGAATGCCCTCCGGAGCCAAAGGTTACCGGTTCGACTCCTGCATGAGCTACTCGAAGTATCGCCTTAGTCGAACACGTCTTGGCGTATCCGTCTGCGTCGGACGGTGCGACCCAAAACCCTTGTCGATGTGCAGAAGTCTTCCGCGGAAAGGGTGGACCGCATGTCCCGAAACAACCATGTTCCCAGCTATCGGCGGCGCAAACGGAGCGGCCAGGCCGTCATCATTTTTCCTGATAGGTGATTGGCCGCCAGCAGGGTCTGGCCGGCCCTCCATGTGCGTGTCACTCGATGATGCTCACGTACCGTACAACTGCCGCATCCTGACGAGGGTCGTAACCTGGCTGCGGTCCCGGGTTACCTGGCATCGAGTAATACCGGGGCATTGACGTCCCGCCTGCCAAGTTGATAAGGAAACCCGTTCGATGGGGGTAGCGGAATTTGGCCGTGAAGCTGCTCCTCTGAAGATCAACCTTCGTTACGGTAACGACTTCCTGGTGCGGCACGGTTGCATTTTGAGCGGTGGCCGGCGTGAACTCATCATCGATGCCCACGTCGACCAACAAGGTACTACCTACTTGGATTGCCCATGGGATACCCTCGTACGTGCCGCTGAGCGCGTCGATCGTGATCGTCTGTGCGGGTGCGTCGACGTTGGGATAAGGCATCGCATGGGGTGGTACTGCAAGCGGTGGAACTTCCGCGGCCGACTTCGCTGGGAGGAAGACTGGTGGTTCGAGCGATCGTCGGATGTTTGTACGATCCACGATAGCGAACATCCGGTGACGGATATGGCGGTTCTCCGCGCGCCCGAATTCCGCACCTAATTTTTCAGGACGCGCCCGGTCATCGACAACCTCAAAGAACCCAACCGTAAGCCAGACGGCAAAGACATTGCTGCGCGTAGTCACATTATTGTAGATCTTGGTTATCAATTCATTGGTCTGGAACGGATTTGGGGTCGACGCACTGACCACCGGGACACCGAACAGCGGGGATTTCTTGGTGCTGTCCAGGCGGAGCAACGTATCTTCAATGCCGCTCCCCCAGGGCGAGAGGTTTTCGTTGGCACTTGCTGCGGAATAGGGAGTCGCCATGCCCCGGAAAGGCCTATCCAGCTTGCTAAACGTGCCTGCTGGAATCCCCGGAGGAACGGGTACAGGAGGTGCGGGAAACGTTGTCGTGTGATCGCCGGGCGCGCGCGATGTAAAGACCTGATCGAACAGCTTATTAACATCATACGCCGTGCCGAAGTTATTCGCAGACTGCGGATCACACAGCGCCTTCAATGTCTCGACGTCCCAAATGGTGTTGATGTTGATCTTGCCCGGGACGCGGCCTCCGATGCTCGCTCCCAAGGTCCGGTTCCCTGTTTCCAAGAACTCAAAGATTCGGTAAAGCCGGCTCCTATTCTCGGCGATGATCGTGCCGACGCGGTGCTGGAAAGGAAGCTCCATCACGAACTTCTGCGTCAGTTCGTGAGGCTTGAAAGCAGACACGTGCAGGAGCTCCAACGGACTGATGAGCTGCCGGTCTGCATGGACAAGCCAGTCAAACGGGTACTTCAATGCCGTCGTCGGAGTCGTGAAGGGATTCCGCTCGCCGTTGTGCCGGAAAAAGGTGTGGCGAGGTTGGCCCGCAACCGCTTGTGACGCAATCAACCTTGCCGCAGCATAGGGCTGCTGGCGGCCATACGACTTGCGGTCGGTCACCTTCGTAAACCAAGCATGCTTCCCATCCTCGTCATACTCGACGGCATCGTTCACAAACAGACCGTAAATGGAATCGATCGTAATATAGGGATTGTAAGGCATCGCCGCGTTTGTGAGGGCAGTGGCCGGCGACCCGGCAGGGGGGTTGGGCGGCAGATCAGGACATGCCAATCGCCGTAACAATAGCGCCTGCGGTGTCACATCCACGAATTTATGATTGCGAAGGACCTTGTACGTCAGGTCGCTCGTGTACGTGCCGACTTTGGTGTGAGCCAATCGGAGCGTAGCGAGGGAAGGCAAGGACCCAGGAAAATCCGCATTCGGCCCTAGCACAGTAAACCCCTGCTCGTTGGAGCTAACCTTCGGCTGGGGGCCGGGGCCTACTTGATAACTGCCGTCCGTTGCCAGGATTACATTCGCATCTATGCTTGCGGGACCTGTCGCAGAACTGTAGTCGCTCACCACCAACTTGACGGCTCCGGGATTCGGCGGATCGCCCAGGGTGTTGTCTGGATTGGTCATCGGCATCCCGCTCCCAAAGGACATTGGAACGACAGCGATCTCGTAAACGGGATAGCCATCGTGAGCGTTCGGCGCCGATTCCGGCATTTGCAATCGTGCCGCACCATAGTATTGTGGATCTGCTGGTTTCAGTGAATCGGGCAAGTGCGGATCCGCAAAAAAAGGGTTATGGAGTTCAATCCAAATATTCAGATCATAGCTCTGAGTCGCCTTGGTCGCCCCCGGAGGCGGGTCGCCGGGAGCGTTCCGAACTTCGGCGTAGGCTTCGTTGAGAACCACATGAGGCAACTCCGTGCCAAAGACCCAATCTCCATTCGGATGGCCTGCATAGGCCGTCGGATACCAGTTGAAGGGGGTCATGTAACTCTCCGAATTGCCATCATAGTCGATGTAATCGACGATGTTGACGGCTAGCTGGGCCAACCAGCGGAGCGCCCGGAATTCGGCAGTATTGGGCTTGGCCAAGGGCGGCTCGGAAATGTCCCCCGTGGTCACCAGTCGCAACCGCTGGTAAATGTCCTTGGCGAGTTGAATGCGGGCTTCTTGGGCCAGTTTGAACTGGCTAAGATTGGTAATACGACCGGGAGGATCGTTTGGCAGTCGATAGGGTGGTAGCGCTCGGTTTAAGTCAATTCGCCCGAGCGGCGCTGCACTGGATCTGCCGTCGGGTCCGTACTCTCCTTGATTGAGCTGCGTAACATCATAGGGGATCGCATCCCCGGTGGGAAAACCATTTCCTTCATCCTCATCGCCGGTGAGCGCATACGTGCCCGGAATAGGACGTGCCCACGGGATTGCGCCGGGGCGATCATAGTCAAAGCTATGCGTCGTCACGAGGCCACGCGTTCTGGCGTTGCCGAAGTTCACAGGACAAGAACGAAACAATTCGGAGGTCAAGGTCGGTGAACCGGTATCTCCGTAGCGAAGCAACGCCTCCATGTTCGACAGCGCAAAGGCACGATCGTTTGGCACAGGCTGGAAGACGTTAAACAGTAACGGGTGATTCACGCATTCCGCGCCGTCCCCTGCATAGCCATTCTGGTAGATCGGGAAGCACGTGAAGGTCTTCTTGTCATTGCGTGGCAAGATCACCGGACTGCTGATTCCAGTCGGCGCCGGCCCATTCCAGTGGTCGTTAGAGGCATCGAAGGCCAGCTTACTGAAGAACGGTGGCGCGATCATGGCCGGCGCCACATTGCCAGGCAAGGTGGAATGCGGGATGGGCACACGGTCAGATCCGTTGCTGCCGTAGCGGCCCGGCACGTTTGGTCCTACCCTTCCCGTGAAGAGGTTGGTCCACTCCTTCGGATTCTCCGGATCATCGTCCGTCGGGTCAGTGGGATCGCGCGCGTTGAGGACCCTTCCGAGGTTGACTTCCCAGGGTCCCAGGCCATGATTGGAGAAATGCAGCCAGCGGTCCTTCGAGCCATCGTAGCCGCGAATATTCCCGTGGACGTTGATGTTGATGCGGTTATCGAGGTCGATGACGAGCGGTGCAAAGAGCGGTTTGAACTTGCGACCGTCCGGCCCGATCATCACCGGAAAGCCGAGATCCATCCAAATGCTATCGTTATTGCAGTACGTTCGCGTGAAAAGCGCATCGAGATAGCCGGGCAAGCCAGCCAGATTTTTGACATCGCCACCCTCGTCTTCTGGGTACGGAAAGCGCTTGGGATCCATGTCAATTGGCCGTGGTCGAAGGGTCAGGTACTTGCCTTCCGCATTCGACCAGTTGGGGTTACCGGCCGTGTCGGTCAGCGAACCAAACAGCCAGGGGCGGTGAAAAGAGGGCATGAGTACTGTGCCATCCGCTTTGGCCGCCGCCAAGAACATATTGTTAAGATCGGGGTAGGTATAAGGCGCATTGAACCCGCCGCGGTACGGCCCCGGCACAGTCGTTGCATCATTGGGATCGGTGCGATAGCGCAGATAGGTATTGGTAGGTAGGTGGACGGCTCCCAAGCGCTCGGGATCACGGAGAAAACCGTCGGTCGGGAAATAGGTGTAGTTGATCAGGTAGTAGTCGTCCATTCCCGTGCCGCGGAGGTTGTTATTAAAGGTGCCGATCTTGGCGGGTCCCGGTAGTGTGTGCAAGCGACCGGTGCCGTTGAACGGCACATTGTTGGGGAGCAGATGATTGGAGACCGGATCATAATTTAGTCCATACAGCGTGCGTGCCAGGCTGTGGCCACGCAAAGCGGAGTAGATTCCTGTCCTATCGTCGGCGTCATAGATCAGCTGGCCGAGGAAATACGATAACAACAGTTCGGGATCGACATCGGAAAGGAGCGGACTCTCCGCCTCGCGCGCTAACCGCGATGCCTGGGCGATGGAGTCCGCAAGGACCACAAAGCTGAGCCCGACGAGAGCAAACAGGGCCAGCAAGATCAGCACCACGATGAGGATTACGGCAGGGCGAGGCGCGGCAGCTCTGTCCACACGCAGTCGAATCATGGTTGCTCTCTCTTTGTAGTTCCGAGGGGACCGCAGTCGGAAGACTCTTCGTCCCAAGGGCCAGGTAAATGCTGAATCAGCTGGACGTCGGTTACGAGGAAGCCACGTTCAATACGTTGAAAAGAGGCAGATCACGTGGATCCAGGCATGCCCGGCTCAACAATCCGAGCGAAATCGCTGTCTGTGCAAGGGACCGGGTCCACGCGAAGAAAGGATCTCACCCGATAATGTCCTTCACCACAGTCCCCTTCACGTCAGTCAGTCGCATGGCGCGGCCGGCGTAGCGATAGGTCAACTTTTCGTGATCCAGACCGAGCAGATGCAGGATGGTCGCGTGCCAGTCGTGGATATGGATCTTTCCCTCGATGGCTTCATAGCCGTACTCGTCGGTGGCTCCGTAAGAGAGCCCGCCCTTCACGCCGCCGCCCGCCATCCACATGGTGAAGCCGCGGTGATTGTGATCGCGGCCGTCGGTGCCCTGGGCGTAGGGCGTCCGGCCAAACTCGCCCCCCCACAGGACAAGAGTGTCCTTGAGCAAACCACGTAACTCGAGGTCGTGCAACAGCCCCGCGATCGGTTTATCGACACTGTGTGCTTTGTTCGCCAGCGCGTTCTTGAGGTCGCGGTGATGGTCCCACTGTCCTGAGGTGATCTCGACGAAGCGTACACCGGATTCGACGAGGTGCCGTGCCAGCAGGCACTGGCGGCCGAAGTCATCGGTCGCTTGCTCCCCGATACCGTACAACGCCTTCGTTGCCGCCGCCTCATTCGAAATATCCAGCACCTTCGGCAAATCATTCTGCATGCGGAAGGCCAGCTCCAACGACTCGATGGCTCCTTCAACACCCGGATGATGAGGCTCCTGCTCCAGCACTTCGCGGTTGAGAGACTGAATGAAGTTGAGCTGCCTCCGCTGGGCTTCGAGGGACTGCTGGGTATTGCGGATGTTGCTTACGCCCGGTCCGGCACTTGGACCGCCGGGCGGACCAAAAGGTCGGAATCCGCGGATAGGCGTGCCTTGGTAGACGGCCGGCAAGAAGGCACTGCCATAGTTGGCAGGGCCGCCATTCTGCAGCGGCGGACTGATGGTAACGAAGCCGGGCAAGTTCTCATTTTCCGTGCCGAGCCCGTAAAACATCCAGGCTCCCATCGAGGGCCGTTTGAACTGAAAAATGCCCGTATGCATCTGGAGGAAGGCCTGCGCGTGAGCCGGCACGTCGGTGTGCATGCCACGGAGCAGACAGAGTTCATCGGCCTGCTTGGCAAGCTCGGGGAAGAGTTCGGAGATCCACAGGCCCGCTTGGCCATGTTGTGCGAACTTCCAGGGAGAAGCAAGTAGCTTGGCAAACGAGCGCGCCTTGGGCATGTTCTGGCCGTTGAGTTCGGTCAATTTGGGCTTGTAGTCGAATGTGTCTACATGCGACGGCGCCCCTTCCATGCACAGGAAGATGACGTGTTTGGCCTTTGCGGGGAAATGGGGCTTCTTCGGGGCCAGCGGGCTCTCCTTCTCGGCGGCCCATGTCGAGAGTCCAGCGAAGGCCAGATAACCGAAGCCCGCCGATGCGCTCTTCAGGACCTCGCGGCGAGAAAAGGGTTTCGGGATTTGGTTCATAGTGATGCCCTCAAGATAGCGGCGAGAGTCCGTAATTCCCGGCTAGGGACTACGGGCGCTTAGCGATGACTGAATTCCGTGCTCGCGAAGAGCGCCTGACACAGCGCTGCCCACGCGGACTGCTGCGATTGATTTCGGCTGTAGTCCTCGAGGAACGCCTGGACGCTCTGAAGTTCCTTGGTGGACGCCGGCCGCGAGTAACAGAGCAGGAAGGCCCGCATCACTCGGGCGGTATCATCATCCCCGCTCGCCAGGAGCTTGTCGGCAAGGGCCTCAGCTTGTCGGATGACGAAGGGATTGTTCATCAAGTACAGTGCCTGGGCTGGAACCGTCGTCGTTGCCCGCTCGCCAATGATCAGGCTGGGATCCGGGAAGTCAAAGAGCGTCAACATTTCGGGGAGACCATCGCGGACGATCGACAGGTAAACCGTTCGATGCGTATCGATCGCGAGGGAGTCGCCGGCGGGACCGCCCCGGAACCGGAACCCGACATTTCCCTCGCCGCCTCGGGCCACAGCGCTACCCTTCGGTGGGGTCACATTGAGCCGGCCGGCCAGTGCGAGCATCGTATCGCGCAGTGCCTCGGCCTCCAGGCGGCGTTTCGGCATATGCCACACAAGCACGTTGTCCGGGTCGGTCTCGAAGTTCTTCGCATCGAATTGCGATGAAAGCTGATACGCCCGGCTGAGGACAATGGAGCGGATCAGTCTTTTCACCGACCAGCCATTATCCGTGAACGTGCCAGCGAGGTGATCCAGCAGGGCAGCGTGACTCACGGGCTGACCGGAGGCGCCGAAGTTGTCGGGGGTCGGCACCAGGCCGCGGCCCATCAGGTGCAACCAGACGCGGTTGACCATCACCCGGGCCGTTAAGGGGTTGTCCTTCGAAGCGATCCAATCGGCCAACTCACGGCGGCCGCTTCCGCGGGTAATGGTCGCCTGCTGCGTAGTCAGCACTTGTGGTAGGCCGCGCTTCACCATCTCGCCAGGCTGAGACAGTTCACCGCGGATGTACAGCCGGCTATTGGAGCCAACGCGTCCTTCCCGAACGCCCATGGCCAAGGGCTTCGGTGTGCCATCCGCTTCATACGAGGCCAGCTGACTCTGGAGCGTAGCCACCCGGCTCTGCATGAAGATCCGCTGGAGAAAGGCATTCTGCCCGGTTAGCTGGGTCATCTGGCTGCGCGTGTCCTGGAGCTGCTTTTCAATCCCGGCCCGGCGCTCACTCGTGAGCGGTTCCACAGGGATTGTGAGATCGGCGTCCTTTGGCAGGTTCATCATCGGGCTGGGATGATTGTTCTGGAAGACGCGAATGGTGCCGTAGCACGTCTCGGTGCTGCGAAAGATGCCCGCGACGGCGTAATAATCCTTCTGCGGAATCGGATCGAACTTGTGATCGTGGCAGCGTGCGCATGCTACGGTCAGCCCCTGCAAAGCCTGGAAGGTTACGTCGATTTGCTCATCGGCGAGATCCATCAGGAACTGTTGGCGGTTCCGTTGATCGTGCGTCTTCGGGCCGATGGCAAGAAAACCGGTGGCGATGAGGAACTCGGCCTTTTCCTTGTCATCTTGCGCGGGAAGCAGATCGCCTGCCAGTTGTTCTCGGATGAACTGGTCGTAGGGCTTGTCCTTGTTGAACGCACCGATGACGTAGTCGCGGTAACGCCAGGCATGGGGGTAAGCGAAATTGATGGATCGGCCACTCGATTCGGCATAGCGAGCCACGTCGAGCCAATGTCGGCCCCAGCGCTCGCCGTACTGCGGCGAGGCGAGCAGCCTATCCACAACTGTCTCCAGGGCCGCTTGCGGGGTGACAGCGTACTCCCTCACAAAAGCCGCCACTGCCTCCGGCGCCGGCGGCAGGCCCGTCAGATCGAAGTACATACGTCGCAGGATTGTTCGTGGGTCAGCGTCCGCGACGGGACGCAGTCCCTTGACCTCGAGCTCGGCGAGGAGATACCGATCGATGTCCCCCAACGGCCAGGCAGCGTCTTTGACCGTCGGCGGAGCCGTCTTCCGGAGCGGCTGGAACGACCAGAACCGGCGTCCCTTCTCGATGTCCACGTCGTCTTTGGCAACCTGGGCAGCGCCTTCGCGCGGGTCGGCTGCTCCCATCGCGATCCACTTCTCAAAGTCAGCGATCACGTTGTCGGTGAGCTTCTTTTTTGGCGGCATCTTGAGGCCGTCTTGACCTTGCCGGAGTGCCTGCACGAGCAGGCTCTTCTTTACGTCGCCGGGGACCACAGCCGGGCCAGTATCGCCACCCCTCCGGATGCCATCGCGCGTATCCAGCGTCAGGCCGCCCTTGATTTTCTCCGCGGTTATAGCGTGACAGGAATAGCACTCTCTGACCAGCACGGGCCGAATGTTCTTCTCGAAGAAAGCGATCTGCTCGGGCGTGGCGGGTGTCTCGGCGGCCTGGCACTGACTCGCCGTCGGCAGGATGCCGGCTCCCAGGCAGGCAAGACTGAGCGTGAGACCCCAATTCCTCATGGATTAAGCCTCCTTCGACCGCGCCCGTTCGTCACGTTTCATGGCTTCTTGGGCATCCAGGGGCTCGGCCGCAAACCGAAGCTGCTTGGGAACAGTAGGCGAATTTGTCCGCGGAAAGGCTCACCGATCAGCTCCTCCCATATCTCGTTCTGGTCCGCCGTCAGCACGGCCAACACCTTGTCGCGAGCATTCCTCCATGAGTCCGCCGCTTTCCTCCAATCCTCTGAGCGTGGTCCTCTCGGCCCGGGGATGAATAGCATGCTCCGGCGTGCCTCCGCCTGAATTGCTTCGATTCTTCTCAGTTGTTCGCCATTGAGCTGGAGAGCTTCCTGTAGCTCGCCGTCGCTGAACGCGCTGGCACCCCCCTCTTGCCAGGCGATCTGCTTGAGCCGCTTGGCCTGCTGTGGCTGCAAACTCTTCAGCACGGCCTCCTCTTGGGCAGCCAACTCTTCGAACTTGGTCCGCCAGCGTTCCAAACTCAGGTTGGGATTGTCCCAAAAAGCCGTGCGCCTTCGGAATGCCAGACGGCCTACTTGGCGCAGTTGCTCTGGGGAGAATTTCAGCTCCTCCTGAACGGATCGCTGCTCCAATAACAACAGTGGGCCGCCATTCCGTAGCCAGTTGAGGCGTAGGGTTGAGGAATACTGCTCAAGCTCGGGATTGGGCTTCTTCTGCAGAATCCGGCGAGCCTCCTCCAGTGCCAGGAGGGCACCGGCCCTTGCACCCATTTCGTGCAGGAGGTTAGCGACGCGTAGGTGGCTTTGGGCCAGTTCCTCCCGGGTCGAGCCATCGTCGGGACACTGCTTGATGAAGTTCTGGTAGTAATCCAAGGCCGCCTCCAGGAGCTTGCGGCGTACCTCCTGTGCGTCCGGCTTATCCGCCAATTCCTCCGCACTCACTTGCGAGAAGAAGTCCAGCATTCGACGTGCCTGTCTGAAGTTTCGAACCTCGGCTTCATAGGCCGCCTTCGTCCGGGATTGTTCTTCTGTAACGCGCTGGTACGCCATCTCCGTGTTGGCTTTTTCCCGTGCGATTAATACGGTACTGGCTGCGAACCCCACTGCCGACAGCATAAGTACGACGACAGCTGACATCACCATGCCTCGATGCCGTCGCGACCACTTGGCTGCTCGCTCCAGTAGCGTGGGCCGTCGGGCCTGGATCGGCTTATGCTCCAGGAAGCGCCGCAGATCCTCTGCGAGCTCTCGCGCTGTGACATAGCGCTCTTCAGGCCTTTTCGCCATCGCTTTCAGGACGATCGTCTCCAGATCGGCTGGGATGGCTCGGCTTAACCGTCGAGGTGGAAGTGGCTCATCGCAGGAAATTTTCCTCAGCAGCTCTTCCCGTTCGCTACCAGGAAACGCCGGTTCTAGGGTCAACAGCTCATACAGGGTTACACCTAGCGAGTAAATATCTGTGCGGTAGTCGACCAATTCGCGCTTTCCGGCTGCCTGCTCCGGGCTCATGTAGCGTACGGTGCCGAGCAGATCGCCGGTCAAAGTCAGGTTGCCGCTGCTTTGACAATGGGCCAACCCAAAGTCGGTGATCCACAGCTTACCCTTCACGTCCACGAGCAAGTTGGCTGGCTTGATATCGCGATGCACTACGCCCTCGTCGTGCGCATGTTCGAGCGCTTCGGCAGCCTGCACGCCCAGCTGGGTGACCGACCGGAAGTACGTCTGGCTCACGATCGAACACTCTGTGGACAGCCCCGCTCTGGCCACAGTCTCTGCTGCGGGAGCCGAGGGCACCCGGCGAGCGGTCGGCGGAGTCGGGACGTCGTTCGCCTGGCCGGCTTTCTCGCGAAGCAATTGGCCGGAGAGCAACCGGGTTGCAACTTCGGAAGACAACACGGACGGGCCGTCGTCCTCTGCCTGGAGCATGGCTTGTCCGCGTAGCTCGTGGATGACTGCGGCCAGGGTCTGGCCTTCGATCAGTTGCATGGCGTAGTAGTGGACGCCGCGTTCGCAACCCACCGCATGGACCGGTACGATGTTGGTGTGGTGGAGCTGCCCCGCCGCCTGCGCTTCGTGCTTGAAGCGCTGCAACTGTTTGCCATGAAGGGTTGCCGCAAAGGGGAGCACTTTCAACGCCACCCGACGGCCGAGCGAAAGTTGTTCCGCTTCATAAACGATCCCCATGCCGCCTCGGCCGATTTCACGCAGGATGCGGAAGTCGCCCAAACATCCGCGCAGCGCCGGCGCAGTGCCGAGCGCTTCGTCGTTCATCAACGGGTCGGTCGCGGTGCATCCCATCACCTGGAGTGCCGAAAGTACCTGGCGGAGAACAGGCGCAAGGTGTGGATAGCGCTGGGCATACTCCTCGATCTGAGGCTGCTCGTGATGATACAAACGTTCGGTGAATTCATCGGCCACTTGTCCGATGATCGCTTCGAGCGAACCGGAAGCGTTATCCTCCGAACAAGCGTTAACTGAGAGATGGGAGGGGTCGCTCTTCATGATTGGCCCTCCGGTAAACTCTCGTCAAGCAGGATTTTGCGGAGGCGAAGTAATGCTCGTCCGTAGCGCTGGCTGGCGGCCGCGAGACTGATGCCGAGCAGCTGGCTCACTTCTCGGTTCGTCAGACCTTCAAAGTTACGCATGAGCAGGATTTCGCGATCGCTCTCGGCCAGTTCCCCGATGGCCCGGTTGACTCGGCGCGACAGCTCACGCTTGGCGAGTTGCTCGCTGGGCGACGAGCCGCTCGCCAAGAGTTGTTGGGCAAGCAATAGCGAAGACTGGTCAGGCAACGCCACGTCGCGCTCCACCGTTCGCCGCTCCGCTCGTACGTGCTGCCGGCGCACCATGAGCAGCCGATCGTAGGTGATTTTGCGTAACCACAAACGAAACGGCATGGGCGGCTCTTGCAGATAATCGTTAAGTCGGCGGAGGGCTTCCATCTGCGCCTCCTGGACGACGTCCGACGGATCCAGGCGTGGCCGAAGCTTCGGGTCCAGGCGCAGTCGAACCAGGCGTCGCAATTCGGGGCGATGCCGGGCGAAGAGCTGATCAGTGGCCACGCGTTCGCCATTACGTATCTGCTGAAGCAGGCACGCCGTTTCCGCCGAGTTCTCAGCACGCAACTCCATATTCTTCCCTCACCATACTAACTGTAGAAATTAGCAGAGATTGACAGCTCACACACAGAAATATGAAATCTTTCTTCAATCTGCCAAAACCAGGACCCATCGGAGGGCTCCAGGGGGGGCGCTCGATGTTGAGCCAGGGAGAGGCTTATTCAACCGCATGAGCCAGCTGACGACCAGAGTTGCGAAGGAGAAAGGACGGGATGTCGAAGCCGTGCAGGTCGATGGCGATCACGGTACGTCGGTGGCACCGGCCGTCAAACAGAGCATAACGTTTTTCCGTAACCACTAAAATTCCGGACACGATGTGGTTCGTGTTTCTTACAGGTTCATCCGACTAGAGCGTATTTTGTTTGGTGGAGGCCAAGGATTTTGAGTTTGAAGAATTCTTTGTCGCGGAAGCCATAGGCTTGACGCTTCATCGTCTTGATCTTGTTGTTGATGCC
>Ga0070734_10003601_pt1 | contig 15925 bp, 11 predicted proteins | sample Coa_R1_8_FD_66444 | JGI IMG/M metagenome (GOLD analysis project Ga0070734, IMG submission 66444) | Surface soil microbial communities from Centralia Pennsylvania, which are recovering from an underground coalmine fire - Coalmine... | ecosystem: Environmental > Terrestrial > Soil > Unclassified ...
GGCAAGAAGTCTTTCCAGGCTCTTGCGATTGTGCATTACGATTCCTGCCGCCGTCAGCCGGCCTGTCGCTTCTTGCGGTAGATCCATGCCGTGCTCATGCAGCAGATTGCGCGCTGCCTCTTGCAGGAAGGCGTCGCGGCTGGCATAAAGCCCACGTTCCACCAGCAGGTCTACCTGCCTGAGTTCATCCGCGCCCATGCTGAGGGTAAGTTTTTCGCGTTTCGATCCAGCGAAAGCTCCGGCCCCAAACGTTCCTATCAGGCCCGCCATCGCCAGGAGGTTTTGCTTTCGGTCTTCCCTTTTGCTCTGTTGTTCATGGTTTGCCACTTGGTGCCTCCACAATATGTAAATGTAAATTTACATTTACATAACTGTCAAGTACAATTTTTGGCAGGTTGGTATAAATATTTCCCATGGCCAAAAAGACGCTTGCACCCCAGCAGGAGCGCAGCCGCGAATCGCTGCGCAAATTACAGAAAGCAACGGCTGAAGTCCTGGGGCAGCACGGGGTTGAAGGCGCAACGATTCCCCGCATCGCGCAGCACGCCGGACTCACTCCGGGCGCCATCTACCGCCGCTTTCATGACAAGGACGCGCTGCTTGAAGCCACCATTCTGGGAATGCTGGAGCGGCAAGACGAAAGAATGAAAGTCGGCCTTACGCCGGCCGCCGCGGCGCAAATCCCATTGCCCGTCTTTGCCGATCAGATCATCGGTGGCATGGTGCTCAGCTATCGCGTTAACGCGGCACTGCTGCGGGCGATGCGCAACTTTGTGCGCGGCCGGGCAAATACCGCCTTCTGGAAGACAGCCTGCAAATTCGAGGTCCGCGCCATTGAACACGTCATCGAGCTGTTTCTGACCCACCGCAAGGAGATCAAGCATCCTGATCCGCGCACCGCCATAGCCACGGCCTTCATGATGGTGACAAGCACGTTGTTTGAAATCGTTGTGATGCCCACTGACCTGGGACCGCTGAAAAGCTTTTTGCCCAAGGACGACCAGGCGCTCAAACGCGAGCTCGTTCGGGCGTTCCTGAGCTACCTGGGCGTGGAGCAGAAAAAGAGCGGATAACCGGAATGTTGTCGGATTCGCTCCTTGAATACGCTAGAGTGATAATTCATTCAATGGCGAGAAACTCCAAATCGAAGGGCGTTATGGAAACCCTTGTTTCCGACAGACGCCAGAACACTCTGGAAGACATTCGGGCAGCGGTTGCCGCCGCGAAAAAAACTGGGCGCAAACGTCGGGGCAAGACGCCTAGGCGTGTGACGATTGCAGACATGAAATCTGGGATCGGCCGTGCCGTCCAGAGCAAGCATGGCCGCCGCTAATACCGACGTTCTAGTGCCTGCTGGTGGCCGATGATCCAGCACAGACTCGGCGCGCGCTCGCCTATCTGGAAGCCCGCCGTCCCTTGTGGGTTTCAACCGTGGTGCTGGTGGAAACGGTCTGGGTACTGACCGCGGTGTATGGCTGGTCCAAGGCCCAGATTTTGGCCATGCTGGAAACCGCCAGCAACAGCCGGGACTTTGCTCTTCAATCGGTAGAGACAGTCCGCGCAGCAATTGCCGCATACGCTTCCGGAAAGGCTGATTTTTCAGATTGTCTTGCCCTCGAACTGGCCCGTGCGGAAGGTCATCTGCCATTTGCCACATTCGATAAAGCTACCGCCAGGTTGCGGGATGCGGTCATTCCATAGTTCAAGCTGTAACATCCTGACCGCTCCAGAATAACAACCGCTGTGCTTGTGATTCTATAAAACATGGTGACGATAGGGCTCCCTCGCTCCGCTCGGGATTAGAACAAGGCTGTTACAATAAGGCCTAGACCTGCAACTTGAGCATCTAATCCCACTGCAGGGACACTGTCTTTATCTATGTTTGAAAATCTTCAGGAAAAACTGCAACGGGCGTTTAAGAACCTGCGCGGCCAAGGCACGCTCACAGAAGAAAACATCCAGGAAGCGCTGAAAGAAATCCGCATGGCCTTGCTGGAGGCCGACGTCAACTTCAAGGTGGTCAAGGAATTTATTGACCGTGTCCAGGCGAAAGCCGTTGGCCAGGAAGTGATGACGGCGCTCTCTCCGGCGCAGCAGATCGTCAAGATCGTTCACGACGAGCTGGTTGAAGTCCTGGGCAAGGACACGGCCAAGCTCAAATTCGCATCGCAGCCGCCTTCAGTGATTCTGATGGCCGGCTTGCAGGGCTCCGGTAAGACCACCACATCGGGCAAGCTCGCCGCGTGGCTCAAAAAAGGTGGACACCGGCCCATGCTGGTTTCGGTCGACGTGTATCGTCCCGCGGCGCGCCAGCAGTTGAAAGTTGTGGCCGAGGCCATCAAGGCCAATCTGTACGAAGGCAAGGTTGAAACCTCTGACACCGCAACAGTCGAGCGCCTGGTGAAAGAAGCGCGCAAAGAAGCCATCAACAGCGGCTGCAATTTCCTGATCGTTGATACGGCCGGGCGCCTGCACATTGATGACGAACTGATGTCGGAAATGCAGTCGCTCAAAAAGATCCTGAACCCGCAGGAGATCCTATTCGTCGCCGACGCCATGACCGGGCAGGACGCCGTACGCTCCGCCGACGAGTTCCACAAAAAGCTTTCCATCACCGGCGTGGTGCTTACCAAGATGGATGGTGACGCACGCGGCGGCGCGGCGCTCTCCATCCGCCAGGTCACCGGCCAGCCGATCAAGTTCATTGGCGTGGGTGAAAAGTATGACGCGCTGGAGCCATTCCATCCTGACCGCATCGTGGGCCGCATTCTGGGCATGGGCGATATCCTTACGCTGGTTGAAAAAGCGCAGGAAAATGTCGACCAGAAAAAAGCGGAAGAGTTCGCCAAGAAGGCTCTGGGCGGTGAAGGCTTCTCACTGGAAGATTTCCGCGATCAGCTTCGGCAGGTAAAGAAGCTGGGATCGTTGCAAAGCGTCATCAAGATGCTGCCCAGCATCGGACCGTTTGCCGGCATGCAGAAGGCCGCCGATTCCGTGGACGAAAGCCAGATCACGCGCGTGGAAGCCATCATCAATTCCATGACGCCGAAAGAGCGCAACCATCATGAGATCATCAACGGCAGCCGGCGCAAGCGCATTGCCCGCGGCTCCGGCACCAGCGTGCAGGAAGTGAACCAGCTTCTGCGCCAGTACGCCCAGATGCGCAAGATGTTCAAGGACATGGGCAAATCCAGCTTCAGCCGCAAGCTGGCCGGAATGAAGCTGCCGGGAATGATGCGGTAACCCAAAATTGGTAATTGAGTAATTTGGTAATTGAGTAATTTGGGCCGCCTTTCAATTACCAAATTACCCATTTGCCCGATTACCAAATTTCTTGTCTCTCAACGCACAACTCGACTCACTCACCGCCAAGCTGCGCGCCATGGTTCCCGCAGATCGCCTTGCCGTCGTCGATCGCTTTGCCGAAGAGTTGGTCACATGCAGACTGGCTGACCGCGCGCTCAAAGCCGGCGATCTTGCTCCCAGTTTTGAACTCCCCGACGGCGACGGCATGCTCTGGCGCTCGGAAGATATGCTCCGTAGCGGGCCGCTCGCAATTGTCTTCTATCGCGGACGCTGGTGCGCATACTGTAATGCGCAGCTCAACGCCTTGCAGGAGATTCACTCGAAGATTGCAGAGGCCGGTGCGTCGCTGGTCGCCATTTCACCGCAGACGCAAAAGCACTCTTACATGACGCGCGACATGCACAAGCTGCGCTTCCCTGTCCTGAGCGACCAGGGAAATCAAGTGACACGAAAATTCGGGCTGGTCTATCGCCTCTCGCCGGAGATGCAGACGATGTATGAAAGCATCATGACCAAGCTACCGGGCTACAACGGCGACCAGAGCTGGGAGCTTCCGCTGGCGGCGACTTATGTCGTGCAGCAGGATGGGAAGATTTTGTGGGCGAGAGTGGATGCTGACTGGCGGAAGAGGCCGGAACCGGAAGAGGTCTTGCAGATTGTCGATTCCGTCAGAACGAACCGCACAACCTAGAAATGCTCCTGCAGCTCCACAAACTTTTCGACTTGCAGCAGCTTCAGCCCTTCCGGAGCGGGATTCACCGTCTCATGCTCCAGCGCCCAGGTAAGATCATGCGGGACAAAGACGGCGTTGATGCCCGCGGCCAGAGCAGGATTAATGTCTGACCGGGGGCTGTTACCGACCATCCATGTAACCTGTGGCTCAAACTCATACTTGGCGACGATCTCCTTATAGGCAGACTCGGTCTTTTCCGCGACGATCTCCACGGCGGCAAAATATTCCTTGATGCCAGAGCGTTCCACCTTGCCGGCCTGCTCGGTGAAGTCACCTTTGGTCATCACCACCATGTGGTGGCCGCGACCAGAGAGATAGTTCAGGGTCTCCGGCACGCCTGCGATCAGCTCAATGGGATAGTTTGAAACCTTGTGGGCAAAGCCCCAGATGAACTCATGCAGCTCCGGCGTGACCGGCTTCTCTGAGAGTCGCTCAAAGCACTTGACCAGCGAATGCGAGAAGCTGTGCGATCCGTAGCCCCGCTCCAGCACGGTTTCGCGCTCGACTTCATACAAGAATTTTCGGACTTCGTCCGGCGAAAGATGCTGATGGTTCAGCCGCTCGATGAAGTCGGCAATCGCCTGGTCAAAGTAAACGTTGTTTTCCCAGAGCGTATCGTCGGCGTCAATCAGGAGCGTTTGAGGCAGCATCGTGAGTAATGATAAATGGCAAACCCAATCGCCGGAATCGCGCGTCATCCGAAAATCAAAACCCTACCACGGATATCACGGATCACACGGATGATTGAGATTTGCCGATCGGGCGCAGATATCAGCACCTCTGAGACCTTCGACAAGCAGCTTTTTGGCTCATCTACTGGGGCCACGCTGATCCGTTGCATCCGTGTTCATCCGTGGTAGGTTTTGGTTTTCTGATCACGCGCGATCACGGCGATCTTGCTAGAATCTTGCCTATGAAAACAGAACGCTGGCTGTTGGCACTTATCTTTGCGATGGTCCTTCCGGGAACGATTTTGGCCCAGGCGGGCCGGCGCGCTGCGCCTCCGCCCAAGACCGCCGACAAATGTCTTTTAAAAGAGAACATCAATGAAGATATTGCCGCGCAGGTAAACAAGTTCAAGCTTGTTTCCATGCCCTTTAGCGTGAGCGGCCTCACCGACAATGAGCGAAAGATGGTTTACAAGCTGGTGGAAGCCTCGCAGTTTCTGGAGAGCATTTACTGGCGGCAGAGCGATCCTAAGGGGCTGGAGCTGTACAAACGCCTGCTGGGCTGCAACCAGGTAATGAACCAGAAGATCCGGCGCTTTCTGATGATCAATGGCAGCCGCTATGACCTGCTGGAAAACCAGAAGCCATTCATCGGCAGCGACCCGTTCCTGCCCGGTCACTCTCTCTACCCTGCGGGAATCACGCGGCAGGAGATCGAAGCTTACGTCGCGAAGCATCCGGAAAAGAAAGCACAGATTTATAGCCCGTTCACGGTGGTCAAGCGGCAAGGCGGTGAGCTGGTGGGCGTTCCCTACCATATTGAATACAAGCCATGGCTCGCGGGAGCAGCAAAGGCCCTGCGTGAAGCAGCAGCGCTGAGTCCGGACAAAGCGTTTGCCGGGTTCCTGCAGTTGCGCGCCGAAGCGCTGCTGACTGACGACTATTACAAGAGCGATATTGCGTGGCTCGACCTGGAGAACCCAAAGTTCGACATTATTTTTGCCCCGTATGAAACCTATCTGGACGATCTGCTGGGAGTGAAGACTTCGTACGGCGCTGCGGTGATGATCCGCAATCAGGAAGAAAGCGCCAGCCTGGATACGTTCAAGAAATACGTTCCGGACATACAGAACGAGCTGCCGCTGGCGCCGGAAGATCGCCCGTCAATGCAGGGCAAGAGCACACCGATGGAAGTAATGGACACGCCGTTCCGCGCGGGCGATCTGCGCCACGGATATCAGGCGGTGGCGGACAATCTGCCGAACGATCCGCGCATTCACCAGGAAAAAGGCACGAAGAAAATTTTCTTCAAGAATTATATGGACGCGCGCGTGAACTACGTGGTGCTGCCCATCGGCAAACAGTTGATGCGGGAAGACCAGGCGGCGCTGGCCAGCATGGAAGGCTATCTTGCCGTGGTGCTGATGCATGAAATCTGCCACGGATTGGGACCGGCATATGCCCGCACCGCTGCCGGCAAGGCGGATATTCGCGAGTCGATTGGGCCGACATACGCCGGACTGGAGGAAGCCAAGGCTGACATCGTGGGCTTGTTCGCGCTGAACTGGCTTATGGATAAAGGCGTGATACAGAAGACGCAAGCCAACACGTTTTATGCGTCGTACGTGGCCGGGATTTTCCGCACGGTGCGCTTTGGCGTGGCTGAAGCCCACGGTCGCGCAGAGATGATGGAGTTCAACTACCTGGCCGAACAGGGCGCGATCACTTTTGATCCTAAGACCTCAAGGTATGCAATTGATTTCACAAAGATGCCGGATGCGATTGCCACGCTGGCCAAAGAGCTGCTTGAAATTGAGGCCACGGGTGATAGGAACCGCGCTGAGCAATGGTTTAAAAAGTATGATTCCATGCCGGCTGAGTTAAAATCGGCGCTAACGAGCGTGAAAGATGTGCCCGTGGACATTGATCCAGTCAGCGCATTTGGAGAACAGATTCAATGAGGCCTACGACGGAAGCGCAAAATCCAGAGGAACGCCGAAGGTTTGAGCGAGTGGACATCGCGCACCAGTCACAAGTGCTGGTGATGGACGCCAAAGGCGGACAAGCCGGCGTGCTGCGCCAGTTGGCGCGCGGCGGCTTTATGATGGAGCCCGACCGGCATTACAACGAAGACAGCAAGATCTATAGCTTCACCATCCATGAGCCGACGGAAGACATACGCGTGCGCGTGAACGCCCGGCTGCGCTTTGCCGACCAGCAGTACGCTGGCTTTGAGTTTGTGGACCTTGATCCTGAGGCAGCGGTGGAGATAGGTCACATCATCGGCAAATATTACGAGCATACGAAGGCGTAGGAATTGACGTAATCGCCGGGATCGCGCGTGATCGGAACAGGCCTACCACGGATTTGCGCGGATGATCGCGGATTAGAAACACATATTCATTTATCCGTTAAATCCCTGCATTTGATCGTGAACTTTCCGCCTGGCTAAATTCCAGTCGGTATCCGCGTTTATCCGCGAAAATCCGCGGTAAGCTTGGATTTCCTTTTGCGTAATGAAATTCATTTTCCAGCGATTACAGTACAGGCTCGCGCCGAAAACGCACCGCGTGGTTCGCCAGGCGGTTGGCTTCCTGGTTCTGCTCACGCGGAATGTGGGAGATACAGAATTTCAGGGTTCGGGCTAGTTTGCGGCACATCCAGTGGAGAGAATAAAGCCGCGGACTGCGGCAGGAATACTCGCCGGTCATCTGTTTCACGACCAGCTCTGAATCGCTGAAGACGCTGAGTGAGGTGGCATTGAGTTCAAGGGCGCGCTGCAGAGCTTCCAGCAGGGCGGCATATTCGGCCACATTGTTGTCATGGTGGCCAATCCAGCGGGCAATCCGGATCAGTTCGCCGTCGGGCTTCTCAATGAGAACGCCAATGCCGGAAGGCCCCGGACTGCCGTGGGAACCACCGTCGACATAGGCGATGAGATCTGACATCTGGTCTCTAAGAGACACAATGAGGCAGATCAGGTTGTGCCGTCAAGAACATCTTTGGTTCATTTGCACGTTTGGGTCGGCACCTTCGGCAGGCCCGGTTCTGTGGAAACTGCTGTGGATATCAAGGACAGACCGAAATCAGCGCGCTCGCGACCGCGTTTTATCAGTGTTTTTCAAATCGGGAAACCGTGGAAAAAAATCTTCGTTTGCACAGATCACGGGCGTTGACTTTTCACGGTCTTCAGCTAGGATCACACATGTCGACGGTCGAAAGGGTTAGTCAAAATAAACAGTGGCTGATCCGAAGTAGACTGGGTGATCAGGTTCAGTGGAGCGATCCAGTGAACACCCGGACCCGAAAAAACCGACAGGCTCTGCGAGGGGCAGGTTGGGGTCAGGAACTGCGAAAGCAGTGATCGCATCAAGGGCTGTGACGGTACATGCATCCACGTTGTTAACTCCCTCGCAGGAGTTGGCGGCTAGAGCATAACCAATGTCACAGCCTTTACTATTTTCAAGACAAGTTTGAGTCTTCTCGTGACCTACCTGGCTATCCTCCAGCAACCAGCTCAGACTATCTATTAGAAGCATTATTACAAAAGTAGTAACGAGGTACCGCCAAAGTAACTTGTTTCCACCTGATCCATCCAGCTAGATTCTCTTGACTTATCCTTTGGCTCGCTAACCTTCTGAAAAGTGCTACCTCCCCCGATAGGCAGCCCAGGAAATTCCTTGCCCGCAGGAGATCCATTAAATGAAGCGCAAAGCGCTGCTATACATCCCTCTAGTTCTGGCCGCTATTTTGGCTCTTACGCAAGCCTCGCATGCACAGCTCGTGGCAGGACCCGGCGTTACAGACGCAAGCTCGTCGCAGTCGATGTCGAACCGCACCTTCTCTTTCTCCGGGACAATTCCCGGACAGCTTGATGGAGCGCTAACGGTGACATTTTCTATCTATCCTGACCAGCAAAGTGCGAGTGCTTTATGGACTGAGACCCAGATAGTACAAATTACGGGCGAGAAGTATAGCGTGATGCTGGGTTCCACCTCGGCTACAGGACTGCCGCCAGACATCTTTTCCGCCGACCAGGCACATTGGCTTGGAGTCCAGGTAAATGGATCAGAGAAGCGCTTCCTGCTGGTGAGCGTGCCTTACGCGATGAAGGCGGTGGAGGCCGAGCGGCTTGGCGGGCTGCTGCCGTCTGATTACGTGACCGTGCAGCAGCTGCAAAGTGCGTTGCAAAGTGCAGCGGCGCCTACTACTTCCGTACCGACCAAAACAACTATGAGCGGCCCCACCGGACAAGCGGCTCTTGCAGGAACGCCTCCGCAACCCGCGACTGACTTTACCGACAACAATACGAGTGAGGTCCTGCTGGTGACCCAGCAGGGGACGGGATATGCCATCCATGCAATTACTTCCAGCCAGGCTGAGGCGATTCTGGCGCAGAACAATAGCATTGGCGGGACCGCGCTGCACGCTCTGGCGACCAACGCTACTGGAGCGAGCATAGGAGTTCTGGCGGAGACAGCCAGCCCAAGCGGCATTGCCGGCGTGTTCAATAATCAAAGGGGCGGCAAGATCCTAAGCCTTCGGAACAACGGCGTTGAGGTCGCCAGCGTTGATACCAGTGGCCAGGTACAGGCCACCTCTTTCTCCGGCGGCGGATTCGGGCTTTTTGGCATACCGCAGTCGGCCATAAACGCGACACCTTTCAATAATCCGTTTTCAGTCGTTGCCCGCGACTCAAACGGCGACTTTGCGGCCAACCAAATCACCGCCGCAAACTTCTCCGGCGGCGGATTCGGGCTTTTTGGCATACCGCAGTCGGCCATCAACGCGACACCTTTCAATAATCCGTTTTCGGTTGTTGCCCGCGACTCAAGCGGCAGCTTTGCAGCCAACCAAATCACCGCCACATCCTTCTCCGGCGGCGGATTCGGACTTTTTGGCATACCGCAGTCGGCCATCAACGCGACACCTTTCAATAATCCGTTTTCGGTTGTTGCCCGCGACTCAAGCGGCAGCTTTGCAGCCAACCAAGTCACTGCCACCTCCTTCTTCGGCGGTGGATTCGGGCTTTTTGGCATACCGCAGTCGGCCATCAACGCGACACCCTTCAATAATCCGTTCTCAGTTGTTGCTCGCGACTCAAACGGCGACTTCGCGGCCAACCAAATCACCGCCATAACTTTCTCCGGCGGCGGATTCGGGCTTTTTGGCATACCGCAGTCGGCCATCAACGCGACACCCTTCAATAATCCGTTCTCGGTGGTTGCCCGCGACGGCAATGGCGGCTTCATGACAGGAAACCTGCAGGTGATGAATCAACTAACCTCTTCCGGGCTGGTTGATTTCAGCGGTGCTGTTACAGCTCCGGTAAGAACGGTGCTGACGGCCAACATTCCTCCCCTATGTCTCACCAGCAAGGAACTTCTGCTCGTCACAGATGCCTTTCCCGGCCAGCAACTCTTTGTTTGTAACTCCACTGGCAACGGGTGGGTATTGCTGGGCGATGGTGGTGGTTCTGCGGCCTCAAGCAATGTCAGCGGTAATACGACGGGAACGCTGGAAAGCGTCAGCCAACTGGGGTCGGGAACGGGTTTGACCGTTTCCAGCACATCGGGCACGGCGGTAAGCGCTTCAAGTACGAATGGAACAGCGCTTCACGGTGACAGTACCAGCGTTGGTGCGCAGGGATCCTCACAAGGCGGAATCGGTGTTTGGGCCGCAGCGACGGCAAGTGACAGCACAGGAACCGCGCTGCTGCTCAGCCATGCTTCTCAGGGCAAGCTGATCGATGGTGGCGTGAGCCTGGGCTCCGGCACTGACATTTTTGAGACCTTCAGCGTCACCGCCGAGGGTGATGTTACTTTCAACGGCGCAATGATGACGCCATATGACACCGCCGGAACGTGGTTCGCAAGTTCGCTGGTAAAGCTCACATCGGCCCCGGGAAATTTCGGGACAGGCACGGTCGCCATGACGTCGCCGGGCGATACCTCCGGGGCGATTGGAATTATCTCCGGCCTGCCCGCGAGCGGATCCAGGATTCAGGTGGTCCAGAGCGGCCAGTTCTCTTGTAATTTCGATGGGCCCGCCACGTCAGGGCATTATGTTGGCATCAGTAAGACCACTGCCGGTGACTGCGCCGACATTGGCGCAAGCTATCCCACCGATGGACAACAGGTGGTAGGGCGCGTGCTCTCGTCCTTTGCTCCCGGTTCCGGACGTGTCCTCTTGTTCCAATCTGAATTGCACAATGGTGGAAGCGCTGGCACTATCAATACGGGCGCAGGTCTTACCGGAGGGCCCATCACCGGCAGCGGCACGATCAGCGTGGCCGATGGAGGCATCACCGCGGCCAAGTTGGCGCCCAATGCAGTCACCTCGACTAGCATAGCCAGTGGCAGCATCACCACGACACAGCTCGCTGCTAATGCTGTTACTTCGGCCAACCTTGCCCCAAACTCGGTGACATCGGTGAATATTGCCGACGGCTCGCTGTCGCCGGCTAAGATCAACGGAACAGCGGCTACGCTGTCAGGGAATAACGTATTTCTTGGTCAGCAAACCTTTCTTGGCACTGAGGTCGTGGCAAATTTGAATGTCGCGGCCATTTCAGGCAACAGCGCGTCATTCCTGAGTGATTTGGGATCGGGCGGAGCTTTGTATACTACCTACCCGGGAAGCGGAACGCTCGTGAACGGCCTTGTCAAACTGCTTACGAATGGAACCGCCACGGCTACCGCGACTGATATCACTGACAGCAACGGCGTGATTGGAATTGCCATCGGCGCTCCGGATAGCAGTGGGAACATTCCGATTGCCTACTCCGGACGTGTCAAATGCGTGTTTGACCAGACAACCGGTCTCCCGGTTCCTGGGGACTTCTTTGGAATTAGTCACCTGCAGCGAGGCGAATGCAGAGACCTGGGGACGACTATAACGCCCGGCAGCGGACAGGTTTTAGGGAGAATCCTTGCGGGAGGCCAACTGGGGTCCCCGCTGGCTCCAGTATTGTTGGTTCAAACGCAAGACGGCACTCAGACGCCGGTCTTGATCAACACCGGAGCTGGACTTACCGGGGGTCCAATTACTTCTTCCGGAACGATCAGCATAGCGAACAACGGGGTAACCAATTCCATGCTGCAAAATAATTCCATCACCATCGGGGACGGGATTGGAATTGGTGGCGGGGGAACTGTACCGTTGGGCGGAACCGTGACCATAACCAATCTGGGTGCTCTCTCCTTCAACGGCAGAATTGGCAACATATCTCCGGCTTTCGGCGACTATAATTTCTCGCAAATCTTTGGCACGGCGAGCGAGTCGCAGCTTCCTCCTAGCGTCGTTCTAAATACCCAGAACAATACTTTCACTGGGAACCAGACTATCAATGGAAGTCTCACGGCCAGCAACGTGATAGCACGCGGCAATTCCACTCCTACCTCGGCTGTCTTGACCGTCAATGACGCATCGGGCCAAGCAGGCAACCAGCCCGCCTTCTTTGCCAGCAGTTCCAACAATCCAGCCGCGGCATTCTTGGGTGGCAGTGGCACGATTCTGAGTGTTGGGACTTTGACCCATAACGTGCTCGGCGTGACTGGTGCAGGCGTGACCGTCACGGGAACCGCCACGGCAACATCTTTTGCAGGCGATGGTTCGGGCCTTTCCAATGTTACGGCTTCAAAGATCGGCACGCTGGCGCAGGCGGATATCGCCACAAATGCTGCCCTGGGCGCGGAGACGACAGCGCGGCAGTCCGCCGACACGACGCTGCAAAACAACGTCAACGCTGAGGCGGCGGCCCGTGCTGCGGCAGATACCAACCTGCAAGCCAGCATCGCCGCGGAGACCTCTGCCCGGCAATCGGACGTGAGCACGCTGCAAACCAACATCAACAACGTGAGCGCAGCGGATGCCAAACTGGCGGCTTCCAACACATTCACCGCAGGCACGCAGGATTTCAGCGGGGCAGCAGCAACGTTACCAGTGCACGCGGTATTGAGCGCCAATGCTCCGGCAGCCTGCGTTGCCGGCAAAGAACTTCTCATTGAGACTGACGCCACAGCCGGGCAACAACTATTTATCTGTAACGCCACGGCGAATGGCTGGGTCCTGCTGGGAGATGGCGCGACGAACGGTGTTTCATCCTTCAATGGCCGCAATGGCAGCGTGGCACCGGCGTCGGGCGACTATTCATTCGCACAGATTTCCGGCTCGGCGGCGGCCGGCCAGTTACCGTCGGCTGTTGTTTACAACAATCAAGCAAATACCTTCACGGGAAACCAGACTGTAAACGGCAGCGTCACGGCAACATCTTTCAGCGGCAGCGGCTCCGGTGTGACAGGGGTGAATGCCGCGAGTTTGAACGGAATTCCGTCCAATGCTTTTGCGCAGCTGCACGCCATCAACAGCTTTACGTCCGAACAAGCCTTCGCTGCGTCCACGGCGGTAAACCCGTCGCTGAACATTCCGGCGGGCGTCGCTCCGGCCACACCACTGGCGGGCGATGTCTGGAACACAGGCAGCGTTATCCAATATCGTGACAACGCCTCCACCACACGTTCACTGGTAAGCACCACCCAGAGCGGCGGACTGCAATTGCTGAAGCTTAGCGCATCCATCACGCCCGCGAACGTAACCAGCCAGGTGTGCACGGAACAGAGCTTCACTGTCTCAGGCATCAGCACCGGTGATGTGCTGCTGGGCGTTTCGCAGCCTTCCACCAGCAGCCCGGGAACAAATATTGCCATTGGCGGATTCCGTGTGTCAGCGGCTAATACTGTGGCGGTCCAGTTCTGCAATGTCAGCCGGAACAACAGCACGCCTGTAGCGGGGATTTATACCTTTGCATTGATGAGATAACTGACGCGGCAAGACTCAAAGGCCCGCAGCTTGATGCGGGCTTTTGTTTCGCTGATTTATCAATGCGGCCATTCGTTTGGCTTTTTGCTTTTGTGATAACAAAATTTTTCTGTTCCGCGCGTTCATCCATTGTGTCTAATCTCTGTAGCGGCTAGATTTTTGGACAACCGGCGAGAACTTGCTTGTGTTCCGCTTGTTTATCTGACTCTGGCTGCGCTCCTTAGGGTTTCAGGTGGCGATCTGAAACCCCTTTTTATTGCTCAGATTCCCTCGCATCTTTAATAAATAAAGCGGCCCAAAGGCGTGTCCCAAGCGACACACTGTCTATGTAGCCACACGTATACCCCATCCCGAAAATCATATAAGTCATTATTTATCAATAAGTTAAATCTTGGCTGCCCGGCTGCTCTTAATCCTGGTGTCACACGACAAGGAGAAATCAACATGCGGCGGCTAGTTGTTATCTCAGGAAAATCAAAAATCATTGCGGCCTTTGCTGCGGTAGCCTTCTCGCTGACCAGCATACATCTGGCTGCCAAGGCCCACATCGCCAGCCTGCAACGGGAACAGGCCCGACTGGAGAAGACAACAGTCAGCATTCAGCCATCGGCCATCAGTCAGGACGTTCAAGTTGCGGCGAGCAAGCCGACAATCGAACTCCCGGCAAATCCGGCGGCTGTTGATCAGAAACTTACTGCTCCCAAGGCCCAACCAACCCAGTCTACCTCCACGCCGGCAGCCATCGCCCACAGCGCAACTCCATCCCCTAAACGCCAGATCATTATCAGCATTGCTGATCGTCAACTAGCTGTCATCGACCATGGCCAGGTGTTGAAGACTTATCCCATAGCCGTAGGCGCGCGCGGCACACCGAGTCCTGACGGCGATTTTGTGATCATCAACCACGCCAAAGATCCCGTCTATCGGCACGGCGACAAAGAGATTGCGCCGGGCAAAGACAATCCGCTGGGCACGCGCTGGATGGGACTGAGCTTGAAAGGTTACGGCATTCACGGCACCAACGTACAGGGTTCGGTTGGCAAGGCAATCTCGCACGGCTGCTTCCGCATGCGCAAACAGGATGTGGAAGAGCTTTACACGCTGGTGCAGGTGGGCGACACGGTGATGGTCCGGCGTGAGCGCGACTCGATGATCGCCAAGGTTTTCGCGGCGCCAGCCTCAACGCAGCCAGCGGTGACACTGGCCAATGCAGCGCCGGGCAGCGACATTCAAGTTCCGGTCTCTGCCACAGCAGCAACGGTTGAAACCACTGAGCAATAGGCCAGAAGAAATTTGAACCGTAGAGAACGCTGAGATCGCAGAGATTCGAAAGAGCAAAAGATTAGCCGCGAATGAACGCGAAAGAACACGAATGAGGCAAAGGTCGGAGAACGCGGGAGTTGATTCTAAGCAGGCGAGACAAGGGGAACCAGATAAAGAGTCCAGCGCGCTTTTTGGGCCTGCGGTGAATTGGATTTTGGAATTTTAGGAGGCATTGCGATGTTGTTCTTGAGATATCTGCTGCTGTTTACCGGCTGGGGCCTGCTTGCGGCCGCTGCCATTGAAGTTTTCAAAAATATTTACAGAGTTGTCCAGTATCACCGCCAGTTGCGACATATAGCTCCAGGCTCCTTATCCGGGCTTTCATCGGGACCGGAAGGCGCCCCCGCGGAGCGGCCATTAACCCATGGCGCTACCGTGGAAAAACCGCAACTGAACTGGACCACTGCAAAATGGGCATTTCCTGCGGCTTGGCTGCCGCTCATTCTCGCTGCCGGCATAGTGGTGGTGCCCAGCGGGATGGGTGGCATCAGAGTGAGCCAGACTGCAGGAACGCTGCCCGGCACGTTGTATCCGGGCGCACATTTTGTGGTGCCGCTGCTCGATTCAGTGGTGCTGTATGACATACGTGACCAGGTGCTGACAACTTCTTCCGGCAAAGACGGGCTTGAGTCAACCAGTGAAGCTGAAGCAGAAAAGCGGGAAGCAAAAAACAAGAAAGCCGATGCGTTCACCGTGCAATCGCGGGAAGGCTTAAGCATTGGCCTGGCAATTACGGTGCGGTATAAGTTTGATCCGGCGCGGCTAGATTACATCCATGCCAACCTGCCGCAGCCAGTGGAGAAAGAGATTGTGCCGCCGGTGGTCTCCAGCGTATTTCGCGAGCTGGCGCCGAACTATACCGTCCGAGAAGTTTTTGCCACCAAGCGCGAAGAGATACGGCAATCTGCCGCGGACCGTATCACCCGCAAGCTGGGAGCTGACGGAATTGTTGTGAAAGAAGTCATGCTGCGCGATGTTCAGCTTCCGGAGGAATACGCCAAGGGCCTGGAAGGCCTGCTGCTGAAAGAACAGCAGAATGAAGGCATGGGCGTTGAGACGGAAATGAAGGCCAAAC
>Ga0070734_10003603_pt1 | contig 15915 bp, 14 predicted proteins | sample Coa_R1_8_FD_66444 | JGI IMG/M metagenome (GOLD analysis project Ga0070734, IMG submission 66444) | Surface soil microbial communities from Centralia Pennsylvania, which are recovering from an underground coalmine fire - Coalmine... | ecosystem: Environmental > Terrestrial > Soil > Unclassified ...
GTCACGGGGCACGGTATACCACGAGCAGACCCTACCCCGCCGACGTGCCACCGATGACCGCTCGGAGGGACGCAGAGGGGCTCAAATTTACAGCCGAGTGATTCAGGCCGGCGGCCGGTAGGTGCGGACGGAGCGGAAAACACGATTTTGTGGCCAAAGGGCACTGTGCCTTAGGAGATCCCGAACGAAGTGTGGTACAGCTCGACGGCGCCTTCGAGCGAGGCGCTTGAGCTGGCCGACGGCATTGGCCATAGCCGCTGCGAGATCGATGACAATCGCTTTGCCAATCCCATAGGTCATGACGAAGTATCGACGGCGCGACTCGAACCAGTAGTCCGGGAGCCGCCTGGGTGGCACACTGATATCGGTCACGGAAGTCGTCTGCCCCATGATATGCATCACGCGACTCTCGGGGACGTACCAGGTCGGGAATCCTGCCCGTTTCGCCCGATAGCAAAAATCCGTTTCCTCAAAATACAAGAAATAATTCTCGTCCATTCCTCCGATGGAAGCCAAGACCGATGGACGAATCATCATCGACGCTCCGCAGATCCAATCGGTCGGCTGAGCGACCCGGCTCATCGGTCGTGCGACAACCCACCGAGAGAACAAGCGCATGAGGGCGCCGATCTCCATGCCTTGAAGAATCTCGCTCATGAGGCCGGGAAAGCGGAAGGCGAACGGCCAGTCCTCGCCGTCCAGGGTCTCGAAGCTGCTCCCCGCAATGCCAACCTCGGGGTGAGCCTCAAGGAAACGAGCAAGGGTGGCTACGGCGCCGGAACGCACCTGAGCGTCCGGATTCAACAGGTAAAGATACGTCGGCCTTCTTTCCCGGTATGCCCGCTCGATGCCCAAATTGTTCCCGTACGCGAAGCCTCCGTTACGAGGTGCGGTGACCAAGGTCACCCAGGACGACCAATGGTTCGATTGAATAGCTTCAGATAGGGCTTGCGCGTCCCCCGAGGCGTTGTCTACTACAATCGCGCGAATCCGGATTCCCGGATCGTGGCGCTCTGACTCGAGCGACTTGAGACTCTCGATGGTCAAGCCCGCGCACTTGTAGGACACGATGACGACCGCTATATCGAGCTCTCGCATGACGTCATTTGGGGAGGTCGCAGGGCGAGATGAAGAGCGTTACCTGAGGCGGCGTGGACAAGCTTATGGGCTCACCAGAGGGATCGTGGATCGTTATCGTTACGTTGTACCCTTCATGATGCGAGGTCACGTGCGTAGCCGCCACCACTCATCTCGCATCCGACGTGCCAAGTTAACTAAAGGTCTTGTAAGAGAGAGCGTGTCAAACCACCTCGGGTCGTTCAATTGACTGGGGCAACGTTTCTGCAGGGAAAGCACTGGATTTCCGACCAACGTCACTACGTCCGGGTTGAACTTGCGAAATAGCGTGAACGCAGCATCGATGTAAAGCTTCGATCCGCTTGGGTGATGCGCCGGGAGTTCGATTGCTTGTTCGAGATATGTGACGATTCGTGGCAACGCGCGGGCATGCACTGCATAGCAGTGAGCCCACATGAAGTCGCCTGGTGGGCGAATGAGTCCGACCGGCTCACCCGCGAGTTCGCGAGTCAACGAATGGCCGAAAAAACAGAGACCCCACTCGGTATGCTGCAACCTCTCAACGAGTGCCGCCTGCTCGCGTCGCATTCGCCGACTGAAGATTGCGTCATCTTCGAGCACCCACACGCTCTGCAGACCATCCTCCCGTGCTCTTCGTAGGATTGTCAGGTGGCTCAAAAAGTTGCCATACACGCCCCGTGACGGAAATCCACATGCATCGTCCGGACGGGGGGCAAACGGAACCTCAACTTTGGGCTGCCGGATATCGATGCCGAGACCCCGCAACTCAGATGTGAGCGATGCGAAGCGATCCTTGCGCTCGGGCAGGTGAATGATCGCGATGCGATCGAAATATTCGTAAAGGTTCACGTGCTCGATGTCCTGATCAGCGCCGGAGTTGCTGATAACGAGAGTTACCATTCTATACGATTAGCATGTCGCATCGGGCGATCAGGGAACCACGGCAAATCCTGACCTACTCCGAAAAGAAGAATTCGCCCTGCGCGACGCGTCTCATGTAGCGACATCGAAGATCCGCGATCTTCTAAATGCCTGAGCACGTACCTAACCTTATGCAAGACCCATAGACAATGGCAATTCCGCTATGATCTACTTCGAGATGCGGGTTTGAGTTGCTGCCCCTTTTTGATTGACCTATCTGAGTGTGGTCGCGAGAATCTAAGCGTGACTCTGAACTCGTCAACAGACGAGTGCGATAGTTCGACCGTCTCTGCGGAGACGCCCGATTGGTCGCGCGAGCGAAAGAAGATGCTTGAATGGGCGCCATCTCGCGCCCTACTGGCCAGCATCCGCGATTACCAGCGGTACTCTGTAGCCACGTATTGGTGGAGCCCGGGGCCACGCGCGTTGGCTGTCTTGCGCTATCGCTGGTGGAGTATCGTCACAGGCGCAGATGTGCCATTGAACTGCCGGCTGGGTGGAGGGCTGTTGATGCCTCATCCGAACGGTGTCGTGATTCATCCAGACGCCGAGGTCGGCCCGAATTGTCTCATATTTCAACAAGTGACGATCGGTACGCGCGGCGGGGGCGCCCCACGAATTGAGGGCCATGTGGATATCGGCGCTGGCGCCAAGATTATCGGCGCGGTGACAGTTGGTTGCCATGCAAAAATTGGGGCAAATTCAGTGGTGCTGGAGGATGTGCCCCCCGGTGCAACGGCTGTAGGGGTACCTGCGCGAATAGTGCGTCGCTAATCTTCGCATGCCCTATGGCAGCGGACGGGCGCCCCTTGCTGGACTTCGATGTGTGAGAACTAGCATGGATGCTGCTACATTGCTGAGACAGCGACATATGAGAGGCAGCAGGAGCGCTCATTCCTGATGCTAGTTGGTGGCACAACTAACCTGGCCGGAGCAATGCACAGCTGATGATTCTCAGTCTCAAGGAATTCATAGTTGTCTTTGCAATCGCGATCGTGGTTTTTCGCCTGGCGAAACCGGTCCTTCTCAAATTCGCCAGTCCGCAAGACCTTGCACGCCGCCAGATGGTCTGGTTATGCCTCACGGCGACGGCGTTTTTCGCGACAAGCTTCTGGTTGTTTGCTTTGTTGGCGATCCCACTCACCATCTGGGCGGGGCGGAGAGACTCGAATCCTTGCGCTTTGTACCTAATGCTCCTTGTCATAATTCCCCCGATTGAGGTGCCGCTTCCTATGATCGGCATGCCATATCTTCTGATGATGAGTAATTTCTTGATTTTGTCGTTTTGCATCATGACGCCGGTCGCATTGAGATTGTTCAGATCGAAAGATAAAAATCGCGAAATCGGCCTGCGCTTTACGGACTTTTGCTTGATCGCATACGGCTTGCTGACCGCCGTGCTCTATGTCCATACAATCAGGCCAGATGGCGGGTTATATCCCGCAACATTTACCGACGCATGTCGTCGTGGTTTCGTATTCTTCTTTGATGTTTGGGTTCCATATTACGCCATCAGTCGCGCCAGTGCTGACCGGGCTAAATTGGTTGAGATGATGGCAACGTATTCTCTGAGTTGCGCACTGCTCGCAGCCATAGGCATATTTGAGGCAGTCCGGCACTGGTATCTCTACGGCGAGATGGCCGTCCGTCTAGGTGCGCCCGGGCCGGGCGCGCAGTATCTAATGAGAGGAACGAGCCTGAGAGCGATGGCTTCAACCGGTCATGCGATGGCCCTTGCATATATGTTGGTGCCGGCGTACGGCTTTTGGCTCTACTTAAAAAATCGAGTAAGCCAGAAGCGATGGAGATATTGCGGAACCATCATTTTTTGGGGTGGCCTATTTGCCGCGTACACGCGGGGCGCTTGGATAGGAGCGGTGCTTGTCTATTTTCTCTTCGCAGCGCTGCAACCTCACTCGACTTCGAGGATTTTTAAGGCGACCAGTGTGGCTTTCGTGATGGGGACGTTTATCTACTTCTCGCCACTTGGCGACAAGGTCGTTAGCGTACTTCCTGGACTTGGCGGCACGGTAGATAACGACAACATCATCTATCGAGAACGCTTATGGCATCGTTCTTGGGAGATAATCCAACACAGTCCTTTCTTCGGCGACCAGGAGGCAATGCTAAAAATGGCCGATGTCCGGCAGGGCGAAGGGAAAGTGGATCTCATAAATGCCTATGCCGGGATCCTTCTCGACAACGGTTTTGTTGGCCTTGCTCTGTTCGCTTCTTTCATACTGTCAGCGTTGTACATAGCATGGCTGGGAATGCGAGGTGCTGGAACGCGTGACGATGATCTACCTTTGATTGGAGCGGGTTTGGTTGCATGCATCATTGGGATGCTGCTCATGTTCGCGAATGGCAATTTCGGAGGAGGGCCTGCTCAGGTTTTCTATGTTCTGGCGGCGTTTGGCGTTGGATATGGCTCGATGGTCCGCCTGTCGGGACAAGATGTCCAAAAGCCTCCATTGCTCATTGAAGGTGAGCGCCGACTGGTTCATCCTGCTCGATGATGCCGCGGTTCGAGGCAAAAAAGTCAGTGTCCTGATGCTCGTCTTCAATACGGCTTCGTATTTTCGTGAGCGCTAAGTATATCGGCTCGGACATTTTCGGATATCGAGTTGAAACAGTCATCGCGTTTCGCCGGGCACATCGGACTCGCCGCTGACAACCTCCATGCTATCTCCTGGCCACGGCGTCAAGCCCGCTCGGTCGGCAGTCGGCGTAGTGTAAGTAAGCGCAACATCAAGAGTTCCTGTTCCTGAATATGCCCTCTTTGAAGGCGCTCGCGATTCGAGGGTCTGCCTGGACTCTCGTTGGGCACGGCGGAAGTTTGGTGATACGCATGGTCAGAAGCCTGATCATGACCCGCCTTCTTTTTCCGGAAGTCTACGGTCTTATGACGCTCGTCTGGGCGGTGTTGTTCGGCTTGCAGATGTTTGCCGATACGGGCATCACAGCTACGATTATCCGTGATCGGCGAGGCGACGAACCGGATTTCCTGAACACGGCGTTCACTACGAATGTGCTGCGTGGACTTTTGCTTTGGATGATCTCCTTCTTGCTTGCCTTCCCAATTGCTTCGATATATAGGCAACCGAGTCTGGCGCAGCTCATCCCCGTCACCGGGCTTACCGCCCTGATCCATGGATTTGTTTCAACCTCGATCTATGTGCGACGCAGGCACATGGACTTTAAGCGGCTGACTATTCTGGGACTGTCGACTGAATTGTTCACCTTCTTGGTCGTTGTCGCTTGGGCATGGTTTTCTCCGACGGTGTGGGCGATTGTCGCAAGTGCAGTCACAGGCGAGATTTTCCAGGTGGCTGCGAGCCATTTGTACTTGCCGGGAATCCGCAACCGATTTCGCTGGGATCGGTCCGCGCTCGATACATTTATGGTTTTCGGGAAGTGGATTTACTTGAGTAGCGTCGCTTATTTCATTTCGACACAAAGCGATCGGTTTCTACTTGGAAAGTATCTCGACATGGCTCAACTCGGGATTTACGGCGTGGCGACGGTGTTGAGTGGAGCCATTCAAGCCATCGTGTTAAAGATTAATTCGGACGTCTTATACCCCGTTTTCAGTAGAGTGGTCCCTGATGGCCTCGAGCGGCTACGGCGCGTCGTGCTTCGCACGCGCCTAGTCGGTGATTTGGGGATGATAGTACCCATCGGCATGCTGATGGTTCTTGGGCCTTGGACGGTAGATCTCCTGTATGACCATCGCTACCATGACGCAGGGTGGATGCTACAGGCACTGTGCTTCCGTCTCCTGATACTCGCAGCGATTTCGAACGGCGAGTCCTGTCTTGTGGCCCTGGGCCATCCAAGGTATTCGTTCATCGAGAACCTGTCCCGCGGCATCGCCATGATACTGGCAGTTCCCTTTGGTTGGTACGCAGCAGGGGTACACGGGTTGATTTGGGCAATCGCCTTATCAGAGCTGGTACCGCTAATGGTCATATGGTCAGGTTTGGTTAGATGCGGTATCTACTCGCTCGCGGTGGAGTTGCGTACGGCTCTGTTCATTTGTGTGGGAATTGCGTTGGGACTCGCGGGGGCAGGCCTATTACCCATTCACAAGTGAAGTTTCGAGTGAATTTATTCGCGCCGAAAGTCTTGCTATCTCGGCACGCAAGGTGGGTGTTTCCGCGGAAAGTGTTTCCGCAAGAATTTTCAGGCGCCACCGCCAATCGAGATTCTTCAAAGCCATCAAATGGTTTTTTTTGGGAATCGCAGGTGTCCATTTTTTCAGGGCGTCCGCGATGATCTCGAGTCCTTGTTGTCGACGTATAGAGCCAAGCTCCAGTGTTGCACCGTCCCACAACAGACGGTCCACGCCCTCGCCCTTTGGAGCAATGCCGGCGACGATCGCACCTCCCGCCAATGCATCTACCCAACGACCTGTGAGATATTCGCGTTTTGGATGAGTTTGGTTCCCAGGATTTACGATGTTCGAAAATGCAATGAGATACTTAGTACTCCCATACAAATGCATCACTAGGCGCTGATTTTCCAGTGCTGTCAGGGTGTCGCCGGGTATACGCCCCTGATAGGTGAGGTTGAGTGCGCGTGCAGCGTTCAAGTTGGACAGATCGTCTTCCCACTCTGTGGGCTGGCGGCCAAGACGCAGAATGTCCAAGGGTCGTTCCCCTCCGCCGCTGCCGAGGTCGAGGGCGTCTGTGCCCCACGGCAGCCAAGTTGTTGTTACACCAGTGGTCTGCCGCCATTGGGGTATGTCTTCCAAGGATGTAACGAAGAAATGGTTAAAGAGAGGTGACAATCGTGCAACAAGCGGAATGTGGTCCACCCAGAAGGAGTCGATGATCCAAGCCGCTATGGTCCCAAATTGCAGGTGCCAATCTGCGACCCTCAGCACCCTTTTGAGATCACTAGGACCTTGACCGATCAGCAGGCATGTCTCTTGGCGGTCGGACCGTTTCCGCCTGCTGCGCAGCAGGCCTAGAAGCTTGTTTCTTAGGGATGGCTCGTCCCTGGTGCCTCTGAGTATGCGAGCTTCGAACAATCGGGAGGCCAGGGCCACCAATTGATGTATCGGACTCCACCCTTCATCATCCAGAATGCAGTCGACGATGAGCACAGTTGGCGGGATTGTCTCCGGGCGGGGTTGGTAACTAGCATCATACAGGAGCTGCGCAGCCCAGATCGAGCTGCGGTCTCGCAAAATAAGACGGCGAACTGGCCCATCACCGATTCCGCCCTGCGAAATTAGAACGAAAGAATGACGAGCCGGAGAAGTGCGTTGCCCACCGAAGCCGATGATCTAGCAGGCATCCGCGCCGGCGTCATTGAATGTGGACATTCGTTGGGGGCTGCGGCACAGGGGTTGACTGCCCCTGATTCCCGGAGGAGGTCGCGTACGTCCAAGACAGGACGTCTTGAAGCGCAGTTAGTCCGCCCGTTGCACCGGTGAATCCGACGTAGGCGGTAGACGCCCCCACGATCGCTGGGATATTGATTGCCCAACTCTTTGAGAACGACGCGTTGGTTTTTGTATCCGTTATGGTCATCTTGAGCGTCGTCCCGTCGTAGCCGATTGCTACGGCAAGAGGGTTGCCGCTGTGCAGGTTGACGCCAGAGCCCGTCATGTCGATGCTCCCCGTGGTCAGGTCGGAGCCGTTGGTGTAAAGCCCAGTGGTGTTTCCCGATCCGTTCCATAGATCGAATTTCACAGCTACGCTGTTCAAAAGGCCCGCATTTTGTCCGCCGACGCCTCCCGTGGAGCCGGAATAACCAAGACCAGACTGGTTGTTTCCGATGGCATTGGGGCCACCGCTAACATAGCGGATTGAGCCGTCAGAAGAGGCAGGGGGCTGATTGTGAATGGTAAACGTCATTCCATTGGAATTGGGATGTAGCAACTGGAGCGTGAAATTCGTTGTAAACGACTGCACGTTGACGGGCACGTCATACCAGGCGGACCCGGCTTCGAGCGTGTTGGTGTCCGTCAACTGGATCGCTGATCCGTTGAGTCGGGCCGATCCATTGACGGTCATGAGGTTCCCGGCATTCGTGAACCCGCTTGCGAAGTTGATGAGAGGTGTTCCGGCGGGTCCGATATCGTAATTCGCGACCGCCACCAGGCTGTCTGTGTAACCGGTCTCAACGGCGATCGCCTGAATGATCTCGCTCGAGCTGACCGAGATCGGGCCGGTGTACTGGTTGGACGAGGTGGTGGGTGGCTGGCCGTTGGACGTGTAATAGATCGTCGCTCCCGTAGGTGCGCTGATCGATACGCTTTGCGCGGACGAGTATGACCCCCCGTTAACGCTGAAGCTGGGGGCAGAGAGTCTTGGGGCATATCCTTGGCTGAAGCTCCAGGTCAGCACATTACTGGCGACCGCCGGGATCGTTCCCGAGGTGAAGCCGACATAGGCCGTGTTACCGCCCACGATCGCTGGAATGTTGACCGGCCAGCTTGTCCTATATTGAGCATTGGTTGATGTATCGCGAAGAGTCAGCGTCAGAAGGGCCCCGTCATAGACGATGTGCGCCGCCATGATGTGACCGCTGTAAAAGTTGATGCCGTAGGGGTTCAGATCGTTCTGCGGAATAAGAGCTGCCCACGGTCCGCCGTTGATGTACAGGCCTATCGAGCTTGGGGATCCTCCGGAGGGATAATTCGCCTGGCTTGCCGGGTTCAAGTCGAACTTGATGGCAACGCTATTGCCAATTGGATGCTGACCCATGTAAGCGCCGTAACCCGAAAGATTAGAATCCCCGACGGCATGATCCCCGTACCATATGCCGCCAAAGGAGGGCGTTGGATTGGTCGCGAGATTGCTGTTCTGCACGCAAAAGGTGAGGCCAACGATCGAGGGTACCGATAGGCCGGACGGTGCCTGGAAGGTAAAATCGGTCGTGAAGGACTGGACGTTCTGCTGAGTCTTGTACCAAGCCCCGCCTGCCTGATGCTGACCCGATGACGCCGAGGTGAGCGAGATCGCCGAGCCAGCGAAGCGAGCGCTCGCCTGGGTCTGAATCGCGTTCGTTGCGCCAGCGAAGCCGTTTGGATAGCTGAAGACCAACGATGCGCCGGACGATCCGGCACTTGCCACCGTGCAGACCGCAAGAAGCCCCAGTGCGGTCAGCGCCGGAACCGTATTCAAACCCTTCAGTGCTCGCTCTTGGAACATCATGACTCCCACATAAACGCGATGAGATTCCGCCTAAACAAAGACAAGCAGATCGAGTCGGCCGAAAGATCCTCGCAGTGAAGGAGCTTCGAGCCCACAAGCTCGCCGTCTTATCGGATTGAATTCTGCATATCGGAGGCTTTGCGCCCGCCGCTTCGCACCGCCTCCTTAGCATTGCTATCAAGTAAATAGGGTTCGGCCGTGCCGTGCAATTGACGCAAACTGGAGACGCATCGCTTGTGCAAGCGGTGCGTGGTGGTGGGACGAAGCCGTTATGTAAAAGGTGCGGAAAATCCTATGCGTGGGTCCGACGCGTCGCCGTGCATCGCGATGATCGCAATGCGATGAGGGCCCACTGTGCAAACTGTGACGGATCGAGACAGGTTGCGACGGATCATTTGATTCATCGATCCAGTCTGCTTGCGACCGATCAGTGACAGAGTACGGCAGATTCATCGAGTAAGGTTTTGTTTAAAAAGTAAGATGTAGTTCTTACAAGAATGCATTGCCGTACAGGAGGTTGCCCGCGACAATAGGGGGTATGAATGCTGTGTCGCCAATCAGCGACGGTCCCTTATCCGGCCTCGGTCCCCGACTCAACCCCTTGGGGGCGGACCCCATTTATTTTGATGCCGGCCCGCATCGACTATTCGGATGGCTGCATCGAGCCGCAGACTCGGACCTCGGAGTAGTGCTCTGTAACCCATTCGGCTACGAGGCAATCTGTGCCCATCGCGGCATCCGAATGTTTGCCGAAGCGCTGGCCGCGATTGGGGTACCGGCACTCCGGTTCGACTACGCGGGTACGGGCGACTCGGGCGACATTGCATGCGACACGAATCAGATCGAGACATGGACTGCCGATATCGCGGCTGCGGCGAGTGCTCTGCGACATTCGACGGGCGTGAGACGCGTATGTCTGCTCGGTTTCCGGCTGGGCGCACTGCTGGCGGTCCGAGCAGCCTGCGAATCGATCGATGCTCTCATCGTGATCTCCCCCATCATGAATGGCCGACGCTATGTACGCGAGTTGCGCATCACACAGATGGCGGCGTCGCTGCGCAGCGAAGATGCCGTCTCGAGCGAAGCGGCGTCGGGAACGGTGGAAGTCGCCGGGTTCTCCCTGTCGGCGGCCTCGACTGCCACGCTCGCAGGCATCGATCTCGAGCGCATGGGGATGCCACTGACGTCTGAGGTCCTCGTGATCGATCGAACGGACCTACCGACGGCGAGGACGTGGTCAGAGGAGGCATCACGACGGGGAGCGCAAGTACAGTATCAGTGTCTGCCGGGCACAGTTGAGATGTTTTTGACTGCGCCCCAATTTGGGAGCGTGTCCGAGGAAATGATCCTCGCGACCAAGGATTGGATCTCGCGGCTGCAGGGAGCGTGTTTGCCGATCGAGACAAGCCCAGCACCCGAGGACGTCTCGGTCCCGGTGTTGTCGCTGGCGGGAAACGATGCTTCGCCGGATATCATCGAGCAGCCCGTCTTCTTCGGAGAGGACACGGCACTGTTCGGTATTGTCAGCGAGCCGCAGCTGAATGAGCGTGCGCGCCGCGGCGTCATCCTGCTGAATGCAGCAGTCGATCCGCATTTCGGGGCGGGTCGTAGATACGTTTCGCTGGCACGTCGCTGGGCACGCAATGGCTACGTGGTGCTGCGCATGGATCTCGCGGGCATCGGGGACAGCGCGACCCGCACCAACTGCCGGAACGATGAAGTCTTCCCACCGCAGGCGATGGCGGACGTGCGCGCGGCGGCTAATTTCCTTTCGACGCGCTATGGTGTTCAGGAGATAGTTCTAGGGGGACTGTGTTCCGGGGGATACCACGCGCTGCGAGCTGCAGTGGACGGCTTGGCCGTGCGTCAGATATTCCTAATTAATCCTGAGAACTATTTTTGGAAGCAGGGTACGACGCTCAAGGATGTGCAGCTCGCCGAAGCCGTGCGCAACCCGGGCATTTATCGCGAGCGTGTGCAGTCCGCCGCGGCGTGGCGACGACTTCTAAGCGGTCGAGTGAACGTCTGGCGAATACTCGACATCTACGCTCACCGAGGATTTCTCGCCTTGGAGTCAGCGCTGCGGGACATTGCGCGCTCGCTCCATATCCGACTTCCCTCGGACCTGGGATCGGAGCTCGAGGAGTTGCGCGCGCGGGGCGTGCAGGTGGTATTTGTCTTCGCCCGGGGCGAGCCTGGCATCGAGCTTCTCAAGCTGCTCGCCGGCTCCGTGACGTCACGGCTATCAGGCTCCTGCCACGTCCATCTGATCGATGGTGGCGATCATACCTTCTCGAAGCGCGGGCCCTGGGAGATCTGCGAGTCTATCCTCACCGATGAGCTCACGAAACTTGCGCAGGCGCCCCAGCCGACGAGCACGTTGCGGGATTCAGGGACGCGCCTGCGCACGCTGCGCGAAAAGAGCCCTTAGCCTGAGCCGTACCTCGTCGACTTCTCGAGCCGATATGTTAGGCTCCGATGATGTCCATCAGAGACACGATCATCGCCCAGTTCCAGGGCGTCGCCGCAGAGCAAAAACGCAAGCTCGCAACGCTCACGGACGATCTCAAGCTCCTGCACTCCGGGCTCGACTCGTTGAGCTTCGCGATTATCGTGGCACGCTTGGAAGAGCTCCTGAGCTACGACCCCTTCGAGGCCAACGAGTCGCAGCAATTCCCGGTGACCTTCGGTGACTTCGTCAGGCTGTACGAGAATCGACCCTAGGATTTTCATCTCGCGGAAGCGCCCGACGCCACCTCAGGAAGAGAGCTTGGAGGCTAGCTGTGCCGCGATGTTGCCCAGCTTGACAGATCTGCGAGTCTCGCGACTTATCGGCCCGAACGGCTCGTACTCCACAATTTGCGCTTGCTTGATCGGGCGCAGCGTGTGATAAAGCCGCGCCAGCCAGCGCCGCTGGGGCCAGGGATCGCATCGGAGTTCCTCGTGCAGGTCGGCCTCGCTCCACGGTACATCGAGATGACTTATCGTTCGATGAGGGCTAGCGCCCGCCTTGAGCGCTTGTGGAAACAACGCCACCGTGTCTATCGAAATAGGGGACACTGGCTGCGGAATGGCTTCGCCGCGCTGGGCAGCGACGAAGGCGGCCGCTAGGCTTGCCTGATCCGTAAATTCGAGGTGGCCCAGTTGCGTCGCACGCGGATTCATCTCGATGAGTACTGGAATTCCTGTCTGATCATCGATAATGAAATCCAATCCGAAAAATCCGCTCAATTGAAGCTGTTTGGTGAGCCATTTGACGGCGAGCGCCATGCGCTCTTCCCGAATCCGCCGAACGACCATTGCGGCCCCGGTTGGCCCGTCGGTTGCGAGCACCGCGACCGATATGAGCGAGATGACCTCGCCAGCCTGGCAGGCCACCATGCAGTTTGCCGGGTAGCCGCGGATGATCCGTTGCGCGGTGATCTGAGGGCTGCCCACATTCTGGTAGCGCCATATAGCGAGCGGGTCGCGATCGATGATCAATCGCTTCGCGGTCGTCGCAAGACTTGGCGGCGCACTCAACTCTCTCCAAGCGTTCTGGGCTTGTTGCAGCGAGCTGCACATCCGCACGCCGTTTCCGCCCGACTCGCCATCCACCTTGATGGCGCAGCTCGGACCCATCTCCGCATGCCATCGAACGATGTCGTCGGAAACGAGCAGACATCGAGTGTCGGCGGTGGCGATACCGAGCTCACTGGCTGTCCTCAGAAGCCGATAGCGGCTCGCGACAATCGCAAAGGCGCCCGGCTGCCCCAAGGAGCGCTCGATGAGAGCTCTCATACGTGGGACCTTGCCATGCAAGGCGTGCAGCTGGGCGACCACGCCGTCGTCGCAGGGGATCACGATCTCCGGGCGGATCTCCTCGATGGCGCGCGCGAGACTCGACAGCGAGTCGAGGGCCGAGTAGGAGTGCACCGTCTCAAGGCCCTTGACCTTTGTCAGCGGATGAGCATGAGGGCAAAGCGCGCTGACAGCACAGCCCTGGCCGCCCAGTGCAACCGCCAGGCGCGCTGATAGATGCCACCATTTCGCGGCTGCGATCAAGATGGAGGGTCGGCGCTTCACCGGGAAACAGCGCACATTCCGAGCCCCGAGGGCGGCTCAAAGTATGGTCGATGGAAGAGGTCAGGTGTGCTTAACATAATTCTCATCGGGTCGGCACTTCTGCGACGGACATACTTCTCAGGTACGGTCATCGAGATCAGCATAGCGCGCCGCACCGTCCTGTCGGCGGAGCCCATCACAGACCGATTAGGCGGCGGTCGTCCTCATCGGGGAGCGTTGATTGAGTAATCCTTCAGAAATCGATGTCGCCATTGTCGGAGCAGGTCCCTATGGCTTGTCGCTCGCCGCGCATATGAGCGCGACGCGCTGGCCCTATCGCATTTTTGGCGAGCCGATGAAGTTCTGGACTCAACGCATGCCCAAGGGTATGCGGCTCAAGTCTGAGGGCTTTGCTTCGAGTTTATCGGATCCGAAGTCACAATTCACGCTCAGGGAATTTTGCCGGCAGCGAGGAATCGAATATGCGGACATTGGGCTGCCCATCGCGCTCGAGACTTTCGTCGAATATGGCCGTGAGTTTCAGCGGCGCTTCGTCCCCGGGCTCGAGCGGGTGGAAATTATCCAACTTTCTTCGAGGCCCGCGGGCTTTGAACTCCTCACGTCAAGCGGCGAGTGCGTTCGGGCGCAACGGGTAGTGGTGGCGACGGGGATTGGTGCCTTCGAATACCTTCCTCCGATCCTCAAGGATCTGTCGCAAACGCTCGTTAGCCACAGTTCGCACCATTGCGATCTGACCTCCTTCAGGGGCGCGAAAGTTCTGGTGCTGGGCGCGGGCGCATCCGCGCTCGACACCGCCGCTCTGTTGAGAGCGGCGGACGCGCGGGCGGAACTGCTCGCGCGAACAGACAAGCTCAAGTTTCATGATCCGCCTTCCGAACCCCGACCGCTGCTCGAGCGCCTTCGCGAGCCACGTTCTGGTCTCGGCACCGGCTGGCGATCACGCCTCTCGTGCGACATGCCGCTCATTTTCCACGCGTTGCCCGAATCCGTGCGCCTGCGCGCAGTCGCGCGTCATTTGGGCCCCGCGCCCTGCTGGTTCGTGCGTGAGGCGGTGGCGGGAATGCCCATGCACTTAGGGGCCACACTGACGTCCGCTGAGCCGGCCGGCGATCAGATCCGAGTGCGATATCGGCAGGGTGGGGAAGACAAGACTTTGGAGGCCGATCACCTCATCGCCGCGACTGGGTTCAAGGTGGCTCTATCACGATTGGGGCTTCTGCACGAGTCCTTGAAGCAGCGAATCAAGAGCGTGGCCGACTCTCCGATACTCAACCGCCGGTTCGAGTCAACGGTTCCCGGGCTCTATTTCGTGGGGATTAGTGCAGCAAATAGCTTCGGACCGCTCCTACGGTTTGCGTTCGGTGCCGATTACACCGCGCGGCGCCTCACCCGGCACTTGGCGTCGCGCTAAGATGGTGCGCGTCGGCATGGCGGAAAATTGCATTGCGCTCCATTTGTTGCGCTGCATTTCTAATAGGACCTTTAATATTTTTATGTCGCACACCGTCCCCCTGCAGCTCCGCCCCCAATGCACTGGCGCATTGTGTCGGATGAAATGAGAAAGAGGTCGCGAAACTGTCTCACGGGGGGGCTATTATCTAACGAGAGACAAACTTCAATAAGAACGCCATGGCGCACGTGCTGGAGATCGATGACTACAACCTCGAGGAAACCCTCCGGGTGGTCAAGGCATTCGGCACCTCCGGCTACGGGTATGTGGTGACGCCGAACGTCGATCATGTCATTAGGCATTATCAGGATGCGCGATTCCGAGAACTCTACAGCCATGCATCTTACGTGCTGCTCGACAGCCGGTTCCTGGCTCACACCGTGGGTCTGGTCAAACGTCAGGTGTTGCGCGTCTGCCTGGGAAGCGATCTCACTTTAGCGGTACTCAACTCGGTTGTGAGGCCGACCGATAAGCTGGTGGTTGTGGGCGGAAACCCGGAACAAGCGGAAACTCTTCGACGGCGGTTCGCGCTCTCTGCTTTGCATCATATCGCCCCGCCCATGGGGTTCATCAACAACGCCTCGGCAGTCGAGCGGTGCCTGCGTCAGATCGAGGACCTCAGTCCATTTCGGTTTTGCTTCCTGGCGGTCGGATCGCCGCAGCAGGAGGTTATCGCCCGCGCGCTGAAGGAGCGAGGGGCGGCCCGGGGCCTTGCGCTATGTGTTGGCGCGGCGATCAATTATATGACGGGCGTTGAGCAACGGGCCCCCGAATGGATGCAGCGCGCGGGATTGGAGTGGCTCTATCGGCTCTTGAGAGACCCCAGACGTCTTGCCACGCGATATCTCGTTCGCGGCCCGAAGATCTTTTTCTTTCTTCCTTGGCTTGAGATCCGGCTGCGTCGAGCTCCTACGTTGTCTGTGCATCTCGAGGAGTCGCAGGGCGCGTCCGCGGCCGCAACGGTCGCCGCGCGCCCATCCGCTTGATGATTCGCGGCATTTGTTTCGTTAATTCGCGCCGCCGCTTCTGACGGCACCCAAGGGGCGAACGACGCTACAGAGCTTACCAAACGCTAGTAAAGATCCATGGCGAGCGCGACGACGTTGCGGGTCGCCGGGAGCGTGAGGCTCTTGACGGTCTTTGAGCTGTTGAGTGCGAAGGAGTACCCGTACAGATAGAAGGTTCGGTTATCGGAGGCACCGGTGCTGGTGATGC
>Ga0070734_10003605_pt1 | contig 15906 bp, 11 predicted proteins | sample Coa_R1_8_FD_66444 | JGI IMG/M metagenome (GOLD analysis project Ga0070734, IMG submission 66444) | Surface soil microbial communities from Centralia Pennsylvania, which are recovering from an underground coalmine fire - Coalmine... | ecosystem: Environmental > Terrestrial > Soil > Unclassified ...
ATTCGCCGCAATTCTGATAGCGGTGCTCGACCTTCTTGGCCATCATTTTGTGGATGATCGTACCCAATTCCGGCGGCAGGTCTGGCCGGATTTCGTTCAGCGGCACCGGCTCGGTCTGCACATGATGCAACGCGACCTCAAAGGGCGTTTGGCCGGAGAACGGAGGGTGTCCGGCGAAGAGATGATAACAGGTGACGCCGAATGAGTAGATGTCGGTTCGCGGGTCCAAAGGCTGGCCCTGAACTTGCTCCGGGCTCATGTAGAGCGGGGTCCCGAGCGTGATCCCGGTCTGGGTCAGGTGCTGGGTGCTGACCTCGTCGGTAAAGCAGCGCGACAGTCCAAAGTCGGCCACTTTGATTTCGCCCCGCTTGGTCAGCAGGATGTTTTCGGGCTTGATATCGCGGTGGATGATGCCGAGCTCGCCGGCACGCAGCAAAGCCGCGGCCACTTGCCGCATGATGCGCAGCGCCAGCGCTAACTCCGGCGGTCCTTTCTTTGCCAGGAATTCGCCCAGATTGCGGCCTTCGACATATTCCAAGGCCATGTAATGCAGGCCGGCTTCTTCACCGATCGCATAAACTTGGACAATGTTGGCGTGGCTGACACGGGCAATCGCCTCGGCCTCGGCTTTGAAGCGCTGCAAGGACACAGCCGACACGGCCAAGTCGGTCCGCATGGTTTTGATCGCGACCTTGCGTTTAAGCGAGATCTGCTCGGCCAGATAGACCTGGCCCATCCCGCCCTGTCCCAGGCGGCGGAGGAGATGAAAATCGCCGAGGTTTCGGCCACTCCAATCCGGAGAAGCGGCGAGCGGTTCCGCTGGGACGGAGGCGGTCGGCAACGTCTTGCTCCCAGGATTCATGGTCACCGCTCTGAGCCTGTGTGCGAAGTTTGGTGCTATGGGCTTTTACACTTCCATCATAGTTTCACGGGCGCCGATGAGCAACCAGGAAACGGAGGCCGCACCCGGCTGCACAAGACGGTACCCTGAATTTCAGCCATCCAAAATGGCGCTCAAACCTGCAACACGCCCGTCTTGAATGGCCGGCCGTCGTCATAGCGCGTGGCGATTTCTAGTGCCAAAAGCAGGGTTTCGCGAGTCTCCTGCGGCGCCAGAATCTGGTCGACCCACAGCCGAGCCGCGGCGTAACGGACATCGGTCTGTTCGCGGTATCCGGCCTCGATCTTCTGCCGCAATTGGGCGAGTTCTTCCGCCTCCGGCTCATGGCCGCCGCGGCGGAGCGCGGACACGGTAATGTCGAGGAGCGTACTGGCTGCCTGTTCGGCGCCCATGACGGCGTAGCGCGCCGTTGGCCAGGCAAACACCAAACGCGGGTCAAAGGCTTTGCCGCACAGGGCGTAGTTGCCGGCCCCGAACGACCCGCCCATGATCACGGTAATTTTCGGAACGACGCTGTTGGCGATCACATTGACCAGCTTGGCGCCCGCGCGGATGATCCCAGCCTGTTCGGAATCCTTCCCGACCATGAAGCCGTTTACATCTTGCAAAAAAATCAACGGCAGCCGGCTCTGGTTACAATCCATGACGAAGCGGGCCGCCTTGTCGGCGCTGTCCACATAGATGACGCCGCCGTATTGCAAGGGCCCGCTTTCGGGTTTGCACCGCTTGCGTTGGTTCGCCACCACGCCGACAGCCACGCCGCCCAGCCTCCCATAGCCACACACCAGCGTCTGGCCGTACTCTGCCTTGTACTCGTCGAAGGGTCCAGCATCGAGCATGCAGGGGAGCAAATCCCGGATATCGTATTCCTGGCGCGGTTCGGCGCGGAAGAGGGTTTCCAGATCCGATGGCGGCCGGCCGCTGGGGTGGGCCGCCGATACACACGAATGTTCATGGGGCAGCGCCGCAACCAGGTGCCGAAGGCGTTCGAGGCAATGCGGGTCATCGGGTTCGCGAAAGTCGATCGTGCCGCTGATCCGGGCATGCATGGCCGCGCCGCCCAATTCCTCGTGGCTAACCGTTTGGCCGATGGCTGCCTTCACCAGAGCGGGTCCGGCCAGGTACAGGCCACTCCCTTCCGTCATGAGCAGCTTATCGCATAACACCGGCAGGTAGCCGCCGCCGGCTACGCAATTGCCCATGATGGCTGCGAACTGCGGGATGCCGGTTGCGGAGATTACGGCGTTGTTGCGAAAAATGCGACCGAAATCATCGGTGTCCGGGAAGACTTCATCCTGAAGTGGCAGGAAAACGCCCGCGCTGTCCACCAGGTAGAGGAGTGGCAACCGATTTTCCAATGCGATGTTCTGGGCGCGGAGCACCTTCTTGCAGGTAAGAGGGAAAAAAGCTCCCGCCTTGACCGTGGCGTCGTTGGCGATGACAAGAACGCGGCGGCCGGCGACGGTGCCAATACCGGTAACGACACCAGCAGAGGGGGCCCCGCCCCATTCTTGGTACATACCCCAGGCGGCCCACAGGCCAAGCTCGAAAAGAGCGGTTCCGGGATCGAGGAGCTGCGCGATCCGTTCGCGGGCCGTCAGGCGGCCCTTTTCATGTTGGCGGGCAATGGCCTTGCGGCCGCCTCCCTCCATCAGCGTCTCGGCTTGACGGCGGAGTTCTTCGGGGAGCTGCCTCATGTCGGGAGGGGAAAAATGAATCGAGCAGAAGCTCGGACAAACCGATCCAGGGAAACGACCGGCCCAGCCGAGCGGGCCCGTTGGTTGGTTAAAGATGCCGCGCTCAAGCCGTCCATTCCTTGCGCTGCCGGGAAGACGGAATGTTGAGCATCTTCCGGTACTTGGTCACGGTACGCCGCGCCACCGGATAGCCGCTCTCCTGCAATTTGTTCACCAGGTCTTCATCGGAAAGCGGATTGGATTTGTCCTCCTTCTCGATGATCTCCAGAAGTTTTTGCTTGATGGTCTCCCACGCGACCTCCTCACCGGTGGCCGTGTGCGTGCCGCCGCCGAAGAATCGCTTGAGTGGAAAGATCCCGCGGGGCGTTTGCACCCATTTATCATCGACGGCACGACTCACCGTCGTGACGTGGACACCGACTTGGTCGGCGATTTGCTGCATCTTGAGCGGTTCAATGTGCTCCGGCCCCTGATCCAAAAAGGCACGCTGGTGTTGAATGATGGCCCGGGTCACCTTCTCCAGGGTATTGCGCCGCTGTTCGATCGATTCCATGAGCCATTGGGCGGCCTGAATCTTGCGCTTGAGATATTCTTTTGCCTTCGGATCTGCCCCTTTGTCGCGATACAGCTCGAGGTAGCGGCGGCTGATATAAATGCTCGGCGTCCAGTCGTCGAGCAACCGGATTTCGTACTCGCCGTTCTCGGTCAGTTTGACAGCAATGTCCGGAACGACGTAGGGGATGTTTTCGTGAGTAAACTGCGCCCCTGGCCGGGGATTCAGGTGCTTGAGGACCTCAATCGCTTCCTTGATCGTGGCCAAGTCGAAACCGGTTCGCCGCTGAATGATCGGCAACCGGTTGTGGACGATGTCTTCCAAGTGATTGGTAATCAGCACACGCAGGACTTCGCGGTGCGGCGTTTCCGGCGTCAATTGCAGTAGAAGGCATTCTTTCTCGTTTCGGGCACCGACGCCGGGAGGCTCCAGCTTCTGTACCATCCGCAAGACTTCTTCAACCTGGGCCACACTGACCGGTTGGCTGTAGCTCTTGGCAATTTCCTCGGTAGGAACTCTCAGATAACCATCATCGCCGATGTGCGTGATCAGGAAGCGCATCAGCTCGAGCTGCTCCGGAGCACAGTCCAGGAAGGCGAGCTGATCCTTTAGGTATTCCTGCAACGATTGCGGCCGATCGGCCATGTTCTGGAGTGCATCGTGCTTCTTGTCGCCCTCCTCATCTCGACCGTTGCGGCTGGGGCGGTGTTCCTCGTTGTAACGGTCCTCCCACTCGCGGTCGAATGCCTCCAAGCGCTGGAACTCCTGCTCCATGTCGCCGGCTTCATCGATGACCAGCTCCTTTTCTGGATTGGTCGCATCTTCCGATTCGGCGGTCTGGGCGGCTTCCTCGTCGCTGGTTTGTTCATCGCCGGCGACTTCTTTGATTTCCAGGACCGGGTTTTCTTGCAACTCCTGCTGGATCCGTTCCTGGAGAGCCATGATCGGCAGCTGCAAGATTTCCATCGATTGGATCATGCGGGGAGCCAGGATCATCCTCTGGTCCATCCGCATGGATTGGGTCGTGTCGAGTCGCATAGCCTAGGGACCCCCAATACGTTTCCGATTCATGATCGAGTATTTCCGATTTTGATAATAGGAAATCAAAAATCCCCAATCAGCAATCAAAACTCAGAACGTTCGCCGCCCTTCCAATGCATCGGCCAGCATTTGGCTGTTGGCAAATTCTAGTACGGATCCCGAGGGCAAGCCACGCGCCAACCGGGTGATGAGCACGCCGGTACCGGCCAGCAGGTTCGAAATATAGAGGGCCGTCCCGTCGCCTTCCAGCGTCGGATTGGTTGCCAGAATGACTTCCCGTACGCCTCCCTGTTGGATGCGCTGCACCAAGGCATCCAGCGTGAGCTGTTCCGGCCCGACGTTGTCCAACGGCGCCAGCCGGCCCTGGAGCACGTGATACAAGCCGCGATAGCTACCCGCGCGTTCCAGGGCCGCCAGATCCCGCGGCTGCTCCACTACGCAGAGAAGCGACGGGTCGCGGCGAGCATCCCGGCAAATACTGCACAGATCGCCCTCCGTCAAGTTGAAACACTGCCGGCATGGACGGATCCGTTCGCTGATGCCGCGGAGCGCATCGGCCAACGCCAGGGCCTGGCCCCGCCCAGCGCCGAGCAGATGATGCGTAAGCCGTTCGGCCGTCTTGGGTCCGATCCCCGGCAGCTTGCCGAACTCCTCAATCAGATGGGCAATGGCCCCGTCCCCGTCCCGTTCCACGATCCAACTCCCCATGGAGCCCATCGTCCGTCGGCCACACGTCGGCGGCGACGGAGGACAGGCTGTTACGAAGGCATTCCCGGCAGCCCCAGCCCCGACGGTAAGCCGAAGCCGGCTGCCATCTTCCCTGTTTCTTCGGCGGCCTGTTGCCGCGCCCGCTCCAGGGCCTGATTCGTGGCCGAGCGAATGAGATCCTCTAGCATTTCCCGGTCGTTTTGCCGAAACAATTCTTCGCTCACCGAACATGACAGCATTTCCAGCTTGCCGTTGACGCGCACCTTCACCATGCCCGCTCCGGCGTCGCCCTCCGCCACGAGTTGGCCCAGGCGTTGCTGCAACCGTTCCATCTCTTCGCGGATCTTGGGCAGTTGCTGCAACAAGTTAGCCATCTGCCCGAACTGCTTGAAGGGATTCATGCCTCATGCTCCTCACAGTCGGGCTCTTCGCCTCCATTGGCGGAGGTGGCAGCCGGTGCCCCGAAGCCCTCGTCGACTTCGACCAGCTGGGCCCCAAGGACTTCGACCGCCCGTCGGACCAGAGGTTCTTTGAGTGCCTCGGCCCGTTGACGCTTACTACGGGATTGCGGGTTTTCCGTTTCGTCGGCTGCTTTCCGCGTGTCCTCCGCAGCACCGCTAGCCGACTCAATGCGAACGTTCCAGCCCTGACGGGTGATTTTGCGTAACACTTCCTCAACTCGAGCCACATTGGCCGGTTGCTGACAATGCTCACGCTCTGAATTATAGCTTGGAGCGAAGCGAAGAACCAGTGTGTTTGGCCCGAAAATTGCAGGAAGTTGAGCTTTCCGCAGCGAGTTGGCTACCATTGGCCCCAGATTCGCCAACACCTCCTCCCAAACCTGGGCCAAGGAATCGACGGAAAGCGTTGTGGGAAAGTCATTTGTGGCTGGATCCGGGCGGTCCTCCGGCTTTTTTTTTACGCCCGGAACTGACACGGCGGATGGGGCCGCGGCGTTGGAAGCGGGCGGACGCGATGGTGCTGAGGGAACGGTTTGTGGACTTCCGCGCATCTGTCCGAGCCAGTGGGCGAGTTCAGAAAGCGATGCCAGGTCTTCGAGCCTTCCGAGTCGGACCAACGCCATTTCCACCAGGACTCGGCCCCGGCTGCTCGTCCGCAAACGGGCTTTCGTGGTGGATAAAACATCGAGGCCGGCCAAGATCGTATCTAGTTTCGCGGTGGCCGCTTGCCGAACCAATGTCTCGCGGTGACGGGAAGCGAGACTGAGGTCGCGCGCTTCGGCCCCGGCGCACTGAACCACCATGAGATCGCGCCAGTAATCGATGAGCTGGTCGACCAGTTCACCCATCTGCAAGCCTTCGTCCACCGCCTGTCCCAAGAGATCCAGGGCGCGTTTCGGATCGTGCTCCAGCACTGCGGCCGCGATCTGGAGCACGCGCTCGTCCCCGGCCGTGCCCAAGAGCCGATGCACCTGTTCGGTCGTCAGCCGCTCGCCGCCAAAAGCCAGTAACTGATCCAGGAGCGACTGGGCATCGCGCATGGAACCGCCAGCTCGGCGGGCGACCAGCGCCAGTGCCTCATCGTCCGCCTCCATCCGTTCGCCCTGCACGATTCCGCGCAGCCGCTCGACAATCTCCGCGGTGCCGATCCCCGCAAAGTCAAAGCGTTGACAGCGGGAGAGGATGGTAATTGGGATCTTCTGCGCCTCCGTGGTTGCGAAGATGAATTTGACGTGTTCGGGTGGTTCCTCCAGCGTCTTCAAGAGGGCATTGAAGGCCTGGGGCGTTAACATATGGACTTCATCGACGATGTAGATTTTGTAGCGCGAGCGGCTGGGACGATACTGGACATTTTGGCGAATCTCGCGGACCTCATCGATCCCGCGATTGCTTGCGCCATCGATTTCGAGGACGTCGACGTCTTCGCCGGCAGCGATGCTCTGGCAAATCTCGCAGGCATTACACGGAGTGGCCGTCGGCCCGCGCACACAGTTGAGGGCCTTGGCCAGGATCCGCGCCGTGGAGGTCTTGCCGACGCCGCGCGCCCCGGTAAACAGGTAGGCGTGGGCGACACGGTTACTTTTGAGTGCGTTCACCAGGGCCTGAGCCACTGGTTCCTGCCCGACCAGGTCCGAAAACTGTTGCGGTCGATAGCGCCGGGCCAGAACCGTGTAGCTCTCCGTGCCGGCCGCTTTCTGTTTGGCCATGTTTCCAAACACCCCCGGCGCGTTCCGCACGCCGGCTTGCTCATGAGCAAAGAGGCAATAAAGGTGCCCGCGGCGGGTTTCCGAGAGAGGCTGATCCACTGCACAAGGGGTCGCTGCTTATGGCTGCACCTTCCGGCCTGACCAGGTTCACAACTTCCCTTTGCGTGGGTCCCCTCCCAGCTCCCTACCACGGGCATCAGTGAGTTCACGAAGTGATGTTCATTATAGTCGCTGGACGGCTGCCCTGGAAGCCTGGCTCCTCTACTTGCGGGAGTGGCCCTTCGTGCGGCCGTCGAGTAGGAATGGTAGCAAGACTTTCTCACGGATAGGACCATGCGCATCTTCGTTGCTGGTGGGACTGGTTTGGTTGGGGCACGGCTCATCGGGCGTTTGCAGGAACGTCAGGATGAAGTAATGCTGCTCACCCGCCGGCCTGTCACAGGACGCGAACAACTCGGGGACCGGGGACAGGTTGTCGAAGGAAACCCCATGCAGCCCGGTCCGTGGATGGACCGTGTGCGGGATTGTGACGCCGTGGTGAATTTGGTCGGGGAAAACATCTTCAGCCGCCGCTGGAGCAAGCAATTCAAAGACCTCCTCGTACAGAGCAGGGTCCAGAGCACGGCCAACGTGGTGAAGGCGCTGGCCCGGAGCCCGCAGACGAGGGATGGCGCGGCCAAGGTGTTGGTGAATGCTTCGGCGATCGGCTACTACGGCACGCACAGCGACGAAGCATTAACCGAAGCGAGTCCCGCCGGCAAGGATTTCATGGCCCAGATCTGCGTGGCATGGGAAAATGAGGCACGCCAGGCGCAGCCGCACGGAATCCGCGTGGCCGTGATTCGCATCGGGCTCGTGCTGGATAAAGCAGGCGGCGCCCTCGCCAAGCTGTTGACCCCGTTCCGCCTTGGTGCCGGCGGACCCATAGGCTGGACGCCGTGGTCGGGTAGCCAGGTCATCAGCTGGATTCACCATGAAGACCTCGTGGGAATCATTCTCATGGCTCTGGATCGGCCCGCGGCCACGGGGCCCATCAACGGCACGGCCCCCGAGCCGGTGACGAATCGCGAGTTCGGCAAAGCGCTGGGGCGTGCCCTGCACCGGCCCGCTTTTCTGCCAACACCGCCTTTGGCGGTGCGGGTCATCCTGGGCGAGGTCGCGCATGTCCTGGCCACAGGGCAGCGGGTTCTCCCGGCGCGGGCACAAGCCTTGGGATATCGCTTTCGCTTTCCGACGCTTGACGCTGCCTTGGCCGATCTTCTGGCGTGAGGAAAACGGCACTCCGGATGGCCGGCTATTTGCCCGGACTGCGCGGAAGCTTGGGACCGATCATGGGCACGGTCTTGGGCGGCTGCTTGGGTGCTTCAATGGGGCCGGTTGGTATAACCGCTTTCTCGCCGCAGCCGCAGCCCAGGCAGCTGCCGAACAGCGCGAGAAGGGCCCATTGCTGCCACCGGGAATGCTTCATCATGTGGCCTCCTCGGCCAAACGGTTATTCGACGACCGAGGTATCAACCTGCTCACCATCCTTGTATCCGCACAACGCCTGAAAGACCAGCCAGGGCGTCGGAGGACTGGGCGGATTCTGCAAGTCCCAGTAGGAAGCACCCGCCCGCAGTGGCCGAACCGAACCATCCGCAAAGCAAAAGTTGACGACACCCGTATGCCGGCTGCCGAAGTCGTAATAGGTGTAGACCTGGCCCGGTTGCGGCAAGCCATGAATGCAGGGAAGTGAGCCGACGGCAATCCAGGCTCCGCCGTACTTGTTGGAGGTCGGGTCGGGGTCGACGCCCAGGGCTTCGCCGAACATGAGCGTATTGCTCGTGCCGTCCGCGATCCGATCGATAGAGAGGGTCGATCGATTGCCAAAGATCCCTTCATGGGCCGCAATGTTGTAGTGGATATTGGGCGGGAACGGCACGTCCGTCATGTTCCCTCTGGCCCAGGCACCCCCGACGCCGGTGTAACAGGTCCGGCCAAGGTCGGCCACGCCGGTGTCGGACATGTTAAACGTCTTGGCGTAGCCGGCCAACGGGGGAAGCCCGGTGGTTTTGTTGTAATAGTGTTCGCCAATGGCCACCACGCCGTCGGTCCGCGTTGCATAGGGGTCGGTGGACGGGCAGAGGAATGTCTTGATTCGGGTATGGGCCATGGTCCAGGTGTTGGTCGGGTTCTTGGGATCGTTATCCAGCCACCAGTTTTGGCCAAGCTGGGTCACGTTCCAATTCACATTCAAATTCCTGTAAATGGTATCCAGCTCCAGGTACGGCAACAAATACGCCAGCACCCCGACGTATTGAAACGTGGTGGCTTGCGAGCCATCAAAGTTGTCGAGCGGCCCGAGGTAGCCTGGCGGCAGTCGTCCGAACGTGGATTGGTAATTGTGACTGGCCAAGCCGATCTGTTTGAGGTTATTGGTGCACGTCATCCGATTGGCCGCTTCTCGGACCTTTTGCACGGCCGGCAAGAGCAGGCCGATCAACACGGCAATGATGGCGATGACGACCAGGAGTTCGATAAGTGTGAAGGCACGGCGCATCCGGGTCATGGTCCCTCTCCTCGGCTAAACAGGGGGTCTCGGATCATCGAGGCGGGAATGTCCGCAGAAGGGGCGAAATAGGGGAAGGATCGGGCTTTCGGCTGGCTGGACAGGTTTCTCCCTTCGGGCACACTCCCAGACTACGGAACTCCATTACCAGCAACCGCGATGCTAAACCAGTCCGATCCAGAAGTCAAACAAAATCGAACTCGGATGGACGTTTTCAGCGGAGTTTGTTCCGCTGGGCGGGACCGGCTACAATTTCCTTCGGCGTCGGTGGAGTCCCTTCGTCTTTTGGAGTGAGTTCACGGTGGCCACGACTTCCCCCCCTGCAGCCAATACTCAGCGGCATCCGGGCAGAGTGTATGTGGGATTGGGCATTGCGCTCGTAATTCTCGGCCCCATCCTGTACATGGTTCAGCTCTGGGCCAGGATCTTGCGCACGCCCTGGTATGTCCCGGTCCTGGCGACGGCTGGCGTTGCCCTGGCATTCGTCGCCGTTTTGCGACGGCCCAATGTGTGGCGGATTCTTGCCTTGGCCTTTTGCCTCGCGTTCGCCTTCATCGCTTGGCAATTCATCTTGGTGTCGAGTAAGCTCCCGGCATACACCGGTCCGGTCGCGACCGGGGTCACATTGCCTGCGTTCACGGCCACGCTAGCGGATGGCTCGCCGTTCAATCAGGACAGCCTTCGGGGCGAGCAGAATACGGCGATGGTGTTTTTCCGGGGCCGGTGGTGACTGATCTGCATGAGGGAGCTCGGTGAGCTCGAACGGCATCAGGCAGAAATCGCGAAGCGGAACACGCGGGTGGTGGTGGTTTCCTTGGACGATGCGGAAGCGGCCAAGAAGACCCAGGCGGATTTTCCGCACCTTGTGGTCGTCTCCGATGCGAACCGAGGATTGTCCCAGGTCGCCGATGTGCTGCATCCGAAATCCAACCCGCTCAGCGGCGGCCCGACCGCGGCTCCGGGAACGCTCTTGATAGACCGTCAGGGGACGGTACGCTGGGAATTCCGGCCCACAAGGTACCTCACCCGATTGTCGGCGGATGAGCTGCTGGCGGCCATCGATCAGCATTTGGTGGCCGACCGTTGATGGGAGGCAAGCCGCCAATGGCAAGCGAAGCCTTCATCCTCTCCGGTATCCGGACCCCGATGGGGGCCCTGGGTGGCTCGCTGGCCGAGGTTCCAGCGCCCGAGCTGGGAGCCGTCGCGATCCGGCAGGCGGTGCAACTGGCCGGCGTTCAGCCGGGAGCCATCGATGAAGTGATCATGGGTAACGTGATTAGCGCAGGCCTCGGGCAGAATCCCGCCCGCCAGGCTGCCATCCGGGCCGGAATGCCCGTAGCCGTCGGTGCGACGACGGTCAACAAGGTCTGCGGCTCCGGGCTAAAAGCGGTCATGCTGGCCACGCAGGCCATCCGGCTGGGCGAGGCTCAGATCGTTGTTGCCGGCGGCATGGAGAGCATGAGCCGGGCGCCCTATTTGTTGCTGAAAGCGCGCCAGGGCTACCGCATGGGCAACGGCGAGCTCTTCGATGCCATGATTCTGGACGGTCTCTTGGACGCTTACGGTGCGCAGCATATGGGGGTCTATGGCGACCGCTGTGCCGAGCGGTGCAACTTCTCACGGGAGGAGCTGGACAACTTCGCGGTCCGCAGCTACACCCGGGCGCGCAAGGCGGCCGCCGCAGGAATTTTCAAGAACGAGATTGTGCCGGTGCCGGCGACGATCAAGAAACAGACCATGTTGGTGACTGAGGACGAAGGACCGACCCGTTTCGATGAAGCCAAGCTTCGGGCGCTGCGGCCGGTGTTCGGTGAGCGGGGAACAGTCACCGCGGGGAACGCATCGAGCATCAGCGATGGCGGTGCGGCGTTGGTGTTGGCTTCCCCACACGCCTGCGAGAAGCACCTGCTCCACCCGATCGCGCGGATGGTCGGCATGGCTACGTTTAGCCGGGAGCCTGAATGGTTTTCGCTGGCGCCGATCGGAGCTCTACGCAAGTTGCTGGAGCAAATCAATTGGACCGTGAAGTCGACCGATCTGTTTGAGATCAACGAAGCCTTTGCCGCCGTTACGCTGGCCGCGGAGCGCGAGCTGGGGATTCCCGCCGAGAAGGTGAATATCTACGGTGGGGCGGTGGCCCTGGGTCATCCGATTGGTTGCAGCGGGGCACGGATCTTGGTGACGCTGCTGAATGGTCTCCGCCACAGCGGCGGCAAACGCGGCGTGGCTTGTCTGTGCATCGGCGGCGGCGAGGCGGTGGCCGTGGCGGTTGAAATGATCGCAGCAGTTTAGTGGCAGTTCGCAGGACCGCGCGGTTCTGCGAACCGCCGCGAAACGACCGGATGGCGTATCACGGCTCGGACTCCTTCGGCAGCGCCATCACCGTGTCCGCCTCGGCCCGAAGCTCGCGAAGCTCCGTAGACCAGTCATTGGGCATGGACGTTTGCCGCGCTTCGAACCACTTCACGGCTCGGTCATAGCAATCCTTGGCCTTGGCGGGATCGTCCAGTTGGTGAAAACACATCGCCAGAAAATAAAGATCGACCGCCTCGCGCCATCCCAGGCTGTCCCGGCGACTGGCTTCGAGCGTGTCCCGAGCGGCCTGCCATTGGCCGGCGCGGTAGTATGCCATTCCCAGCGTGCTCTTGTAAGTGACATCGCACGGACAAAGCTGGATCGCGCGCTCGGCCAACGCCACCGCTCTCTTTGCGTTCCGCAGCGATTTCGGACCGATGACATAGAGCCGGGCAAGCTGGTTGGCCGCCCAGTCGAACTGTGGAAGTAATTCCACTGCCTTTTCCAGCTCGGCGGCTGCCGCCGCCGGGTGCTCTTGGTCCAGCTCGTTGTAAGCGCGTGCACCGGAGCTGAACCCCTCGGCTCCCAACACTTCCAACCGCAACTGGCTGGCGGGCTTGCGGGTCGGCGAAAGCTCGGGCATATCCCAATCCAACTCCATTTCCTTCAGCCGCTTCCGCAAGGCTGACAGATCCCAGACATGAACACCTCCAACGCTTCCGTTGGTGGTAGTGATCAGGCGCGTGCCGTCCGGGGTGAAGCAACGACCAATGGGCCCTTCGAGGTTGGGTTCTTCCAGGCGGGCGACCTCACGACCGCTTTCGATCTCCATCAGCCGGATGACATGCGTCGCGTCGATGTCGGCCAGCAGTTGATTGTCAGGGGAGAACACGGCCACGCAGTGGAGGGGCGGCCCGGGCTCCCAGGAACCAGCTCGCAAGAGGCGGCTTTCCTTACCGACGACGGCGAGCCAGCGGCCGTTGGGGCTGAATTGCGGAGCAACATATGCTCCCAGGTCTCGGAGCAACCTCCCGTCTGCTGCATCCCAGATCTTGGCTTCCTTCCAGCGAAAATTCTCGGTCACGACCCACCGGCCTTCCGGGTCCACAATTGCGGAGAGTAGGTCGCGCTTGGCTTCCAGACGCTGTGCGGGCGCGGACCGGTCAGTATGTAAGATCCACGCCCCGGCGTGAGGCTGCCATTCACCGACGGCGCGCGCGGCGCCCACCAGCACGCGGCTGTCGCGGCTGCGGCTCAAGCGGTGACACGGGGGGAGCGGCAGACGTTCAGGAGGACCAATGACAACTCGGGTCCGCCCTGGGTCGATCCGTACTGGCCAGCGGAACGAGCCAAACGTGCCCATGGTTAACAGGGCTCCGGAGGGATTGCACTCAAAGCAAAGATCAGAAACCCCGAGGAGCGGCAGCGAACCCAGGTGCTCTCCGGTATTCACATTCCAAAACTCTACTCCACGCAAAGAGGCGCCACGCTGCTTTACTACGACGGTCAATAGCTGGCCCTCGGGATGGACGGCCGCGGCCCCATACTCCGGTTCGCCCGCAACGGGGGCCAACGTACGGTATTCGTGGCCATCACCGACTTGCAACAAGCTAACCCGGCCATGCTCGATCGTTGCCGCTAGCAGGGCGTCATCGTGGTCAAACCGGGTGCGGAGTGGAGGCTTTCCGTGGTATTGGAACAATAACTGACTGGATGCGACATCGTACAATTGCAAGGAAGAACCCCATCCGTTCGCCACGAGCCGATCACCGGTATGGTTGAAGTTAACCTTGGTTCCCCCGACCCTGCCTTGCAATGTTCGCACATGCTGAAAGGTCGTTCCCTCGTACAGGTGGATGCCCCCCGTATCCCCTTCCGTGATAGCCAGCAGTTGGCCGTGCGGATGCCAGGCGACATCGCTACACCGTGAAGGCATGTCCAGTTTGCGCACTACGCCCCCATTGTCCAGCTGGCGGATCTGAACTTCGGGTGCAAAGTACGAGCCGACTGCCATGAGCGGCGCGGTGGGGTGAAACGCCAGGGTCATTTGGCGCCGGGGAGCGTTGGAGGATAGATCCGGCGGCCAGCGCTGGATCTCCCGGCCCGTGACAAGGCTGTAGATGCTGATAGCACCATCTGAATGGGAAAAGGCGATTTGCTGAGTGTAGGGAAGGTAATAGGCCCGCCACACCTCTTTTTCGGTGAGCATCAGCTCGGGCTCGGCTCCCTCCAATCGCCAAACTTGTGCCGGCCCAAGTTCGTACAAGATGGTGATAAACCGGCCATCGTCGCTGAAGACCGGCAGGGGAGCATCGTGTGTTCCGGGGGGCCTGGCCGGGCCGACCAAATGATACACCTCACGATTATCGAGGATCCGCCGGATGGTACAGCGCCCCTGTAAATCGGTGCACGCGAATCGGGATAAAGTCTCCTCGAAATCAAAAAACCCGTCTGCGCTAGCCGGATAAGCGTAGCTCCGGCCCGGATAGAGATCCGCCATTGACAGGCCGCTGATCGCGGCGGTGCGCAGCTCAAACGTTTTATCTGGCAGCCAGTCCATCGCACGGGCTAGCCGGGTCGCCTCCGCCACCTTGGCCAGGGTCTCAAATCGTTGCCCTGGCCGCCGGCTTCGGCTCGTGGCAAGAGCTTGCTGGACCAGAGAGAAGTAAAGCCTTTCCTGGGTCGAGCGCTCGGCCAACTCGGCCCGGCCCACAGCCGCATGGAGGCGCACCAAACCCACCCAAAGGCCCACGCCAATGCTCAGCAATAAGACAGCCACCGAGCCGAGCATGGCCGCCCAGCTGGGATTGCGACGGCACCAACGCCACGCTTGTTCCGCCCAGGAACTCCGCCGGGCCCGGATTGGCCGATCGGCCAAAAAGCGGCGCAGATCCTCGGCCAGCATCTCCGCGTTCGGGTACCGGCTTGTAGGTTCCTTGGCGGTCGCCTTGAGCACAATCGTCTCCAGATCGCGCGGGATGCGCGGGTCGAGCAAACGTGGCCGGGGCGGCTCTTCGCGGAGGATCCGCTGCGTCAGCCGGGCACGCTTGCTGTCTGCGAAGGCCGGCTGCAACGTCAGCATTTCGTACAGGGTGATGCCCAGGCCATAAATGTCACTACGCGGATCTGTTTTGCCGTCCAGCCGTTCCGGGGCCATGAAGCGGATTGTTCCGACTAGGTCGCCGGTATTGGTTAGCTCACCGCTATCTTCTGCCTTAGCCAGGCCGAAATCCGTGATCCAGACTGTGCCATACAGGTCCAGGAGCAAGTTCGAGGGCTTGATGTCCCGGTGGATAACCCCTTGGCGATGGGCGTACTCCAGCGCATCGCTGACTTGAATGCCGACGCGGGCCACGCTGCGGAAATACTGCGCTTCGGATTGGGTGGTCAAATCGGAGGGAGCGTCGGAATGAGCCGAATCTGGTCGAGGCTCAGTCTTGGGGTCCAGACTAACGGGAAGGGCGTCCGCCGCCGCTTTTTGAAACTCGCCTGACAACAGCGAGTGGGCGACATTGCCGCTTAATGATCGCGCTGGCTCCGGTTTGGCCGTCGTGTGAGGGTCGCGTAGCCGCTTTACCTCGTGGATTACTTCATCCAGGTTTTGGCCCTGGATAAACTGCATGGCGTAGTAGTGGATGCCCTCGTGTTCGTCGATGCCGAAGACGGGCACAATGTTCGTATGGTGTAGCCGGGCCGCCGCCCGCGCCTCTTGCCGGAACCGCTCCAGGAGTGTCGGCTCCATCAGGGCGTGGAAGGGCAGGACTTTCAGCGCCACGTGCCGGCCAAGCGACTCTTGCACCGCCTCGTAGACCAGCCCCATGCCGCCGCGGCCGATCTGACGCAAGATGCGAAAATCCCCTAGTTGCTCCGGCAAGGGTCCAGCCAGCGGCAGTGCCGGCCGGCCGGCCACTGAGCCGAGATCCTCCATCATCACCAGAGCGGGAAACAGGTCACGAATTTCGGCAGCTAGCTCGGGATATTTCTCGGTGTACTCCG
>Ga0070734_10003606_pt1 | contig 15903 bp, 17 predicted proteins | sample Coa_R1_8_FD_66444 | JGI IMG/M metagenome (GOLD analysis project Ga0070734, IMG submission 66444) | Surface soil microbial communities from Centralia Pennsylvania, which are recovering from an underground coalmine fire - Coalmine... | ecosystem: Environmental > Terrestrial > Soil > Unclassified ...
ACCTTTATCACCAAGACGCCTCCCGCCCCCGAACTGATCAAGAAGGCGGCGGGCGCGGCGAAGGGATCGGGCAAGCCCAACAAAGAGAAGGTCGGCAGGCTGACGCAGGAGCAGTTGCGCCAGATCGCCGAAACGAAAATGCCCGATCTGAACGCCAATGATATCGAGGCGGCCATGAAGATCATCGCCGGAACCGCCCGCTCGATGGGGATTGACGTTATCGGGTAGCAGGGTGACGCGACCCTGGGGCTCGCCTGCGAGGCAGGCCACGGTGCGCGACCCCGGAAGGAAAGACACAATGCTACTGCTGCCGACGATGATCGAACTGGGTGTGCTGGGCTTGCTGAGTGCTGTCTGGCTCACCCTGCACTACCAGGCGAAGCGCCTGAATGAGAGCCAGCCTTATCATCTGGCCTCCTATCAGCGTGACCGCCGTCAGGCGCGGTTCTACTTTCTGTCGGTGTGGGTCGGCCTGATTACGGCGTTTCTGGGCTATCGGTGCCTGGAGGCGACGTCGGGAATGAGCTTTGAGACGAGCCTGACGCGCTTCTGGGTGGTCGGTACGCTGCGCGGACTGACGATGTGGGGGCTGCTGATTATCGGCGCGGTCTGGACCCAGGTCGGACAGCGGGCCAGCCAGCCCAACTCGGACGGCAAATCCCTGCTCCCAGTGCCGGAAGAGAAGAAGAACAGGGAGTAGGCTATCTTATTTACGGGGATGAATCCCCGTTCTGAAATACGAAATAGAAGGTCGCGCTTCGCGCAGTCCAAATCCGCTATCCTAACGCGGATTTCCTTCGCAGGTTGCAGGATGCAGTCCACGGAGGTGGACTTTGCGTTTCAGAACGGCGTTTCAACGCCGTAGAATCTAGCGTGGGAGGGGCGCTAACGCCCCGCCAATACCACAGGAGACAAATGACATGGCGGATGTAGTGACACAGGCGCCTGCCGCAGCCGAAGAGGCGGCAGAGAAACATGGGCTTTCGACCGCGGCGCGGCGCAAAGCGAAGATCAACCGGGCGAAGCATAGCAAACGCTTCCTGGCGCTGCAGAAGGCGCTGCCGAACAACCAGGTCTATGAACTGGACGCGGCGCTGACGAAGGTCAAGGAGCTGGCGACCGCTAAGTTCGATGAGACCGTCGAAGCGGCGATCAACCTGGGAGTAGACCCACGCCACGGCGACCAGATGGTGCGCGGTACGACGACCCTGCCGTTCGGCACGGGCAAGTCCCAGAAGGTGTGGGTGTTCGCGCGGGGCGAAAAGGCCGAGGACGCGAAAGCGGCGGGAGCCGATGTCGTCGGCGCGGAGGATCTGGTGGAGCGCATTCAGAAAGAGGGCGGCGCGGCCTGCGATCTGCTGGTCGCCTCCCCGGATATGATGCCGCTCGTGGGACGCCTGGGCCAGATCCTGAAGGCGAAGATGCCCAATCCGAAGGCCGGAACCGTCTCTCCCAACGTGGGCCAGGTGGTGCGCGACATCAAAGGCGCGACCCGCTCCGAGTACCGCGTGGATAAGAACGGGATCATCCATGCGCCCATCGGCAAGGCCAGCTACCCTGCCGAGAACCTGCATGCCAACTTTGTGGCGCTGCTCAGTGCGCTGCTCAAGGCCAAGCCGGCGGCAGCCAAGGGAAAATACCTGCGCAAGATCAGCGTCACCTCCACGATGGGGCCGAGCCTGGACGTGGATGTGGCCTCCGCGCAGAAGTTCGCCGAACGTCCGTAAGGGGCTACGCCCATGTTCGAGACACGCACCTATACCAATCCGGTCTATCCCCACGATTTCGCCGACCCCTTCGTCTGGCGTTATCAGGGGGAGTACTATGCGATAGGGACCGGACCGCTGGAAGCGAGTGGGCAGATTGAGGAGGCCGAAGCGGCGGCCTCCGGCTTCTCCTCGCAATTCCGCATCTTCCCCCTCCTCCGCTCCGATGACTTCGTCACCTGGCATGCCGTAAGCGGCGCCCTGACGCCGCCCGACCCCGATCTGGGCGATACCTTCTGGGCGCCCGAAGTCGCCTATCACGACGGTACATTCTACCTCTACTACTCCGTTGGGCACTCCGATAAAGACCACCAGTTGCGCATGGCGACGAGCCGGCACCCGCTGGGGCCGTATGAAGACCGGGGCGTGACGCTCGTCAATAACCGCGTGTTTCCGTTCGCCATCGATCCCCACCCGTTTCAGGATGACGATGGGCAGTGGTATCTCTTCTATGCCAGCGACTTCCTGGATATGGAGAATGAGGCGCGCGCGGGAACCGCGCTGATGGTGGACCGCATGGTGAGCATGACCACGCTGGCCGGCGAGGCCAAAACGGTCTTGCGCGCCCGCTCAGACTGGCAGCGCTTCCAGAAAGAGCGCTCGATGTACGGCCAGACCTGGGACTGGCATACCCTCGAAGGGCCGTGCGTGCGCAAGCACGAGGGGCGCTACTACTGCTTCTACAGCGGCGGGCGCTGGGAGACGGAGAACTACGGCGTGGACTTCGGCGTGGCGGACCATGTCCTGGGGCCTTATACGGATTTCGGCAACGAGACGGGGGCGCGGGTGCTGAGTACCAAGCCAGGGCATCTGCTCGGACCCGGCCATAACTCCATTGTCGTAGGGCCGGATGGGGAGACCGAGTTTTTAGCCTACCACGCCTGGAACCCCGGCTTTAACGCCCGCTTGATGTGCCTGGACCGATTGCTCTGGACGCCGGACGGCCCGCGCTGCGATGGCCCCACCTGGACGAAACAGACCCTCAACGCCCTCGTATCTCCCCAGGACGCGCTTTAGATACGGGGATAAATCCCCGTTCTGAAATACAAAGTCCGCCTTCGCGGACTGGCCCCCACCCCAAACCCCTCCCCATTCTGGGAGAGGGGCTTATGGAACCCGCGAAGGCGAGTTTCGCATTTCAGAACGGCGTTTCAACGCCGTAAAGAATCTCCTTATTGAATTCGGACCTGCTGTACCTGCGTCTCCGCCTGCGGGGGGCTGGTATAGAGCGGAAGTTTGTCCTTCAACCCGCGCACCAGCTTTGCCGCTCGCTCCTTGTAGTAGTCCAGGGCATTCAGGCGCAGGATCTCCTCGCACAATGCCTCCGTCCGTCCGGCATTCTGCCGGTTCGCAAAGACCTCCGCCTGAACCAACAGCGCACGGGCCTGCGCATTGGGATTGGGGTCCAGCGGGTAGGCCCGCTCGGCCAGGTCTCGGGCCCGGTCGAGGTCTCCCTGGCGCAGGGTTAACCGGGCGACCATGCTCAGGATCGCAGACTGGACATAGTTGGGCGCCTCCGACATGCGGGGCATGATCTGGACTTCGATCTCCCGTGCGGCATCCAGGTCGCCCAGTTCGATCAGAGAATTCAGGCAATTCGCGAGCGCCAGGGTGGTGATCCAGTGCCAGTTTACGGTCCGTGATGCGGCGCGCCGGGCCATCTTTACCGCCTCAGGCAAGTCTCCCTCGAAGAAGTGGCAGACGCTCATATTGCTCTCCGCCAGGGCATGGGAGATCGTGTTGGGCCGGGTCGCCTCGATGACGCCTGTCAGCAGGCGCTTCGCCTCCGCAAAGCGCCCCTGATTGATATACCCGGCGGCGGCGCACGCCTCTACCTCGATCCGCAGGCGCGCACTGAGCTGGTTATCGGCGAGGATCGCGGTGAAAATGCTCTCCGCCTCCGTGAATTGCCCCATGCGGGCCAGCAAAATGCCGCGATAGGCGCGTGCAATCGCCAGATTGCGGGAGGATTCGCCGCGTCGGCTCAGGCGCTGCAGGGCCTCCTCGTTAAAAGGAAACGCCTGATCGTAATTCCCCAACTGCGTATGGCAGGCGCAGAGGTGCAGTGCGGCGGGCCCCCGCAGCGACGGGATCACCCGGCTCACCGCGTAGCCGTAGCGCAGCCAGGGCAGCGCCTCGGTGTTTCGACCGCGTCGCAGCAGGTGGCTGCTATAAACAATCGGCCCCAGCACAACGATCTCGATGCCCAAGGCCCACAGACAGATCGTTAACATCATCGCCCGCTTACTCTCTTCTTTCCGCTCATCGTAGCGCCGGCTCTTCGAGAGGACGTGCTACGGGCTGTCGCTCGAACAGCATACGCAGCCCCTCCAACGTCACCAACTGGTCTACAACTTCAATGGTACGGCTTTCGGTATGGATGAGTTCCGCCAACCCGCCGGTCGCGATCACCCGTGCGCCCGGCCCCAACTCCCCACGAAAACGCTCCACCATGGCGTCCGTCTGGCCCGCAAAGCCGAAGACCAGCCCGCTCTGCATGGCATGGACCGTGTTGGCGCCGATAGCCTGGGGCGGAGCCACCATCTCGACCCGATAGAGCCGCGCCGCCTGCCGGAACAGGGCGTCCATCGAAATACCGATGCCGGGCAGAATCGCGCCGCCGAGGTAGTCGCCGTTGGCGGCGATGGCGTCGAAGGTCGTTGCCGTGCCGAAGTCCACCACAATGCAGGGGCCGCCGTACTTGGCGAACGCGCCCACCGCATTGCAGATGCGGTCCGCGCCCACATCGGAGGGAGGCTGGTAGTGGATCGCGATGCCTGAGTCCGATTTTGGCCCGACAAAGAAGGGTTCGGCGTGCAGGTAGCGTCGAGAGAGATCCGCCAGGGTCTCATTCATCGTCGGGACCACGCTGGAGATGGCAACGTGATGGATGTCGCACAACTGCACGCCCTTGTGCTCCAGCAGATGCTTGACCAGCACGCCATGCTCGTCGGTCGTACGGTCCCGGTCGGTGCGGATACGCCAGTCGCCGATCAGCCGCGCCGTATCGCCGGTTCCCCGATAGACGCCCAGCCCGATATTGGTGTTGCCCACATCCATTGCCAGCAGCATGGTTTGCCTCCCTCACAGCGTTATCTACAGTATACCCCTAGCCGAAGGCTCGCTCCTCTGCTATAATGTAGACGCACCGAACGGCCCGATATAAGGGAGAGTACCCTGTGCAATACTGCATAGGATGCAATCATTCTGCGCGCAGGACTCGTACTGAGAAGAGAGCGCGGGCGAAGACCGCGCCACTTCCATCATAGGAAACCTTAACGATGAGTGCAAATTACACAACAAACCGCCTGATGTCGGAGATTGGCCCTGCACCGCGCCGCGATACGCGGGGACTGCTGTTGCTGGCCTCTCTGGTGACGCTGGGACTGTGGTTTATTCCCTATAGCGACTATCTGCTCTACCCGTTGCGCCTGTTTATCACATTCATCCATGAGAGCGGCCATGCGACGGCGGCCCTTATCAGCGGCGGCGCGGTGGATTCGCTCCATGTCGCCCCCAACGGCAGCGGCGTCACCTGGACGAGCGACTCGCCGATATGGGCCTGGCTAACGCTCTCCGCCGGATACCTGGGCACAACGCTCTTCGGGGCGCTGCTCCTGCAGGTGGGGCGATTTACCCGCTGGCAGAATGCGGGGCGCACGGCGCTCTATGTCGCCGGCGGCTGGATCCTGCTCGTCACGCTGCTCTGGGCGCACAACCCGTTCAACAACCCCTCCAACAGTGTTACGGGCGGCGTCATACCGGACTTCTTCACGCCTGTGGTCGGCCTGATCCTTGCAGGAGGGCTCTTCCTCCTGGCGCGCTTCAGCGCGCCGCGCGTGGCGGATTTTCTCGCGGCGTTTCTGGCGGTACAGTGCAGCCTCAATGCCCTGGGCGACCTGCGCAACTTGCTGACGATCACAACGAACAACCTGGGCGATAACGATGCGCTCTTTATGTCGCAGCACTATCTCCTGCCGCCGACCTTCTGGGCCGTACTCTGGGCGGCCATGGCGCTGGTGATCCTGTCGGCATCGCTATGGAGCTATCTGCGCGCCACATCGCGCGCCGCCATCAACAATTAAGACCTGGCCGCATTTCGGAGTTCCGATGATGGAAGTACAGAGCATGCGACGGAAAGCCAATGAGGAGGGCGCGTGCGAACACTGCGGCGGTCTCGTTTACGGGGATACGACCCGTTGTGTCCATTGCGGGAAATTTCCGCTCAAGATCCATCGCTGCCCGCGCTGCCGGTGCATTTCGGCGGGCAGCGCCGCAAAGTGCTGGAAATGCGGGCGTGTCTTCGAGCCGGAGGGCGATTATTTGTGAGGGTGTGAAAAAGTTCACATCGCGCGTGTGTCATAATTCCTTGACCAATTGTGCTCTATTTCCTATAATAGCGTGACAGGATTTCCTGCTCTAGTCCCCCCGCCATCGTGTTTTCGGGCCGGTGGTCGTCATGCAAAGGATAAGACCATGAAAGTCACTCTGCTGGGCACCTCCGCTGCCGAAGGCTGGCCCGCGCTCTTTTGCCGTTGCGAGGCCTGCGGCAAAGCGCGCATCCTGGGCGGTAAGAACATCCGCACCCGCTGCTCCGCCCTGCTGGATGATACGCTCAAGATTGACTTTCCGCCCGATATCCTGCATCAGGTACTCCAGCACAACCTGGATCTGCGCTGCCTCTCCGCCCTGGTCTTTACCCACGCCCACGACGACCATTGCGCTCCCGCCGAACTGCAGTATCGCGGCGTCTACTTCGTCCCCAAGCCCTTTGCGGACAAATTGCAGATCTTCGGATCGAAAGACACGGTCCACAAGATCCGGACGGCCCTCTCTCCGGAAACGCCCGACCTGGACCCGGCGAAATACCCACTGGCGCTCCATACCCTCCTGCCGGAAAAGACCATTACCGTCAGCGATTATCAGGTGACGCCGATCCGCGCGCAGCACGATCCCACGCAGGACTGCTTCAACCTTATCTTCCAGGATGCAGACGGCACGACGCTGCTCTACGCCACCGATACCGGCTGGTATGAGGAGTCCACATGGGAGTTCCTGAAAGGATTCCGCCTGGACGGTATCGTGGTCGAGTGCACCAAGGGACTGCAGGACGACGGCTACAAGGGCCACCTCAGCATTCCCGAAGTGATCCGTTTCCGTGAGCGCCTGATCGGGTACGGCGCGTTCCGTCCCGAAAGCCCGATGGTCACCACGCACTTCTCCCATCTCTCCGGCCTGTTGCACGAGGAGACAGATGCCCTCCTCAAACCCCATAACATTCAAGCCGGCTACGACGGCATGACCTTCCACATCTCCGCCGCTTAAAACCTCCTCCGCCTGATTTTTCTCACGAGGTTCTCATATTTCACACGGGGTTGAAACCCCGGTCTACGCTTGCGAAGTCAAAGGTCGCGCTTCGCGCAGCCCAAATCTGCTATTCCCCCGCAGATTTCCTGCGTGGGCTCTTGTTATAGAGAGAGTCGGCGCAGGCCGACTTTGCAAACGTAGACCGGCACTTCAGTGCCGTGTCTTCACCCCTTCGCATACTTTTTTCCCTTTTGACCTAAAAAGAAGCGCGAAGCGCTTGTTTCGACACAAGAATATGGTAAATATATATAGGCCGTACTCAGTCTACTATTTTTGATAGAAGGAGGCGGCCTTTTGGATTCTTGCGTCGAAAGGAGCAACTCCTATGTCGCGGCTCTTTTTCGCGGACATGAATGCGTTTTTCGCTTCCTGCGAACAGCAGGAGCGGCCCGAACTGCGCGGCAAGCCCATGATCGTGGTCCCCTACGCCAATATGGAGACGACCTGCGCCATTGCCGCCAGTTATGAGGCGAAGGCGCTGGGCATCAAGACGGGGACCCGGGTCAAGGCCGCCCGCAAGGTCTGCCCTCAGTTGGAAGTGGTCGAGGCGCGTCCGCAGGTCTATCTGGACTATCATACCGCCCTGCTCGATGTGCTCAATGCCCACTTCGTCTCGATCCAGGTACTCTCCGTGGACGAGATGGCCTGTCGGATCAGCTGCCTGCACACCACGACGGAGGCGGAGACCCGGCTGGCCCGGCAGGTCAAGGCGGATATTTATCATCGTCTGGGCGAGGGGTTGCACTGCTCCGTGGGGATTGGGCCGAACGTGTTTCTGGCGAAAGTGGCCGGGGACCGGCAGAAGCCCTGCGGCCTGACCGTGTGGAGCAATGAGGACCTGCCCGATGCGCTGTTCGACCTGCAACTGCTGGATCTGCCTGGGATCGCCAACCGCATGCTCTTGCGGCTGGAGGCTCACGGCATCCGGACGGTGCGCCAATTGTACGAAGCGGATTCTCTGGCGCTGAAGCGAGCCTGGGGCCGTGGTCGGAGCGCGCTGGTTCTGGATGCTCCGGGGCAGCCAGGAGGCCGACTACGGGCAATTTATCGGGCAGCCGTGTAAGTCGGTCGGGCACTCCCACGTTATGCCGGGGGAGTTTCGGACCCGCGAGGGGGCGCAGCAGATCCTGCTGCGCCTGTTTAGCAAAGCCCTGAAGCGTCTGCGCGGCTATGAGATGGGCGCGAGCCGCCTGGAAATCCGTGTGGACTATCGGCACAAGTACGACTTCACCGATTACTCCTGGCGACGGCGCAGCGGCAAACACCTCCACTCCAATCTGGAATCCCGCTGGATGAAGACGTTACGTTCCCTGCTCGATGCGCTCCCGCCTACGCGCTTCAACTACTATCCACTCCGGGCCTCCCTCACGTTCTCCGGCCTGCTGCGGGAGCAGGACCAGAACCTGTCGCTGTTCGAGGACGGGGAGGCGTCGCAGGAGCTTGGCAGGACCGTGGATGCCCTCAATGCAAAGGGCGGAAGCGGGGTGGACCTGGCCGGCGTGTTCTGGCTGAGGAGCCAGGCCCCGAAACGCATTCCTTTCGGCCCGCCGGCTTAAATAGAGCAGTCAGACGCCGCTTTCCAAATTCATCCGAAGGGCGTATTCGCCGAGTTGCTGAATGGCCTTATCCCTGACCGTGCTGCCGTAATCCACCAGCACCGCCCCATAGTGCAGGGCGCGGAAGCGGGCGCGGTTCCAGGTCGCCTCCTCGATCGGCCCATACGCCTCGCGGAAGGTGGCGTGGGCTTCGGCAGGGAGAAAACTCCAGGCGATGGAGAGGTCTATCGCGGGGTCACCGAGATGGACATCACCCCAATCGATGACGCCGCACACCTGATGCGCGGCGTCCACCAGCAGATGGCGCGCATACAGGTCGCCATGCACCCAGCAGGGAGGTTCCCGGGAAGCCGGCGTGTCCACCAGTTGGTCCACCAGGGCGAGCAGCGCGCCGATCTCCTGAGCGGGACGCGTCGGAGCCATCGCGTGAATGCGCTCCCTCAGCTTAGTGGCACGCTGCCGGAGATCGGCGCGCTGGATGTCGTCCCCAGGCGCCCAAGCACGGGTCTCGTCGCTGACGGGGATACGGTGGAGCGCGGCCAGGAAGCGCGCCAGAGCCGCCGCGTTGCCCGCGCGCTCTGCCTCCGTCCAGGTATAGTGACAGGCCGTCTCGCCCGGAATGTGTTCGTAGCCGGCAAAGGGATAGGGGTAGTCCGCATCCGGGTTGCCGATAAACAGCGGGACCGGAATGGGCAGGGGCAGGTAGGGCGCCAGTAGGGGCAGAATGCGCACCTCATGAGCAATGAGTTGGGCTCCGATCTGTCGGCGTGGGAAGCGAAAGACAAGGTGCTCGTTCACCAGGTAGGCGACATTGTCCCAGCCGGTTCCCATGAGCTGGAGCCGTGGCTGCGGCAGCGGCGGAAACTGCTGCGCGATCAGGCGTGCGGCGCTTTCGGGAGTAAGCTCCACATCCGCGTCCCATACATTTGTCATCTGTTCTTCTCTCACTCCGGCAGGTGGACCATTGCCATCAATATCCCTGTCGGTATGCTCAAAATCCAGAAATGGTTGATCCGCTCCGAGTTGCCTCGTACAAAACATCCGTGCGAAGCAGATACTTCCGTCCGCTTATCACCGCAGAGCCTTCGTGTTTGCGCTCATGCACAAAGAACAAGCCCATTCCGACCTCCGGCACAATCCTGATCTCATGCACGTTGGCCGTATCGTTCTCGTAGGTATAGTCGCGAAAGATCGTCTCACCGCCCTCGTAGTCCGTATTCAAATAGATCAGAAAGGACAGGCTGCTGCGCTCCCCTCTTTCGGTCTCCACATAACCATCCTTGTGTCGTTTGAAACGTTGTCCAGGATCATAGCGATAGAAGCGAAACTCTTCGTATAGCCCAGTCGCACGGCAGCCCTCAATCTGTGGCGGAACGAAGGCTCTTACTCTCTCCCATACCGCATGCGCAAACTCTGGATCGTGATAGATCGCGCGGTCATTGTTGCGAACATTGGGCATCATCTGCGCGCCGTCGGGCAATCGAATGGAGGCGGCCTCGAAGCCCATCGCTTCCCCTTTATCAATGAGTTGGCGACACTCCTCGGGTGTAAACAGATTCGAGACGGTGAAAATGTCTTTGTCCAAAACGGTTACCAAGGAAGTCATACTTTACACTCCCTAATCAGAGACGACAGTTCATCAGAAATCGAAGGGGTTTTTGCCATGCGCATTATGGTATCCACCGCCTTTACCAGGGGCTTCCAATTATGCGGAGGTATCCACCAGCGATAGGTCATCTCGGCCCAATCGCGTCTGACCGTCAGATACCAGTCTGTGCCGTCGCAGCCCATTGGGCTGTGTCTTGGTATCATCGGCACGGACACCTTCTTGATCTCCTTGATGATCTGCCGCACTTCGGTTGCGGTCAATTCCCGGCGATGGTGATATTTCAAGAAGAACCTGGGTTTGCCTTCGGGCACCCTACGATGTTCGTGTTTCCGAACCTCAAGGTACGATGGCTGCTTATGGTACAAGGATAGGTCAATGGTGATTACATCTGAGAAGGAAGGCTCGATTCGCAGGGTGATTGATACACTGGAGTGCCAAACATAGAGGTCGAATATCTCTTCATGAGCCGTCTCGAACGGGGCGATAAACGCATGGGCGAAGCACCAAAGTCGGTACAACAGAGCGCTTCTATTGTGCCATTTGTCTGGCAATAGGTTGATTCTGGCAGGCTCGCTGGGTAATTCGGTCTTCATCGGCGTCCGCGTGGCTGTCCCAGGACTCCCGTTAAATCAACTTGCGTTTTGGAGAAAAGGGCTATACACTCGCCTGGATGTTTATCGACGTCTTCCGGTGATTCGCATAGGTAAACGTTGCGCCGGCAAGAAGAGCAATAACGAACTGCCGGCTCGCTTGTTGCGTCAAGTTCCTACCAAATTTTTGGACAGAGGAATTTGAAGAAGCGACGGCACTCAATCGGGGTTTTTCCTCCTACAAGCCATATATTTTTGCGCTGTTCTTCAAGCGTTTGTTCTGGAACATCAAGCCCTTCTGAGATTTTGTGCCTTTCCATAATCGGTGTCCTCTTCCAATCTACTTTGCTTATAGAGAGCGAACAGTATTTACAGGATAAGACGACTCCACCCACGGGAAAAGTTGGTATCTATTATTCCTGTATCAGTGCTGATCTTCCATCGGTATCCTCCTGACGCCTATTGGCGCAGATAGACGCCGGGTGATCGGGCTCGGCGGTGCCAGAGTAGGTGGGAAGCATCGATCCCAGCCAGTTCCGCTGTGGTGACAAGGAGCTACAACGGTCTCCAGCCTTAAAAGCGTTCGCGGCTTTCACGGATGCTATTCACAATCTCCTCAGTAGACACCCCTAAATCCACACTCGCGACGTCCAAAGGCGATTGCTGTCTTATCTCCGGCTTGAGAACGAATGTCTTTCCATCCGCGCGTCGGATGCGAACTCCGCCCGAAAGACTGGCTTCCTCAAGCAGAGCCGACAGGTCGCGTTGAGTTTCCAAATAAGTGTGCATAGGTCTATTTCACCTCCATTACCTTCGCGCCGGCGGCCTTCGCCGCGTAACTCAATCCACTGTCCAGCGTGAGCAAAGGACAGCTTCGATTTAAGGCACAAGCAATAAGATAGGCGTCGTAAGCGTAAATCTTCAAACGGTCCGACAATTCCATGGCTTGCGCCAGATCAATCTCTACCAGAGTGATTGGGATCTGCTGATAAATTTCGATAGCGGCCTTCGCCTGTTCCAGTGTGATACGTTGGCGTTTGAGCATGGCCGAGAAAGCGTTTCCGATCTCCCAGGGTAGAGAGCAAGGAGCGAACAGGTCCGCTCCTTACGTTTGGGCCACCAGGGCAGCTTTTTCCGGCTCATCGGCAATCACAGCGATGATAACAGAGGTGTCGACAACGATATCCATGCCTGTTCTCCTGGAGAGCAAAGCCTGCGATTGTGCTTTCCTCCATTATACACTAAGTGCTCCTGGCTGAATGTTGCAATGACGGTTTCCTCGGAGCAACATTTCGTAGGCTCAGCGTTGCCGGACGGAGAAACGATCTATTACCGAATAGCGTTGAAGCCCTCTATCGGTTTTCTCTTGATGCTTACTGGCGCAGATAGACGCCGGGTTTGCGGTCGAAGGGGATCGGCTCCGCCGTGCCGGAGTAGGTAGGGATCAGTGGTTCGAGCCGGCTCCACTCCTCTCCGTGCGGGAAGTCCGGCGGCGGTTGGGAGCGGTGGCGGGCTACGAACGCCCGGATCGGTTCGGGAAGCGTGTCGAAGGTGGGGAAGTACCAGAGCGTGAGCAGGGTCCGGCGCTGGTCGGTCGCATTGGCATGCGCGGCGTGGAGCACGCGCGCGTCGCCGATGACCAGGTCGCCCGCTTGCACCGGCAGGTCGCGGGCTTCGGGCGGGTCGGTAAAGAGGGGCGATTCCAGCGGTGCGAAGTAGGTTGCTTCCGTATGGGCGTCGGGGAGCAGGTCGTGCAGGGCATGGCGTCGGAGCTGGGTGCCGGGCAGGACGCGCAGACAGCCGTTCTCGGGCCGGGTGTCCGTCAGGTAGTACATCAGGAAGAGCTGCTGGGGAACCACCTCCGCACTGACGGGGTCCTGCCAGCCCCACCAATCCTGATGCCAGTAGAGCGGCGGCGCGTGGGGCGGCTTGCTGAGCAGGAAGGCGCTCCACCACTTCGGGTGGTCGAAGCCCAGTTCTCGCAGCGCCTCCAGGGCGCGCGGCCAGGCGAAGAGGCGCGGAAAGACCGGATCCTGATAGGCGACGGAGATGTTGCTGCCCTGATAGCGGAACCGCTCCGCATCCGCCTCGGAAACTTCCGCCAGCAGACGCTCCGTCACTATGGTCAGTTCGTCCAGCATCGGGCGATCCAGGACGTTCTCAAAGAGGCAGTATCCGTCCGTCAGCAACTGCTGTCGCTTTGCGGTTACGGGACTAGATGTCGTCATGGGGTTGGCTCCTTACCGTCCGTGAAACAGGGCGCTGTGTAGGGGCGTTGCTTGCTGCGCCCTTCGCGCCCCTACCTCTGTGTTTCAACCGCTTGGACTTATTCAAATACAACCATCGAGTGCATCTCCACCTTGGGCACGATTACCTGCACCCCGCCGGGAACGTGGGTCAGCGGCAAATTGAGGTTCTCCGGCTGCTGGGTGGCCTTGCGGACGCTGGGGATACGGCAGGTGACCTTGATGTCGTGCAGCGGGATGACCTCCTCGCGCACCGGCCACGTACCCCGCAACTCCGGCTGGTCGGGAAAGCCCAACTGCCGGTTCAACTCCTCCGGCAGGGGCGAGAGCTTCTGGTAGATGGAGTGCATGCCCCACGAACTCCCGTGGTTGAGCAGATGCACCACGATGCGTTTCTGATCCGGCTGGCGGCGGAACGTCGCTGCCAGGATGAGCGGCCCCTGCACCTCCACCGAGGGCGGCGTATCCCCAGCGGACCAGAGGCAAGCATTGGCCAGCATCTGGCGCATGTAGGTATCCGGGTAGAAGAACATGGCCTTGTCGATGGATGCCGGAAAGTAGGCCACGCGCCCTTTCCCATACGTGGAGGTGATGAGGGCGGGATAGTGCGTGGGCGGTTTGCCGGCCAGGTCGTAGGTCACCGCGACCTCTCCGCCCGCCTGTGGCTGCACTTCGGTCGCCCCGGCGATCAGCGCCAGCGGTCCCTGCTCCGGCGGCGGGCCGTTTGGGTTGCGCCAGGAGGTGTTCTGCTTGCCCAGGATGAGCGGATCGTTCACGATGGGGTGCTTGAGGGCCAGGTTGAGCGCGAGGTTCTCCGAGCGCTGCCCTACGGGGTGCGTCGCGACATAGCGGGCGTGGAACAGATCGGCCAGCGCGAAGTCCGGGCGACGCTGGTAGTCGGCGTCGTAGAGGCCAGTCTCATAGGTCGCGACCAGCCCGCCGCCGTTCGCCACAAAGCGCCGGATCACTTCCGCTGCCCGGTCGGAGAGGCAGGCCACATTCGGCAGCACCAGCACCCGCACACCCCGCAAGTCGGCGTCCTCCAGGTCGTACTCGTTCAGCACCCGGATAGGGAGGTGCTTCTCGAAGAGCGCACGAAAGGCGCCCAGCGTATGGGAGAAGTAGACGGGCAGTGCGCCCTGTGCGTAGAGGGCGCGCGTCTGCTCGGAGGCGACGATCCCGATATAAGGAATAGCTTCGCTCCGTGTCATCCACGGATCGCGCGCCTTGAGGTTCTCCACATGCAGGCGCAGGTACTCCTCGCGTCCTGTGCTCTCGACGAACTCCGGAGCTACTCCCCAGGGCAGTCCCTCCAGCCCCCGCAGTTGGATCTCCACGGCTGAGGAGACGCCGCTGATGCCGTGCGCCGAGGGCTGGATCCAGACCGAAGCGCCCCGCTCCTGGGTCACACCCTGCATAAACGCATAGACGAACTGCTGATAGAGCGCGTCGCCGGGGTTGTCCCAGTAGAGTTCCACCGAGGAGACGTCCACCGCGCTGCTGTAGGAGCCGGGGTATTCGCCCATGTAAATGCCGGGAAAGTACCAGGTGCGGTTGCCGGAGTGGTTGGCGAAGAGGACGGCCTCCGGGTTCTCCTTGCGGATCGCCTCCCGCATCTTATCGGCGAAGGTCACAAAGAATTTCTCGTGCCAGGCGATATAGGCGCGCGCCGCCGGATCGTGCGCGACATCGTAGCGGTTCGGGTCCCCCCCCGGCGGGAGCGGGATCTCCTGGCCGCCGGAAGCCTCTCGGTAGAGGCGGCGCGTCTGTTCATCGTAGGTGTGCAGATGCACCGGCGCATAGCCGTCCAGCCAGAAGCCATCCACCCCATACTCCCGCGTCACATAGGCCAACTGCTTCAGCAGCCAGTCGGCGTAGCCGCTATGGAGGTTGGCGAAGTTAGGTGTGGGGTCGGGCTTACCATCCGGGCGGATACGGAGCCAATCGGGGTGCGCCTTCACAAACTCCGGGCTGAACGCGGCAACCTGCACTGGCCCGATATAAAACACTGCCCTGGCGCCCGCCGCATGGACCGTCTTGACGATGCGTCGCAGATAGGCGTCGGCGGCCTGGACTTCTTTCGGGGAGTAGAGCGCCGCGCTCGGCCCGACGATGTCCCACCGCCGCAGCGCGTTCACGGTGATGACGTTGTAACCCGCTTTGGCATACTCGTCCACCATCCGCCAGTCCGCGGGAGGCAGGTGCCCGATCCGCAAATGCGTGCGCAGCCAGTCCGGAACCGGGCGGGGCGGAACGCGCTCCATCACCGTGCGCGGAGGCAACCCGGCTCTGTCGATCAGAACGGCGCTCCCTGCAATCGCCAAATTTTGCCCCCGAACCGGCACTGTATCCAATCCGGCCAGCATCCCGGCTGTCAGAACAAGGCAAAGCAGCATACGGAGGCGAAACCACATATAAAACTTGGGTGGCGAGCAGGCGATATGTGGAACCGGCAGGCATCGAGCGGAGCGCGGTAAGCGCATGGAATTTCTCTGTCCCTTCCTGGTAGTCTCTGCTTCCTTCGTTTTTTACAGCGCGGATTCCTCTTACTACCTTTCCATCGGAATGGGTACAATGAGATATTGAGAACGGAGGTTACGCGGTACAGGAAAGGTTTTCAAGATGGACGAAGTAGAACGGTTGCAACAATGTATCCAACAACTGGAACAGGAGTTGGAAGCAGTCCGTCGGAATGTCTCGCTGGCAGCATATGAGTTGCGGGTTCCTTTGACGCCGATGAAAGGCTTTATACGCAAGCAGATTTTCGTT
>Ga0070734_10003607_pt1 | contig 15899 bp, 11 predicted proteins | sample Coa_R1_8_FD_66444 | JGI IMG/M metagenome (GOLD analysis project Ga0070734, IMG submission 66444) | Surface soil microbial communities from Centralia Pennsylvania, which are recovering from an underground coalmine fire - Coalmine... | ecosystem: Environmental > Terrestrial > Soil > Unclassified ...
TCCTGGGTCACCGGGAACTGCTCCGTACTTTGCAGCAGGCCGGCCGCATTGTCATCCAGCAACAGGCCGCCGGTAATCGGAAGCCGGCCCATGCCCAGCATGTTGGAGTAGCTGAGAAATCCTGAAAACCGGCCCCATTGCGGCACTTCCAGCTTCGATTCGAACCCGTAGACGGCGGCGTGCGCAAACGCGATCGGAAAACTGATCCCGGTGTTGAGCAGCAGATCGTCATCGGCGAAGTTGCTGATGTCGCGCCGATAGTAGCTTCCGTCCAGCCGCATGTGCCCGAACAGGCTCTTGGCGAACCCGGCTTCATAGAAATTGCCGCGCGACGGGCGGACGGGCAGAATCAAGCCGGCATTATTTAACGACAGCAGCGACGCCGAACTGGCCAGCAGCAGATTTTCGATGGCCGGAGTTTCAAAGGCCCGATCGTAGGAAGCGTGCACCACCAGGCCGGCGCCGGGCACCTGCCACGCCAGCGCCAGCCGCGGGCTGGCCGCCTGTTCGTCCACCATCAGCCGGTAATGATCCCAGCGCACACCGGCGTTGATGGTGAGCGAGTGATACCGGACCTGGTCCTGGATGTATGCGCCTTGCTCGCGATCCTGGCGCCGGTCGGCAAAGAAAAACGATGGCGGGGTGTCCGGATCGAAAACCGGCGCGCCGTTGATCTGATACGCCGGAATCTTGTACGCGAACTGTTCGCTGATGGAGCGCGCCAGAACGTCGGCTCCCATCTTGAAATCGTGAATCCCGTGATGTACCGAAACCGCGGCCGAGCCGTAGCCCTCACGAAAGCTGCGATTCTGAAAGGGCTGGATGGGAGTCGAGAGCGCATTCGACCATAGGCCCGCCCCGATGTCGCGTCCCGAACCGCGCAGATCGAGCAGCACGTTGGACGAAAACAGATGTGTGTAAGAGATCTGGCCGCTGCTCTCGTCGGAAGTGCGATCCTGCCGCTGCCCCGCATCCTGCTGCAGGCTTTCATTCGGCACCAGGAATCCGACGCGATCGTGCCGTACCTCGATACGCGTCCGATCCGCCGTGCCCCAGTTACGCTCCCAGCTAGCGCCGGCACCGGCGCCCGAGCCATGATTCGTGTAGTTCTGCCGGACCGTCGGATCGAGGTAGCGGTCCGTGGCCAGGCCGTCGGATCTCAGGCCGAACGTGTCTTTCCCCAATCCATATTGCAAGTCAATCGAGCCGTTGACGGCGGCGAAGCTCCCGCCTTCGGTTGCGAGTTTTCCATGCAGCCCGGCCACCGCATCTCGCGCGCTGGTCACCTCGATGACACCGCCCAGTTTCCGGCCATATTCGGCCGGGTAGCCGCCGGTGCGCACCATCATCGACTGGACTTCGTCGATGTCCGGAGAAGGAGCGAAGTTCGGCGAACGATTATCGAAGAGCGGCAGTCCGTCAAACACATACTGAACACCATACTCGGAGCCACGCGGGTGCAGCACGCCATTGGCCTCGAGCAGCCATCCCGGCTGGGAGTTCACCAGGTCGATAATCGCCCGCGACGGCGTCGACGCCGGGCGGTCCCGCAGTGTGTCGGAGCCGATTTGCTGGCTGGCCCCGACGCGGTCTGGATTCAGCAGCGTTGCCGTATCGGAAACATCGACCGTGGTTTCGATCGGGGCGACGCCGAGCGTCACGCGGTAGTTCAGCGGCACCTCGGAGCGAATCTCGAGCAGCGCCGTGACCGACTGGAAACCCTCCCGCTCCACACGCAGACGATAGACACCGAAGGGTAGAGCGGACACGGTTTGCATCCCGTCGGGACCGATCGAGAACTGCTTATGAACCTGGGTTGCCTGGCCTACCAGTTCGCCCGAAGCCGGGAGCGGCGCGCCCGTTGGATCCACCACATGCAAGCGCAGTTCCCCGGCTTGCCGCTGCGCCCAGGCGGACAGAGCAGCCATCAGCACGACCAAGACCCGGAGCCGGCGCCGGAACATCCTATGTGTATTCTACTGTTATCCTACGGCTGGTGTTCTGGTTCTGGTTGTTCGTAGGGCCGGCGTTAGTACTGGCGCTGCGCTCGCTGGCCGGGGAGCGAAAAAGAGCTGAATACACGCGTCGCCGCTTGTCAGAGGTACCCGCCACCCTGCCCTCCGCAAGCGTCATCGTCCCGGTGAAGGGCTACGACGAGGGGCTGCGCGAGAACCTGGCGGCGTTAGCGCGGCTCGACTACCCCGATTACGAACTCGTCGTGGCGGCGCACTCGGCCGCCGATATTCCGCCTGGGGTCCTGCCGCACAAGGCGAAGGTGGTGCTGGCGCACGCCGCCGCGGCCGGCACCTCAGAGAAAGTGCTGAACCTGGCAGCAGCTGTGGCGGCCACGCGGAAACGCAGCGAAGTCTTCGCATTTGCGGATTCCGATGGGCGTGTGACAGCACGCTGGCTGCGCGCCCTAGTCGCTCCGCTTGCCGAGGACGGCGTCGGCGCGACGACCGGTTATCGCTGGTTCACACCGCAGCGCGCCGGCTGGGCCCTGCTTCGCGGCGTCTGGGATGCGGTTCCCGCGGGAATGCTCGGACCGGGCGATAATCCGTTCGCCTGGGGCGGCGCGATGGCTCTCCGCAAATCAACCTTCTTCGAGGCCCGTGTGCCGGAGTATTGGAAAGGCGCGATCAGCGACGATTACGCGCTCAGCAAGGCCGTCCATCAGGCGGGCCTGACCATCGCTTATGCGCCCGGCGCGCTCGTGCCCTGCCTGGAATCGATCTCCGCCTGGCGCCTGTTCACCTGGATGCGCCGGCAGATGATGATCACGCGCGCTTACAACCCGGGCAACTGGTGGCCCGGGCTGATCGCCCACATCCTCTACTGCGGCGCCATGCTGGCTTGCCTGATTGCGTTGGCGCGGGGGCACCGGCCGGCCGCGATCGTTCTGGTTGCGCAGCTGGCTCCCGGCATGATCAAAGGCCTCCTGCGCGCCCGGCACGCCCGCCAGGCGCTGCCGGAGTACGAATCCTGGTTCCGGCGCTGGACGTGGGTGCACTTCGCGGCCGTACCCATCGCTACGTGGATGTGGCTGGTTGCGCTCGGCTCTTCCGCGTTCGGCCGCACCATCGAGTGGCGCGGCTATCGCTACGAGTTGAAAACGGCGCGGGGCGTTTAGCGAGTATAATCTCAACGTAAGGGAGGATTTTCGTGGCCAAGGACAGAAGTCCCAAGAAGGAAAAGAAAAAACCAAAGAAGACGAAGTAGCAGGATGGGGCCGTCGTACCGCTCCCTACGGTGGCGGCTCAGAAACGGCGTCGTGGTTGGGAAGAGCTATCGAGCCGCGACCAGAGAGAGCGATCGAGCGGTTGCCATATGCCTGGCAACCGTTCTCAGCTTTGGAGGAGACCATCATGCGGACAGAGTGGGTAACCAAACGTCAGAACGATCGGATTCGCACGCAGATGCATTACGCCCGGCAGGGCGTCATCACCGAAGAAATGCATTACGTTGCGAAGCGCGAGAATCTCACCCCGGAGGTAGTCCGCTCGGAGGTCGCGCGCGGCCGGATGATCATTCCGGCCAACATCAATCACAAAAACCTGGAGCCGATGGCGATCGGCGTAGCGTCGACGTGCAAGATCAACGCCAATATCGGCAACTCCGCCGTCACCTCCAACATCGACGAGGAACTCGCAAAACTAAACTACTCGGTGAAATACGGCGCCGATACCGTCATGGACCTCTCTACCGGCGGCGACATTCCCGCCATTCGCAAAGCCATCATCGCGCATTCGCCGGTGCCGATCGGCACCGTGCCCATTTATGAGGCGCTCTCGCGAGTTCGACGGGTGCAGGACCTCACCGCGCAGGTAATGCTGGAAGTGATCGAAGAGCAGGCCGAGCAGGGCGTCGACTACATGACGATTCACGCCGGCGTGCTGGTGCAATACATCCCGCTCACCACGAAACGGGTGACCGGCATCGTCAGCCGCGGCGGCTCGATCCTGGCCGAGTGGATGGTCAAAAACCACAAGCAGAACATGCTCTACGAGCACTTCGACGAGATCTGCAAGATCTTCCAGAAGCATGACGTGAGTTTTTCTTTGGGCGATGGGCTGCGGCCGGGCAGCGTGGCCGACGCCAGTGACGAAGCGCAGTTCGCGGAACTGAAGACGCTCGGCGAATTGACGCGGAAGGCGTGGCAATACGACGTACAGGTGATGATCGAGGGCCCCGGCCACATTCCGATGGACGAGATCGAACTGCAGGTGCAGAAGGAAAACGAGATCTGCGACGAAGCTCCCTTTTACACGCTGGGCCCGCTCGTGACCGACATCGCGCCGGGCTACGACCACATCACCTCGGCGATCGGAGCGGCGATGATCGGCTGGTACGGCGCGTCCATGCTCTGTTACGTGACGCCGAAAGAGCATCTGGGCCTGCCGAACCGAGAAGACGTGAAGCAGGGCATCATCGCGTACAAGATTGCGGCGCACGCCGCCGACATCGCCCGCAAGCGGCCGGGCGCGCGGGATCGCGACGATGCGCTCTCCCGTGCCCGCTATCGCTTCGACTGGAAAGAGCAGTTCCGCCTCTCGCTCGATCCGGAGACCGCGCAAGCCTATCACGACGAAACGCTGCCGGACGAAGGTTTCAAGGACGCGGCTTTCTGTTCGATGTGCGGCCCGAAATTCTGCTCCATGAACATCTCGGCAAAAGTCGAGCAGTTCACGGCGGAAGAGGCGGAGGCGGTCGCCAACGGCACGGCGCCGGAGCAGATCGTACAGATCTCAGGCAACGACTAGGACGTTCGGCGCACACCGGCAGCACCAGCGCGGGCCTAGCGGCGACAGCCGCATTCCTCCGGCATATAGTTAACAGTTACGGAATTTGAATCGCGCGCGCGGACCCGCCAATCTCATCAGTTAGACTGAAAACCAATGAGCGAGACGGTCCGCTTCGTCGTGCAGCATGGATACCTGTTGCTGTTCTGCTGGCTGCTGGCTGAGCAGGCGGGTCTGCCTGTGCCCTCGATTCCCTTGCTGCTGGCGTGCGGCGCGCTGGCGCAGGATGGGCGCATGAATCCCGTTTCGGTCCTGGCGTACGGCCTGGCGGCGTGCCTGCTGGCGGACTCGATCTGGTTTCATGTGGGGCGCCGGGGGGGCGCGAAGGTCCTGCGCCTGCTCTGCCGGATCGCGCTGGAGCCGGATTCCTGCGTGCGCCGGACGGAGAATGCCCTGGTTCGCTATGGCTTGCGATCGATGCTGGTGTCAAAGTTCATTCCCGGACTCAACGCGGTGGCAGCCCCGATGGCCGGCAATTCGGGAGCGCGCTTTGAGAGATTCCTGGCCTTTGACGCTCTCGGAACGCTGATGTGGATTGGTTGTTATTTGGGCGCCGGCTACCTGTTCGCCGGGCAGCTCGAAACTATCGCCGCCTATGCCATGCGCACCGGCTTCGGCCTGTTCCTGGCGCTGGCCGTGCTGGTCGGGGCATGGATCGGCTGGAAATTTATCCAGCGGAGACGGTTTCTGCGGAAGCTGGCAGTCGCACGCATCACGCCCGAACAATTGCAGGATCGAATCCGCGGCGGCGCCGAGGTGCTGCTCGTGGATTTGCGCCACCAGCGGACAGGGTTGGAGGAAGTGCCGGGCGCGCTGCGCATCCCGGCTGAAGAGTTGGCGATGCGGCACGGCGAGATTCCGCGCGATCGCGACATCATTTTGTTTTGCAGTTGACCCAACGAAGCTTCCAGCGCCCGTGCGGCGCTGCTGCTGAAGGCGCATGGGATCACACGCGTGCATCCGCTCCAAGGCGGAGCCGACGCGTGGCTGGGCCTGCTTGCGCGCGAGCCTAGCGGCCGCTGAGGCCGCCCGGCCATGGCGAGTTTAGATGGTACGGCACCGAAGGGCCGACCATCTCCACGCGGCGGATTTTGCCATTTTCGATCAGGAAGGCCTCCGTCACCAGGATGCTCGAGGGGCGATTGAAGCCGCGGAACGTGTATTTGCGGCCGTCCGATAACGTGCCGGAATTGACCGTGCCTTGGTCGAACACGGCGTGCGTCCAAACGACGCCGCGCTCACTATCCACCAGCGGATAGCGGCGATCGTGAATGCTCTGCACGACGAAGTAGTATCCAAGCTTGAACTGCGCCATGCAATCGAGCGCGAAACCGTTGATGGCATCCGGAGGTTCGTTGGGAGGGCGCGGCACGTTGGTGGTGTGAGCCCCGTTCTCGATGCGGTCGCAATCGTTCGTGAACGGATAGGTGCCGGTGCCGTTCACGCCCTTTCCATCATTGTGCTCGAGGCCGCTGAAGTAGGCGTCGGCAATGGCGATCATCTCCTGTCGCGAGGGGCGGCCCACGGCAGGAATGGCTTTGAACCACAAATCCTCGGGCTGATAGCCGGGCTTATCGAGATCGGCGATTCCCGAAGGGCCGCCCTGGCCCGGGCGATAGTACACGCTTTCGATTTCGGTGATGCGCCCGAGTTCCAACCGCAGCCGCACGCTCATCAGCATCGGGGCGCCGGCCTCGCGCATCGTCCCCATCATGGCGACCTGGCCCGATTCCGGGTCGGCGAAGATGTGCTTGTAATTGCCAGGACCCTCCACGGTTTTCCAGAAACCGTCGCCCAGCGGCAGAAGCTGGTCGTTCTCGGTGTATTTCACATCGGCCGAAAGCGGCAAGCGCTTGGGATCGTGCGCGACGAGCGCGGCAAGGTACTGATTGACGACATCTTCCAGGCAGGCGCGATTGCAATTCAGCGGAATGGGCCCGGTGGCTGCCGCCGCGATCGTCGTCATCACACTGAACGCCAGAAGCAAAGACCGCACGAAAGAGATCTCCTTTATCAAGGCGATTCTATCAGCGCGTCAAGCCGCCAGGATCGCAGCGGCTTCCGCGGGACAGTCGATTGCAAACACTGGAGTTGCTGCGCGGCGGCCGCTGGGATCCCAGCGGCTCCAGCAATAATGCATCGAAAACCCCCGCATCCGGTTCTGATGGTAGCGCGGCGACACGCTCCCGGCCGTGCCCGGAGCCTTCGAATTTATGCCTAAATGCAAATGGGGCAAGGGGTAGGCGAAATTTCAAAAAGCAGTCACCGCGTCCGGAGAGCCCCGCATCATACGATAAACTAGGCTCGAAAGAGCATGGGGAGGTTTTGAAGAATGAGGCGGATTCTTCTGTTCTGCAGCGGTATCGCGATGGTGGTGGTGCTGATGCTGGCGGTCCAGCCGGTGCGGCGCGTGCGGGCCCAGGATACCGGGCCTGCGGGACTGGTGACGCCGCCACCGGGACCGGGCGGCGGGCTTTCTCCCTATGCCAGCCTTCCGCCGGCACCGAACCGGTCGAACCCGCTCGACCGCCTCACGCCCGTTAGCGAAGCCCAATTGACGCATCCGCCGGAATCCGACTGGCTCACCTGGCGGCGGACTTACGACGATTGGGGCTTCAGCCCGCTCAAACAGATCAACAAAAGCAACGCGGCCGATCTGCGTGTGGCGTGGTCTTGGGCGCTGCCGCCGGGACAAAATGAAACCACCCCGCTGGTTCATGACGGCGTGTTGTTCGCATTTGGATTTGGCGACCGCGTGCAGGCGCTCGACGCAGCCACGGGCGATCTGCTCTGGCAATACTCGCGTAAGCTTCCCGAAGGCGTAATGCCCAGTGTGAAGCGCAACCTCGCCCTGTACCAGGATCGGCTCTTCGTTCCGACTTCCGATGCGCATGTGGTGGCGCTCGATATCAAGACCGGGCGCGTCATTTGGGATCACATGGTCGCCGATCACACCGCGGGCTTCAATATCACGGGCGGACCCTTGGTAGCCAAGGGCAAGGTGATGCAAGGCGTAGGCGGCCGCGCCAAGGGCGGCAATTTCATCGCGGCGCTCGATGCGCGCACGGGCGACGAGGTTTGGCGCTTTTATACGATCGCACGGCCCGACGAGCCGGGCGGCAATACCTGGAACGGCCTGCCGCTGGAAAAACGCAACGGCGCTTCGGTGTGGACCGCCGGAAGCTACGATCCCGATCTCAACCTGGCGTTTTTCGGCGTCGCGCAGACTTACGACACCGGACCGCTGCTGAAGCCCGTGAACCAGCCGGGCGTCAGCAACGAAGGCCTGTACACGGATTCCACGCTGGCCCTCAATCCCGATACGGGCAAGCTCGCCTGGTATTTCCAGCACGTACCAAACGATCAGTGGGACCTCGACTGGGTCTTTGAACGGCAACTGATTCCGCTGCCGGTGAATGGCGTTACCAAGAAGCTGGCTGTGACTTCCGGCAAAATGGCGATCTACGAAGCGGTGGATGCGGCCACCGGCAAATACGCGTTTTCGATGGACCTCGGCCTGCAGAACGTCATCACCGCGATAGATCCCAGGACCGGCGCAAAAACGATCAATCCCAAGGTGATGCCCGGCGATGGCGAGACCAAGACGGTATGTCCGCACGCCGGAGGCTCCAAGAACTGGGTGCCGGGATCCTACAATCCCGATGTCAAGACGCTGTACGTAACGCTGGTCGAATCCTGCATGGATCTGATTCCGGTCACCGGAGGCGGACGGGCCAGCCTGAGTTCCGGCGTGCGCTGGGCGGTGCGGCCGCCGCTGAATTCCGACGGCAAGTACGGGCGCCTGGAGGCAATCAATCTGGCTACGCGGAAGGTCGCCTGGACCCAGCGGCAGCGCGTGCCCATGACTACCGGCGTGCTGGCGACGGCGGGCGGCGTGCTGTTTGAAGGCTCGATGGACCGCCGTTTCCGCGCGCGGGATCAAGCCACCGGCGACGTGCTCTGGCAGATCCGCCTCAACGATGTTCCAAACGCGGCCCCAATCACGTACAGCGTCAATGGCAAGCAATACGTGGCGATGACGGTGGGCAACGGCGGCCCGATTCCCTCCACCTGGTGGCCGCTGCTTCCGGACCTGCAGAATCCGCCCGACCGCAGCGCGGGAATCTGGGTTTTCGCGCTGCCGGACCGGGCGGCGTCCCGATAAAGTTCGCGAAGTCTGCATTAATCGTGCATAATGTACCAAGACAGCGGAGGTACCAATGAGCTTTAAGGCAACCGTGCGCCACACCGGAGACGTCGCGATTATTGATCTGGCGGGGCGCCTCACCCTCGGCGAGGGCTCCGGCACATTGCGGAGCACGATCAAGGATCTGATCGCCCAGGACCATAAGAAAATCCTGCTCAACTTGAAGGATGTCAGCTACATCGACAGCTCGGGCCTCGGCGAAATGATCGCCTCCTACGCCAGCGTCGCCAACGGCGGCGGGCGCATCAAGCTCCTCAACGCGGAGAACCGCGTCCGCGACCTGCTGACGGTCACCAAGCTGTACAGCGTCTTCGAGGACTATTCCAACGAAGCCATCGCGGTCATCAGCTTCAGCGGCAGCGAAGCCGCCCGCGCGTAGATCACCGTGAGGCAGACCTCCGGTCTGCCGATCACGGCTGCGCCCGGACCAAGGCTTTCGCGACCGCGGCCAATCTTTGCTGATCCGCAGTGGTGTCGAGCTGCGGATCGAGCGTCTTCACGGAGTCCAGGCGCTTGCTTTCCGTCTCCAGGTCGCGCCCTGGATTATCGCTGCGCGCCAACCGCGCGGCGGAGCGGCGATAGACGTACTCCAGCACCGCTTTGGCCTCCGCTTTTCCCGCGTTCGACAAGAACAGGACTGGAGCCAGAGTCAGCAGCGCGGCGCGCTTCATCCAGGTAGGGTCGAGCCGGTCGACCGCATCGAGATTGGTGTGAATCAAATCCAGGGACGGCACCGCCAAGGCGATGCCCGGAATCCGGCGATCGCGCGATTCGAACGCCACCTGGTCTGTAATCGGCTGATAATCCCAATATACGGTCCGTAGAGACTGGTGACTGCCGCCCTCCGCCAGCGAGAGCGCATCTGGCTCGTGCTCGGCCGGAGCGTAGCGGTCCTTGACGAATTCGGCCAGATTCTCCGCCAGGTCATCGGCATACGACAGCAGCCAGCCGGGATTCCGGATGAGGATCAGGTTGTTCTCCGCGTTGCGTTGGCCGCCGGCCTGATCGAGCACCACGGAGAGCAGGATACGGCGGGCATCGTCCGGGTTCTGCCGGAAATAGGCTTGCTCGGAGTCGACTTCGGTTGTCCACCAGAACCTTATCGTCCGGCGGGGCCTGGCGATCTTCCCGCCCGTGATCATGTGATTCGCGGCGCGGACCAGTTCCAGCAGCGTGCCGCTGCCTGATGCGTTGTCGTTCGCGCCAGGCTTCTGGTGATCCAGATGAGCGGCTACGAGGATGTCATGCCCGCTTTCGGTTCCGGGGATTTCACCCATTACCATTCCGATCGCGCCGGGGGCAGTCCGCACTGCCTTGGCCTGTAACTGAACGGTGACCGGTCCACGCTGCAGCAGGGTCCGCAGCTCCTGGCCGGAACGCGGGCTGATCATCAGCGCCGCGTGATCCCGGCTGACCATACCCCAAAGAATCGCGTCAGGCGGGGTGCGCCGGCCGAAAAACTCCCCGAAAGCCGCGGAAATGAGGGCCGCCGGGCCGCGCGCGCCCAAGGCCCGCCAGGCTTCCTCCGGCTCGCGATCGGTGAGCACGATCTTGCCGCGAAGATCGCGGACGGATGAATCCACCAACGGCGCGGTGAGGCCGGCATCAGCGCTGAACTGCGCCAGCACCGCCGCAATGGGCTGGCGGACCGGAGCAGTCACCGACAATTCGGCTTCCTGCTGGTCCCACATCGGCTCGCTTTGCGGAAATCGCTCGATGCGCACGTTCTGCAAGCCATACTCGCGCGCGCGGCCCGCGACGTAGTCAGCCGCGTCAAAGAAGCCGCGGGAATTCGGATAGCGCGCCCGCGATGCAATCGCCGCCGTTTCTTTCATCGCCGTATCCACCGAAAGCCCGGCCGCGATCGTGTGCAGCAGCGAATCCGGAACCAGCGGCGGATCACCGGCCGCAAATGCGGCCGCGGCCAGCGCTATAACGCCGGCGATTCCCGCCGCGCCACGCGCGAAATCGCGTGCACCAGTTTGCGGTACGGTACGTCGTCGTACTGTTCGAAACTCAGCCATTCCCCATCCCGCCAACTCGAATAGTACCAGCGCGCCAGCACCGCCAGATATTCCTGGCGCTCGCGCACGGTCAACTTTCGCGGCGCCACGCCGGCGCAGGTTTCGCGAAGCTGGTGATCCATGGGCAGCGGCTTGCCCTCCTGCACTTCGAAGCTGAACTGTTGCGGCGTTTGCCAGTTGCCCTCGCGCACGAACCACAGTTCCACCGCCCCGGCCGAGACCGATCGCGTAATCGCTACTCCGTGGAGATGATCGACTTCGCGAGCCAGATCGTCGCGCAGCTTGAGCACTTCCTGCACTCTCTCCAGCCGTTTGTGCAGCCGTGCCGCTTCTTCAAAATTCATTTCCTCGCTCAGCCGGTCGCGCGAGCGCACGATCGAATCCACCAGGGAGTGGCCGCTCGACCGCAGGAACTCCGCCACGCGCTCCACTTCGTTGGCATACTCGGCCGGCCCCACTACTTGCTGGCAGGGGCGCAGACACATCCCCATCTCGCCGTAGATGCAGCCGGGGTGCTCCGGAGACGGCTGCAAATCCTCCTGGCAGCGCCGCATTTGGAACAGATCGAGAAACTGCGCCTCGAACTTCTCGGCCGACGCGCGCGAGCGAAAGGGCCCGAAGTACAACCCCGCGGTTTTCGTCAAATGAGTGGTGATGTGGCTCCGCGGAAATGCATTGTTCAGAACCAGCTTCACGTAGGAGGGCATGCGCAGGCGGATCACATCGAGATAATTCTCCGGGAAATGCCGTTTCGCGGCTTCGTAGTGAACGACGCTCGATTCCAATCCTGACGCGGTGAGCCGGTACTCAATGCGCGCGACCGTATGGCGCAGGTTCAGGAGGCGCGAGGGCTTCTCGCGCTCCTTGAGCAAGCGGAGCAGGCGGCGCCGCAGCAGCGCCGTTTTCCCGAGATAGGGCGCGCCCTCCTTCGGCCACAGGACAAACACGGCCGGAGCATTGGGAGCGGCTTCCAGCGCGGCATCCAGCCGGCTGAGATCGTCGGTGACTTCGATTGCTGTCATCAATGGGCGCGCGCGGGCCGTGAGCCTGCGCCCGGATTATTCGGAAACCGCTTTGGAATCGATCAGCTTCCGGATTCCGGCGATGAAATCCACGAGCGCCTGGGCGCCTTGGTCGCCATGTTTGCGATGGCGCACCGCCACTTGCCCGTTCTGCTGCTCGCGGTCGCCAACCACCAACATGTACGGAACCTTCTGCAGCTGGGCTTCGCGGATTTTGAAATTCACCTTTTCGCTGCGATCGTCCACTGTCGCCCGGATTCCGGCGTCTTCGAGCTGCTTGCGGACTTGGCGCGCGTAGTCGACCTGGCGATCGGTGATCGGCAGGACCGCGGCCTGTACCGGGGCCAGCCAAACGGGAAATACGCCGGCGTAGTGTTCCACCAGGATGCCGAAAAATCGCTCGATCGAACCGTAAAGCGCCCGATGCACCATCAGGGGCGTGTGCGCTTTGCCGTCTTCTCCGATATACTCCAGCTCGAAGCGCCGCGGCAAAGTGAAATCAAACTGCACGGTAGAAAGCTGCCACGGCCGCCCGATGGCGTCCACCAGCTTGACGTCGATTTTCGGCCCGTAGAACGCGGCTTCATCCGGTATGCGCTTCACCTTGATCTGCAAACGATCGACCGCTCGCTGGAGCGCGTTCTCCGCCAGCTTCCACTGGTCGGGCGTGCCGTCGTATTTTCCGCTCGCTCCCCCGTCCCAGGTGGAGAGCTCGGCTTCGTACTTATCGAATCCATAGGTGTGAAGCGTGTCGACGGCAAACTGGAGGCAGTCCACTACTTCGTTTTCGATCTGCTCCGGAGTGCAGAAAATATGGGCGTCATCCTGCGTGAATCCGCGCACGCGAAACAATCCGTTGAGCACGCCGGATCGCTCGTACCGGTACACGGTTCCGAGTTCGCCGAGGCGCACCGGCAGATCGCGATAGCTCCGCTGCCCGGCCTTGTAAATCAGGATGTGGAAGGGACAGTTCATCGGCTTGAGCTGGTATTCGGCGTCATCCAGCTCCATCCGCGTGAACATGTTGCTCGCGTAGAAATTCGCGTGCCCCGAGGTCTTCCACAGATCGAAGCGCGCCACGTGCGGCGTGTAGACCAGCGAGTAGCCGCGCTTCAGATATTGATCGCGCATCCAGTCTTCCAACTGTTTGCGGATGATCCCGCCTTTCGGATGGAAGAAGATGAGCCCCGGCCCGGCCAGTTCCTGGACACTGAACAGATCCAATTCTTTGCCGAGCTTGCGGTGATCGCGCTTCTTCGCTTCCTCGATCCGGTTCAGGTACTCTTCGAGCTCCTTCTGGCTGAAGAAGGCGGTGCCGTAGATCCGCTGCAGCTGCTTGTTGTGCTCGTCCCCTTTCCAATACGCGCCGGCAATCGAAAGCAGTTTGAACGCCTTGATCTTGGAGGTGTTCGGCACGTGCGGGCCGCGGCAGAAGTCGATGAAGTGCGGACCCAGGGTATATTCGGTAAAGATCTCACCGGCGCGATCCTGGATCAGTTCGCATTTCATCCAGGCATCGGAATATTTCTTTAAACCTTCGTCCTTCCTGGTATAGATGCGGTCGTAGGGGAGATTGCGCTTCTGGATCTCCCACATGCGCTTTTCGATTTTCTCCAGGTCTTCGGGAGTGAAGGGCGTAGCGCGGTCGAAATCGTAGTAGAAGCCGGTATCGATCGGAGGCCCGATGCCGAGCTTGGTTTCGGGATACAGCTCCAGCACGGCGGCGGCCAGCAGATGCGCCGTGGAGTGCCGATAAACCTCCAGCGCCTCGGGATCCTTATTGGTCAGGATTTGCAGCGTAGCACTCGATTCCAGCGGGCGTGTGAGATCATACAGCTCGCCGTTGACCTTCGCAGCGATGGCCGCATCGGCCAGCCGGGGACTGATCGACTGCGCGATGTCGATCGGCCGGGTTCCGGGCGCCACCGACTGTTTGCTGCCGTCGGGCAGAGTGATCTCCAGCTGACTCATAGGAAATTTCAGCGTAACACGGGCCTCGGCTGCCCTGTCTTGCGAATGAAACCCATGCGCTATGATGAAGAAGTACTTATGGCAGTCTCCAGCCAAGCGGGCTTCGACGAAGCTTCTCTGGTCACTCAGGCGCGGGAAGGCGACAATCGCGCGTTCGCCGAACTCGTCAAACGGTACGAAGCTAAAATCTTCCGCCTGGCGCTGCACATTACGCAAAATCGCGAAGATGCCGAAGACGTTTTGCAAGAGGCGTTTCTAAAGGCCTACGAGCACCTGGATCAATTTCAGGGAAACTCGAAGTTTTACACCTGGATTGTTCGCATCGCGGTCAACCAGGCACTGATGAAATTGCGCCGCCGCAAAGCCGACAAATCGGTTTCGCTCGATGAAGACATCGATACCGGCGAGGACACGGTGACACGCGAAATCGCGGCCTGGGATGAAGATCCCGAGCAGCGATTCTCGCGCGAGGAGCTCGGCGAAATTCTGAGTTCGTCGGTGGACAGCCTCGCCCCGGCATACCGTTCGGTGTTTGTGCTTCGCGACGTGGAAGACCTTTCAACCGAAGAGACTGCCGAGGCGCTGGGCATTTCCGTGCCTGCCGTGAAGAGCAGGCTATTGCGGGCCCGTTTACAGCTGCGCGAGAAGCTGACCCGCTACTTCAAACGCAAGGGAGACGACACCTTTGCTTACCTGTAGAGATTTTTTAGCGGAACTGAGCGAGTACCTGGACGAGCGCATCGACGCCGAGCTGAGAGCGAAATTGGAACGGCATATCTCCGAGTGCCCCAACTGCTGGGTGATTGCGGATACCACCAAGAAGACCATCCAGATTTATAAGGGCATGGATGCGGTGCCGATTCCGCAAGAGGTGGAGTCCCGCCTCATGCAGGCTCTCGAAAAGAAGATGGCGGCGCGATCCCGATAGCGGCAAGCTGCCGCCGCGGGGCGCTCATTTGAGCGCGACTGTTATCCCTGTTTGTCCCAGGAAGTTGCCGAAATCGACGGTGACCGGGACGGATTTACCCGCCTCCGCGTCTGCGGGGAGCGTGACATTGAGCTGCAGCACGCCCGGGAATCCATAGGCCGGAACCGCCGTCGACACGTTCTGGGGCGCCTTGCCATCGATCGTCACCGTCGGCACCAGCACCGAGTTATAGGGGGTCGGCACCGGCGTCCAGGAATTGCTCGCCGGGTTGGGATTCGTGACCCCGAAGCCGGTGGCGTACAGCACAACCACCGACGCCCCGCCTTTCAGCGAAGCCGGCGTTGACGCCGAGTTGACGGTGTAGTCGACCGCGGTGCCGCTCGCATCCAGCACTGCATTCAGAATCGCTCCCTGGCCGCGCCCGGATCCGTCCGCCGAGAAGATGCCGGGTACGGCGTCCACCACATTGACCACCCAGGGCAGCGAAGCCAGCGGCGCGGCAACCGGTCCATAGGTCACCACGATCGACACGGTGGTGTAGGTCGGTCCGGTGACTTCAAAGGGAACCATGGCTCCTACTTGCCCGTCCATCGTGTAGACGAGGGCGGCCGGATAGGTGTGAGCAACGCCCCCGCTCGAGACGGTAAAGAGCACCTGCGTCTGGTTGGCGGCGCCGATGGGGAGGCTGGACGGCAAAACGCCCCCCGGAAACGTCGGATCGTAAGGGCACAATGCCGCCGGTCCCAAACCGGTCCCGAAGATGGTGATGAGTTCACCGGGAGACACGGAGCCTCCCTGATAGCTGGCTGCGTTGCCCAGCGCCAGAATCCGCGGCTCGGGACCGTAAATCTCCAGTTGGGCTTCGGTGGATGTCCCGCCGCCCGGTGCGGGAGTGCTGACCGCCATCCGCAGGATCCCGGGTTTGGTGAGATAGCTGTTCGGCACTTG
>Ga0070734_10003608_pt1 | contig 15898 bp, 14 predicted proteins | sample Coa_R1_8_FD_66444 | JGI IMG/M metagenome (GOLD analysis project Ga0070734, IMG submission 66444) | Surface soil microbial communities from Centralia Pennsylvania, which are recovering from an underground coalmine fire - Coalmine... | ecosystem: Environmental > Terrestrial > Soil > Unclassified ...
TCGGCGTCTTTTTTGTCTTTGTCGCCGCCACCGAAGATGTGCGAAAGGAAGGAACCGGTCGAAGAGATAATTCCCTGTCCGCCGCCGTGCAATTCGCAGTACTGAGTCGGCGCGGAGCCGGCGACAAAAACTTCGTCTTTCGTTGTAGGGCAATTGGGCGTGGCAAGTTCGAGCGACTCCGGATCGATCACGGTCGTTTGCACGCCCTCCGGCGGATCAAAATCCTTTACGTTGCGATATCCCGGGAGCGTCGTGGCCTTCATCATGAAGTCGGCCCAGATGGGCGCGGCAGCTGTGCCGCCAGGCAAACCCAAGTCGCGGTTGTCGTCGAATCCGATCCAAATGACGCAGACAAGGTTCGAGGTAAATCCGGCGAACCAGCCGTCGCGCGAAGTTCCGGTTTTTCCGGCGGCAGGCAACGTGAAGCCGCGCGCTCGAACGCTAGCGCCTGTGCCGCGATTCAGGACGTCTTTCATGACACTGGTGACGAGATACGCGACGCGGGGATCAAGGACGGAGCGAGTTTGCGGCGTCACCTTTTCAAGCATCGTGCCGTTTGCGCTGACGACCTCGCGTAAAAACGCGGGTTCGGCGCGAACACCGCCCTGCCCAAATGCGGTGTAGCCCGCAGCCACGTCCACCGGGGTCATTTCGTACGCGCCAAGCGCCACGGCGGGCGTTGCGCGAATGTTGTTTCCGAGTCCCATTTGCCGGGCGATTTGCACGACGCGGCCGTAGCCGATCATTTCGGCGACTTTCACTGTTGCGACGTTCAGGGAGTTGGTCAGAGCGTCGCGCACGGTGACGCGGCCCATGAATTTTTCGCCATAGTTGTTCGGCGTATATTCCTGGCCTTCAAATTCGAAGGTGGTCGGCTCGTCGTCCACGGTGGTCACCGGCGTGACAACGGGCTGCACGCCGTCCACCGCGTTTGTAAATGCGGCGGCGTAGACGAATGGTTTGAAGACCGAACCCGGCTGACGGTGGGCAATGGCGTGATTCAACTGGCTCTGGCCGTAGTCGCGTCCGCCAATGAGCGCTTTGATTTCGCCGGTGTGCGGGTCAATGGCGACCATTGCCGCTTGCACTTGCGGCACGGGTTCATTGCTGCCCTTTTTCGCGGCTTCGCGCTTCCACTTGTCGTATCGCTTTGCCAAAAGCGTGTCGACATTCTTGGCGCCGGCTTCGAGTGCAGCCACTGCAGCGCGCTGCAACGCGGGGTCAATCGTGGTGTAGACGCGGAAATTTTCGCCGAGCAGCTCGTTTTCGGAATATTTGTCGAGCAGGTGGTCTTTCACCATGTCGACGAAATAGGGAGCTTCGCTGCCGGAGACCGAAGTGCGAATAATCTTCAGGGGCAAACGCTTGGCGTCCTGAATATCCGCTTCGGTGATGTGTTTGTTGTCGAGCATTTGGGGCAGCACGCGGTCGCGAGCCTGCAAGGCGCGCTCAGGATGGCGGTCCGCCGAGGAGTAATAGTTGGGAGCACGGATAATGCCCGCGAGGAAGGCACATTCAGGAAGCGTCAACTGGCGCAAATCCTTGCCGAAGTACGCGACGCTGGCCTGAGAAAAGCCGCGAATGCCGAAGCTGCCGCGATTGCCCAGATAAACTTCATTGGCGTACATTTCAAAAATTTGCTGTTTGTTGAAGCGCTGCTCGAGTTCGAACGAGAGCATGGCTTCGGCAAGCTTGCGGCGCCAGTTGCGGTCGGTGGAAAGAAAGAAGGTTCGCGCGACCTGCATTGTGATGGTGCTCGCGCCCTGGAGGTGGGTGCCGTGGCGCAAGTCGTTCCACGCCGCGCCAAAGATACGAATGAAGTCGAAACCGGGATGCTCGAAGAAGCGCTTGTCTTCTGCGGAGAGAATCGCGTTTACAAGAGTCGGAGGCAAGTCCTCGTAACGCACGGCACGGCGTTTTTCGCGCGCGCTGTCAAAGAGGTTTGTAATGAGCTCGGGCTCGATGTCGGCTGCACCGAGTTCGGCGCCGCCATTCAGCGGGCGGATGGACTTGATCGACTTGCCGGCAAACTGGACGGCGAGGGCGTTGCCTCCCGCGAAGTAAGAGAGCTTCGACGGGCGGACATCCACGGTATTGCCCTCGACGGTGTATTGCCCGAGCGAGGAGTCATCGGCTTGGGGACGGTAGCCGACGCGCTGCAGATATTGCGTCAGGTCTTCCGGGCCCCAGGCTTGCCCTGTAGAAATTTGCTCTGGTGCGGAGAAAATCTGGGTGGTGTTTTGCAGGACGTGCCCGGACAGGCGGGCATCGATCATGCGGGAGTATTTGATGTAATACCAGGCGAAGACAGAGGTGCTGACAAAGAATACGACGAAAACGATTCCCAGCAGGGTCAGGCCAAACGGGGATGTCCAGAATCCTTTTTGGACGCGGATGCGCAAGCTCTCTCCATCGGGCTGAAGTTTTATTGTCTCTTATCTACGCTCGTCTGGAAAGCGGCAGTTCGCACGCTTCGAACATTTTCGATCATTTCGGCTAGATAATGTCTTTGTTCGCGCTTGATGGCGTGAAGTGCAGCTCGAATTTGTAGACCATCAAGTCGATGGGAACTTTGTAGTCGAGGCTGATCGAGACTTTTCCGGCATCCGAGGTAACCACCAACTGGTCTCTTGTGGCGGGGATGTCGAGGTCCTGCATCTCTTTAAAGATGGTGTCTTTAATCTGGTCGGGGCTGCTACGAGTGACGCTGGCGAAGCGGGCGGTTTCCTGCATCTTATCGGATAGCTGATATTCCTGGACGTAGGGCGGGACGACTTTAATCGCGGCGTAAATGCCAAACACCAAGACCACCGTCACGAGGATTGCTTTAAGCTTTCCCTCGCCACGTTCCGCTCGCCGGTGCCCTGAAATGGCCGATCTCTTGCCCACAATCTTCTCCACCATTGGAGGCTAGCACCCACACTTATGCGTGTCGACAAGGCCGAAGGACAGCTGTTTCGTCGCTGTTACTACGAGCCATAGAGGGAGACGGTGGAGTAGCGCCGCCTCCACAGGAGCAAATTGGGGATCTCGAGGAGATCCGCATGAATCGTAGAAGGTTGATTAGTACGCTCGGGCAAAGATCGCGCGGTTTTTCGCCGCGTTGCCGCAGTAGACGCACTTGCCGGAGGCAGCGCCGCCACCCGCACCCAGGACGGCGTCCTGGTCCAGCGGAATGCAACGCATGGTGGCGCGCGTTTCTTCTTTGATCTTGCCTTCGCAATCGCCGCTGCCGCACCAGCCGGAATAGGCGAAGCCGTTTTCGACGGCCTTCTTGAACTCGTCGTAGGTCTGCGCGTTGTGAGTGTTCGAGCGGCGGAACGCCAGAGCCCTGGCGAAGAGCGACTCTTGAATTTCCGCGAGGAGTTTTTCCACGGTTGCGGGCAAATCCGCGAGCGAGGCGAACACTTTGCCCTCTTTGCCGGGACGGTCCCGGCGCGCCAGCACTGCGGATTGTTTCGCGACGTCTTTCGGGCCGAGCTCGATGCGCAAAGGCACGCCGCGCATCTCCCAATCGTTAAATTTCCAGCCGGGGCTTTGGCCTTCGCGTTCGTCGAGGGTGACGCGGACATTCGCCTTTACGAGTTGTGCCTTGATGTCTTTTGCCACTTGCAGCACGACGGCCTTTTCTTCGTCGTTCTTGAAGATGGGCACAATGACGACCTGATACGGCGCGAGCTTCGGCGGCATGATGAGTCCCTGGTCATCGCCATGGACCATAATGATGGCGCCGATGAAGCGGGTGGAAAGGCCCCACGACGTCGTCCAGCAATGCTGTTGTACGCCCGTGTGGTCGAGATATTTGACTTCAAACGCCTGAGCGAAATTCTGGCCAAGGAAGTGCGACGTTCCCGCCTGGAGAGCCTTGCCGTCGCCCATCATCGCTTCGATGGAGTAGGTGATATCCGCGCCGGCGAATTTTTCCGCGTCGGATTTCTTGCCGGGGATGACGGGAATCGCGGCATCGTTCACGGCAAAGTCGGTGTAGGTGTCCAACATTCGCAGAGTCTCTTCTTCAGCTTCCTGCTGCGTGGCGTGAGCGGTGTGGCCTTCCTGCCAGTAAAACTCGAGCGTGCGGAGAAAGAGTTTCGTGCGGAGTTCCCAGCGCACGACGGAATTCCACTGGTTCATCAGCACGGGCAAATCGCGGTAGCTCTGAATCCACTTCGACCACATGTGGCCGATGATGGTTTCGGAAGTGGGACGCAGGATGAGCGGCTCGGCCAATTCTTCGCCGCCGCCGATGGTTACGACGGCCAGTTCGGGCGAAAATCCCTCGACGTGGTGCTTCTCTTTTTCGATGAAGCTTTTGGGGATGAGCAAAGGAAACGCGACGTTCTGATGGCCGGTCGCCTTGAAGCGGCGATCGAGCGCGCCTTGAATGTTTTCCCAAAGCGCCCAGCCGTACGGGCGGACAATCATGCAACCGCGCACCGGCGCGTAGTCCGCCAGCTGCGCTTTCAAAACGAGTTGGTTGTACCACTCGGAAAAATCCTGTGCCCGTGTCGGAAGCTTTTCTTCAGCCATTCTCTGAGGACCCTGCGGCTCCTTTGCGCGTGAAAGAATTATTCAGCGTACCGGAAGCTGGCGCGGTGGCGCAAGGCGAGTAAGCGCGCGGAGAGGCTCGAGAGATACTAAAGTTTTTGCTTGACAATAGATTCGGCCTGCCTGATACTTTAGTTGATGCTTAACTTATTTGCATTTCATTCGATACGTTCGAAACGGAGGACTCGTATGCGACCCTTGATAGCTTTCCTGACCACTTCCCTGGACGGCTTCTTCGCCGACTCTGCCGGCGACATGAGCTGGGCCCACAAGTCGGACCCGGAGTGGCTGGAGTTCGTCTCCGGCAATGCTTCGGGAGGAGGTACGCTGCTCTTTGGCCGCATTACGTACGAAATGATGATTCGCTACTGGCCGACGCCGATGGCGAAGCAGCAGAATCCCGTTGTCGCGGAGGGGATGAACAGCTCGCCGAAAATCGTCTTCTCGCGGACGCTGAAGGAAGCCACGTGGCAGAACACAAAGCTGATCAAATCTGATTTAGCTGGTGAGATTCACAAACTAAAGCAACAGGAAGGCACGGGCATGTGCATCCTCGGTAGCGGAACCATCGTTACGCAACTTGCGGAAGCACGGCTCATTGATGAGCTGCAAATCGTGGTTAGCCCGATCCTGCTGGGCAAAGGGAAGACGCCGTTCGAGACGCTTCAGAAACGTTTGCCGTTGAAGCTGCAGAAGACGCGAGCGTTCAAGAACGGGAACGTGATTCGCTACTATGGGCCGACGGTTTGAAAGGAAACGACTGATGGAACTCCAACGCGCGACACATGCAACGATCGTAATCGAACGCAACTTCCCTGTTCCTCCCCAGCGGGTGTTTGGGGCGTTTTCGGACATCGAAAAAAAGCGCAAATGGTTCGCTCCAGACGAGGGGGCGAAAATACTGTCCCATGAAATGGATTTTCGAGTGGGTGGGAAGGAGATGAAACTCCTGCAGTTTGGGGAATTCCCGCCTTGCACGAACGAAACAAATTATCTGGTGATCATCCCGAATCACCGGATCGTGATTGCCTACACGATGACGATGGGCGGGCATACGTTCTCTTCGTCACATGCGACGTTTGAGTTCAGCGCGACCGAAGCAGGAACGAATATGCTTTTTACGGAGCAGGCGGCGTTTTTCGAGAATTCAGATGGTCCGAAGATGCGGGAAGAGGGGTGGACGAAATTAATTGATCAACTCGCGCGCACCCTCGCGAACTGAGGCGCCCATGCAAAGCTATCAAATTGCCATCGACCGTGCCTTCCACGCACTTGGCGATCCGACGCGCAGGGCGATACTCGAAAAACTGAGCCGCGGCCCGGTTTCGGTTTCGACGCTTGCTGAACCGCTCGACATGACGCTCGCCGCGGTCGTGCAGCACTTGCAGATTCTCGAAGAGAGCAATCTCGTTCGCACGGAAAAAACGGGCCGTGTCCGCACGTGCCAGATCGAGCCGAAAGGATTTGCGCTCGTGGAAAAGTGGATCAACGACCGCCGCATTTTGTGGGAACGGCGCTTCGACCGGCTGGGCGCTTTGCTTACCGAACCGGATGAGAAATAGTTTGGCGAATTTAGCTTTCGCCGGCCGGGCGCGGACATGATTCTAGTTGAGAGAGTTACTCTCCAGGAAGCGCTAACTCTCGAGGCATGACAGCGGCAACTTCCAGTACCAAGGTTCCAAACCGTTTTCTCAGCGAATCTCATTGCCAAAAACAGCCATTTTTCATACGATTCCCGCCAACGAACTGTCCCCGGTTGGATCCTGGCGTAGGATTCCTGGCTTGGTTGCCAAAATGTTTCGTACCCTCTCAACTCGCAGCCAACTCGCGCCGCTCGGCGTGAAGCCTTTCGCGTTCGCGCGATTTGCAGTCGCGATTTTCGCCAGCTCAATTCTTCTCGTCAACGCGCCGCAACTTCGCGCACAGTCTTCGGATTCCCAACAAGATTCGCAGGACGTCGCGGATGCCGCACGGCAAGCTCGCGCTCGGAAGCAACAAGCGAGCGGCCGTCACGTTTATACGAATGAGGATTTGCGCCGCGAAAAGATTCTGACGCCGGACGATCGGTCGCGAGCCGCAGCCGCAAAACAAAACTCGCAGCCGTTGCCGGCGGTCGCGCAACCGTCCACACAATCTCTCGACGCAAATTCGGCCTTGCCGCAGGAACCACTCGGTGACGTCGCGCGGCGCTATCAAGCGGCCAAGAAAGTTTCGCCATTCCACCTGCCGGCAAACCGGCCGCAGTTCGCAAGTCCGAAGATCGTCGCGCCGGTTCCCGAGCTAAAGCCGATGCCACTACGCCAGCCGCAACCGCCTGCGAGAAATTTCGATCCAAGCAAACCGGCGCTGCCGCTCTCGCGCGGTTCGTCGCCGCACGCGCCAGTTCTTCCTTCGGCGCGCGCGCAGCGCATTGACCCATTCGTGGGACGCCGATCGGCGCAGCCGACCGCGCCAGTAGTTCCGACGGTTCGCCCTTCAGCGCCATCTATCGCCGCGTCGCCAAGCGCCTCCGCGGTCAACTCGAGCCGCACGCCCTCCGGTGATTCGCGCGTCATCGTTCAACCGGGCGACACCCTGTGGACTCTTTCCCGCCAGCACCTGGGACGCGGCACCCGCTGGCTGGAACTCATGGCAGTCAACCCAGACCTGCCCGACCCGACGCGGCTCGTGCCCGGGACGGCTCTGACGCTGCCTGCGAAAAACTTGTCAGCCCGACGCACAGTGCCCGCACACACGGTCACGGTCCAGGGGGGCGATTCCCTTTCGAAACTCGCGCTGGCCGCCTATGGCCGCGCTTCGTATTGGCCCTGCATCGCGCAGGCAAATCCGATGCTTACGAACCCGCACCTGCTAGCCGTGGGTCAGCAAGTAACGCTTCCCGCTTCCTGCACGCCTTAGCCGGATCCCACTTCCGATTTGCCCTTGCACGTTCTGCCAGAAGCCAATAGCATTTCCCCCGTTCCTCTGAGGAGCCCCAATGAAACGCGTTCTTCTCGCCGCTATCGCACTGCTTTTCACCGCCGAATTCGCCGCCGCGCAGGACTGGGCAAAAGAGATGCTCGCCAAATCCCCCCGCCACCGCGAATGGGTTACCGTGAAACACAACGGGCGGGACGTCGAAACGATGATCGTCTACCCGGAATCGAAGGAGAAGCGGCCCGTCGTCCTGGTGATTCACGAGATTTTCGGGCTTAGCGATTGGGCGCAGGAACTGGCCGACGAAGTTGCCGCCGCGGGCTACATCGCGGTCGCCCCTGACCTGCTCTCCGGCATGGCGGCAAACGGGGGGCGCACGAAAGACTTCAACGTGGATTCGGCGATCGAGGCGGTCAGCAAATTGAACGCGGACCAGGTTACCGCGGACCTGAACGCCGCCGCCGATTACGGCCTGAAACTCCCCGCTTCGAACGGCAAGCTTTTCGTTGCCGGGTTTTGCTGGGGTGGTTCGCAGACGTTTCGCTTCGCCACGAATCGAGCCGATCTCGCAGCGGCATTCGTCTTTTACGGCTCCGGACCGGACAAGGATTCGATGGCAAAGATTAAAGCGCCCGTGTACGGCTTTTACGCCGGCAGCGATTCCCGCATCGGCGCCACAATTCCTGACACCACCGCGAACATGAAAGCCGCCGGCAAAAAATACGAGCCGATCACATACGATGGCGCGGGCCACGGCTTCATGCGCGCGGGCGAAGCTCCCGACGCGAGCGAGCCGAACAAACGCGCCCGCGAAGACGCCTGGAGACGCTGGAAAGAACTGCTGGCCAAGTAATAAAACTTCGTCAGGGCCCGGCGGGGGCGCTAACTGCGTGGCCTACTTTGGGGCTGGACTGCCTTCTTTGGCGGGAGTCGCGGTGAAATCGCCGGACACGTTGTAAGGATCCACGTCAACTCTTCCGGTGATCTTGCCCGCATCGAAGGTTCCGGTAAAAGTCAAAGTGATCGGGGTCCCCTGGTATTCGGAGTCGTACTTCCAAACAACCTTGGCGTCATCCACGCTGCCGGCGACTTTTAAATCGCTTTTCTCGCCTTTGCAGGCCCCGGTCAATTCCGTCTTGTTTTGTGTAAACGAACATTCCTGGTCATTTTCGTGACCTTCCACGGACAGATGGACCATCCATTTTCCGGTGACCGACGGCTTGTCCCCAGGCGCGGGAACGGCGAGAGTGGCCAGGAGAATCGAGGCGAATAGAGCAAGTTTCATGGACGTGTCCTTTGGAAGAAATTTCCAGTACGGCCAACGCGGGCAGATTGTATTTGTGGGACGGTGAGGCAGTCAACGACTCTTCTGCGTCGACTCTGTGGATTTAGCCGTGAAGCGATCCACGCTTGGCTTGAAGTACAGGTGTAATCAGTTGCGCAAACGTTGCGAATCGGCGCGAAAAACGCAGGTTTTCTCTTGTTATCCTGAAAGAAATCAGGGCAGGCACTTTTCAATTGCCGCGGCCACCAGCCGCAGCGGGATGGCTTTGACATGCTTCGACGCGCCACAACTCCTTCGCCGTACACGGCTCGAACAAAATTCAATCTGCGCCTTGCCGCGCTGTGCATCGCACTCATGGGACTCCTCGGCTTCGTCGCCTCGCGCGTATCCAGCCAAACTGTGGCGCCAGCGCCCGCGCCCGTCTCCCGGACAACAAAAGCCATCAACTACCGCCGCAGCGGCACCACGCTGAAGATTGCCTTCCATGGCACCGACCTGATGCAACAGGCCGGGGGAGAAGCCAAAGTCGAAAACAAAGGCGCTCGCGTGGAAATCGAGGCCAAGTTTGAAGGCTTTGAAGAAGCGACAAAATTTGGCCTCGAGTATCTGACCTACGTGCTGTGGGCCGTCTCGCCGCAAGGCCGCGCTGTCAATCTCGGTGAAGTGCAAATCAAGAATGGCCAGGGGCAGGTCAAAGCGATTTCAGATATGCAGACGTTCGGCATGATTGTCACGGCCGAACCGTATTTCGCGGTCACGCAGCCCGGCGATGAGGTTGTGGCGGAAAATTCTCTCGATGCGGCTACGGGTGGAGAGACCATTGAAGCGCGCTACGAACTTCTTGCGCGCGGCGTCTACTCTTCTTCCAACACAAAAATCGAAAACGCCATTTTCGGCATCGATCGCAAAACACCCGTCGAACTCTTCCAGGCGCGTAACGCCGTTCGCATTGCTCGAAACGCAGGCGCAGAAAAATATGCAGGACCTTCGCTTGCCAAGGCTGCGCAACAACTGCAATCCGCGGAAGATCTCTACCGCCAGAAGCGCGACAAGAAAACGGTAGTAGCAGCGGCGCGCGACTCGGTGCAAACATCCGAAGAGGCGCGCGTCATCGCGGTAAAGCAAAAAGCCGAGGAAGTGGCGCAAGCGAAAGCCGCCGCGGACAAGGCTGCCGCGGAAGCTCGCGAGGCAAAAGCTCGGCAAGATGCAGCCGATGAAGCCAAACGCCGCGCCGATGCCGAACAAGCCCGCCAGGCTGCCGAAACCGCCAGAGCCGATGCGGAAAGATTGAAAGCGGAGGCGGAAAAATCCGCCGCCGATGCCGCCAAGGCAAAAGAAGAAGCCGAAAAAGCACGTGCCGCCGCATTAGCCGATCAACAAGCAGCGCTCGAACAAAAACGCGCCGCGGAAGCCGAAACGGAAAAAGCGCGAGCCGCCGCCGAATTAGCCCGTGCAGCCGCGGCAAAAGCGGAATCCGAAAAGGCCGAACTTCGCGCCCAACTTCTCGCGCAACTCAACGCTGTGCTGCAAACGAACGACTCCGCCCGCGGCCTCATCGTCAACATGTCGGACGTTCTCTTCGATACGGGCAGCTACACGCTGCGCCCCGCTGCGCGCGAAAAGCTTGCAAAGATTTCCGGCATCGTGCTCGCTCACCGCGGCCTGACACTTCAGATCGAAGGCCACACGGATAGCGTCGGCGGCGACGATTTCAATCAGCGCCTTTCCGAACAGCGCGCTGGTTCAGTACTCGACTTCCTCGCCGAACAAGGCGTGCCGGCCAGCTCGATGACCTCCCGCGGATTCGGCAAAACGCAGCCCGTCGCTTCAAATGACACAACCGAAGGCCGCCAGAAAAATCGCCGCGTTGAGCTCGTCGTCAACGGCGAGGCTATCGGCGGCGCCGCCGGTTCAACGGGCGCTTCGAAGTAATCGCCAAAATAAGATACACTTCGGCCATTCGGGCTTGCCGTCCCTCGCCGCCCGCTCGGGCTACGATCAGCGAAAGGTTATTCGCCCATGAGTGATGAGCGCCGCCGTTCTCCCCGCTTCACATTTATCGCCAATGGCGAGCTGCGCGATCCCACCACCGACACCCGCCTCAAGATGCGCGTGAGCGAAATCAGCAAAGGAGGATGCTACGTGGACATGATGAATCCTTTGCCGAATGGCACGCCCATTCGTCTATCAATCGCCGCGGGCGGCGCGCTATTCGAAGCGAAAGCGCAAATTGTTTATGCGGTCGAACACATGGGAGCCGGCATTCGATTTGAAGAGATCGACTCGGCGAATGCGCCAATTCTGGATCGTTGGCTTGCAGAAGCGGCAGGCAATCACTAGAGCGTCGCGAAGCGTACTTCGTTTAGCTCCCTAACTCTCTAGCGATTCTTCGCATTTCTTGCAATTCAAGTTGTGGCCGAGGTGTTCCGCCCTGCCCTCAGGCGTCGTGACCCAAAGCCGGTCTTCCCAAGGCGGCCTGTGCCGGACGTGTTGTCCATGACCGCACTCCAGCTCCGCGACCCAGTCGCCGCGCTCATCCAGATGAAAGCCGACAATTTTTTGGATGGACATTTCCTACTGCAAGCCGAAGGCGTAGAGCGCGGAGCCGGCTGCAACTACAACGTACTGTTTGCCTTCCACCGAATACGTCATCGGCGAAGAGTACACGCTCGCGCCGCACTGGAAATGCCAGAGCGCTTTTCCGCTCTTCGCATCGAGCGCGATAAAATTTCCTTCCGCATCGCCCGTAAACACAATTCCGCCTGCCGTTGAAAGCACGCCCGACCACGTCGGTGAGACGTGTTTCCATTCCCACACGATCTTGCCCGTTTTCAAATCGAGCGCGCGCAACGCTCCGTAAAATGGCGCCGATTCATCGTTCGGAAAATATGCCGAGCCGTAATAGGCATGGCCCGCGTCGTAGGGCTGCGGCGCCGTCGAAAATACATCGCACTGTTCGCGTGCCGTTACGTAGAAGAGTTTCGTCTGCGGATCGTACGTCGGAGACATCCAGTTCGTTGCGCCCGCCGCTCCCGGACACACGCGATTGCCGTCCGGTGTCGGCGAAGAGTCTTTAGCGGCGATCGGCCGTCCGCTCGCGTCCTTTTCTCTGCTCCACGAAACCTTCGCGTAGCTCTCCGCGAGTAGCAACTTCCCATTCGTCCGGTCGACTACGTAAAAAAATCCGTTGCGGTTTGCCTGCGCGATCAACTTCTTGCCGCCGTCGTCGATCATTACCGGCACTTGCGTCGCGTCGTAGTCATGCTCGTCGTGCTGCGTGAATTGGAAATACCATTTTAATTTTCCCGTATCCGGATCGAGCGCGAGCAATGAATTCGAATACAAATTGTCGCCCGCACGTCCGATGCCGCGATTCGAAGGCGCCGGATTTCCGGTCGTCCAAAATGTCGTGTTCGTCTCCGGATCAAACGTTCCGGTAATCCACGCCGGCGATCCGCCAATCTTCCACGATTCGCCTTCCCATGTCTCGCTGCCCGGCTCTCCCGCGGCCGGAATTGTATAGAACCGCCATTTCCGTTCGCCCGTCGCAGCATCGTACGCGTCGATAAATCCACGAATGCCGTATTCGCCGCCGCTCACTCCAACGAGCACCAAGTTCTTGATCACCAGCGGCGCGAGCGTGAAGCTGTAACCTTTCGTGTAGTCGACCGCCGTCACATCCCACACCACGTTGCCCGTTTTCGTATCGAGCGCGATCACGTGCGAATCCAGCGTGCCCATAAAAACTTTGTCGCCCAGAATTGCGAGCCCGCGATTCACGCGTCCGCAACACGGGCGAATGTCTCCCGGCAACGCGCGCTGATATTGCCAAATCGGCCGCCCCGTTTTCGCATCCAGCGCGAACGCGCGATCGTCCTGTCCTGTGCCATACAAAACGCCGTCCACCACGAGCGGCGTCGTCTCAAATTTTCCGCCGGCCATCGTCTGATAGGCCCACTTCGGTACCAGTCCGTTCGAATTGCCCAAATTGATTTGGTCCAGCGTCGAATAGCGCCGCCCCGCATAGTCGCCACTGTACATCAGCCAATTCTGCGGCTCTTTCTGCGAATTCAAGAGCCGCTCGGCCGTCACTTGAGCCTTCGCGGCGCCTCCCGCGCACAACATCATCACAACAAAAATCCCAGCACGGCGATTCACTTGCCACCTCCGCTCGCCGCCGCCAAGAACGCCAGCAAATCCTGCAAATCTTTTTCCGGCAATACTTTCTCGTCATACGCCGGCATCAAAGATTGCCGCGACTTCTCATACGATTTCAGCGAACTCTTCTCCCACGAATGCAAATTCTCCCGCGTATCCAGAATCTGCACCGTGAACGCATCTTCATTCAGCACGACGCCGGCATACTTCGTCCCGTCTGCCGCCGTCACGTTCGCCGTTTCATACTCCTGCGAAAATTCCTTCATCGCTTCGGAAATTCCCTGCGCCAGCCGCTTGCTCGGCGCTCGCAACGACTCCGTCAGATATTCTGTCGATCTTCCCGTCGCCGCGCTGCTCAAATCCGGCCCCAGCCGCCCGCCTTTTCCGTTCACCATGTGGCACGTTCCGCACGCCGCCGCGCCATAAAACAATTGCTTCCCGTGCTCCGCATTTCCCAAACTCTTTGCGTCCGATTTCTTCTCCACGCTGCGAATGTACGTCACCACCTGCCACACTTCTTCTTCCGTCATTCCCACGCCCTGCTGCGTCGCGCCATTCGGTGGCATCGCCGTCCCTGGCACTCCGTTGTTGATCGTATTGAAAATTTCCGCATCGCTCTCGCCGTGCTTTTTCGGAGTCCGCGTCAAATCCGGTCCGCGTCCGCCGCCTCGCGCGCCCAACCCATGGCAAAACGCGCAGTTCGCACGAAACTCGAATTCGCCGAGCTTCGCCATCTTCGCGTCACCCGCGTACGGATTCTTCGCCTGTGCCGTTATTGGTTCTGCAAATCCCGCCGAAAACGCGGCCGCGAGAGTCACAGCCCACAACAAGACGTGCCAAAATTTAACTGTCCGCATCATTCTTCGCACCCCGCGCCAGATTCTGACTGAATCCCGCGCCCTCGCTCCATGAATTATTTGTGAATCTCGTATTCGAATTCGTATGAATGCTTCCCATCCGGCGCGATAATAATCTTCAACTCTCCCGCGAGCCCCACCAGCTCCCCCGTTCCCGAATCCGGCACCACGCGAATCGACAAGTTCTGCTGCCCGCCCTGCTGCGTTCCGATATGCGCCAGTGCAAACGTGCCCTTCTTTCCCGCCAGCGTTCCGTTCACAATCTCCATCGCCACGTACGTCCCCGAGCCTTTCACCGTTCCCATTGACGCAATCATCTCTCCCGCGCCCGTCGCATCCAGATCTCCGTGATACACCTTGTCCAGCGAATATCGCGCGATCGCCTTTTCATCCTTGTGCGCCGTATCAATCGGCGCCATCTTCACGTCAAACGTTCCCTTCGCCACCATCTTCTCGGTCCCCTTTTTCTCTTGCGCCAGCATCGAACCAGCCGTCGCAATCATCATCCCCCACACCAAAATCATCGCCGCCCATTTTCGCATTCTCGCGGTCTCCTTCTCACCAGTTCGCAATCTTCTTCGGCGCCAGCGAAAACTTCCCTGCCCCTGCCGCCAGAATCGCCAGCGCAATCAGCAATTGCGTCAGCGCATATTCATACCCGCCCGCGCCAACATCGAATCCGTGCTTCCAATGCACTATCTGAATCGCGCCGACCATCACAATCGCGATGCACAGCGCTCCAATCCGCGCAAAAATTCCCGTCAGCATCGCCAACCCGCCGCAAAACTGCGCCAGGCCAACCAGGTATCCAATCAGCAAGGATGTGTGCAGGAATCCCGCAAACCCCGCCGGCCCCGGCCCACCAAACGCTCCGAACAAAATTGCGCTTCCGTGAAACAAAAATGCCGCCGCGCTCCCAACCCGAATTAGTAGCAGCGCCAGATCTTTTTCCATCGTACTCCCTCCTAAGCCACGCGATTCTACCTCTTCCGGTGCGACAGAGGACGCCGAATGTATTTCAGGGGTGGTACAATTCGCCTCTCATCGCCCTCATCGTTGGAATTCGTTCGCATTTGCAATGCACCAAACAAAATTCAATCCGGGACCTCGACCGCCGAACGAAACACTCCATGCGTATCGAGTGCTGTCATGGCTTTTGCTGCTCGCCTTCGTCGCATCGGCACCGTTCGCGCCAAAAATCTGGGGCAGTCCCGCGCTTCGGCACCAGTCCCCACAGTATCCGCTGCAAAAACCTGCGGCCACCTCGCTCACACTGAAGTTGTGCCTCGAAGATGCTTCTCCGTTCCAAGGCGCGGCCACCGTCCACGTTCTTCCCGAGGAAGGCTACGAACTTCTCGCCGATGTCACTGACACTTCCGGCGAATTCTCTTTTTCGCGTATACCGCCTGGAAAATATTTCGCCGAAGTGAGCGCCCCCGGATATTTAACTTTGCGATTGCGCGCAGATATAACCGCCGACGCTCCGCAAAAATCTCTGCTGGTTATCATGAAGCCGCGCCCGCAATCGAAGCAGCCCCAGCCTGCCTTGGGAACAGCACCCGAACCGCAGCCCGCGGCCGCCGAGCCGAAAGCCGAATTCTCGCTTCCTCCGGCCGCTGATCCAAAGACAGAAACCTCGCCTCCAGAGTCCCCATCGCCTGCCCCATCCAGCGCCGCACGAGACTTTTGGAGCCCACACGACCTTGAGCAGACAATTCCGCGCGCAGGCTCTCAGGTTGCCTGCCCGCAGGAAAGCGTTCTGGCAAACGTTGGCGAGCGAATGAAGGAATTTGTCAGCACACTCGAAAAATTCACTGCCGTGGAATCGGTCGAACACTACGCCTTCACTCCGGCCGGCGAACGCAAGACTCCCGAGACGCGGAAATTCAACTACGTCGTTGGCGTTACCCAAAACAACCAGGGCACCTTTTTGCTCGAAGAATTCAGGAACGGCAGCACCGATCCCGCGCAATTTCCAGCCGGCATCGCCTCTCTTGGTCTTCCGGCAATGAATCTTTTATTCCATCCCGCGCTCGCCTCCGATTTCGACCTCCGTTGCGAAGGGCTTGGCGAGTGGAAAGGGCGCAGAGCCTGGCAAGTGCATTTCACGCAGAAAAAAGACAAGCCCGTCCGCATG
>Ga0070734_10003609_pt1 | contig 15887 bp, 17 predicted proteins | sample Coa_R1_8_FD_66444 | JGI IMG/M metagenome (GOLD analysis project Ga0070734, IMG submission 66444) | Surface soil microbial communities from Centralia Pennsylvania, which are recovering from an underground coalmine fire - Coalmine... | ecosystem: Environmental > Terrestrial > Soil > Unclassified ...
GTCGTCATACTTGCCTTCGCGGACCATGTTCTTGAAGGCCTCCACCCGCGTGGTGGTGTTCATCTCTTCCGCCACGATCAACGGCTTGGGATCAAGATCAAGCGGCATGGTGCTGTAGGCGCTGGAAGCCGAAGGCGTGACCTGCACTTCACGTTTTGCCGGTTCCAGGTTCGCGCACAGATCGGCGACGGCCTTGATGTGCTGCGGATTGGTGCCGCAGCATCCGCCCACGATCCTCACGCCATATTCCGTAATGAATTTCTTGTGCCACTCCGCGAGGCTTTGCGGCGTCAGCCGATAATGCGCCACGCCGCCCACGTTCTCCGGCAGGCCGGCGTTAGGCAGGATTGAAATTTCTTTCGGCGCGTTGTGCGCCAGGTAGCGCACCGCATCGTTCATTTCTTTCGGGCCCGTGGCGCAATTCAGGCCGATGATTTCGCAGTCGAAGGGCTCAAGCGCTGTCTCTGCCGCGCCAATTTCCGTGCCCAGCAGCATCGTGCCGGACTCCTGCAACGTCACCTGCGCCTGCACCGGGATGCGCTTGCCGCGCTGCTTCATGGCTTCAAACGCCGCAGCCACGGAAACTTTTGTCTGCAGAATGTCCTGGCAGGTTTCAATCAGCAGAATGTCCACGCCGCCATCTATCAGTCCCAGCGATTGCTCCAGATAGGCGTTGAACATATCGTCATAGCTGATCTGTCCCAGCGACGGCAATTTCGTTCCCGGCCCAATCGATCCCGCCACGTATCGCGGCTTGCCATTGGCGGAAAAATCATGCGCCACTTCACGCGCCAGCTCGGCCGCGCGCTTATTGATCTCATGGACTTTGTCGGCCAGGTCAAATTCGCCCAGTACAATGCGCGTGCCGCCAAACGTGTTGGTTTCCACCACGTCAGCCCCGGCCTTGAAATAGGCCGCATGAATATCTTTGATTATGTCGGGCCGGCTCAGCACCAGAACTTCAGAGCAATTCTCTTTGCCCCAGAAGTCATCCATGGAGGGATGCCGCTCCTGTATCTCCGTGCCCATGGCGCCGTCATAGATAACAACGCGCTCGCGAACTGTCTCTAGAAATGATTTCATCTTCTTCTGGTCGAGACCCCGCAGGGTTCCCGCTACTATTTATTGTAAGGGTTACGATTCGGCCTTACCCTCTATCTCTCATTAGTCCTATCGATTCCATTCCTGATCTGCGTATATCTGCGTTAATCTGCGGCGAGGTTCGGTTCTCGTTATCGATTTTGGCAATTCCGGCGATTCTGGCAATCTCTGCCTACCCCCTCCCCGTTCATCCCACCGCATCCCAGACCATCCCAGCCGGGCCCCGTCCACGCGCGTTTTTCGCGTGGATGGGCAGAGATTGGCGTGACTTTTGAGGTGCACCCCTGTCTCACTTTAGGGTGCAGCGATTGACATTCCGGCCCCATTCCCTGATCCGCGTTCATCCGCGTCAATCCGCGGTAAGCCTTGGTTTTCCGATCACCGGATCACGCGCGATCACCAGATCACCCGATCTTTAGCCCCCTCCCCCCTCAACTAGGATTCCAAAGCACTTATCGCACATCATCCCAGCGGCATCCCCACAAAGCGAGATCAACACCACAGACGAGCCTAAACCACTGCAATTAAATGACTTAAGTTAGCACAATGCGCAACGAAAGTCAAGCGAAATCAGCCGAAACAGCTCAGCTCTTAACCGATTCGTGATTCGTGTATCTTGGGCAGTAGAGCCCAGTTCAGGGCAGGCTGTCGAAAAACATATAGATCGCAGCAATGCGACCGTTCCGGGCAAAGACAAAATCGGTTCCCGCGTAAGCTGGAGGTTTGCCGGGAGTGCCAGATACCCATCGAACCCGTCCGGCATCACTTAATTCCTCGGGAGGGGAGAGGGGCTGGTATTTGAAATCTGGATGTGTTGCTTTTATCACACCAGCAATACGATCAATCTCGTCACGGCCTCGGTAGATGCCTCCGTTGGGATCGTAGAACACACCATCTTCATTCCAGATGTCGTCAATGGCCGCGCGCCGGCGCACGGGGTCATTTTCGCCAAATACGTCGCTCAAATTACGAAGCAGCAAGGTGGATATGCTGTAGGACATGACTTGTCTCCTCTAGGCAATCGGGCCTCGCTATCCAGATGCACACATCGAAGGAAAGTTGCAGAAAGACGCTGTGTGCTGATTGTTCAAATCATTTGACGGTCGCCATCCGGCGTTTACACTCAGAGCCGAGATCACTCTTTCGGGCTGAAATGGGAAAAAGATTCCACCGCAGCCGTGTCAAAATTCAGTTTCGCATCGCCGCAAAGGAGAAAAACATAAACGACCCTCCTGCTTTCTCCTATTATGATTCGCGCTCCCGCTGCGCCGCCCATGGCCGGGCTGACAAGGAATCATGAAACTCGCGGTCATACCGTTCAAGGGAACAGAGTGGCAATTTCTGCGCTTCAGTAAGAGCCAGGCAAACTCTACTTGACACACGTGAAGTGCACAGGAACCTTGTTCGATAATTTCTGCTCCGGCGAAGTTACCTTGAGCTGCACCCATTCATCCACCGTTCTCCCCGGCTTCCCTAACTTCCATTTGTGGCTCACGGCGCTCACGCCGGAAAGTGAGAGCCTCCGCCGATGTTCCGGCCAAGTCCGGCCATGGGAATCCACCCATGTGTATGTAACGGTGGCGGGGCGCGTGGTGGTGATATCGCCATGGAAAACCAGCACCGCGGGGCAGGTTTGCTGCAGTTGAGTTGCGGCGGGATTCAGCGTAACTCCGGTGATGACCGGTCCAGCTGGCGATTTCGCGGGCACGGGAGCGGTGGCCGCAACCGGTAACAGCGGGAACAACCCAAATGCCAATACCACAGGTACCAACAGCCTCACGGAGCCTGCCATATTTGTCTCCCTCAAAGCTCGATTTTCATAATGAGTTCGCGCGGCGATTATACCTGCCATGCTCACCGCTGGCGCATTGGGACCTGCCGGTTTCCGATCTAACGCCTGCGCCCGCAAAGAAATAAGCGCGGACCATCGCTAACCAGAACAAACAAAGGCCAGCGCCATGTTAGCGCCGGCCTTCTTTACTGGGGGAAGAAAGTCAATGTTCCCGCAGATTCTGTTATTTCTGCTCCTGCGGCTTCTCCGCTGTGGCCGCAGGCGCCGCCGGTTCTGACCCTTCTTTCATTGCATTCTTGAAATGCCGGATTCCGTCGCCCAGCCCCTTGCCCAGTTCTCCCAGCTTTGAGGGACCAAAAAATAAGAGTGCGATTACCAAAATCACCAGCAGGTGCATCGGTTGCATGATTCCTTCAAACATAAAAACCTCCACGCCAGAACGCATCTGGCTTCTTGTTGTTCGTGCCATGGATCTTGAATGTTTCTCCGGCAGCGGCCGCAAGGCGAAATAGATCACTACGATCAAAGCTGATCGAACCGGGAAAACGTTGGGAACAGACGCCTATGCGAACTGGAGCGGCGGAGGTCGGCGCGTCAGAAAGAAGGAAAGAAATGCGTGCGACGGAGGACCAAAATCTTCCTGGGCCTCAATCTCGTGGCGAAAAGCAGATGCATTCGGGTCATACACCAGCATCCACAAGCTGCTGATCAGCAGAAAAGGTGCGGCCATCGCCAGTTGCGACTTCACTGTTTCCGGTTCTGCGGGGCTCGCGTTGAGATCGTCCGTCATTGAAATAACGGGGAACAGAATGCAGATGACACACAATAAAGCCAGCAGAGCAATGCCCGACTTTCGCGCGTTGGCGCGCGTGAAACAAGGCCTTGTCCAGAAAAGCAGCAGGGTAGCCGCAATTCCGGCCCAAACGAGATTAAGGATTAGTTCCAAGGTAGTCTGCCAGGCTCAAGGATACGTTAACAAAAGTATTTCCGGCAATGTGACAAATGTAACGACTTAGTTCATCTTGCGGAAAAACCTGAGACTCATAAGAAGCCCAGTTCGGGAAATTGACCCCCGCGCCATCAGAGAAGCCCGCCATCTCTGCGCCAGGGCGCTGCATCATTATTAACCAAGGATCGATAAGTAATCATGCCGTGAGTTCTTGAGCGCATAATTACTTTCCCGCGTTCCCCTGCTGCTAACTTCTTCAAGGAGACATCTCGTGCGCAAGATCCACCCGATGTATTTTCTGCTGCTTTCTGCCGTCCTGTTCGCTTCTTCAGCGTCTGTTTCCCAAACCTACCAGAACCTGGTACCTCCCGCCGGAATTGCCACCAGCGCCGGCGAGCCTTCTATCGGCGTCAATTGGAATACCGGCAAGATTCTGTTTGAAGCCGGACTGGAAACGGACCGCGTCACCATCAATGGCACATCCGCCACATGGGAAAACGTCAGCTCTCCGGAAACATCTGTGCTGTCTTTGGACCCAATTCTTTTCACTGACCACGCCACCGGACGCACGCTGGTCTCTCAGCTCTCCGGCGCTTGCAGCCTTTCTTCATTCACTGACGATGACGGCGCCAGCTACACGCCCGCCGTGGGATGCGGTGCTCCCGCTGGAATCGATCATCAAACAATCGGTGGCGGCCCTTTCGCTCCCAGCCTGGTTCCTCAGTTGCCGCCACCCGTTGGATACGAGCACGCCATTTATTACTGCTCGCAGGATGTGATTGACGCCTCTTGCGCCATCAGCCTCAACGGCGGACTCACCTACGGCCCTGCTGTGCCCATCTATACTCTGGCCGATTGCGGCGGCCTGCACGGACACATCAAAGTTGGCCCCGATGGCACAGCGTATGTTCCCAATAAAAATTGCGGCAGCGGAAATGCCGCGGTGGTCTCGTCCGGAGATAATGGCACTACCTGGACGATCCACACTGTTCCCGGCAGCACGTCAGGCGATAGCGATCCTTCCGTCGCCGTTGCTTCAGACAACACCGTATATTTCGGCTGGCACGGCGGCAATGGCCATCCTATGGTGGCGGTTTCTCATGACCACGGCGCGACCTGGACGAACATCACTGACGTTGGAACCTCGCTCGGAATCCAGAACGTTGCGTTCCCCGCCATGGTTGCCGGCGATGGCAACCGCGCCGCGCTCGCTTTCCTCGGCACACCAACAGGCGGCAACGCCCAGGACACGGCAAACTTCACGGGCGTTTGGCATCTCTACGTCGCACATACATTCGATGGCGGCGCAACGTGGACTTTGGTGGACGCCACTCCCACCGATCCAGTGCAGCGCGGTTCTATCTGCCTCGGTGGAACCACGTGCGGTAATGATCGCAACCTGCTCGACTTCATTGATGCCACTGTGGATAAGCAAGGCCGCGTGCTGGTGGGATACGCGGACGGTTGCATTGGCGCATGTGTCACTGCCGGGCCAAATTCCTTTAGCGCACAGGGCACCATCGCGCGCCAGGCAACTGGCAAAGGTTTGTTCGCAGCTTTTGATGGAACCTTCTAAACAGTAATTGCCCTGCTCCGCTCGGCCATGACGCTTTCCCAATCCGAACTTGTTAGCCGGGTTTCGAAAGCGTCTGAGCCGGGAAGGGACTTGAATTACTCCGCGGCCGCATAGCGCAACACAGCAACCGGCGCTTCCGCGCAGGCTGTGCAGAATCTCTTATGCCGATGGAAAGCCTCGTCGGCATCACGATGAGTGTCGCCCAGAACTTCTATCTGCTTCATCTCGCGGTCGTCTTTTTTAGCGCTGGCAAAAAACTCCAGCAGCCGGGCTTTAAACAACTCGTCCGCCTTTGAAGCTTTAGTAAAAAGCTCCTTCCCGCGCGCGCATAGTTGTTGATGCATGGCGGTGATTTTCGCCCGTGTCGGCCATGAAGTCCATAGACTTTACAGGCTTTTTACATCCAAAAAGGACAGAATTTACTTTGAGAGATTTCTCGCGCGGAGCTGCTTTACAGAGGGCGCTTTAGGATGGTCCACCGCTCTCACGCAACAAACTTATAGCCCAGGCCCGGTACAGTCACGATCATGGCGGGCTGCTTGGGATCTTTTTCCAGCTTCTGCCGCAGGCTGCCGACGTGTACATCCACAGTGCGTGTGAAAGTTTCTTCACTGTAGCCCCAAACTTCCTTGAGCAGCACCTCGCGTGACAATGTTGTGCCCGGATTTTGCGCAAAGTAACGGAGCAGCCGGAACTCGCGGGCGGAAAGCGGCAGCACCTTGCCTTCGCGTGAAACCGTTGTGCCTTTCAGGTCAATTCGCACCGGGCCAAACTGCAACACGTCCGCTTCTTTCGGATGCACTGCGCCACGCCGGATTTGCGCCTCAATCCGTGCCAGCAGTTCCAGCACTTCAAAGGGTTTGGTTACGTAATCGTCTGCGCCGATTTTCAGTCCCAGGACTTTATCGACTAGTTGCCCGCGCGCGGTCAGGATAATGATCGGCGTTGCGATCCCTGCTTTGCGAATGTCGCGGCACACGTCATTGCCGTTTTTCTTCGGCAGCATCACATCCAGGACCACCAGGTCATACGCGCCGTCAATGGCTTTGCGCAGCCCTTCTTCACCGTCCGATGCCGTGTCCAACTCGTATCCTTCCGCCTTGAGGCGGTCGGAAAGCGTCATGCGCAGGTCTTCTTCGTCTTCCACCAGCAGGATTCGTTCGGTCATCGGGAGAAGCCCGGCTCCGCCCCGGCAGGTTTGTCTGCCGCGCTCTGAGTTTCTTCCGCTTTGCGTTCCTGCGCTACGGGAAGGTGAATCGTAAAGGCGCTTCCCTTTCCCAGTTCGCTGCTTGCAGTAAGCCGCCCGCCCATTGCTTCCACGATTGTCCGCGCCAGCGGCAATCCCAGGCCGGTTCCGTGAATTCCGGATTCACTTACGGCTGGGCTGCGGTAGAAAGGTTCAAAGATATGTTTGATCTCGTCTTTGCCAATGCCAATTCCCTTGTCTTCCACAGTCAATTTCACTTCCTCAATGCGGCCTGAGCCTTTCACAGCGGCTGCTGAAATCCGAAGCCAGCGGTTCTCTCCGCCATATTTCACGGCGTTGGTAATCAGGTTTTGCAAGCTGCGCACCAGCGCGGAAAAATCAGCGTTCACCGGCGGCAAGCCGCCTTCAATGCGGCGTTCCACGGTGAATCCCGCCGCCGCCACCTCAGAGCTCGTGCCCTCCAGCGCCGTGTCAATCACCTCTGAAACAGTAACTCGGCCGTATGCCAGATTGCGTTGTGGCTGCTGCGAAGCTGCAAAAAGCAATACCTGCTCCACCAACTGCGTCAATTGCCGGCTCTGCTTTACGATGGTGTTGCCATAGCGGACCAACTGTTGCTTATCTTCCACCACGCCATGGGCAATGTTTTCCGCCGCCGATGAAATCACCGCCAGCGGCGTTCGCAACTCGTGTGAAACGCCCGCGACAAAGTCCATTTGCAATCTAGCCAGCCTGCGCGCCCGCTGGCTCGCTACTACGATTAGCCCCATCGTGATCGCCAGAACACCCAGCACACCGAAGCTTGCCATCAGGTTGCGCCGCCGCAATGCGCCCACGGCCGCTTCTACTGATCCGCTCTTATGTGTGGCCGTGACCTGCCACATGCCCTGGCTTTCAGCGTAATGAAATGGATCAAATCTTGGCAGCCGCTCCAGTGCCGCCATGTGCTGCTCGTCGCTTTGCTGCGTCCGATCGGCGCGGGGCCGCACAGGACCAAAAAATTCCATGCCCGCTTCCGGTGGTCCCGCATGCCCGAACGGAGGGCCCACAAGATTTAGAGCTGCGTCCGGTGGCCGGTCCTTCTCTTCGCCCGATCCAGGCCAGGACGAATAAACCAAGCGCTCGCCATCATTACCCACCGCTTTAACCGCAACGTAATAGTCCATCCCAGATGCGCTGCCAAAAAGCTTTTGCGTCAGCTCCGGAAAAATCTCTTTTTGCAGAACGCTCGGGTTAAGTTGGATGATCAGCCACGTGACATCGGCCCTGTTCACAGGCCCCTCTGAAGACGTGTGCCGCCGGACGGGATATGCAACGGCCGGTATCGATTGGTCGATGGCCCACGGCATCATCATCTCTTGCATGCGTCCGCGCATTCCAGTTCCTCTGCGAAAGCCTTGCCGCTGGCGTCCATCAAAGTTTCTTCGGGGCGCAAACTCAGAATGCCGCACGCGCTCATGTCCTTCAGTCCCTCCGGCAGGAGGATGATGCGCCGTGGTGATCTCCAGCAACCGTTGTTGCATCGGATCAAATTCTGCCGGCCATGCAGTCCGTTCAAACTGTCCGCTGGCCGGGTCAAACCGCAACGGCTGCTGGTGCGTTGGATCAGCCCAGAGATAGATATGTGAAACCAGGTTTGGATGCGCCGCCGTCTGCTGCAAGCGATGAAATTGGTCGTTCAGTTCCGTGGGATTCGTGTTGGAAGTGTCCGCAATGGTCCTGATCTCATTCGCCGTCACGCCCAGTTCCCGGCCAAAATCCTGCCGAAAACTCATTAAAGACGTGTGCAGGTTGGCGAGCATCTGCGACCGTGTGGCATCGCTCACCTGTCCGCTCCAACGATATTGCAACACGGCGAGCCCCACCAACACCGCTGCCATCGCGGGTATCGCTACCCATCGCAAAAGACGCTCTCTGGCCTGTGCTTTATTCATTCACTTAGACTTGGTAGACGGTTGGCAATCACGCGCCTGATATTCCGCGATTCTTACCTCATTCGATTATATGTCTGCGTCATTCCGGCTGCGCGATGTCCTCTGCTCGCGGGCCGGGCCGCAAAGGCCGATCCAGCAATGCGCTGAGTTCCCGCAGGAATCTGGGCTTGTAAATCACAGCCTTGGCTCCGCATCCGGCGCATGCCGCGCGAAATCGCGGGCTCGTGTCCATGGACATCAGGACCACCTCAGTCCCAGGGGACATCTGGGAAAGCAACAGCGCCGTTCTTAGTCCGCTCATCCCCGGCATGTCCGCATCCATCACAACCAGCTCTGGCTTAAGCTCAAGCACGACATCCAATGCCTGTGTGCCGCTCTCTGCCCGGCCAGCCACTTCTACCACATCATGATGTTCCAGAAGAGAGCAAATCGCGTGCAGGATTGTCTCTGAGTCATCCACCACCAGCGTCCTTTTCCTGACCGGGGCCAGCGGAACTGCTTCAACCGTTTGCGTACGGATTGCTAACGATCCCAGAGACATACAACACCTCGTCCAAAAAAATTCCCTAAAGTAAAGATTAATCAGACTTTGGGCCGGCCGGGGTAAACAAGCCGACAAGGGTTTGTAAAGTTCTTGTAAAGAACCGTCTTAGGCTGGATTTAAGGGTGCATCTGCAAATATGTCAGGCAGATAAACGACAGGACGCCCGTAAAAAACCAGGAAAAAACTCAGGCCGTCCTGTCCTTCGTCGCGCCGCGCCAACTTAGAAAGAAGCGCCTGACGGCGGGCCACCTGGCCCACCCGGCCCACCGTGTCCCCAACCGTGTCGACGCATACCCATGCCATGATGTTTGCTTTCAAGCTCATTCATCTTGGCCTGCTGGTCAGGCGTAAGTGTCTGGTAAAACGCAGCTTGCGCCTTGGCATGCGCCGTAATCATCTGCGTTGTCAGGTTGCCGATCGTATTCGCCGCCTGCTCAATCCCGGCGCTATCGTTCTTCTGGATTGCCGCTTTCAGGCTGTCATGCGCGGTCCGCATCTGATCATGCGTTGCTTTGGCGTTGTTTACCGCTTCGCTGAAGATCGTGCTCGCCTGCTGCTGCTGTTGGGTGGTCAGCGACAGCTGCTTGGTCAGGAAATCCAGATGGCGCTGCGCCATCTTCCCCGGATCAGGCGGATTCCCGTGTTGCGCCATGGCAAAAACGCTTGCCAGGGCCAGAACTGCGGTTGTTACTTTCAAGAGGGTTGTTCTCATTTGTTGTTCTCCGTGAAAATGCTCTTTGTAAATGTACGAATAAAGCCTTGTTACCGCTAAGAATGCTATCTATGAATCAGCGCAAAAGCGCTGCATTACCGTGCCAAACTCTTGCCGAAAATTTTCTTTGTGGACAAAATCAAATGCGCCCGCCTCTTCGCAGGCTTTGCGCAGCTCAGGCGATTCATCGGTAGACATGAGCACCACCCGCGCTGACGGGAACCTGTGGGCAAAAAACCATGCCAAGGTCAGCCCGTCGAGATAGGGCATGTTCACGTCCATCAGGACCATGTCCGGTTTCGTTTTCATCACGGTCTCAATGGCCTCGCCGCCTTTTCCGGCGCGCGCCACAAGATCAATGGTTGGGTCAAGCTCCAGCAGTTCGCATGCGACCTGCAGGAACGTTGGCGAATCATCAACCACAACCGTTCGGATACGGCTGGGGTCAGGTTTGCGCAAGACCTCTTGCGCCAGTTCATTTGTCATCACTTGAGTTGCTGCTGCCATCCGTCTTCACCTCGGTAAAACGCGATGTAATGATATGAACACCTTTCCCAGCAGCGGTGGGTAAAATGGCGGGCAGCGCGATGTAAAGAAGATGTAAAGAAGAAGTTTATTTGGACGAATTCATGCTCGCAGATTGATGGCTTTTACCTAGATCGATAGTGCCATTCGCAGCGCTCGATCAAGTTCCACAATCTTTCCTGGAGGAAGTTGAGCTATAAAGTGTGAGAGTTCGGCTTTGCGCACGCTGATCAAGTTGTCGCACGTGATCCAGCTTGGATGTTTCAGCCCTTCGTCCGGTCCTATGGCCACCTGTGTCGAAAGGTCCTGACCATTAGAAAATATCGGCGCGCAGATTAAAGTAGAGAATTTGGAATCAATGAGCACCTGTCGGCTCACGATGACGAATAAACGGTTCTTTTTGGGGTCGTCAGCCGGCCTGTGAACTCGATATATTTCGCCTCGCTTCATCTATCGCATCACTCGTCGCCAGCTTGATAGTCCAGTACTTCAGCAGCTTCAAGATTCAAACTTTCCGCAGCATCATTGATCAATCTCAGATCGCGGGCATCTCTGGCGATCCGCTCTTTTTCTCGAAGATACCGGCGCAAAACATGCTCAATCACTGCTGACCGTGAATGTTTCTTTCCCGCAAGCCGATCGATCCCAGCCAACACCTCAGGAGATAACGTGACCGATGTCTTTTCTTTCATAAGAGTATTATACTACTCATTATCCTACTTTAGTATTATTTTAAACCGACGACGACAATTTGCGCCAAAGAAGACTTGGGATCATAACAATGATGCGATTTCCTGCCGCTGTTCGTGTCTTCTCGCATTTGTCATCCCCATGCCCCGGTGATAACATCGCTAGCTTGTGGAGGTTGTCTGATGTCGGATAGAGATAGCGGTAACAGTCTATTGTGGTTCCTTGCTGGACTCGGTTTTGGCGCGCTGATGGGCGTGCTTTATGCTCCCCGCTCTGGCCGCGAAACCCGAGATGCCCTGAAGAACACCGCGCAGGAAGGCGGCGAATACATAAAGACCCGCGGCCGTGAAGCCAAGGAAACCGTGAGCCAGTGGGTCGATCGCGGCAAGGACGTCGTCGGCCAGCAGAAGGAGAAGATCAGCGCCGCCATTGACGCCACTCGTCAGGCGTATCGTGAAGCTTCAGAAGGCAAAAAAGGCTCCTAGAGGCAATCGATACTCAAGTGGATAATCACATCATCACAGCCTTTGTGGTCGTCGCCGCGGTAGCCATTGTGGTGCAAATGGGCGTATTGCTTGCCTTGTACATGGCGCTGCGGCGGACCTCAGAGCGTATGGAAGGCATTGCCGGACGCCTGGAACAGCAGGCTACTCCGGTACTGGCCACAGCCGCCGCCATCCTTGACGATGCCAAGCCCAAAGTTGCCGAAATTACTACCAACCTGGCCGAGACATCCGCTTCTCTGCGCACTCACGCAGGACAGATTGGCAACGCCGCCAGTGAAATCGCGGAACGTGCGCGTATGCAGGCCGCCCGTATCGACGAGTTCGTGATCAGCGCCGCGCACAAAGTTGAAGCCACCTCTGAACTCCTGCAGGATAAAGTCCTCTCGCCCATGCGGCGCGTCCGCTCGATAGTGACTGCTCTCAATGCAGGGCTGAGCTTGTTCAAATCGAACCGCCCACGCCATAGAAAAAGTTCTGGCGAAGTTGAAGACGAAGAAATGTTCATTTGAGCCGCTGATTTTCAATGATCAAAAAATTAAGCCGCGAATGGACGCAAATAAACACGAATGAAAATTCGCGTCCTTTCGCGTGCATTCGTGGCTGAAGCTTTTTCAGTGCTGATCTGCGAAAATCTGCGGCTAACTACCTGCCGAAGCGTACGCTCACGTGTCCCCCAGGCGGGATTCTCGATCCCGCCGCCGGAGACTGATCCTGTCCAACTCCGCTTCCGTTAACCTCAAGTTCTAGTCCCGCCGACTCCGCTTCCTCCAGCGCTACACGCAATGACTTCCCGTGGAAATCCGGAACTAGGACTCCACCCGCCACATCGAGCACAACAGTTCCGCGCGGCGGATTGTTCGTCTCAAGAGCAGTGTTCTGTAGCGTCGCTGCTGGTTGGGTCGGACCGATAAGCGGAACCGCCGGCTTCACCGCCCTGCCTATCGCTGCAACCGTCCGCAACTTCGGATCCTGCAGCATCGGCTCTTGAACTGACGGCGACTGCTCTTTCGGTGAAGCAGGCGCATCCACGTTCTCTGGCGCGCTGGCGATATAGTCGGGTGCTCCCTCACTTATCTCGTCTTCTTTGGTGTGCGCCTTCAGCCACATGCGCCGCGGATCTTGTAACTCAACGTCGTGCGGCACATTCATATAGGCCAGCACCTGTTGCGCAATGCGTGCGAAAACCGGAGCTGCAGTTTCCCCGCCGCCATCTTTGGGATATCCGCCAGCCGGCGAGTCAAGCACCACCAGCACCGTGACTGCCGGATCGTTGACCGGTGCGAACCCCGCAAAGGACGCGATGTGCTTGCTATGCGAATATCTGCCGCTGGCATCTATCTTTTGCGCCGTACCGGTTTTGCCGGCAGAGCTGTAGCCATCAAGAATCGCCTTCTTGCCCGTTCCCCGCAGCACCACGCCTTCCATCATGTGTTTCATCTGCGCCGCCGTCAGCGGAGAAATCACCCGCCTTCCCATCGGAGGATGAAATGCGATCAACTGCGGCGTGCTCCGCGGCGCTGTGGTTCCGGCAACAATTCGCGGCGCTACATAAAGCCCATCATTCGCGATCATTGAAACCATTGCCGCAAGCTGCACCGGAGAAACGCCAATCTCCTGCCCCATGGAAATCGCGCCAATGCTCACCTTCGACCACCGGCTCACTGGCTTCGTCAATCCACGCGTCTCACCCGGTAATTCGATCCGCGTCTGCGTGCCGAATCCGAACGCCCGGATGTAACGATCAAACCGTTCTTCGCCCAGCCGCAGGGCAATCTTGATTGCGCCCACGTCGCTTGAGTGTTCCAGAATCTGCGCCACTGTAAGACCGGCATAAGGATGGTGGTCGTGTATGCGCAGGCCGTTCACCACGATCGAACCCATCTGGCAATCAACTACTTCGTCGGGATTTGTGATTTTCTCTTCCAGCGCCGCGGCCAGCGTAACGATCTTGAATGTTGAACCCGGCTCGTAAACATCACTCACCGAACGATTTTTCAGCGCCTGCGGATTTACCTTATTAAAGATGTTGGGATTGAACGTGGGCCAGTTCGCCAGCGCCAGCACTTCTCCGGTATGCGGGTTCTCTACGATCACTGTGCCCGCTTCGGCATGCGTGTCGTCGATGGCCCGCGCCAGTTCCCGCTCCACAATGTACTGGATCTTTTCATCGATCGTGAGCACCACGTTCTCGCCGGGATCAGGCTGCTTTTCCACGCGGCCAAGCCAGCGACGCTTGTTGTCCATGGTGATCAGCATCTTTCCCGGTTTGCCCGTCAGCTTCGACTGAAACTCTCGCTCTACTCCGCCCAGTCCATCGTCATCCAGTCCCACATAGCCCAGCACCTGGGCCGCAAGCTCGCCCTTGGGATAAAAGCGCTTGGATTCCTTCTGGAAATAAATGCCCTTGAGATTCAGCGCGCGGACGCGGGCGCTAGTCGGGTTGTCAATCTTGCGCGCAATCCATGCAAAGGCATGCGACGCGCGCATGCGGCCTTCGATCTCAATTCCATCGGCCTTAAGCACACGGGCGAGTACCTGCGCTGTGGAATGGACATCAGGCACTTCCGATGGCACGGCGAAAACCGAATCCACGTTGACCGTCATTGCCAGCTCATTGCCGCGACGGTCGTAGATATTGCCGCGCACCGCCGAAACTTCAATGCTGCGCTGCTGCTGTTTGGCCGCGCGCTGCGTGTAGTCACCGTAATTCATGATCTGCAGCCAGACCAGCCGTCCGCAGATTACAAGGAACCAAACTAAAAGAAAGCCGAGGAGGATGTAGAGGCGCTTATTGGCGATTTGATTGGTCTGGGCCATTTTCATTTATCTAAGCGGGGCGAAGCCGGCTTGCGCGCTGAGCCCGCCGCTTCGAGCGCTGACAAATCTGAAGTTGGCGATTCTCATAAGCGGTTTGGAGCGAAGCGACAAAATAGTTAGGCAGCGCGCCCGGCTTGCGTGGCGAGCTGCGTGCTCAGGTGCAGAAAACATTCGGCTTGGCGATGACCGTCGAACGGTCTGGAGCGAAGCTACATACAAAAGGGCGAAGCCGACTTGCGCGCTGAGCCCGCCGCTACAGGCGCTGACAAATCTGAAGTTGGCGATTCTCATAAGCGGTCTGGAGCGCAGCGACAAAAAACGGACGGCAACCCCGGCTGTTTTTCCGGAGTCGCCATCAAGCACCGGAAACTCCGGAGCAAGGTCCACCAACCAAAACTTATGCTGCAGGCGAGATTACTGTGCCGTGATCACAGCCACGGTCGTTGCCTGCGCCATAACGGGAGCGCCTACGTCGTCCGGATTCAGGCGAATTACCTGTCCCGGCTGGGTCGATTCAAGTCCCATCTTGCGTGCCAGCGCATCGATTCTGCCCGGATCGCGCAATGAAGCCGCTTCCAGCGTAAGCGTGCGATTTACTTCCACCAGGCGATCTCGCTCCGCCTTCTGCGCTTCAATGCGGTAGCCGTATTCAATGGAACTGAAGTGCTGCCAGGCATAAAACATCATGACCATGAACAGCGCAGCCACAGCGGCTGAAAATATCCTGATCTCGCGCCGGCGCTGCGGATCTGTCACCTTGATCAGCCGGGAATTGTCGATTGTTTTCTGAAAGTAAAATTCCGGCGTGATCCCGGCAACGCTCCTGCGCACAGAAGTGCGCGAGTCCACCGGCGTGATCATTCCCGTAATCTGCATTGCCGTCGCGGCCATTTACGCTACCTCAACCATTTCCTGGCGCCATTCATAGCGGCGCAGTGGATATTGGCGCTCCAGCGCCATCGCTTGCATCTTTTCCTGTTCGCGGGCGTGATCTTCCGCACGCACCACACTGTTGATCAGCTCTTCAATCGTTGTTCCTTGAAACATTGCTTTGTCCTCTGCTTTTCTCGAGGGGTCTTTTATTCCGGGGCGGCGCCGTTAAGAGGAAGTAATTCGCCCAAGTACAAAAAGGAAGGCAGCGTCTCCCCGGAAACTTTTTGCTTCGCCTGCCTACCACGGCCAAGCGAAGCCAAAATCATTTGCGTTCCGCGGCCCGCAGTTTCGCGCTGCGCGACCGTGGATTGCGATCGATCTCTTCTTCGGTCGCCGTGAGCGGCTTCTTTGTCAAAACCTCAAAGATGCCTGCTTTAGCGCCGTCTCGCAGCGCGTCTTTCACGATGCGGTCTTCCAGGGAGTGGAAGCTGATCACCACCAGCCTGCCTCCCTTCTTCAGGACGTCAGGCGCTGCGTCCATCAGCGCCTGCAAGTCCTCCAGTTCGCGGTTTACGAAGATTCGGATTGCCTGGAAAGTTGTGGTCGCTGGATGAATCCTTTGATGAGCCCCGGTATTCATTGACCGGAGCGCAGCCGATAT